>Ga0302325_10002622_pt1 | contig 43392 bp, 37 predicted proteins | sample Palsa_T0_2_FD_201948 | JGI IMG/M metagenome (GOLD analysis project Ga0302325, IMG submission 201948) | Peat permafrost microbial communities from Stordalen Mire near Abisko, Sweden - Palsa_T0_2 | ecosystem: Environmental > Terrestrial > Soil > Palsa > Peat permafrost | place: Sweden: Abisko... | reverse complement strand
AATGCGAGGAAACCCTTGGAGGGCGGCCAATCTTGGCCGCAGCCGCCTTTTGAGGCGGCCAGAGCCGGCTGCGGGCAGGATTGCCCGCCCTCCGGGACGGTTTTTCGACGGTGCCCCACAGACAAGCCGATTACATATGAGAGAATCGTTGTTAGTGCCAGTGAAGAGTTCCGACCCGAAGAGGAAAGTCAGAGTCCGGGTACCCAAGAAGGCCTACCTGGTCCGGTTCTTTCTGCATCCGGCGGGCAAGGTCCTGGTCATTTCGTTCACCCTGGCTTTCCTGCTGCTGGCGGGCGTCCTCACGCACTACTACGTGAAATACTCCCGGCTGATCGACCAGAAACTGCGCGCCGGCGCATTTGCCAATACCTCCAAGATTTTCGCGGCGCCGCGCCTGATAGCGGTGGGCGACTCCATGGCCAGCGGCGAGATCGCCGCCGAGTTGCGCCGCTGCGGCTATACCGAATCGCGCGGCAATGCCATCGGCTCGTTCCAAAGCCGGCCGGATGGGGACATCGAAATCTTCCCCGGCCCGGCGTCGTATTTCGACGAGGAGGCCGGCGTCGTAAAGTTTGCGAACGGCCGCATTTCGCAGATCGTCTCCCTGCGCGACAACACCGCCCGCGGCCAATACGAACTGGAGCCGCAGCTCATCACCAATCTCTCCGACCGCAACCGCGAGAAGCGCCGTCTGGTAAAGTTTGGCGAGATCCCGAAAGTTCTCATCGACGCCGTCACCTCGGCCGAAGACAAGCGCTTTTTCCAGCACCAGGGTTTCGACCCGCTGCGCATCGTGAAAGCGGCTTACGTGGACCTGAAAGAAGGGCGCAAGGAGCAAGGCGCTTCCACGCTGAGCCAGCAACTGGCCCGCAACCTTTGGCTGGAGCCGGAGAAGCGCTGGACGCGCAAGATGGCGGAACTACTGATTACGTTGCGCCTGGAGCAGACGCTTTCCAAGCAGCAGATCTTTGAAGACTACGCCAATCAGATTTATCTGGGCCGCCGGGGCAGCTTCAGCATCAACGGCTTTGGCGAAGCGGCCGAAGCGTATTTCGGCAAGGACATCCGGCAACTTACGCTGCCGGAGGCCGCCACCCTGGCGGGCATGATCCAGCGCCCGGGCTATTACAATCCGTACCGCAATCCGGACCGGGTGCTGGAGCGCCGCAATCTGGTGCTCTCCCTCATGCGCCAGAACGACGACATCGGCGACCGCGAATACGGCGTGGCCGTGGAATCGCCTTTAAGCCTGGCAAAAGGCGCCGCCCAGTCGCTGGATGCCCCTTATTTCGTCGACGAAGTGAACGAATTCTTGCAGAGCCAGTTTCAGGATATCGATTTCCAGGCCAATTCGTTCCGGGTCTACACCACGCTCGATCTGGACTTGCAGCGGGCCGCCGGCGAGGCCATCCGGGAAGGCATGCACAGCGTGGACGATCTGATCCGCAAGCAGAAGCGCTTCAAAGGCCAGCCGATTCCCGAAGCGCAGTGCGCGCTGATCGCGCTCGACCCGCATACCGGCGAAATCAAAGCTCTCGCCGGCGGGCGCAACTACGGTGTCAGCCAGCTCAACCACATCCTGGCCAAGCGCCAGCCCGGCTCCATCTTCAAACCCTTTGTTTACACCGCTGCCATGAACACGGCTATCGAGGGCGGACCCCACATTCTTACCGCCAGCACCACGGTGCTGGATGAGCCGACCACTTTCTGGTACAACAACAAGCCTTACGAACCCAGCAATTTCAAGCACGAGTTTTACGGCACGGTCACGCTCCGCCAGGCGCTGGCCCACTCTTTGAACGTGGCCACGGTCAAGGTGGGTGAAATGGTGGGCTTCGATGCGGTCGTCGATCTGGCGAAAAAGGCCGGTTTGAATTACAACATTCAGCCCACGCCCGCGGTGGCGCTGGGCGCCTACGAAGTGACCCCCATGGAGATGGCTGGGGCCTACACCGTCTTCGCGAATCAGGGCGTGTACGTGAAGCCGGAATTTGTCTCCATGGTGCGCGCCCAGAACGGCAAGGACATTTACGACAACAAGAAGGAAGAGCGCACGGTGCTGGATCCGCGGGTGGCCTACCTGATGACCAATCTGATGGAAGAGGTGATGCGCAGCGGCACCGCGGCCGGCGTGCGGTCGCGCGGCTTCACGGTCCCCGCCGCGGGCAAGACAGGGACGTCCCACGATGGCTGGTTTGCCGGCTATACATCCAGCCTGTTGTGCATCGTGTGGGTGGGCTTCGACGACAACCGCCAGTTGGACCTGGAAGGCGCCCACTCGGCGCTGCCCATCTGGACGGAGTTCATGAAGCGCGCGCTGCAGTATCGCGCGTATCGCAACGCACAGCCGTTCCAGGCTCCCGACGGCATCGTTTCGGTTCAGATCGATCCCGAGTCGGGAATGTTGGCCACGCCTTACTGTCCCGCCACTATATCGGAAGTTTACATCTCCGGGTCGCAGCCCGTAACGTCGTGCCCGCTGCACGGTGGAGGGCAGAGCGCCACGCACGTGGCCGGCTGGGAAATCCCCGGCAATGCGCCTCCGGGCGCAGAGGGCGCCCCACCCGCGCCCCACGTGGGCACGCCGCCGCCGGCATTCGCCGTGCGCCAGCCGGCGCCCGTCCAACCGCTTCCGGCGCAAACCGCCCAAAAGGCCGAAAAGCCCAAGGAAAAGAAAAGTCTTTTCCGGCGCCTGCTAGGTGTGTTTAAATAGAGGAAAAGGGGGAGGCCCGTATGCTTTCCGCTCGCAACCTCGTCGTTCTTTTCGGCGCGTGCCTGATTTCGGGAGTGTCTTTTGCGCAGGATGCCAAACCTGCTCTCGACTCTCAGCCCGCTGCCAAACCAACCGTTTCCGAAACCGCCAGTGCCGCCGTCCCGCCGCTCAAGCCCGAGGACCGGGGTGACGTCTACATGGCGCGCAAGATGTATCGCGAAGCCATTGAGTCTTACGAACAGGCCCCGCAGGACTCCGCCGTCGTGTGGAACAAGCTGGGCATCGCTTATCACCAGATGATGCAGTTGGATGCGGCCATGAAGCGGTACCGGCGCGCCATTCGCCTGGATGCCAAATACGCCGAAGCGATTAATAATCTGGGAACAATTTACTACGCGGAAAAACGCTATAGCAAGGCTACCGGCTCTTACAAGCACGCGCTAAAGCTGGCGCCCGCCTCCGCGTCGATTTACAGCAACCTGGGCACGGCGTATTTTGCCGAGAAGAGATACAAAGAAGCTTGGGAAGCCTACAACACGGCCTTCCAACTCGACCCGGAGGTCTTCGAGCACCGAAACACTTATGGCGTGCTGCTGCAGGAGCGCACCGTCGAGGAACGCGCCCGGTTCCACTACTACTTGGCCAAGATCTACGCCAAGCAGGGCCAACAGGATCGCGCCTTGCAGTATATTCGGAAGGCCCTGGAAGAGGGCTTCACCGACCGTAAGAAGTTCTTGCAGGATCCGGAATTCGCGGCCTTGCGCGATTTGCCGGAATTCAAGGAGCTCCTCAAGCTGGAGCCGCGTGTACTGTAGTGGGGCGGACCCCCTGGTCCGCAGCCGACCCCCCGGTCGGCTCGCTTTCGGTTGGGGCACATTGCCTTGCATGCCTTCGTGGCTATATCGAACCACGTTTATTTGCCGGCTCTCTCAACCGTGGCATTACCCAAGCTGGCGAAGTCGTTGAAAGGCATCGCCGCCAAGCGGGCCAACGCCTTTTGGCAGGAAGAGAGCGATGACCACAGCGGGCCGGCTTGGTGCGGGAAGCCAGCGAGTGTCGATGGCCGATCGCGGGATGGGCGACCGGGGGGTCGCCTGCGGGCCAGGAGGTCCGCCCCACCACGGGTTGCACTGGCATTCCTGCTGGCATGTCTGACTGCGTGCGCCCGCCGCGATAGCCAGCAGACGGTACCCCAAGTCGCCGTACTGTGCTTTGAAAATCTTTCTTCCGACGCATCTCTCGACTGGATGGGCCGCGCTTTTGCCGAGATTCTTTTCGGCGAACTGCAAGGCTCCCCGCAACGCTATGCGATCCAATATCGCGCCCTGCATTCTTTCGACGCTTCGCTCGGCATGCGGCCGGGCGCGCCGGGAATCTCCGCCGAAAGCACCGGGGCGCTGGTGGCGGGCGCCAACCAGATCGTGTATGGCGACTTCTCCATAGTCAATGGCGCGTTGCACGCCACCGCGACCGAGGAAGATCTGGCCACGCATAAGATGGCGCCGGTGGCTTCGGCCAGCGGGTCCGCCAGCGATGGCGTGCTCCCCGTGGCCGAGTCGCTGGCGCGCCAGTTGGGCGGGACGTCTCCGTTCGGCACGCGAAATCCGCAAGCCGTGCGCGACTATGTGGCGGCCCTGGAGGCACCGGTTGCGGATTCCCGGTTTTTCGCCCAGGCGGCCGCTGACGACCCCGATTTCGGACGGGCCTACGTTTCCTGGTTGGATGCGGCGATCAGCGAGCGGAACCGCGCCTTAGGGGACCGGATCGTCGAGCAGGGCCGCCTCCACCGGATCTCCGCGCTGGACCGGGCGCAATTGGACCTTGGCGCGGCGGCTCTGGCCGGCGATTTTCATGCGCAACTGGAGGCGCGCCGCGAACTGGCCCGGCTCGACCCGGCGGATCCCAATCACCATCGCGCACTGGCAGAGGCGCTGATGAGCGTGCGCGACTACGACAGCGCCATTGTGGAATTCCGCCGCGCCCTCTCCATACGGCCCGACGACGTGCAGGCGCTGAATGCGATGGGCTACGCCGCGGCTTATTCCGGCGATTTGCCCACCGCCATACGGGTGTTGCGCGGTTATGAGCAGTTGCGCCCGAACCAGCCGAATCCACTCGATTCGCTGGGGGACGCGCACTTCGTCCTGGGCCACTTTGCCGAAGCGGAGCAATTTTATCTGGCGGCGCAGGCCAAGGCTCCGGGTTTCTTGAACGGCGGCGAAGAGTTCAAGGCCGCGCAGGCGCGGCTGATGACGGGCGATGTCCCTGGCGCCACGGCGCTGTTCAACCGTTACGTTGCCGGGCGGGAGGCGGCGCACGATCCCTTCGCCCCCTATCACGCGGCGGCGTGGCAGTGGCAAACCGGCGCGCGGCGCGCGGCCATCGCCAGCTTGGACCGTCTGGCTTTGGCAATGGCCCAAGGCGATGCGGCCCCCGCGCGGCGTGAAGTCGCCTGCCGCGCCGACGCCTTGGCGGCCATCTGGCTGCTTAATTTGGGAGACCGTGCGGGAGCCGCGGGGCACGCCCGCAAAGCGGTGGCCGAGGCCGTCCCCGCAGCTTCTCCCCTGGCTGCTTTGGTGGCGTCTTTGGCGCAGCCGGAAGCCTTTGCGCCACCCGCGCAATCTCCTCTGAAGGATTATGCGCGGGCCTACGCGCTGCTATTCGGCGGGCAGTTTCAGCCTGCGGTACAAGCGCTCCAGGATCTCTACCGGCTGCCTACCGCCGAACAGGACGACGGCTTGGCCGCGCTGCTGGCCTGGGCCTACGAAGAGTCGGGCGATTGGCAGCGCGCCGAACCATTGCTGCGGTTGACCCCGCTGCCGCAAGCCGCGGGCCTGCCGATGTTCTCCTCGCTCTACTTTCCGCGTTTGTTTTTCTTGCGCGGCGCGGTGCTGGATCGCGAGGGTCATCGCGCGGAAGCCGCCCCCTACTACCGGATCTTCCGCGCGCTCTCGGGCCCGGATAGCGCGATTTGGGGGGAAGAGCAGCGCGCCCACTAAGGCGATGAGCAGTTTTGCGACACTCTCGACCGCTAGCTGTTAGATCATGGCTTGAATGATCAGTCTGGGTCCCCCGCGGAAGGATTTTGGCGCCGGCCAGGATGCTCATCTACCATGATCGCCGTAGATGCTTTCGCAGTTGATTGCGTCATCCGAAAGAGGCCGCGTGTGCGGAAGGCCGCTGGTTGGTTCACACCATGCGGCGGCCGGCTCAACCGGTGGAAGGGCTGCTCCCGCTCGCGGAGGAGGCCGTTCGCGTAGCAGAGATCCACATAATTGGGGCAATTCGAGGCCATGCCCCCGCGCCTCGGCGGCCAGATCGGCTTCGATGTCCGCCGGCAGGCTCAACTTACATGCGCGGCGACGTACAAGTACACTAGAGGCAGCGTAAACAGCGTGCTATCCACGCGGTCCAGCCAGCCGCCGTGGCCGGGCAGCAGCGTGCCGCTGTCCTTGACGCCTGCGCCGCGCTTCAGGGCGGATTCGCAGAGGTCGCCGACCTGACCGGCTACGTTGGCAACGGCAGTCAGCGCCAGAGCTATCGCCGGCGGAACCGCGGGAATCGCCCAGCGGAGGAAGAAGAAGCCGAAGATCAGGGATGCCAAGAGGGATGCCGCGGCGCCCTCCCAGGATTTGCCGGGGCTGACAATGGGCGCCAGTTTGTGGCGGCCCGCGGCGTGGCCCACGTAATACGCGCCGATGTCTCCAATCCAGTTCAGAACCAGCGCATAGAGGAGCCAATACCGGTTCTGCGCGGCGAGCAGCGGCGCGCAACGCCAGCAGCCGAAGATATACACGACGCCCAGCAGCAGGAATGCGGCGCGCAGGATACCGGCGCGCAGATCGTCGGCCCGCAGCGCCAGACTCAGGGCAATGAGGGCCATTGCAACCACGGTGAGCACCACGTGGCCGTCGCCAGGCAAGAACAGAATCAGCAGTCCCGCCCCGTAGCCGAGGGGCGTCGGGTTGCCCGGCTGATACGCCGCCGCGATGCCGGAGTACTCGTAAAAGCACAACAGCGACACTATCGCGGTGACCGCGAGCACGGCCCAGGGCGGAGACCAAAGGACTACATACGTGACCAGCGGAAACAGAACCAGCGCCGTGAGGACCCGCTTCATCTGGCCGGCAGCGCTGCGACCAAGTCTTCGGCATCGGCGGCCGCCGCGCCATTGAGCGGCGTCGCGCTCAAACCGCCATAGCGGCGGTCGCGCTTCTGGTACTCCAGAACCGCCGTCAGAAGGTGAGTGCGGCTGAAGTCCGGCCACAGCGTTTCGGTCACGTAGATCTCCGCATACGCGATCTGCCAAAGCAGAAAATTGCTGAGGCGCATCTCGCCGGAAGTGCGGATCAGCAGGTCGGGATGGGGCGAGGGGCTGGTATATAAGTGCGCGGCGATGAGGTCCTCGTCCACTCGCAGACATGAGAGCCGCCCTTGCATGCGGGCCAGTTCGATAATGGAGTTGACCGCATCCACGATCTCGGTGCGGCCGCCGTAATTGATCGCCAGGTTGACGAGCAGGCCGCGGTTGGCGGCAGTGGCGTCCACCACCGCGTCCAATTCGCGCCGCACATCGGGGGGCAGCGCGTCCAGCCTGCCGATGGCCTGCAGCCGGATATCGTTCTTCTGCAGATCCGGCAGTTCCTTGCTTAGATAGAAACGCAGCAGACGCCAGAGGGTTTCCACTTCGGCGCGGGGACGCTTCCAGTTCTCCACCGAGAACGCATACAGCGTGAGGACCTGGATGCCCAGCCGCGCACAAGTTTCCACAGTGCTTCGCACAGGCCCGACTCCGGCCTTGTGGCCCGCCACGCGCGGCAAGCGCCGGCGTGCCGCCCAACGCCCGTTGCCATCCATGATGATGGCGATGTGCGCCGGCAATCTGTCCGGATGGATCGCGGCGGCAAGTTCCCAATCCCTATCCCCTGGGCGGAGGGAATCCAGTAAGGCCTTCATGCTATAAACTTCATATTACAACAGAGTGCAAGACCTCTATGGAGTGCTGGCGGCTTGGCGCGGCGCGTCTTTTGACGTAACCTGCGATGCCGCGGGAAGCTGCGTTACGGCCCATCCGCCGCCAAGGGCCTGGATCAACTCGACCGCCGCGGTCATCTCGCTGACGCGCAGAGTCACCAGGGTCTGCTGATCGCCCAACAAAGTATCCTGCGCAATGAGGACGTCGAGGTAGGGATCGAGACCGGTCTGATACCGGGCCGTGGCGATATCCAGGTATTTTTGCGCAGCCTTGACGGCCGCATCCTGCTTGACGATCTGCTGCGAGAGTATGCGGAGAGTCGCAATGTAGTCCTCCACCTGTTGGAACGCCGTCAACACGGTCTGCCTGTAGGCGGCGACGTCGGCATTATAAGCCGCAGTGTACTGAGCTACGGTGGCCTTGCGTAGACCAGCGTCGAAGATCGTCTCGGAGGCGGAAGCCCCAAGCGACCAAAAAATCGCGGGCAATGAAAACAGCTTCGCGATTGCGGACGACTGCAGCCCGCCGCTACCCGTGAGACTCAGCGCCGGGTAATAAGCCGCCTGCTCAACCCCGATGAGGGCATTTGCCTGCGCCGTAGTGCGTTCGGCAGCGGCGATATCCGGACGCCGTTGGAGTAACTGCGAAGGCACGCCTACAGGGATCGCGGGAACCGGCGTAGTCAGGAGTTTCACAGGCATCGAAAAGGTTGAAGCGGACTTACCGATCAGCGTGGCGATGGCATGTTCGTACAAGGCGCGGTTCACGGCAATGCCGATTCCCGCCGCTTCCGCATCTAAGAGCGTCACTTCCGCCTGCGCGACGGCTTCCTGGTTGTCGATGCCAGTTTCAAACAGAGCGCGGGTAAGGTCGAGCGACTGCCGATCGGCCTGGATGGTGCGGTTATACAGATCCTGCAGCGCATCTTGCCCGCGGAGCTCGAAGAAATACTCCGCGAGATCGGCCTGCTCCGTGAGACGCTCGTTTTCGAGATCCAGCCGCAGACCCACGCGGCCGGCGATGGGAGCGGCGATACTGCAGAAGTCGACTTGAATCTGGTCGTACTGGACGGCTCCCTGGTCGTTTTTTACTACGCCCTGGTCCTGCAGTACAAGCTTTTCCTGGTCGTCCAGGATTTGCTTTGCAATGCCGTTGCGTGCCCACGCGGCGCGGTAGCGCTCAAGGTCCATGCGGGCTTGTGCAAGCAAATTCTCGTCGCGCTCGAGCGCGCCCTGCGCCTGTAAAAGAGTCGCGCGGTACGGACGCGAATCGATGTCAATCAGCGGATCGCCCTTACTTACGACTTGACCCTCCTTATAGTGTACGGCAACGATCAGGCCATCCACCTGGGCGGTAATCGAATCGCTATAGACCGGAGTGACCGTGCCGATTGCGTCAAGGTAAACGCCGATGTTACCTTTTTGAGCGGTGGCGCTCGTGACGGTGATCCCCGGCGCGGGGCGTGCCGCGGCCGCCGCCTTTTTCTTGGTTTCCGCGCGGTGGTGCAGGATCAGCACGATCACGAGTACAATGGCCAGGAGGAACAGAATGCACATGACGATCCACGCAGTCTTATGACGGCGAGGCGGGGGAGCGGGAGCCGCGAGTTGATGGTCGGGGCCTAAGGGCGAGTGCTTGTCTATGTCATCTGTCATTGTTGTAAGTCGCCGGCAACCGGGGCTGCGGTGGCAGGCTACCGGAGCGGCGGGGTAGGCCTATCGAGGAACCGGGGAGTCCGAATCTGTGCTCAAACGTATTCAAGAATACCTCTGAAAACCGCCTCCGCGTAACGGCTCAGCAATTATAAGACCACTAGTTTTCAATGGAGGGCGCACGAAATCAACGCGTTTGCCTGGATCGCGCAGACCGGTAAAGTCGGCACCTGAAATGCAAAATTTGCCGACCAGCGATCTGAACGATCCAATGCCCGGTGCGGCTTGGTTGGCGAACGGACCACCACCAGAAGGTTCCCGAGATCAAAGATTCGTGTTAAACTCATAGCCCAGCGTTTCCTTCGTGGTGACGCCGGAAGTGAGATCGGGAGATGAGCCGAATGAACAAGACGTCGGGAATCGTTAGGTTGCGGCGCTGGTCCGCCGCATTGTTCGCGGGCGTGCTTCTCTTTACCCCCCTGGGCCAAGCGCAGCAACGCCTCACGTTGACGGCGCATGTGCCTCTGGCGGTGGTCAACGGGCAAGCACCGCTAATTGGCGAGCTTCAAAGCACACAGCGCATGAGTTTGGGGGTTTCCTTGCCGCTACGCAATGAGGCCGATCTGGACGATCTGCTGCAGCAACTCTACGATCCCCAGAGCGCCAACTATCGCCGGTATCTCAGCGTGGAGGAGTTTGCCGGGCGGTTCGGCCCGGCTCTGGAAGATCACGACGCGGTGGTCCGTTTCGCGGATGCGAATGGACTGACGGTGACGGAAACGCGGGCCAATCGGCTGGTCGTGGATGTCGAAGGGCCGGTGGCAAACATCGAGAAAGCCTTCCACGTGACCGTGGCCGTCTATCGGCACCCCACGGAGAACCGCACCTTCTACGCGCCGGACCGGGAGCCCACCCTCGATCTGGCGATTCCCGTGCTGCATATCTCCGGCTTGGACAACTTCGCCTTTCCACGCGCAAAAAACACAAAAACTTCGCAATCGCCGGAAGTCAAAGCGACCGGTTCCGGCCCCCACGGCCAATTCATCGGAAGCGATATGAGAGCGGCTTACTATGGCTCCGGCCACCTTACGGGCGCCGGCCAGTCGGTCGGGTTATTTGAGTTTGCCGGATACGAAATCGGCGATGTCCAACTTTACTTCCAAAACCTGAACCAACCGCTGAACGTGCCCATTACCAGCGTGAGGTTGAATGGGATGCCCCTGCAGTGTCCGCCCTCGGAGTGCGACGATAGCGAACAAGTCCTGGATATTGAGATGACCATCTCCATGGCCCCAGGCCTGAGCCAGGTGGTGGTTTACGTGGGCAGCAACGATGTCTCGATTTTCAGCCAGATGGCGGCGGATAACACGTCCAAGCAACTAAGCTGTTCCTGGGGATGGACCGACGACGAGAGCAGCCTGGACCCCATCTTCAAGGAATTCGCGGCGCAAGGGCAGAGTGTGTTCGTCGCTAGCGGCGACAATGGTTCCAGTACTCCGGGCGACACTGTCTGGCCGGCGGACGATCCATACGTCACCTCTGTCGGGGGCACGGATTTGACGACCAACGGTCCAGGCGGCTCCTGGAAATCGGAAACCGGCTGGTCGGGCAGCGCCGGGGGGCCTTCCAAGAACGGCGTTCCGATTCCCGGCTATCAGCAGTTAGCGGGCGTGATCACTCCGTCCAATGACGGATCGACCACGTTGCGCAACATCCCAGACGTGGCCGCGGAAGCGAACACCAACCAATACAGTTGCTATGATGGTTCATGCAGCGGGGGAAACGGCGGAACCAGGTACGCCGCGCCGCAATGGGCCGGTTTCACAGCGATGCTGAACCAGCAGGCTATTGCCGACGGCGGAGCAACGGTCGGGTTTCTCAACCCGATTATTTATCGAATTGGTTTGAAGTCGATTTACGACAGCGATTTTCATGACGTCGTCAGTGGCAGCAATGGCAAGTATTCCGCAGTCACGGGCTACGATCTGGTGACGGGATGGGGAAGTTTCGTCGGTCCGAGCCTGATCGACTCCCTGGCGGGATTGGCTACAGCGTCTTTAGATACTCCAGCAAGTCGTCCTTCTGCGGGGCGCTGAGGTCGATTACGTAGCGGTGGCCGCGATTGGAGTTTCCGGGCACAGCCTTCTCCGTACCGATAGGCAGGGGAAGCGGCGGCTGCAATTAGAGCAGGTAATCTTAGAACATCAACGAAAAAACCGTGCCGCCGTTTTGTGCGATGTAGTAGAAGCCGGAGGTCGTGCCGTAGATGACCTTGTTGTCCGGGTCAATGGTCACCCCCGCCATCGGGACGATCCCGTTGGGGTTCGTGAAAGGTGTGAAGCCCGGTGAATTTCCATGGGCTACCTGACTCGGCGGGCGGCGCAAGCTGGAACACCGTGCCGAGGCCTTTCGTCGCGTTACCGCCATAGCTTGTGGTGCCGCACAGGTTCCCAGCCTTATCGCTAGCCGGCCCCCCATCCAGCGACTCGCCGGAGCGGTAAACGAAGCTGAAGAGCGCGTTCTCGGTCCAGGCGGCGCCTTGCGTTGCCGGCGGTGTCAACAAAAATACCGTACCCTTGCCATACTTTCCGCCGTTAAAACGTTGTACCGTAAAGCGCGCCACTAGCGCCGGGGACCAGATTTCCGAACTGCGGATTCTCCCCATCGCTACAGCCGGCGAAAGTGTAGAGCACGGCCTCGGTCCGGGTGCCGCCTGCTGTGACCGGCGGGGTCAGCGAATACACGGTGCCATAGTTTGCCCACCAAAGCCCGTAGAGCACGCCATCGATGGCGACGAGGCCGCTCACTACATCGGAGCCGTCGGCTGGAGCCCGCGGGCGGCCTCAAGGAAAATACGGTGGCATACTCCGAGGCCCCGCCGCCACCCGCCGTTCCGTAAAGCACTCCGCCATCGCCTATGGTCGGCGCGGCGCTCGGCCAATAACCGTCGCTTCCGGCGGTAAGCGAGTGCAGAATCGCCTCGGTCCATGGCATCCCAACGGAAGGTCGGCGGCGGCGTCAGGGAAAAGGCCGTACCGCAGCCCTGGGGGCACGTGGCGTTGACTACGCCGCCGAGCCGCGTGGCGCCAAAGAGCACGCCGTCCGAGCCGACCACCACAGGGGCAATCGGATAGAATCCATCGGGGCCGCCCAGGTAGCCGGTGAATTGATAGAGAGTGGCGTAGATGGGAGCCTCGGCTCCGCTGTACACACCGAAGGCGGCAAGGGCTACCGCCATTGTAGTACGGCCGCGTCGCGCGGTCTGGCTGGGCTAAAATTACAGGATAGCGGGGTAGGTAAGGCCTACGGCCTTATATCCACGCTTTAGAGTGTTTCCACGTCACATTTACAGGACCGTGGAAGCCGTAATTTACGCCCTGATGAGCGAAGTCGTCGATCCCGGCCTGGAACTCCTGGAGGCGCAGAACAGGTTTGTTTCCGAACACTTACGCCGGATTTTCGTGCAAATTTACCGGATCGTGGGCAACGTGGCGGACGCGCAGGACCTTACCCAGGAGGCCTTTATCAAGGCGCTGCAGCGGCAGGAGCAGCTCAAAGACGGCCAAAAAGCGGCGCATTGGCTTTCGCGCATTGCGACCAATACGGCTATCGATTTCCTGCGGCGTAGCGGGCGCGTGTCCTATTGCGAGCTGGACGTTGCGCCGGAAAGCCACGACGAGAGTCCAGAGGATATTCTGCTGCGCTCCGAGCAGCACGACTATCTGGAAGACGGCTTGCGCCTGTTGACCGCGCGTGAGCGGACGGCGCTGATTCTGCGCGATGTGGAGGGCCTGCCGGCCGAAGAAGTGGCGCACAGGCTGGATTGTTCCAAGGCAACCGTGCGGTCGCACATCGCCAACGCGCGCACGAAGCTTCGCAAGTATATGGAGAAGAGGAAGCCATGACGCATCCGAATCAGTCCATTCTGGCTCTTTACGCCGGCCGGGATCTCGGTTGGTTCCACCGCCGGCGCACGGAACGTCACCTGTCCCGTTGCGGCGAGTGCCGCGACGAGGTGCAGGCGTTCGCATCGGCGCGCGACAACCTGGCCGTGCTGAATGAATTGCCGGCCATCTCCTGGAATCGCCTGGCCGCCGAGATGAAAGCCAATATCCATCTGGGCCTGGCGGCCGGCGAATGCGTGCGCGGCGAGCGGACGGCGGGATCGTTCGCGCCGTTTGGGACATTGTTCGGCGCGCGCACGCTGGCGGCTTGCGCCAGTGTGACGGCCCTCGTAGCGGCGGGATTGTTCCTGCAGCGACCCTCGCCGACTCAGCCGACCCCCAGCGAAGGCTCGGTATTACGGGCCACTGCCAATGGCATCGAATTGAATCAGGGCGGGCAGACCTTGAGCCTGCAGCATGTGCGCTCCGGCGACGTGACGTACTCGGCGGGAGCGGAAGGATCCATGCGCGCCGGCTACGTGGATTCCGACACCGGCAACGTAACGATTAATAACTTGTATGTCCAATAAATTCGCGATTCTATTGGTGGCCGGCGTCACTGCGCTGTGCGCGCAGGAAGCCCCGCTCGACCGCTCGGTGAAGATCAACCTGCCTCCGGATTCGCCGCTCACGCTGATCTCGGAGAATCTGGGCGAGTCGCACGTTAGCCAGCGCGGCAGCGCGGTGGTGCTGGATCTGGATGTGACCCTCACGCTGCACAACTCCAGCCCCAACCGGGTACGCGGCGTCACACTGCTGGTGGCCGCGCAGGAAGTAACGCCGGGCGGCAAGGCTTCCGTCTCGGTCCCCAGCTTGGACGTGCCTCCCAGCCAGGATTTCCCTGTGCGCATCAACCTGCGGCTGTTGCGTCCGGCGCAGATCGCCGGCGGCCCGCTGGTGCAGGTGAACCTGGATGGCGTGCTGTTCCAGGACTATTCGTTCTACGGCCCGAACCGGCTGGATTCCCGCCGCACCATGACGGCCTGGGAAATGCAAGCCCAGCGCGACCGCAAGTATTTCAAGTCGATCCTGGCGGCGCGCGGCGTGGAAGGGTTGAAGCAGGCCATGCTGGAGAGCCTGAATCGCCAGGCCGAGCGCCCGCGCCTGGACGTGCAGGTTTCGCGCGGGCGGGCGACGACCTCAGCGGCGGTGGAGGAGCACAACGCGCGCTTCGCGTTCCTGCGCTTCCCGGATGAGCCTGTGGAACCGGTGGAGGGGTGGGCTGAGATCGCCGGCAACGAGGCGCGCAATCCCCGAATCGACGTGCGCAATCTTTCCCCCCGGCAGGTGCGCTCGGTGGAGATCGATTGGATCGTGACCGACCGGAAGGGCAAACAATACATGGCGGGTTCGGTACCGGCGTCGGGTCCCGAGTTCAACCTGAAGGCGGGCAGCACCAGCCGCGTGCTGCAGGATACCGCGTTGCGTTTCTCGCGTCTCTCGAACGATGGCGGGGCGCCGGTATCCATTGCGGGCATGACGGGCTTTGTCGGCCAGGTGGAATTCGCAGATGGCAAGGTTTGGATTCCGAATCGCGAATCGTTGGCCAACGCCCAGCTTCTGGGCATTCTGGAGCCGTCGCCGGAAGAGCAGCGCTTGACGGATCTGTATCGCAAGAAGGGGCCGAAGGCGCTGGCGGACGAACTGAACAAGTTCTAACCAAGTGGGGCGGACGCCCTCGTCCGCGCGCGCCCCCCCCGATCGCTCCCCTCTGATGACAGACATCAAGGCTTATGCTTCGACCGTCGGGTCGAGCACTGCCATGCCCTCGTCCTCAGCCGCTCTTACAAGTTGGCGGTCCGAGCACACAAAGGTCGGGTGCCGTCCCAGTCTTGCACGCAGCATAATGCAGCCAGCCAGTTGCACCGCATCGTACGCCCTTAGCGCGTGCCGGTCCAGGAGCGCAGCCGCCTCCTGAATCACCAGATCCGTCAGTGGTTGCACCAGGAAGAAGCTCGCCAAGTGCCCATCCATACTGTCGATCAGATTGTCCGCGATATCGTGCGCCACGTCGCCCGACCGCTCCCGCTGTCTGACCGCGGACCGGAATTCCACTCGCGCCAATCCGAGAAGGGCGAACGCGTGCCCGCCGTCAGTATCCGCGAGACGGAGCATGTGTTCAGTGCCCGGCTCGCGGACGTATAGCTTTACTAGCGCGCTGGTATCCAGGTAGTAGACTCCCAAGCTCTACCTTCGTTCGCGTAGGACCGTTTGTGACAGCGGCTCGCCCCGCATTGCGACCGGATTAAATCCAGAACGGGATCCCGGTTGCTGCTCCAGGATACTGTACACCTCTGACAGTGGCCGATTGACCTTGATCGCTGAGACAGGAAACTGAGGATTCTTAGGGTTCGCGACCTTGCTAGTCAAGATCCAGTTGCGATCAATCGCATTTACCAGCACACGCTGGCGCTCGTCCGGTATGGCGGCCCAGGGGTAGCCTTGCTGCGGAAGGTAAGTATCGCGAAACCACTTCAGAGATACGAAACCAAGTTGCGGGTCTTTTTCGGCCTTCGCCAGCGCTATCACGATGTCTTGGACGGGGTCGCTGGCAATTTCCGCCGGTTTGGCAGCAGCTTCCGCGGTCTTCGCCAGGGAGGCTTGAACAGCCTTCACTATTGACCCGGTGGCTTGATCTTCTTCCGGTGTTGAAGGCCGGTAGAAGATCGCGACCACGCCGGAGTCCGGCAACCAGCGGCTAGCTGGGGCATTCTGTTTAACCTGCCTGCTGTCCTTGGCATTGCCGCGCCGTAAAGATACCTGTACGCGCAAGCCCTTCCGTGGGGAAAGCCTTACAAGAGGTTTGAGCGCTGCGGGCAACTGGGCCGCAAGAGCCGGGAGTTGGTCGAGGGCCGCTTCAATTTCAGACTGTTCTTCCAAAACGGTCTTTTCTGTTGTCATAGATATTTTTCTTTCTCTAGATTTAGATTTAACAGCTTTATTGAACGAGGGCCGCGTGATGCTCCTTCGGTCTACTTATATATACTATAAAGCGCCAATCGCTGTCAAGAGGGAGCTGCACCGGCTGACTCCGAGCGTTGCGCCAGCAGAGGTGCGAACGTAGTCCGGCTTCACCCTGCCGCGGAGTAGCCGTCGTCCCCGTGCCAATGGCCCACACGGCGACGGGCGCGGGGTCAGGCGAGAGCCACCACATCCTTGGAGCGCTCGGACTTCAGGTAGGCGTTGGGGTCGTGATAGAGAGCACCCTTGGGAAGCCACTCCATCAGCGGTCCGAGATCCTGGCGCACTATATCTTCGTAGAACTGGGGAAGCACGCTGCTCTCCTGCTCGAAATAGGGCGGGAATTGCGGATCGGTGTCCAGGCGATGGCGAATCTCCTGGTAGTACCTGGCCCTTCCGAAGCCCTCCGTCGAAACCGCGCGCACCAGGTTCATCCAACGTGCCGTCACGCCTTGCGTCGCCAGGAAGCGGCTGAAGATAGCGCGCGTGGAGAAGGAATACCGGGTCAGATCGATGATCCGGTCGTAGAAGGTGCGCCAGGAATAGTTTGCCGGTTTGACGTTCATAGCGCCGTTATTGTTGAGGAAGTGGAATGGGAAGGGCAGCACGCGGTTGGATCGCTGGTAATCCAGATTGAGCGGCGCGGCCCGGCCGAACGCGGAGAGCAGCGAGTAGGCCGGAAAGGCCCCCGGAGTCATGTCCAGGAATCGCTTAGTGAGTTCAAAAGGATCGGGCCCTTCGTCGGTATCGAGTCCCAGCACGAAGTTGGTTTGGATGTAGGGTATGTACTGCAGGATCAGATTGACGTGTTCGGACACTTGGCGGACTTTGGCCATCCCGACCAACGCGCCAGTCTTCGATTTGTCGCCTAGGGCGAACCAGGATTCGACGCCGGGAAGGACGCCTTTGAATGAATTGCGTTTGAGCCGCTTGAGGTGCGGTTCGGAAAGCAGGGACAGACTGCTCTCGGCAACGAAGTCGATGCTGCCGGAAGGGACGGCGTCCTCGATCATGTCCAGGTAATCGTCGAAGCGGACTCCAAAATTGGGATCGTGCCAGGCTACCAGGGGCCGTTTGAACCTGGTCAGCAGGAACCGGAGATCCTCGCGGAGTACATCGAAGTCCATAGGTTGATAAGGCACCGTGGCATCGATACAAAAGGCGCAAGTGTACGGGCACCCCAGGCTGCCCAGCATGGGAACCATCTTGAGGAGGGGCGCCTTCCTGAGCGTTTGGTCGATAAACGGCCAACGCTCGCGTACCCCCGGGAGGGTTCTGGGCTGCTGGGATGCCGCGAGATGGACGCCCGCGGGCCTGTGTTGCGAGCAGTCCCGCAAGACGTCACGGAGCGTTTCCTTATCCGTGAAGCCCAGGACATAGTCGAAATAACGCGCGGCGTCTTCGGGGTAACAGCGGGCGTGCGGTCCCCCGATCACCGTGATCGCCCCTCTCCGGCGAAAGAGATTACTCAGGGCATACGCCGTGTGCGCGGCTTCGGTGAACGCGCCGATGAAGACCACATCGACATTATCCGGCAACTCCTTCAGCAGATCTTCAAAGCCGGTGTAACAAACGAAGGCAACCTCATGTCCCTCCTCTTTGCACCAGACCCCAATGACCTGGGGCATGATACTGGCGAGGCTGGCGTTCATTATGCGTGCGTATAGAGCCCGCGTAGGCCCCCTGGAGACGATGTCGATAATCCCGATCCGCAGCCTTCTCATGAACCGTCCATAGCAGCCTACGACCCTTCCGCTGGCGCCTCACGACGCGTAACCCCAGCGTGGCGGTGCCTGCCATGGCGTCATTGGGCTAAACCCCGCTTGCCGTTGACTGGCATCGGCTTCGAGTCGGGTTTTCCGAGTTGGCTCCAGTATACACCTCGGTACGACCGACAGTCTATGTCCAGGCGCCTGCTTCGCTAACCGGGCGCAGCCGGAACCAAACGGCTTTGGCCTGTTTCCCGCCAATTATCCGCGGGTAGTCCGCGCCAGGTCCGCATACACGTTGGCGGTTTCATTTCACTGGAATGTAAGTTGTATTGAAACGATATCGGACACACCGGAATCGGAATTCCCAGTCGCACCCACTTATTAGTCACAAGATTGGTAACCGAACGTCACGGGCGCGCCCCAAGATGATAAGCAGAATACATTCGCAGTTCCAGCACGCTCGTATTCATTATCGCGCTTGACCACGCTGCCGGGTTTCATGGGCAGGGGTTCTAGGACGATGCACCACATTTTTTCCCCGCCACGGCTGAAGGTCACGGTCTTGCAACAAGATCCGAATTGTTTCGCGTCCTGCGCTGGGGACCAGTTTGCGTTTGACCGCTTCCTCGGCCACCGGCCGCACGGTCCAGCGCGCATAGCCCGGCGGGGGGGCGGCGCCAACCATGGCGATGATCCGCTGGCGCTGAGTGTGGTCCAGCAGCGGCGCCGCACCGGGCCGCTGTCTGTCGTGTAGTGCACAATCTAATCCTGAGTCTTGGTAGCGATGACCAATTTCACGGACTGCTTTAGGAGTAAGCCGGACATTATCGGCCACTTCTGAAGTTGCGCGGCCCTGGTGCAATTGGGAGAGGGCCAAGGCACGGAGCACGACCCGAACCGGCTGGATTCCGCTACTGAGAATGTTATCCAACTTATCCCGGCGCCGTTTGGGCAAACGGACACGGAGGCGACGATAAGCCCGCATGACTGAGTATAGCCCACAACATTTTGAAGCGAAAGTGTTTTAGAAATACTTTTTCAAGCGGTCGGAGACCATGGCATCGCCGAAACGCGTGTGCACCGTAGTGTCGGTGTCCAAGGTCACTTCGCGTGGCTGGACATGGGACGCCTCCCACACCCGCTGCCGCATGCCACGCTGGATCTTCAATATTGCCCGGCCGCGCTCAGATGCAGCGACGCCAAAAACTGCCAAAAGGTGGATTGGGGTGGCAGCCGGACAATCTTCAGGATGCCCACCAACATCGGCTCGCGCTCCAAAAAGCGCAGGTGATGCAAGCGCGGGAACCCGATGTAGAACGGTAGCACCACGGTCAGCACAAACTGGTACATGCGCATGGCCCGCGTGAGTCGCTTGGCGGTCAGCGTCTCTTCCACCAGTTGCTGAAACCCGATCTTCTCCAGCATGGTCGCAATCGGTAGCAAGCCGCCGTACGCGGTGAGATTCCTGCCTAGGAAGCTATACGGCATGGAAGCCCCAATTTCATAGGGTTCTGAAATAGCTGCTTCAACCCCTTGGCGCGCGTTTTCTCGCTATCCTGTCGGTTGTTCTTCACCATTTGGGTGACTCCTGAAAATGAGTTGGCGAAGCGCGAACTTCGCTACACTTCTGTTCGGAGCGCCATTTAGTCAATGGATCAGCGGAACGTGGTTGAGATGCTCCGTCCGTTGCGCGATATAGGTGGACGGATTGATCCCCGAAAAAGCGCGGAAATCGTGGATGAAATGCGCCTGATCGAAGTAGCCGCAATCCGCCGCCACCGCCGCCCACTGGACTGGCCGTCCCGTGCCGATCCGCCGCAGCACCCGCTGGAATCGCCGCACACGGCAAAATAGCTTGGGTGTGAGCCCCACCTCGCCGCTGAACACCTGAATGAATCGTTTGGAGCTGAGGCCGATCTGGCCGGTCACATCCGCGATGGTGCGGGTGTGCGGCAGGCCATGAAACTCGTGCAGCGCAAACGCCACGGCGGGGTGCCGCTCCAGCCGCTGCGCTGCCTTCGCGAGCAATGCCTGTTCCAGAACGCGAAGCTTGCCTTGCGGCGTACCGGCTTCTAGCAGCCGCTCGCGCAACTGGTCCGCCAGGCGGCCCCACAAATCCTGCAGCGACACCAGCGTGTTGTGCAACTCGCCGGCGGGCAGATCGAGAAACGGGAAAGCGCCTCCCGGTTTGAAGTGTACGCCGGCGACAGAATGCTGCTCCGCCGTATCGATCACGAAAAATTCCGAATGCGCTCCCACCACCACGGAGCCGCGCAGCGTCCGGAATTTTTCGGTATCGTGCGAGTCGTACACGCGTGTCAGGTCTTCGTTGAGGTTGATCACCAACTCCATCGAGCCATCCGGCAGCAAGCGCTCTTTCTCGTGCGGCTGGTGGTAACCTTCGTACAGCCAGAACAGCCCCACGAACTCCGAGAGCGGAGGCGCGGGGATGTGGTGGTAGGACGCCATCAATCCTATCAAACCACACCGGGTGTCAGCGCGAGCAGGAGGCCGCTGAGCGCACGTTTCCGCGCGGGATGAGGACGGGCGGGATCCGCGCCAACGCCAGGTTCCAGTGGCCGGACTCCAGAGCGGCGTTGTGCAGGATGTTGCCTGTGCGGGCATCTATATGGAGCAGGCGGGGTTGGCTCGGCGCACGCGGACCGCCGGAGTCGATGATGTACAGATCGCGGCCATCCGGACTAACCACCATCCGGTTGACGCGCACCGATGTGGCGATATGGCTCACGCGGCCCGTGGACGGGTGGATCGCATACACGCCGTCGCGCGCCGCATCGGGACAGGCGAGCCGCCGATCCACCTTGAATCCGAAGGCTTCCGCAAGATAGAGCCGGTCCGGCGCTCCCGCCAGCATGAGCAAGACGGGCTGGTTGCAGGCGCCATGCAGATCCGGCAGGCCGATCGCTCTGCCGGACGAGAGCTCGGTGTCCTCCGGTTTTACGCTCCACAGCCAGCCCGTTCCGGGAGATTCACCCACGCCGTAGCTGAATAAATAGAACCGATCTCCGGCCCAGGCACCGGTGACCGGTCCGGTCGGAACAAAAAGCCGGCGGACCAACGCGCTGGCCGCCATGTCGAAGATATCCAAAGAAGGCTGGGGAGAATTCGTGACGCCGAGCAGCCACCGTCCATCGGGTGACGGTTGCAGGTTGTATGCGCCGGGCGCTTTCATGGTGGGAAGGCGGCTCAAAGTGGCGGCATCGAACACATCCACGCCGCGTTTGCCTTGGGTGAAGAGAAATCGCCCGTCCGGCGACGGCGCGCCGAACAACGCTGGCGCAGCCAGAGGGCAAATCCCCCGCGTATCCAGATCCAGTAAGTACAGGCCGCAGCAGAGGTCAGTTGCCGTCTTGTCGGCGTGCGCGATGTAAAGTCTGCGCCCATCCGGGCTGGCGGCGACACTTTCCAACTGTTGGTTGACGCCAATGGCGCCCAGCGGCGCCAATGCGGCGTCAAAGAATTCTATGCGTCCAGCGTGGCCGGCCGCCAGCACCACCAACGGATCTTCGGCAGAGGCTGGCGCAGCCGCGAGCAACAAGATCGATACTGCGAAGAATGTGCGCATAGCTCCCTACTTTACCGGCTTATCGGGGTCCGGTACTTTCGGCTTGTGCGGAGGCGGCGGCGAAACCGGTTTAGGCGGGTTCTTCGGCGCGGGCGCTTTGTACCCCGGCGGATTTACAACGATGATGCCCGTGTAGACTGGTACGGGAACGTCGACTTCGACCTCGACCGGAACCTCGACCGGCGGCGCGTTGACGATGATCACCGGCGGCGCGGCGGGCGGTTCATTGCTGTATGCCGCATCGCTAGGCTCGGGGTTTGGCTGCGGGTCGGGAGCAGCCTGGCCGTCGAAGGCCGCGTCGGTCAGTACGGATACGGCGCGCGTGCTGCCGGCGCGCAACGGCGGCCGGAAGGCATCCAGCCGCGCCGCCGGAAACGCCGGAGACGGCAGCGCCTGCGCGAAGACAGCCGTCGCCAGCGGCTCCTGCGGACGCGTGGTGAAGCCCGCCGGATCGATTTCCAGCGTCTCCGGCGCGTAGCGGGCGTAGGTCGTATTGGCATTCAGATACAGGCGCGGCGTGTCCGGCGGCTTCCAGTTTTCGCCGGGTGCCAGCGGGCCCCAGCCGACCAGCTTGGCGCTCTTCAGCCAATACACGTCACCCGGCTTGAAGACGACGCTTTCGCCGGGTGCCCACACCCAGCCGGTGCCCTCCTGTTGCATCCAGCGGCCGTAATGATATGGCAGCCAGCCCCATGGATCGTCGGCGATCCAGGTGTAGCCAAGGCCGTCGTACCAGAGCCACTTGCCGTTGCGAAAGGGCGCCCAGCCGGTTGGCGCCTTAGGTTTCCAGACGGCGCCGAAATCGGCGGAATCGATCCAGACACCGAATGTGTCCAGGTCGGCTAGGCCGTAACGCAGCCCCGGCGCATGCGCCCCGGAGGTGGTCGAAAGCAGCACCTTGTCGCGCTCGTTCGACCAGCGGTCGGTCTCTAGCGGCGGGATCTCGCGATTGAGGAAAAAGCGGGCCGGATGCCCCGGGTCCAGCTTGACCATCTGGCCTTGGCTCAAATCGAACTCCGCGGTGGGTGAGGAAAAGCGCGCCGCGCCATCCGGCGCCGCGATCAGGCTCCAGGGATCGCGCGCTTCCACGCGCAGGCGGGCGTTTTGATGGATGCTTACCTGCGCTCCGGGCACAGCCACAACCAGAACGTCTCTGCCTTCCGCCGCTCCGGTGAAGTACGCCACGCCGTGGTCCAAAGAGATCAGCGTGATCCGTTGCCCTGTGGAAAGGCGTGTGTAATCGGAAAGCTCGGCGAGGGAATCGGGGCCCAGCCGGAAAACGCTGCCGTCGTCCAACTCCACTTCGAGGCGCGCGGAACCCTCCGTGCGCAGCCAGGACAGCTCGCGCAGGGGCAGATTGCGCCGCACGGGCTGCCAATCGTCGGCTGCCTGGAGTTGCACTTGGACGGCGCCGTCGAAGTCGCCTACGCGGGCGTAGCGCGCCTGCCCGGCGAACAGAGTCGTCGGGAGCAGCCACAGGGCCAGGCGTTTCATGAGTCCTCCGGGTTGTCCACACATTTGACGCGGCGTGAACCGTAAGCGTTTATGGTTTATTCGGAAAGATTCACTTCGCCCGTGTGATAGATTCTAGGTTCCAAATGTGAGCGCCACGGGAAACATTCGAAGACGCAACTTTATTATACGGTCCTGCCAGGGCACCGCGGGGTTGCTCCTGCGCGGGCGTTCTCTGGATGCCCAGAGCCCTCCCGCTGGCGCCGAGTTTCATCTGCATCCGCAATATCGCGCAGCCACACCTTTCGATGCTTTGCGGCTTAAGGTGAACGCGGGGCTCGACGATTTCCCCACGGAAAAGGATCACGACCGGATTGCCGCCATTCTGGCGCAATGGAGATCGGGGCTGCTGGAGTCTCCGCGAACGCTTCAGTCCTTAGAGAAAGTCCTGGCGCGCGATTTTCGGGGAGCGTCGCCGCGGCCGGTTGACTCCCGAGTGGTGCGTCCGGGACCTGCGCTGGAGGTCCGCCGCGTCACCTTCTCGTCCCAGACCTCTCTGGGACCCACGGCTTTTCTTCACGAGTTGCGATCCACCTTGGATAGTTACTCAAAGATTTTGACGGCCGAGTTCCAAGTGACTCGAATCGTCGCGGCTCCCGGACGCCTCGAAACTCGCGTGCGATATGAGTTGGTGGGCGCCGGCCCGGGCTTTCACCGCGAGCAACGCGCGGGTGAGTGGTCGCTCGATTGGGAAACCGGACTGTTGCGGCGCTGGCGGGCGTCCGATGAGACACGCAGCCGGTCGGCCGCTCCCTGGTTTGCCGACATGACCCCGCAAGCTTTCGGCGGCAATCCTTCTTACTCCCGGCAGTTGCTGCACGGCGTCGATTACTGGCGCACGATCCTCGATGGCGCTTGCGGCATTGATATTTACGGCCACCACGGCGTGTCCGCCGGCGACATCGATGGCGACGGGCTCGACGATATCTACGTTTGCCAGCCGGCCGGACTTCCCAACCGGCTTTATCGGAACCGGGGGGATGGCACTTTCGAGGACATTACCGAGGCGTCGGGCGTCGGCATACTGGAGAACACGGCCTGCGCGCTCTTTGCGGACTTCGACAACGATGGACGCCAGGATCTTGTGGTGGTGCGCGCCAACGGTCCGCTGTTGTTCTTGAACCAGGGCGGCGGCAAATTCCGCCTCCAACCCGCCGCGTTTCAGTTCGCCAGCGCTCCGCAGGGGACTTTCACGGGCGCGGCCGCCGCGGACTACGATCGCAACGGCTGGCTGGACATTTACTTCTGCGTATACGCCTATTACCAGGGCACGGATCAGTATAAGTACCCGGTTCCTTACTACGCCGCTGAAAATGGGCCGCCCAATTTCATGATGCGCAACAACGGGGATGGAACGTTTCGCGATGTCACGGCGGAAACAGGCCTTAACCGGAATAACAAGCGATATAGCTTTTGCTGTGGCTGGGGCGATTACAATGGCGACGGATGGCCCGATTTGTATGTGGTGAACGACTTCGGCCGAAAGAACTTATACCGAAACAACGGTGACGGTACGTTCACCGATACCGCAGCGCAAGCGGGCGTCGAAGACGTCGGCGCGGGCATGAGTGTATCGTGGTTGGATTACGACAATGACGGCGCCCCCGACCTGTACGTCGCCAACATGTGGACAGCGGCAGGTAAACGTATCTCGATGCAGGCAGCCTTCCAACATGAGGCGCCGGAACCGGTGCGCGCCCTCTATCGCAAACACGCCACGGGCAACTCGCTGTTTCGCAACAGCGCAGGCGTCTTCCAGGATGCCAGCGTGGCCGCTCAGATGGGGATGGGCCGATGGTCGTGGTCGAGCGACTCCTGGGACTTCGACCATGACGGCTTCTGCGATCTGTATGTGGCAAACGGCATGTTATCCGGACTCATACAGGAAGATCTGAACAGCTTTTTCTGGCGGCAGGTTGTGTCTAAGTCGCCGAACGAAGCTAAGGCATCGTCCGATTACGAACAGGGTTGGAATGTGCTCAATGAGTTGATCCGGGCCGACTACACTTGGAGCGGGTTCGAGCGCAATGTCTTCTACGCGAACAACCGGGACGGCACATTTTCGGATGTGTCCGGCGCGGTGGGGCTGGACTTTGTCGAAGACGGTAGAGCCTTCGCCCTGGCGGATTTCGATGGTGACGGGCGACAGGAAGTATTTCTGAAAAACCGCAATGCTCCACAGTTGCGGCTGCTGAAGAACGTGGTGGAGCGGTTGCCGCCTTCCATCGCTTTCCGCCTGCGCGGCGTGAAGAGTAATCGCGATGCTATCGGCGCTACGGTCACGGTAGAGACCGAATTGGGGCGGCAGAGCAAGGCGCTGCAGGCGGGGTCGGGGTTTCTTTCCCAGCACAGTAAGGAGGTATTCTTCGGATTGGGAGCGGCCAAGGGGTCTGTGAAGGCGACTATCCGCTGGCCGCGCGGCCTGGTTCAGGAGATCGGGGACCTGCCACCGAACCACAGAGTGTGGGTTGCGGAGAGCGTTGCGCCAACTCGCATGGAACCGTTCCGAGCCGCCACGACGGTGCGCGCTGCTGCCGCTCCGCAAGAAGGTGAATCGCTGCCGGCAACGGTGGAGACCTGGCTGCTTTCGCCGGTGGCCGCTCCGGCGTTTCCGCCTTCGGCGACCCGCGGCAAGCCGGCGCTTCTGCATTTCCGAGCGCCGGAGTCCCCGGACGCACTGCGCGCGAACTGGCGGGTCCCAGGCGTACAACTGCTCAGTGTTCGCGTGGATGAAGCGGAGGACTTAGCTGCCACTTACAACATTCTTTATCGCTATTTGTTCGACAGGCACCGCGACTTAACCCTTCCCACAGCGTTCCTCATCGACGCGAACGGGGATATCGTCAAGGTCTACCAGGGTAAGGCCGCCGTGGCGCATGTGGGCGAAGACTTTCGGAGCATTCCGCGCACCGATGCGGACCGTCTTGCAAAGGCGCTGCCGTTTCGCGGCGTTAGCGAGACGTATGAGTTCGGGCGAGACTCGCTCTCCCTGGGTTCGGCGTTCTTTCAGCGCGGCTATTTCGATCAGGCGGAAACGGCATTCCTGCAGGCGCTGCGCGACGACCCATCCAGCGCCGAGGCCTGTTACGGGTTGGGCAGCGTCTATCTGAAACAGGAGAGAGTGCGCGAGGCGCGAGACAGTTTCGAGCGCGCGGTGAAGCTCAGCGCGAGCTATCCCGATACGCTGCCGAACGCCTGGAACAATCTGGGCCTGCTGGCCATGCGCGAGGGACACACGGACAAGGCCGCCGGCTACTTTCAGGAAGCGCTGCGGGTGAGTCCCGATTATTGGATTGCGCTGGAGAATCTGGGAAACGCCTACCGCCTGCAGAAGCGTTGGGAGGAAGCAAGGCAAACCTTGGAGCAAGCGCTGGCTGCGCGACCGCAAGACCCAGAGGCAAACTACAACCTAGCGATGGTATTTGCCCAAACTAACGATACGGAGCGCGCCTACGACCATCTACAGAGGGCTCTGCAGCTTCGACCTACTTATCCCGAGGCACTGAACAATCTAGGCGTACTCTATCTGCGAACCCAGCGCCGGGACGAAGCCGTTGCCAAGTTCGAGGAGTGTATCCGGGTGGCGCCCAGCTTCGACCAGTCTTACCTGAACCTGGCGAGGGTGTACAGTCTGGAGGGCGCGCCCGAGAAGGCGCGGGCTGTTCTCATGGAATTGATGAAGCAGCATCCGGGGCACGTGCAGGCGCAGCAGGCGCTGGACCAATTACGGTAGACTCATCTCAAGATGCCCCCGCGATGGATCTATGTGGCACTTTGCGCGCTGGTGGCGGTTGCCGCGGGCGCGCAAGATGCAGGCACTCTCGAAGGATCCGTCCGCGATTTGCAGGGCCGCCCCCTTGCCGCTGCCGTCGTGTACCTGCGGGTGAAGTCCACGGGGCAAACTCTAACCGCACATACGGACGCGGCTGGCGCCTATCGCTTTACCGGACTTAGCGCCGGCTCTTATCTGCTGCGCGCGGAAGGTGGCGCATCGGGCGAGGCTGCCGCGCGCCCCGTCACCCTCGTAGACCGGGAGACAAAAAAAGTCGATCTTACCGTCGAGTATGCGTTCTCCGACAAACCTAACTTCATCGTGGCGGGTGTGACCGACCCGATCAGCCATGGCGGCCATGGCTCCGATGCTGTGCTGCGTTCGACCGAAGCGCTGGCGGAGGCGACGGCATCTTTGAGCGAGGAATCGCCGGGCAAGGACGCGCTGGAAGCCGTACGCGAGTACCAGCGAGCGGCGGAACTAAATGCGACCGAGCCGAACTTGTTCGACTGGGGGGCTGAGTTGCTGATGCATCGCGCGGACGAGCCGGCCACGGAAGTTTTCGCGAAAGGGCATCGCCTGTTTCCGCGATCGACGCGGATGCTGCTGGGTCTGGCCGCGGCCTGGTACGCGCGCGGCGATTACGAGCAAGCGGCACGGCGTTTTTTCGAAGCCTGTGACTTGAATCCCGGCGATCCTGGCCCTTATTTGTTCCTGGGCAAAGTGCAGAGTGTCGAGATCGTTAAGTTGGAAGGTTACGTCGAAAGGCTGGCGCGATTTGCAACGCTTCACCCCGATAACTCCTGGGCCAATTACGACTACGCCGTCGCCCTTTGGAACCAACGCAAAGGGCCGGACGATTCCGAGACGCCGGCGCGCGTGCGTGAACTGCTGGAGAAGGCCATCCGTCTCGATCCGGGTCTGGGAGCCGCTTACCTGCAATTGGGCATCCTCTATTCCGACCGGAACGATGACGCTCGCGCTATCGCCGCCTACCGGAAGGCGATTGAAGTCAGTTCCCAGATGGATGAGCCGCATTACCGCTTGGGCCAGGCTTACGAGCGGAGCGGGCAAAAGGCGAAAGCCCGGCAAGAACTAGAAGCCTATGAGCAGATGTCGAAGAAGCTTCGGCAGGAGATCGAGCGCGAGCGGAGTGAGGTCCAGCAGTTTGTGTTCGAGTTGCAAGACAAAAAGGCTCATTAGCGGGGCGTAGGGGCAGTCATCAGATTGACAAACATATGACCTGATCTAACCCCCAGGAAGGGTCCGTGAGAGCGGAAGGGCAACGAACCGCAACTTCGCGGATGGACCCCGGGGCTACTCACCTCGTGATTCAGGGTCGCGGCAAGGCGCAGGAAGCACTGGAGTGGACGTGCGGGGTGCTGGAGGGGCTGGGGTTGACGCTCAAGGAAAAGAGGAGCATGCGGAATGCCCGGCAGGAGCGATTCGATTTTCTGTGGTACACATGCGGACCGCACATCAGTCCGCGCGGCGGCAGTAGGTACATCGGATACAGTCCGTCGAAGAAGAGCGTAAGCCGGATCAAGCAGAAGGCGGGAGAGCAAAGCTGTCGCGCGTAGGTGAGCCTGCGATGCAGCCAGTCGGAAAGCCGGATGCCCGAAATGGGCACGTCAGGTTTGATGAGCTGGGGATGGGAAACGGGGCGGCGCTTCGGCGTCAGTACCCGCGCCCACACTCGACTCTACGTGTGAATGACAGGCTGAAGCCGGCTTCAGATGTCCCACCTGCCCATCACCACTGTGTGCGCGCTTCTGGGGATGGGATGCGCGGCGATGGTGCTGAAGCCCGCTTCCTGGTACATTTTCTCCAGCTCGCGATAGGTGTAGGCATCGCCGGCCGCGGTGTTCGCCAGCATGGTCAAGCTGAAGGCCGCGGCCACGGGCGGGGAAACGCGGTCTTCATTGGGTACGAATTCGAGCGTCGCCGCACGGCCGGCCGGCTTCAGCGCCGCGCGGACTTTCCGCAGTAGCCCGACGCACGTGGACGAGTCGAAATGGTGCAGAAAGTTGGTGATCAGGACGATGTCGTAAGGTCCGCCATACTCCACGTCGAACGCGCTGCCGGGCAGCGGATGGTAGCGGTCCTCCACGCCCGCCTTACGGGCGTTGCCGCGCGCCACCTCCAGCACCGCCGCCCAATCGACCGCGGTGATGTACGCCTCCGGATTCAGCTTAGCCACCTCAATGCCGAACAGGCCGTGGCCCGCGGCGATATCCAGCACGCGCAAGGGTCCGGCCAGCCCGTCGAGCACGATTGCGGCCAGCGGTTCAGCCAGGGCTCCCATCATGGGCGCCATGCTGTGGGCGAACTCCACCCAGATGGGGTTCTCCGGCTCCACCGAACCATCTCCCGGCAACACTGTGTGGCCGCTGCGCACGGCATCCGCCAGACGCATGAACGGTTCTGCGAGGGATGCATCGCCCAGAAACCGCGCTGCCGCTGCGATGCACGCCGGCGAACGCGGATCCAAGAATAGCGCGCTCGATGGCGTGTGCCGGTAACTGGCATCCTCCTTGGCCAGCAATCCAATGATGGTGAGGTAATCGCAGAGTATGCGAATGCCGCGCGCGGAGGCTCCGCATTGCCGCGCCAGCGAGGCGATGTCCCCCGGCCCTTCGCCAATGGCGCGAAACACATCCAATTCGATCGCCGCGCGCAAGGCCGCGGAGCGTTGATAGGCGTTAAAAGTCTCGAAGATCAATTCGGGCGAAGGCGCCCCTGCGTCTGGGTGGCTCATGCTTGCGTCTCCGCCTGATGCGGCATGTGGAATTGATATCCGACGCAAGGCTCGGTCAGGATGTAACGCGGCTTGGCAGGCTCCGGTTCGATCTTCTTGCGGAGCTGATTGATGAACACCCGCAAATAGACCACCTCGTTGCCGTAGTCCTGCCCCCACACCGCCTGCAGCAGCCGGCGATGCGGAATAGGAGTGTTGGGGCTGCTAGCCAGATATTGCAAGAGGTCGAACTCGGTAGGCGTCAGACGGACTTCGCGGCCCCCCACAATCACCCGGCGCGCGGCAAAGTTGATCTCCAGGCCATCGGTTTGCAACAGTCTGGGCGCGGCTTCCGGCGCCAGCGGCGAGCGGCGCAGCCCGGCGCGGATGCGCGCCAGCAGTTCCTGCATGCTGAACGGCTTGGTCACGTAATCGTCCGCGCCGGCGTCTAGCGCGCCTATCCTGTCCTTCTCCATGTCGCGCACCGACAGGACCACAATAGCCAGATCCCAAGCCGCGCGAATTGCGCGGCAGGCTTCCAGGCCGCCCATGCCGGGCATCGCCAGATCCAGCACCACCAGATCGTGCCGGCCGCGGCGCAGCATCTCCAGGGCCTCCTCACCGCTGCGCGCGTCGCTGACCGCGTAACCCTGCGCAACCAGCATCTTTCGCATCACGCGCCGGATTTGCAAATCGTCGTCCACTACCAGAATTTTGGCTCCGCTCAAACGTGGGCCTCCTCGTGCGCTAAAGGAAGAGTAAACGAAAACGTGGCGCCTTCGCCAGGCTGGCTCTCGACCCACACCCGGCCATTGTGAGCCTCCACGACCTGGCGCGCAATAGGCAGCCCCATTCCCATGCCGGTCAGATGGCCGCGCCCCTGCTTGCCCCTGTAGTATTTTTCAAAGATTTGCCGCTGCTCCTCCGCCGGAATTCCTGGCCCCCGGTCGCTGACGGTGATCGCTACGCCAGTCTCTGCGGCGTGCGCGCGCACCGTGATCGGTGCGCCCGGCTGAGAATACTTCAGAGCGTTCCCGGCGATTTGCCGGATCACCAGGCGGATCAGTCCGGCGTCGGCGGAAACCGGAGGCAAACCTTGCGGCAAATCGATTTCGATCTGCGAGCCCTCCGCCATCTCTTTCTCCAGGGCCGAGTAGACCAGATCCTCCACCGTGTGCATCTGCCTGTCCAGGTCCACGTGGCCCGCTTCGATGCGCGCCATTTGGATGGCCTCGGTCATCATGGCGCTGAGCCGTCCGCTCTCTTCATTCATAATCTCAAGCCATTCCCGCTGGTCGCGCCCCGGCGATTCCGCCAGCATGGCGTCAATGCCGGTGCGGATGGAGGTGAGCGGCGTCTGAAATTCATGCGCCAAAGCGTCCAGCAGCATGGACTTCATCTCCTGATGGCGCCGCGCCCCCTCGGCCTGCGCGGCCGCCTCCTGTTTACGGACGCGATCCATGGCCAAGGCCACCAGATTGGCGATGGACTGCATGGCGGGCGCCGAAATCGCGGCGTCGCTGAATCCCAGGCTGCCGATGGCGGTGGCCTCCAGGTTTACCGCCACGAGCGTCGCATGGCCGCCCACCGCGCGCGGCGAATTGGCGGATCCGGATACGTCCATCAACGCGGCATCGGAGATCTCCGCCGCGGACCCCATTCGGTGGACCTGGCCGGAAAGCCCATCGAAGAAAGCCACCCCGGGACAGCCAAAGATCTCCGCCACCTGTCCTGGAATGCCTTGGGCCAATGCGTTTGCCGCGCTCCCCTGCATCAGCCTGCAGCTCAGGGCGTACATCCGCTCGATTTCGCGCTGTCGTTGGGTGGCCTCCTGGGCCCGCTTCTTCAGCCGTGTAGATAGTTGGCTCACCACCAATGCCGTAATCAGGAAAGTGCCCCAGGCGACCCAGTTCTGCGGATCGTCGATGCCGAACGAAGGCACCGGCGGCAGGAAGTAGTAGTCCAGACACAAAACGCTCAGGACGGAAGCCAATATCGCCTCCGGCAGACCCCAAAGCACGGCCGCCCCAAGCACCAACAGCAAATAGGTCAGCGCCGCCGTAGTGGTGTTGGCGCGGACCGTGTAGTACAGCATGGACACGGCGGGCAGGCCCGTACCCATGATGGCGATGCGCAGGATTGACCGAATCCAGGTTCGTTTTCGCATGCGGCTTAGAGGTCATTATAAGCCGGCTGGCGGGGTCCGTCGAGGCGTCCGCCGGGGAGCTCGCAAAAGGCTTGACACGACCGTAATAATACAGTCATACTAGTTCACTCCCCGCTTGAGAATTTGTGTTGCGTGGGAGAATACTATATCGCCGCTCTCGGGAGTGGCGCGAAAGGGAGCGCCCATGCCAACCGGTAGAATACCGTTCAAGGCGGTTGTTTGTTTACTTGTATTTGGCGCGTGTCCGTTTCTTTATGGCCAAGCTACTGGGATCATTTCAGGCACGGTATCGGACGCCACGGGATCGGCGGTGGCCGGGGCAAAGGTGGTGGTTGCCGCGCCGGCACTGGGCGTCACGCGCGATTCCACAACGGACGATTCGGGGCACTACCTCGTGCCTCTGCTGCCAGTCGCCAACTTTTCGGTGCGCGTGGAATTCACAGGTTTTCAGCCTGCCGAACAAAAGGACGTCCGGCTGCAAGTGGACGAACACCGCGAGCTGGATTTCAAGCTAGTTCCCGCGTCCGTTAAGGAGACCGTGGAGGTCACCGCCACCGCCGTTGCGGTCGAAACCACCAACCCGACTTTGGGCCAGGTGATCACTGCCCAGCAGGTCGCCGAGCTTCCGTTGAACGGCCGCGATTTTGTCCAGTTGGCGACGCTCACGCCCGGCACGATTACGGAAACTAATCCGCAGAGTTTTTTCAACGGCGGCCCCAGCAGCGAAGTCTCGGCGCGCGGCTCCTTTTCACTCTCGGTGGGCGGGTCCCGCGCCAACTCCACGGATTGGCTGTACGACGGCAACGACAACAACGAGCTGACGGCGGGCGGTATCGCCATTCTACCTTCCATCGACGCCATCCAGGAGTTTAAAGTCTTGACTTACAACTACTCCGCGGAATATGGCACGCGCGCGGGACCGACGGTCCTGGTGACGACTAAGTCGGGCTCCAACGACTTCCACGGCTCCTTGTTCGAATTCTTCCGCAACACGGACCTGGACGCGCGCAGCTTCTTCGCCAGCTACACCGAACAATTCAATTTGAATCAGTTAGGCGGTTCGCTGGGCGGGCCGATCCAAAAAGACAAGACGTTTTTCTTCGCCGATTATCAGGCCAAGATGCAGCGGCACGGGATTCCGTATGTGGGCCTGGTCCCCACCGCCGCGATGCGCAACGGCGATTTCACCGACGACGCATTCGGCAATCCGAATTCCGAAGTCCTGAATAACCCTTACGTGACCACTCAGACTTCTACTGGGGCCCTGGTAAACAATCCCTTCATGTGCGACGGCTCGGGTAACGCGCTTCCCGCGGCCGCCAACGGCAGCCAGTCTCCGGGTACACCGTGCAACAAGATCCCGCAGAGCCTGATCAACCCGATCGGTCAGGAGATGATTAACTTGTATCCCCTGCCCAACGCCGACAATGCGGCCCTAGGGTACAACTATGTCAACCAGCCGGTGCGGAAGCTCAATGAAGGCGAGTTCGACATCCGGCTGGACCACAATTTCTCAACCAGAGATTCCATGTTCGCGCGTTTCAGCTACGACCAGGCCGTTTCGTTCGTTCCGGGCGGCTCGCCGGGATTCGCGGAAGCCAACCCCTTCGCCAGCACGGAGAACATCGACAATCATGGGCGCAACGCCGCGCTTTCGGAGACGCACATTTTCTCCGAGCGGACCGTCAATCAATTCAGCGTTGGCTTCAATAGGATCTTCAACTACTTCACGTCTTTTGGCAGCGGCACTTGCGAAGGCGACAAGCTCGGCATTCCGGGCGCCAATCTGGGAGGCATCAGTTGCGGGTTGACGTCTACAGAGCTGAGCGGATACTGGTCGCTGGGCGATCGCGGATATTCGCCATTCCAAGGCGGCACCAATGTTTTCTCCATCTCGGACTCGTTCGACATGGTTCGCGGCAAGCACGACATCAAAGTCGGCGGCAACATTCGGGCCATGCAGATGAATGTTCTGGCCAGCGGTTTCCAAGATGGATATTGGGACATCACTGGCGATTGGGGCGGGGACCCCGCTGCGTCGTTGCTGATGGGCTTCACAGATCTGGCCATCCACGATCAGGCGTTTAACGGCGATATCACCGGGCGCCGCTGGAAACTGTTCCGCCCCTATGTGCAGGACGATTGGCGGGTGATCAAGGACCTGACACTGAACCTGGGCTTGGCTTGGGCTTTAGTTACGCCGATCAGCGAAGCCGCCAATCGCCAGGCGAATTTTGTGTTCCCCACCCAAACCTTTGAGGTCTCCGGGCAAGGAGCCAACTCTTGGGCCGGTATCCACATGGATCTGACTGCGCTCGAGCCGCGCATCGGATTGGCTTGGAAACCATGGGGCAGCCAGACGACGGTCGTGCGGGGAGGATATGCGATTTACCACGATTCTTCGTGGAACCAGGGCGCCCAGGGCCTATGGCAAAACCCACCCTATTACTACGAGTCCGATGCGTTTGCGTTCGGCGGCGGCTGTCCATTTGCCAACTCTTATTGCGCCACTGTACCCACAAACCCACTGACGCCCACCGGGATTAGTTTATCGTCCGGCTTTCCCATCGTCCCCTCGTCTCCCCCGCTCGATAAGTTTACAGGAACCATTCTTTCCCAAGACGTCAATTTCAAGCAAGGATGCGTGCAGCAGTTCAACGTGAACCTGGAACACCAACTGCCGGGACAGGTGCTGTTGACGGTTGGATACGCGGGTTCCCGCGCCTCTCACATCCTGGTCGATGGCAATAACTTGAATGTGGGATCTCCCTCGGCATGCGGCACTGTGGCCGGATACACGCTGGGTTGCGGCCCGGGCGGCGCGTCTTTCGGTGTCCCCGCGACCAACTTCCCCTACTCGACGATCGAGAACATTACCGACCAAGGGACTGCTCACTATAATTCCCTGCAAATCAAGGCTGAAACCAAGAGCGCGCAGCATGGTCTCTATGCGTTGATAGGCTACACATATTCCAGAAATTACGACACAGGTTATACCGACGGCGTAGGCAGCAACCTGGGAGCGACTTACTATCCGCTGCCGGGGTGGCAACAGTTGGATTGGGGTCTCTCTCAAATCAATCTCAATCAGGATTTTACGGCCAGCGTGATCTATGAACTGCCGTTCGGCAAAGGCAAGGCCTTCGGCAGCGACTGGAACGGCGCCGTCAACGCGATATTGGGAAATTGGGAGGTGACTGCGATCGAGAAGGCCACCACCGGGTTTCCTGTTTTTGTGGTGGCTGACAATAACTCTGGGGTCAACTTCGAAAACAATGGAAACAGCCTGATCCGTCCGAACCAGGTTTGCAACCCGGTATTGAGCAACCCCACGATTAGCGAGTGGTTCAATGTTAATTGCTTCCAAAACCCGCCCGCCGGCGAACTGGGAAACGCATCCCGCACGCCGGTCTCCGGCCCGGGCTTTGTGAATACCGACTTCTCGGCTATCAAGCATTTCCTTCTGCCATGGCGCGAGGGGATGCGGCTCGATTTCCGGGCCGAGGTATTCAATCTTTTGAACCATCCGCAATTCGGTACGCCCGGTCTTACCAGCATCTGTGCCGCCTGTCCGCTGCTCGGCGCGCCGGGCTTCGGCTCGATCGACACTACGGTGAATAACCCTCGTTTGGTTCAGATTGCGCTTAAAGTTTTGTTCTAAGCGCATCGTACTCACGCTGTTAGCAATCGCCGCCGCGTGGTCCCAGCCGCGCCGCAAAGTCATCGTCAACGAAGATTGCTCCGGACCCGGCGGCAGCAACCTGCAGACGCTGCCGACCATGATCCAGTCTCCCCAAGTGGAAGTGCTGGGCATCACCGTAGTGAGCGGCGATCAATGGCGTGATGAAGAGGTAGCGCACACGCTGCGTCTACTCGAAATCATCGGCCGCACCGACATCCCTGTATTCAGCGGCGCCGAATTCCCGCTGGTGCGCACGCGCGCGGAAGCCCAACTCTGGCAGGATCGCTACGGCAAAGTGGCGTATGCCGGCGCCTGGGACGCCCGTTGGTGGCACGCGCCATCCGTGGTGCCGACGCTGCCGGAAGACCAGCCTTCCAAGCCGGCCGCCGAAGATGCCGTGCATTTCCTCCTAGAAGACCTACCTGACCCCGGCTGGTCCCGAGTTGCGGGCGCAGCTCAACGCGCAGAATCCATGCGAAGCGTGACATCGCGGGCTGGAGGTTTCCGAGCGGCCGGACCGGAGCGGGTTGCCTGGTGTGCCACAACCAGCTCGATCGTACAGTTGCGAGTTCTGCCACGGGAAGCCAAGCTGACGCCCGCCAGCCACACGCCGGATGACCTGGACACGCACACGTCAGGCAAGTAGCGCTGGAAAAGACGACTTGCGCGGTATGCCATGGGCGGAAATTCCACTGCTTGGGCTGTCACTGACGAGCCAGCTCCTGCATGGCCGCCGCGATGTGCGCGGCCGCGTCCGGACCTACGGAATTCTCCTCGCCGTACCAGGCCTTCTTGGCATTCTGCAGGTAGGGCGCCTTTTCATCCCACTCGGCCTTCGGGATGATGTAACCGATCTCGTCGTCGGCAAGGCCGATCAACATTTTGAACTGCGCGTGCAACATGGACTTGATGGGCGTTTCGATGGGCGCATCCGGAAAATCGGCGCCCGCGTAGCGCTCCACGCCGCCCACGCTCAGCTCCGGATACATCTCGCCCGGCACCAGCGCGATCGCCAGCACGGGCTGTGATCCCCACATGCGGATCAGGCCCACGGGCGCAGTGGTCGCGCCATTCGCCGTAGTCTTCTTGCGTCCTTTGTACAAGTCCGCCTGGGCCGCCATCTCGAAACCGCGATTGGTCACCGGTATGGTGATGATGCGTTCCGCGAACTCGACTTTGTCGATGCTGACAGCCTTGGCTGGGCTGGCCGCGTCCGCCGCCAGATCCGCGATGCGCTCACCGAGGATCTGCGTTTTGCGGAAGCTGTTTTCCGCCGCCATCGATCCCGTGGCGGGGTCTTTAATCCTGGCGCCCAGCGGCGACTGCATCCCGCCCACTGCGCCGTTCCATAGCACGGCCATGCCGCCCAGCTTGGCTTCCAGCCGCTTATAGAAGAATCCCGGATAGTCCGCGCTGATCTGCGTATTGCGCGAACCCAGCGTTTCGGGATGATTGGCCCAATTCACCACCGTGGCGATACGCTTACCGCCCTTGGCGGTGAGCGAAAGGACGATCAGGTCGGGGTCGTGCACTACCGGCGGGCGCGTGTCGTCAATGAACGAATCGAGCTCCGGGCTGTGGACCACCGCCAGCGCCGGCGTAGCAGGTTCGAGCGCCGCAATCGCGCCCTCGGCGGCTTCGGCCACGCGATCCACCACGAAGCTGTTGTAATCGTCGTCGATGCCCGACTGCCCCGCTGCCGGACCCCACAGCCCCATCGTGTCGGGGCCTTCGTGTACGTGCGTGGAGGCGACTACCACGTCTGCCTCCGGGACTTTCGCGCGCACGCGCTGGACATCGTCGAGGAAGAAGCCGATCAGATCGACCTCGCACACTACCAGCGGCTTTTGGCCGGCGCTGAAGGCCACGCAACGTGCGTAAAGATCGTCGTGTACGGTGACGGCCACGCGGTTGTGTCCGAACCCTGCCATGTAGACCGGCGGATGGCCTTGCAAAGGCGGCGTGACGACCGTCTTAAAAGCGCCCGCGCGGAACTCCCCTAAAAGGGAGCCAGCGCAGGCCAGAAGGAGGAGGAAACGCACTGGCTACACCCACCAGGCAGCGGCGGGCTGCTCTTTCATCACCAACCCATTCAGGAAATCGGCGGCTTTGCGCAGACCTTCTTCGGGCGACAGGAGGCTGTCCTCATGCTCGATGGACAGCACGTAATCGTAGCCGAACATGCGCAACGTGGAGGCGAACTCCTTCCACCATTCGCCGCCGTGGCCATAGCCGCAGGTGCGGAAGATCCAGGCGCGGTTGCGTTCGTCGGTATACGGCTTGGTGTCCAGCACGCCGGTCAGCGGCAGGTTGCGGTCGTAGATCTGGGTGTCTTTGGCGTGCACGTGGAAGATGGCGTCGCCCAGCACGCGGATGGCGGCAATGGGATCGATGCCCTGCCAGAACATGTGGCTGGGATCGTAATTGCACCCGATAGACGGGCCGGCGATGGCGCGCAGCTTGAGCATGGTCTCCGGGCTATAGGCCACGAAGCCGGGATGCATTTCAATGGCGACCTTCACGCCGTGATCGGCGGCGAATTTGGCCTGCTTGGTCCAGTAGGGCGCGACCTTGGCTTCCCACTGCCACTTCAAGATCTCCAGGTAGTCCGGGGGCCAGGGGCAGGTGACCCAGTTGGGCCACTTGGATTTTTCGCAGTCGCCGGGGCAGCCGGAAAAATCGATAACCACGGGGACGGCCAGTTTCTCGGCCAGGCGGATGGTTTTGCGGCTGATTTCCTGATCGTGCTTGGCGCGCTCCTGATCGGGGTGCAGCGGGTTGCCATGGCAGCTCAGGGCGCTGATGGAGACGCCGTTGTCTGCCAGCCTCTGCTTGAACTCGTTGCGCTCGGTTTTGTTATCCAGCATGGACAGCTTGCAATGCGGATCGCCCGGATAGTTGCCTGTTCCGAGTTCCACGGTATCGATATTGATGCTCTTGAGCTTTTTCAGAACATCGTCGAGGGACAGTTGCGCCAACAAGGCGGTGAATACGCCGACTCTCACTTAGAGGTTCTCCTTTTCGGGGATGGTTCAAATGCCACTGTACAGAATAGCAGGGCGAGGGCCTGATGGGGCAGGCTCTGGCGTGTGCCCTAAAGGGGCAGCTTACCAGTGGGGGAAGGACCCGCGCGAATAGTTGAGGTTAGATTCGAAAGCTGGCGAGCGGTTCGTTTGGGAAACCGGCCGGGTCGGGCGTATCGGGCGGTTGACGAGTAGGTTTACGATCGGGTACGGGAACTTCCTGAGAAGGCGGCACAAGGTGTCTTCGCAAGGCACCCGCCAGTTCCCAGCCGAACGGGCGTATGGGACCTTTGGGGGCCGTCCGGCTCCGAGGACCATGGGTCGGGCGTAGGTGAGCCTGCGATGCGCAGCCAGTCGGAAAGCCGGATGCCCGAAATGGTCACGTCCGGTTTGACGATCGGGGATGGGAGACGGGGCGGCGCTTCGGCGTCGGTACCCGCGCCCATCCGCAACTCTGCCCACCGCCACTTCGTCTTCGCAAATCGGGGCCTCCGCCCCACAATGCATGCAGAATCGCGCTTGTTTGGAAAACTAAGTGGCATTGGACTTTCGCCTGTCATTTGCCCTGTCATTTGCCCACGCAGCGCCCGGCCCATTACGTTATAATCTGCTGCATGAAACGAGTAGCCGGATTGTTAACACTGTTTTCCTCATTGGCATTCGCCGAAACCTGGAACGGCACGCTGGTGGACGTGATGTGCAAGAACCAGGATCTGGCGGGCCACACCACTAAGTGCGCCATCGGGTGCGCCAAGAGCGGCTATGGCCTGGTGCTGGCCGACGGCAAGTTCGTGAAGTTCGACGAAGCCGGCAACGCCAAGGCTTTGGCCGCCTTGAAAGCCACCAGCAAGGAAAAGGACCTGAAGGCCAAAGTCACCGGCACGCTGGATGGCGAAAACGTTCAGGTCGAATCGGTGGAACTGCAATAGCGCTTGCGGATCTCGACCCAGGCCGGAAACACTTCGGGATTCTCGAGCCAAACGAGCATCCACTGCGCCATCTCCTCCTTCTGCGCCTTTTTTTCGGGCGAGGTCTTGGGGTGGCGCGCCAAGAAACGCGCGCGGTCCTTCGCGGCGATCGCCTGTCGCCGGCAATAGCGCGCCCGCAGCCGGTCGCCGGCGCGCATGGCATCCGCATAAACCGCCAGCATCTCGCGCAAGTCGCCCTCCAGATCCGCAAACGATGTCTGGCGGATGCCCGCGTAAGGTTGCGCGAACGGCAGTCCCGTCGCGCGCAGCAGATCGCGCAGGTAGCTTTCCGAGATGGGCGCCAGCATGCGCACGGCGGCCTGCCATTCGGCTTCGCCGATGGCCGTAATCCGCCCGGCGGCCAGAAATTCGCGCAAAGCCTGTATGCGGAATTTACCCTGCATTGGAATGTCCCGCCATCATGGGGCCGCGATGGGTGTACAGTGTAATGAGTGGGTTGATGTTCCGCCACAGGATAGCGAACGACAGGTAATACCAGCCGAGACCCACGAGCGCCCCGATCAGGGTGATCCGGAGACCGGTGTCACGGTTTGCGAGGGCCAGACCGAATAAAGCGCCAACGATCCCGGCCAGGAGGCCGTCTGCCTCCGGTTTTTTGTGTGGGTTCTCGCCATCGCCCATGAAATCAGCCTATACTGTCCTATTGGCAAAGGCAAAACGTCAGCGCAAATGAAACGTCGCGTAGTCATCACCGGGATCGGGGCCGTGAGCCCCAATGGAATTGGCAGAGAGGCCTTCTGGGCGGCAAGCCGCAAAGGGGTCAGCGGGGTGCGCCGCATCACTCGCTTCGACCCGTGCGCCTTCCCCGTGCAGGTGGCCGGAGAGGTGGTGGGCTTCGATGAGTTCCAATACGTCGATCCCAAAGACCGCCAGCACGTGTCGCGAGTGGTACCGCTGGGCGCCGCGGCGGTGGGCGAAGCGCTGCAGGACGCCGGCGTCGACACAGGATCGATGACCCGCGAGGAGTTGCGGCAGATCGGCGTCATCGTCGGATCCGGCGGCGGCAGCCTGGAGTTCACTGAAGAGCAGTACCGCCTTTATTATTCCGGCAAGCAGAAGCAGTGCAGCGTGTACGCCATTCCAACGTCCACTATCGGCACTCTGGCCAGCGAGATCTCCATGCGGTTCGGCTTCCGCGGCATGAGCCACATCATTTCGACGGGATGCACCTCCTCCACGGACGCCATCGGCTACGCCTACCGCAACATTCAGGCGGGCGTGCTGGACACCATGGTGGCCGGCGGTGTGGACGCCCCCATCGCGCCGCTGATCATCCGCGGGTTCATCGTGATGCGCATCATGAGCACGCGCTGGAATTCGGAGCCCGAGAGGGCCTCGCGGCCTTTTTCGCGGGATCGCGACGGGTTTGTAATCGCCGAGGGTGCTTGGTTCTTCGTCATGGAGGATCTGGAGCGGGCGCGTTCCCGGGGCGCGCACATCTACGGCGAGGTGGCCGGATACGGGTCCACCTGCGAAGCCTTTCACCGCGTTCGCCTGGAGGAGTGCGGCGAGGAGCCGGCCCGCACCATGACGATGGCCATGGAAGAAGGCGGCATTGGGCCGGGAGATGTGCAGTACGTAAACTATCACGGCACCGCCACGGAATTGAACGACCGCATTGAGACGCGCGCCGTGAAGCTGGCATTCAACAGCCACGCCTATAAGATCGCCGGATCGTCGCTGAAGAGCCTGATCGGGCATCCGCAAGGGGCCTGCGGCGCGGCAGGCATAGCGGCTACGCTGCTGGCCATGCGGGATGGAGTGGTGCATCCGACCATCAACGTGGAAGAGCCCGACCCGCAGTGCGATTTGGACTACATCCCGGATGTCGCCCGCCGCATGGATATTGAGCACGCGGTGTCCAATTGCATCGCGTTCGGAAGTAAGAATTCCGCGTTGCTGTTGCGGCGGATCTAGCGCCGATTCTTGTGGGGCGGGATGGCATCCCGCGCGCCGATTGCCAATCGGCGCATTCTCCATTTCAAGCGCGGTATCTGTCCCGCAGCACCGCCTCGCAGTGGTCGTTTGTATGGATTAACGTCAAACCGCCACAGCCAGCCAACTGATCGCAAGTGGCCCGCTTGACGCCTGCGGTCGGCCTCGCGTTCAAGCCTTCACATGCGCCCAACGCCGCGCCATCTCCCGCATTTCGTCCTCGTATTCCGGCCAATCGTGCAGCGTGGCGGGGTCGAAGTCCGCTCCGTTAGGCCACACCGGCGTACGTGCCTCCGGATCAATCTCGACGCGATTAAATAGGTCCGGATCCTGTAATGGGCCGTAGAGCTCGCCCGCGAGAATAGGCTGAAAGTCGATGGTCTGGGCCGTGCCATCTTCAAAACAAACGCAGAGCGTGTACGGAGCGACGATTTCGAATGACCGGACTTCATGGATTGCGTGCTTCATAAGATTCTTACCGTAGAGGCTCAACGGGTGCAGGTTTACGTCCCGTCTGTTGTTCTATCCAATCGGCCGCGAGAGCGGCTTGATGCAACTCCGCCCAGACTTCCACCAACCGTCTTTGCCTCCTCGGCAGGAAACCAGCGATCAGGTCGACCGGGTCGAAACTGAAGACCGCCGCGTCCTTCTGGTGGTAGGCGTGGAAATGTGGCACGTGATGAGGAGCACGCGGTTCCGCAAACATGCGAATAACTATCTCGAGAACCGGCTGATTTCCGGCGCACACTATTGTAGCTCCCGTTAAACGTCAATCGCCTCTATACGCGGCCATACTTCGCCCGCAGCACGGTCTTCTGTACCTTGCCGGTGCCGCCCAACCCCCGAGACTGGTGGCATCGTGAACGCTGCCAGCTACCAGGGTGCCCTCGTCTCAACTCAGGAGATTGTCACGATCTTTGACAACGGGCTGGGTCCGCCTCAGTTCGTGCAGGCCAGCGTGCCACAGGCAGGCGTCCTTCCCACGTCGCTTGCGGACACGCGCGTGCTGTTCGGTGGGAACGCCGCCTCGCTGCTGTACGTGCAGGATAAGGTTGTCTCGGCGATTGTCCCCTATTCGCCGCCAGGATACCCGGCCACGGTCACGTTGGAATTGGGGGGCGTGGCCACGGCCAACGCAACGGTTCTCATGGATTTCGCGGCCCCGGGGCTGTTCACCCTGGACGAATCCGGCAAAGGTAATGTGGCTGCCGTGAATGCGGACGGATCCATCAACTCGCCGATGAATCCGGCGAAACGCGGCACCCTGGTGTTGTTGTACGGCACAGGCATGAGCCAGTGGCCTTCCTGCTTGACGTTCGGTTCGAACTTGCTTGCGGTTTCGCCGCCAGTGGAGGTCGAGATCGGAGGGGAGCGGGCGTTGGTGCTCTACGCCGGGTCCGTACCCGGCATAACCTGCGCGGCACAGCAGGTCAATATCGTTATTCCGAGCGATAGCGGAACGGGACCTGCCGTGCCCCTCAGCCTGCTCTTCGCCGGATCGAATGTGGCGACCCGTAATTCCTTCACCGTTCCCGCGCAGAGCGGCCTCACGCTTGCGATCCAATAAGATAATCTCGATCCGCGGATCCGGATCCACAGCCAGAAGATCGGTTCCCATCAATCCGACCGCACGCGGTACCTGTCCCGCAACACCGTCTTCTGCACCTTGCCCGTGCCGCCCTTCGGCAGCGTATCCATAAAATCCACGGACGTCGGGCACTTGAAGTGCGCCATGCGTTCGCGGCAATAATCGATCAGCTCAGCTTCGGTGAGCGCGCTGCCCGGACGCCGCACCACCGCGGCCTTGATCGCCTCGTTCCACTTCTCGTCGGGGATCCCGATTACCGCGACCTCCAGCACTTCCGGATGCGAAGCGATCATGGACTCCACCTCCGGCGAATAGACGTTCTCGCCGCCCGGCTTGATCATATCCTTCTTGCGGTCGAGGACGTACAGATAGCCGCGCGCATCGAACGTGCCGATGTCGCCGGTATGCAGCCAGCCGCCGCGCAACGTATCGGCGGTGATGGCG
>Ga0302325_10002618_pt1 | contig 43432 bp, 36 predicted proteins | sample Palsa_T0_2_FD_201948 | JGI IMG/M metagenome (GOLD analysis project Ga0302325, IMG submission 201948) | Peat permafrost microbial communities from Stordalen Mire near Abisko, Sweden - Palsa_T0_2 | ecosystem: Environmental > Terrestrial > Soil > Palsa > Peat permafrost | place: Sweden: Abisko... | reverse complement strand
GCGAGGCGCGGCGCGTGTTTCCGGTCTCGGCGGTCGATGTGCTGGCACATGCCCAGCGGTTGTTTCAGTTCGTTTACGCGGCGCCGGCCTCGATCGCCAGGCGCCTGCCGCCCGATGCGGCCGATGTGCCCGATGCGCCGGCCGAGCCGCCCGGCAGCAATGGCTGGGCGATTGCGCCCAGCAGATCGGCCAGCGGGCACGCCATGCTGCTCATGAATCCACATCTGCCCTGGGAGCCGGGTTGGAATACCTACTACGAAATCCAGCTGACCGCACCAGGCATAGACCTCTACGGCGCAACGCAGGTCGGGTTGCCGGTGCTGCGCTTCGTGTTCAGCGACTATCTGGGCTTCACGCATACCGTCAACGCGCCCAATGCAGTCACCTTCTATCGGCTCAAGCCGGTTCCGGGCGGCTATCTGTTCGACAACCGCGTGCTGGCCTTTCAGAGCCGAACCACGCAGCTCAAGGTGCGCCAGAGCGACGGCTCATTTACCACCGATAGCGTGTCGGTTCGTGCCACGGTTCACGGACCGGTGGTCGGTGAGCGCGACGGCGCGCCCATCGCCATGCGTGTGGCCGGCCTGGATCGCCCGGCGGCGCTCGAACAGTATTGGCGCATGGCGATTGCGCATGACTTTGCGGGCTTCCAGGCCGCACTGCGCCGACTTCAGATCCCGACATTCAATATTTTGTATGCCGATCGGGACGGTCACATCGAGTATCTCTACATGGGTCTGGTGCCGCGCCATGGCTTCGGCGATCTGCACTTCTGGAGCAGCACGGTTGCGGGGGACACGTCGAAGACACTCTGGAGCGATTACCTGAGCTACGACGAACTGCCCAAGGTCATCGATCCGGCCGGCGGCACGCTGCAGAACTCGAACGATCCGCCGTGGGACGCGGCCTGGCCCGAGACGCTCGATCCCGCCCCCTACGCCCGCGAGATTGCGGCCGATCGGGTCAGTCTGCGCATGGCGCGCGGCATCCGCATGCTCTCGGAAACCAGCAAACTCAGCCTGGCACAGCTGATTGCCGACAAGTGGTCGACCCGCTCGGAGCTGGCCGACAGGATTCTGCCCGACCTGCTGCAGGCCGCCGCGCGCTACGGCGACGAGCTGGCCCGGCAGGCGGCGCAGGTGCTGGCGCATTGGGACCGCTGCACCAACGCCGACAGTCGCGGCGCGCTGCTGTTTCTGAACTGGAGCGATCGGCCGGGCGCAGTCAGCGGTTACGCCGCCACCGGTTTCGCGCGCTCCTTCGAGCTGCAGCAACCTTTGACCACTCCGGGCGGACTGGCCGATCCGCAGGCCGCCGTCGCCGCGCTCGAAGCCGCCGCACGCGACATGATCGCGATTTACGGGGCGCTCGATGTGCCGTGGGGCGCGGTCATGCGCTTGCGGATCGGTGCGGTGGATCTGCCCGCGAGCGGCGGACCCGGCCGACTCGGCGTATTCAACGTCATTGACTTTGCACCGTTGCAGAACGCGACGCGCACGGCCAATTTCGGCGGCAGCTATAACGCGCTGGTGAGCTTCGATTCGCCCGCGCGCGCCAAAGTGTTGCTGTCCTATGGCGAGAGCTCGCAGCCCGGCTCAGCGCACAACAGCGATCAACTGCCGTTACTGTCGCAGGGATTGCTGCGCGATGCCTGGCGCACCCGCGCCGAGGTGGAGGCGAACCTCGAGAGCCGCGACCCGCTGGGTCAGTGATTTCTGCGCCAGCAGCCGTTCGATGGTGGCGGTAAATTCCTGCCTGAGCTGCGCATTGAATTCGCCGGTGGCGGCGGCGGCGAATCCCGCGTGCACGCCCTTGACGCGGCCGTCCCGGCCGATGAAAAACGTCGTCGGGTAGGCATCCAGGTTCACCGCCTGCGGCAGTTTGGCGTGCAGTTCATCGAGCGTGCCGGCCAGTAGCACGGTGTACTCGAGTCCGAAGTCCTTGACGAAAGCACGCAGCCGAACCGGATTGGCGAATTGTTCGGGCTCCTCGAAACTCAACGTCACGACTTCCAGTCCGCGGCGGTGATACTTGCGATACAGCTCCTGCAGGAACGGCGCCTCGTCATGACAGTTTGGACACCAGCTTCCGGCCACGTCGATGAGCAGCACCTTGTTGCGGAACCGGCTGTCGCTGTTCGAAACGATGTGCCCGTCGAGGTCGGGAAAGCTGAAGTGAAACGGCTCGTTGGGATCCTTGACGCTGGTATGACTGCTCGGATCCGCCGCCAGCGGCAGACCCTTGGCCTGCGCATCCGAGGCGCGGTAGGCCGTCAGCGGCAGATCCTCGCCGCTGGAACTGCGCACCAGCAGTTGCAAGGTGCGATTGGCCGCCGGCGTGACTTCGATCAGCAGAGGCCGCGCACCATCGAAATGACTCAGCACGAATTTGCCGTCACGCCAGAAACCGGTCAGGGCACCGGTGTCGCCATCGACGCGCAGGATCGCCGCCGAGACGCGCGTGCCCGATTGCCGGACGATCAACCGCCAGGCCTTCTCACCGGCCTTGTGGCTTTCCGCCGGCACGACCCAGAGGCCGGCGATGGCGGGCACCGCACCGGCGCTCGAGGCAAGCGCGCGCGCGGCCTTTTCAGGCGCCGCCCGATGCGCTGCGAACGGGTACGAGTGCAGGCTCGAGCCGGCTGCGATCGGGCCATAGCTGCCGGTCAGCGTGCCGTCGCTGCTCAGTTGCGCATCGACGCGCCGCGCATAGGACGGAAAGTCGAGCAGCAGATGGCCGGCTTCAAATCTACCGCTGTCAGCCATCACGCGCTGCTCGCCGTTGAAGAACCAACCGGTTGCGGTGCGGCCTTTGACAGCGATACCGAACTGGAATGGCACCTGAATCGCGCCAACCTCGACGCTCGCATCCCACAGACCGGACAGCGGCGCCGGTGCGCTCGCGGCGTTGACGCTAAAGGCGACCCCGATCAGGCCCCATCGTGCAATGGTGTTACGCATTCCCGCACGCTATGCAGCTCCCGGCTGCCCGTCCAATGCCATTTTGCTATGTTCGATCTCGCTTTGCGCATGTCACCCGGGTGCTATCTTAAGGTGCCGTCATGGGCGTGACACCCCCGCGCACCAGATCCAATTCCCAGCGCCGCCATTCGCGGCGTCGCACGGCACTGTCCAGCACCGCCGCTGGAATCCGGCCATCGGCATTCACCGCAACACCGCGCGCGCCGCTCGCGGCCGATCCATTCAGAAAGTGCTGCACGGCGGCCCGTGTGCGATTGTTCTGCGACGTGGACTTGGTGGCATCGCCATGCAGCGAATAGCAACCTTCGGGATGAGCCACCAGGTTCGCGGCAAACCATACATACGGCGACTCGGACAGCGACGCCGCCAGCGAGCTGTAGCTCGAGGCCGAGCACACCAGCAGATCGGCAGCCGCCAGCGCCAGCGCATCGGAACAATCGCCCTCGGGCAGATCGGCCGTGATGACGCAGGGATAGCGGCGCAGCAGATCCTGCAATTGTTCCGGACCGCCATCGCTGACCAGCAGCAGCTGCCAGTCATCGCCGAATGCGCCGTGCAGGCACTCGGCAACATTGCGGAACCAATCGAGCGGCAGCGAGGCATTCTTGCCGCGCTGGTACTCTCTGAGGGTGGTCGGCGCGACGAAGTCGCCGAGTCGCACGTGCATGCCGACCAGTATCTTCTTCGGATCGATGCGTGCCTGCAGCTGCAGCAGATTGCGCGCGGCATAGCGGCTCTGATAGAGCGTTGAACGCATGAACTCGCGCGCCGCCTGCACGTGGCTGAATCCGCCCCACAGGCCCTCGGTCACCAGTACGAACAGACGGCGTTGCTGCAGCTTGTGGACGGCAATGAAACTGCGCAGCGCCGTGACCGCGCTGCCGCCGCCATGCGCCACGTAATCCGCCTCGGTGAACTCGATCACCGGCAGCATGCGCTCGAGGGCACGGTGATAGATCCAGTCATCCGGACTGGTGTTGAAGTGCCGCCAGTAGGCGCGCCGATTCAATCCAAACGCCGGCGGCAGCAGCTTGGCATTCAACAGTTGCGCGGCGAGAAATGCCCGGGCCCAGGGCACGAGTTCGTTGCCGAGACCGTAGCCCCTGCGACGCACCCGCGGTAGGCAATAGCGCAGCACGGTGTCAGCTGAGACGATCAGACCGCGCGCACGCCGGGCCAGAGCGGTCGCGGGTGGCGCAATCGGGCCATTGCGGTCGACCATAGTCCCGGAAGTACCAGCAGCACTCGCGGGGCGGCAAAGATCAATGCCGCAAGCCACGGCCAGCGCCACAGACTCACGGCAGCGAGAAACGCGCCGATGCGAATGGGCAGCGCGAATCGGAACAGCATCAGGCTTGCCGCGCCGATGACGGCCCAGGTGATGCCAAACTCGTGCTCAAGACCGATCGTGCCGGCGACCAAGCGTGCCACGCGAAACGCGGCAAGGGCGGTCAGGGCAGCCATCGCGATCAGGGGTTGCATGCTGCAGTCAGTCTACCAAGTTAAATCTCGGGCGCTACTTTCCATGAGTGCCACGCTCTTCACCAGCGCATACAGCTGCGTGCCCGGCGCGATGCCGAGCTGCGCCGCCGAGCGGCGTGTGATTCGGGCCAGCAATGGTTCCGCGCCCAGCGCCAGTCGCACCAGAGTCTGCGCCGGATCGCGATCGTCACTCAGAGTCGCCACCGTGGCGGGCAGGATGTTGGCGATGCTCGTGAGTTCGGGTGGTTTGAGCGCCAGGCTCACATCGCGCGCGTTGATGCGCACGCGGATGCGATGACCCACAGCCACCGGCTTGAGTGATATCGCCAGCCTTCCTGCGGCGATGCGCACGTAGGTGAGCTGATAGCTCGGATCGTGCGCCTCGACCGTGGCGTCGAACACGCAGCCGCTGTCCTCGAAGTGTCCCAACGGCAGATCCTCGCGAACCAACAGTTGCTGCAGCGGCCCGGCGGCTCGCACCCTGCCGGCCTCGAGCAGCAGCAGATGATCGGCCAGCCGCATGATTTCGCCGAGGGCGTGGCTCACGTAGATGATCGGTATCGCGGCACTGTCGCGCAGGCGTTCCAGATGCGGCAGGATCTCGGCCTTGCTGCTCTGATCGAGGTTGGATAGCGGTTCATCCATGAGCAGCAGCTGCGGACTGGTGAGCAGCGCCTGGGCGATGGCGACCCGCTGCCGCTCTCCGCCCGAGAGCCGCGGCGCGCGCTGTCGCAGCAGCGCCGACAGATCGAGCAGCGCAACGGCCTCATCGAATCCCATGCGACGCTGCCCGGCGGGCACGCGCCGCAGGCCAAACTCGAGGTTGCCGCGCACGTCCAGGTGCGGGAACAGACTCGATTCCTGAAACACGTAGCCCACCGCGCGTCGATGTGCTGGGACGAATCGGTGCTGGTCCTGCCAGATCTCGCCGTTGAATTCGATCCGCGCACGCGCCTTGCGCTCCAACCCGGCGATACAGCGCAGCAGCGTGGTCTTGCCGCTGGCCGAGCGGCCGAACAGACCGGTGATGCCGCGGGTCGGAATGTCGCAGGTCACCTCCAGCGCGAACTCGGCACGCGCCAGCGCCACCCGCAACGCCAGAGTCACGCCGGCAATCCGGTGGCGCGCAGCCGGCGATTGGCGGTGTAGACGATCAGCAGCAGGGCGAAGCAGATCGCGACCAGTGTCGCCGACAGCCGATAGGCGGCGCCGTATTCCAAGGCCTCGGTATGATCGAACAGGGCGATCGAGGCGGTCTGCGTACGGCCCGGAATGTTGCCGCCGATCATGAGCACGACGCCGAATTCGCCGAGCGTGTGCGCGAACGACAGCACCACCGCGGTCAGGATGCCGCGCGAGGCCAGTGGCACGGCGACCGTGAAGAAACGGTTCCAGGGCGAGGCGCGCAGGGTCGCGGCCGCCTCCAACGCCCGGGCGCCGACGGATTGGAACGCATCGCGCAAGGGTTGCACCGCGAACGGCAGCGAGTACAGCATCGAGCCGATGACCAGTCCGCTGAAGCTGAAGGCCGGCGCCGGCAGTCCGAGCCGCTGCAACACCCCACCGAGGCTGCCTGCGGGTCCGAGCAGTATCAGCAGATAGAAGCCCAGCACCGTGGGCGGCAGCACCAATGGCAGCGACACCACGGCATCGACCAGTACCCGCCAGCGCGAAGCGCCCATCGCCAGCCACCACGCCAGCGGCGTGCACAGCAGCAGCAGCAACAGCGTCGTGGTGGCTGCAAGGCGGAACGAAATCCACAAGGCGATCAGGTCGGCGCTGCCCAAGCTCGCGCGCCTCAGTTGGCGGTCTGGTAGCCGGCGGATCGGATCGCCGAGAGTGCGGCCGGGTCGGTCCGCAGCCAATTCATGAACACCTGGGCCGCGGCCTGCTCGCTGGTGTGCGCGATAATGACGCCGGCCTGCTCGATGCGATCGTAGAGCGTTTGCGGCACCAGCCAGGACGATCCGGCGATGGTGCCGTCGGCGCCGAGAACCTGCGACAGCGCCACGAATGCCAGATCGACGTTGCCGGAGGCGGCAAACTGCCAGGCCTGGTTGATGTTTTCCCCGGTCACGAGCTTGCGATTCCGATTGAGCGGCTCCCACAGGCCAAGCTTGGTCAGCACCTGCTGCGCGGCCGTGCCGTACGGGGCGGTTTGCGGATTGGCGATGGCGATGAAGCGATATTGCTGCGCCTGCAGGACCTTGCCGGCGCTGTCGACCAGACCAGGCTTTGGGCTCCATAGCACCAGAGCCCCGACGGCGTAGACGAAGCGGCTTCCTGGAACCGTCAGGCCCTCACTCTCCAGCCGCTGGGGCTTGTCGAGGTCAGCGGACAGAAACACAGCGAACGGCGCACCCTGTTTGATCTGGGTATAGAGCTGGCCCGAGGAGCTGGAGCTGATGATCAGCTGATTGCCGCTGGCCCGTTCGAACAGCGGCGCCAGGTTTTGCAGCGGGCCGAGAAAATTCGCCGCCACGGCAACGTGCAGTGCCGCGGCTTGAATCGGCACTGCCACCAGGCCGAGCAGCGCGGCGACTGCGCCGAATGGATATTTGCGCGCATTGGTCTTCATGGCGAATCCCAAGCCTATCCCCGGCGTTGGATATTGCAAGCGTGGACTGACACAACAATGCGCCATCCGGGAAACGGTCGGCGCGCGGCGCTGTGATACAGTCCGGCTCCAAACCGCTGCAAGTCCCGGAGCGCCATACATGAGCTTTACCCTACCCCCATTGCCCTTTGCTCCCGGTGCGCTGGCAGCGCACGGTATGTGTCAGGAAACCTTGGAGCTGCATCACGGCAAACATCACAGTGCCTATGTGACGGCGCTGAACGCTTTGGTCGAAAAGAACGATGCGCTCAAGGGCAAATCGCTCGAGGAGCTGATCCGCATTTCCTATGGCCGCGAGGATCTGCAGCCGGTATTCAACAATGCCGGACAACATTGGAATCACAGCGTGTTCTGGGAATCGCTGTCCCCGACCGGCGGTGGCATACCCGGCGCGCTGGAGAAGAAGCTCAGCGAGGATTTCGGCAGCGTCGACAAATTCAAGGAAACCTTCAAGACCGCGGCAGTGGGTCAGTTCGGCTCCGGCTGGGCCTGGCTGGTACTGGCGCGCGATGGCAAGCTGAAAGTCACCAAGACGCCCAACGCCGGCACGCCGCTGGCCACGGGTGAGGGCAAGGTATTGCTGGTGCTCGATGTGTGGGAGCACGCGTATTACGTCGACTTCCGCAATCGCCGGCCCGACTTCACCGACAATTTCCTGAGCAAGCTGGCGAACTACGAGAACGCCGCCGCTAAACTGCAAAAAGCCTGATCGCCGCCGGCGACCCGCGTCAATCCGCCACCGTCGCAACGTCACTGTCGTTATGTGAGCTGCGTTCGCGCGGCTGGCATCGCGATTGCACCTCTCATGGCACAGCACCGTTGGGTGTGCGCGATGTGGCAAGCAATTGCCGCAAGCGGCACGAAAGGCGGCAGGCGTTAGCCGCCGCGGCAAGTTTTTGCAGGAGACCGAAGCAATGTCGATGGCAAGTATCATGGGCAACTCTTCTCTGTTTGGCGCAGCCCAAACTGCGACCAGCGCGAATGCTCTGGGCAGCGCGACTGGCCAGGGCAGTGCGACTGGCCCGGGTGGCGCGAAGTCGGCGCAGGATCTGCAGAATTTCACGGCCACATTGATTGAGGCGCTGCACCAGGCCGGCGGTGCCAGTGGCAGCGCTGCCGCCCCCGGCAGCCAGGTGCAAGCCGGGCAAGGCGGGCAAGGCGGGCATGGCGGGCACGGCCATCTCTCGACTCAGCTGCAGTCACTGCTCGAGGAAGTCGAGGGTACCAGCGGCGCGAGCGGCACCGGCAGCACTGCCAGCAGCAATGCACAGACCGTGTCCGGTCTGCAGACATCGTTCCAGACCCTGATGCAGGATCTGTCCGGCGGCGCCGCCACGAGTCAATCGGCCAGCCAGACCGGTACCCCTGGCCTGCAGAATTTCCTGCAGACCATGCTGACCAACCTGCAGACTTCGGGCGGCACACAGAGTGTCGGCCAGCTGATTCACGCCACGGCCTGAGGCCGGCCCGCACGGCCCGCGCGGCTGGCGGGGCCCGCGCGGCTGGCGGGGCCCGCACGGCTGGCGTGGCCCACACGGCTGGCGCGGCCCGCGGCTGGCGCTGGCCCCGGGCCTGGCGCTGGCCGGCGCCTGTGCGCGCTAGCGCACCGACGCCAATTCCAAGCCATTGCTACGGTTCATGGAGAGGTCACCATGAACGCGTCAAGCGATGAAAACGCCGCCAAAGGCGGCGTCACGAGCGTCGATTCCAAGCCGGCCGCGAAGGCAATCACGCATCCGCTCAAGCGCGCCCGGGCATTGCCCAGCGCCACTGAGCTCAAGGGCATATGGAAGCAGCGCATCGGAGCCGCCAGGATCGCCTGGGGCAGATTGACCGAAGACGAGCTACTGCAGATCGAAGGTCACGAACAAAAACTCAGTGGCCTGATTCAGCAGCGCTACGCCATCACGCGTGACGAGGCCGCCAAGCAGGTCAGGGCCTTTTTCTCCAAGCACAGGCCCTGAGGCAGCTGCTGCTGCGACGCGATAGATTGCGCGATGGATCGCGCGGAAATTGTGTGCGGAATCGTACAAAGCCCATCGGCATGGCGTAGAATAACGCCGTCTGCCGGGAGCAAATGGCTTGGACGCGATTATCACCCCGGACAACAACCATCTGCTGGCGGCACTCCCGGCGGCGGACTTCAAACGTCTGTTACCCCATCTCAAGCTCGTGCCTTTGCCCTTGGGCGAAGTGCTGTACGAGTCCGGCATCATGCTGCGTCACGTCTATTTCCCTACCGAATCAATTGTATCGCTGCTGTATGTGATGTCGGACGGCTCTTCGGCGGAGATCGCCGTCGTCGGCAACGAAGGGGTCATCGGCGTATCGCTGTTCATGGGTGGCGAGACCACGCCGAGCCGGGCCGTGGTTCAGAGCGCGGGGCATGCCTTTCGCCTGCCGGGTCAGGTGCTCAAGGATGAGTTCTCGCGGGCCGGTGCCATGCAACACCTGCTGCTGCGCTACACACAGGCTTTGATTACGCAGATGGCGCAGACCGCGGTCTGCAATCGACATCATTCGCTCGACCAGCAGCTGTGCCGCTGGCTGTTGCTCAGTCTGGATCGACTGAATTCGAATCAGCTGCTGATGACCCAGGAACTGATTGCCAACATGCTCGGCGTCAGACGCGAAGGCGTTACCGAAGCCGCGGGGCGGCTGCAGGCGGCAGGACTGATCGCATACAGCCGCGGGCACATCACCGTGCTCGATCGGCCGCGCCTGGAAGAGCGCACCTGCGAGTGCTACGCGGTGGTCAAGAAGGAAAGCGATCGCCTGTTGCCGGATGCGCCTGCTTCCTGATGCGGCTCATGGGCAGGCACGATGCCTGCGTACGCCAGCGCACGATGTGATGTTCGGAACCGCACTTACCGGGCGATCTGCGCGGCGTATAGTCGGCGCGATGTCAGTCATTGCGCACTCATTGCAACGGGGCTCTGCCAGTCAACAGGGCCCTGCCAGCGTGGCGTGGCCCAGCGTCAAGGATGGCGAACGGTTCAGCGCAAAAGGCCTGTCGATTGAGGCGAAACCCGTCGCCGGGGAAAATCGCCTGCTGGCGGCGTTGACGGATCGCACCCGCCAGGCGTTTCTGGCCGGCTGTGATCATATTGCGCTCCGCGGCGCCGAGGTGCTCTGCCGCTCGGGTGAGCAGATTCGCCATGTCTACTTCCCGCTCGATTGCTACCTGGTGCAGATGACCGGGCTCGACACGGGCGAACGCCTGGAAGTCGGCATGGTCGGCGACGAGGGCATGCTCGGCGTATCGTTGATCCTTGGTGTCGATGTTTGGCCGCAGCTCGCCTTGGTCCAGGGCCCCGGTACCGCATTGCGCATGGGTGCCGCGCTGTTTCGACGTCACTGCCGGGACAGTCTGCGTCTGCGCCAGGAAATGCAGCGCTACGCCTATGTACAAGCGAGCCAGCTCACGCGGGCCGTCATCTGCACGCACTATCATGTGGTCGAGGCGCGCTTGGCGCGTTGCCTGCTCATGGCACGGGATCGAGCGCACAACCATCAGATCCGCCTGACCCACGAAATTCTGTCCGAGCTTTTGGGCGTGCGGCGCGCAGGGGTCACCCGAGCCGCCAGTTCGCTGCGCCGGCGCAAGCTGATCCGCTACTCGCGTGGCCACATCACGATCCTGGACGAGCGTGGCCTGGAAGGCGCGGCCTGCGGCTGTTACGCCGCCGACAAGAAAACCTACAGCAACGCCCTGGGTTAGGGCGTTGCTGCGGTAGAGGTCAGCTGCCGAAGGATCTAAAGACTCGCGGCGGCGGGATTGTTGATGATCACCTCGACGCGCCGGTTCTGCTGCCGGCCCGAGGAAGTGTCGTTACCCGCAACCGGGGAGGACATGCCTTTGCCCGCAGCCATCAACCGTCCTGAGCCAACCCCCTGATCGACCAGATACGATCTGACTGAGTCGGCGCGGCGCTGCGACAGTCCCATGTTGTAGTCCGCCCCGCCGGTGCTGTCGGTGTAGCCCTCGATGTTGACCGTGCGGTCCGGATACTTGTTCAGAAAGGCCACCAGCTTGTTCAGGTTGCCGTCGGCACCCTCAGTCAGCTCGGCTCGGTTGGTCGCAAACAGCACGTCACCGAGGGTCAGCACGATCCCGCGATCGGTAACCTTGGCTTGCAGGGTATCGATCTGCCGCTGCAGCTCTTCGGCCTGCTGCTGCGCACTGAGCGCGGCGGCCTGGGCGGCGTCGGCCTGGCTGCGGGCCGCATCGGCCTGCGCCTTCTGCTCAGCGCTGTCGGCACGCGCGGAGGCGACCTTGCCGTTGGCCAGGTCGGCCTCGCGTGTGCGCGCATCCAGACGCGCCTTCTCACGCAATTCGATGAGTCCGGCACGCTGAGATTCCGCGTAGCCGGTCTCGGCCTCGGCGCGCGCAATTTCGACCCGGCGATCCGCCATGTAGACGCGGTACGCGGCCAACTGCGGATCGGGTTCGGGTTGTTCGGCGAGACTCACGGCGCTCTCAGCCTGCTTCATGGAAATGGGCGCGCGACTGGCCAGGTTTGGATCAGCCTGCAGCTGCGTCAGCATGTTGCGCGCTTCCGCGGCGCCTTCCGGTTTGACCGGCGCCGAGGCACAGGCGGCCAGCAGCACCGCAGCGACAGCTGCGGCAATCAGCGGCTTGCGCATGTTCAGGTTTCGGACCGTGGTAATCATTGCTGTGCTCCCGCATTGCGCTGCATCTCTTGAACCAGGGTGGCAGTGCTGTGCCTCATTTCATCGTTGACCGCGTTGGCTTTGGCGTCAGCAGTCTTGGCCGAAGCGAACTCGGCCTCGGCCGTCGACTCCTCGGCCAATTGTTTGGCGGTAATCATCTTGTTGTCCGTGACCGCGGTGTTGGCGGACGCGAGCTGATTGCGCGCCTCGGCCAGCTCGCCGGGGGCGTAGTGGCCCGCCTCATTCTGCTCGGCGGTGGCAATGGCCTGCTGAGCGAGCCTGAGATTTGCGGTCGGCGGCGGCGTCGATGCGCAGGCGGCAATTACGAGCACGCTCGTAAGACCGGCCGCTGTCAGCAGCGAGCGGGATTGTGCGCGCGAGGTAGCATTCATGTTCACTTCTCTGGTTTTGGTGACGGCGGACCGTCGGCTGTGCCGGGCATCCACCTGAATGCCGATCTTGCGGGGCTAGAGGCTGAAAGTCGGTGCGCGAACGTACATAGATCTAACGCACCGGCTCCCAGTGCGACATCCGATAGTGGTATGAAGCGCAGGCGTCCGCACGCGTCGTGGTGTGCGTGAACTGTGGTGTGCCGTCAAATTCACGGTGTTCGCCGTTGTGCCCGGTGTCATAGCGTACGCGCACCCGCCGGTCCGCCGGCACGGGTACGGTTCTGGCGAAGGTCACGGTCACGCGCTTGCCGCTGCCGTACCCGGCAGCATCGGCCTGCGGCGCCTCGTCGGCAGCGAACGCGACGCTCGTGAGATCATCTGTGACGTCGATCACGCCAGGCACACTCGATGTGACCATCCGGCGCGCAGTCTGGCGGCAGCGGCCGCCGGATTCAGTGCGACGGCGCACATAGGGGCGCACATAGGGTCATCCTTCGCCCCGCGGGGCTCAGGCGCTGGAGGCGCTCGCCACCCAGACGGCGCCGAGGATCACCCGCAGGCGGTGGGTGACGCCGTCGTCCATCAGAGCTATGCGGACCGGCCCGAGCGGCAGCACATGGCCATCGAGCTCGGCCTGCGCGATCCCGCGGCTGACGCCGTGCGGATTGTCGACCGAAATCAGATAGCGCGCGGAGCGGTATTTGAAGGCAATCTCGAAACCAGGCCATTTCTCGGGCACGCAGGGCGCCAGCAACAAAGTGGCGCCCTGGATGCGAAACCCGAGAATGTATTCCAGGGCGCTTCGATACATCCAACCGGCCGAACCGGTGTACCAGGTCCAGCCACCGCGGCCGACATGCGGCGCGACCGAATAGATGTCGGCGGCGATGACATAGGGTTCAACCTTGTAGCGTTGCACGTCGGCGCGCGTGCTCGAGCGGGTGATCGGATTGAGCAGTGTGAACAGAGCTGCCGCCTGATCGCCGTGGCCGAGGATGGCATGAGCGATGATCGACCAGGTCGCGGCATGCGTGTACTGGCCGCCGTTTTCGCGAATGCCGGGCGGATAGCCTTTGATATACCCGGGATCGAGCGGCGTGTGGTCGAACGGTGGCGTGAACAGCAATGCCAGGCCGGCATCGCGCTGCATCAGCTGCGTTTCCACGGCGGCCATGGCCTGCACGCTGCGAGCCGGGTCGGCGGCGTGCGAGATGACGCTCCAGGACTGCGCGATCGAATCGATCCGGCATTCGGCGCTCGCGGCCGAGCCCAGCGCCGTACCGTCATCGAAGTAGCCGCGCCGGTACCAATTGCCGTCCCATGCCTCGCGTTCGAGCGAATCGCGCAGCGTTGCGGCATGCGCCAGCCAGCGCGTCGCGCGCGTGCGCTCCCCGCGCGCCCGAGCCAACGGCGCGAAGCTCGCCAGCGTGGCATACAGGAACCATCCGAGCCACACGCTCTCGCCCTTGCCCAGGACGCCGACGCGGTTCATGCCGTCGTTCCAGTCGCCGGTGCCGATCAACGGCAGGCCGTGTGCGCCATTCTGCAGGCTCTGATCCAGTGCCCGCGCACAGTGCTCGAACAGCGCGGCCGTTTCGTCCGCAATCGCCGGCTGGAAGAACGCCTCGTGCTCGGCGGGGCCCAGCAACTGGCCTTCCAGAAACGGCACCTTCTCATCCAATACCGCCGAGTCGGCGGTGGTCTCAATGTAGTGTGCCGTGGCGTAGGCCAGCCACACGCGATCGTCGGTTATGCGCGTGCGCACACCGGCACCGCCCGCGCCGGATGCCGAGGAGGGCAGCCACCAATGCTGCACGTCACCTTCGATGAACTGACAGCTCGCGGCGCGCAACAGGTGTGCGCGCGTTAGCGCCGGACGTGACAGCGCCAACGCCATGCCATCCTGCAGTTGGTCGCGGAAGCCATAGGCGCCGCTGGCCTGGTAGAAGGCCGAGCGCGCCCACATGCGGCACACCAGCGTCTGATACAGCGTCCAGCGGTTCAGAATGATGTCGAGCGAGCGGCTCGGGGTCTTGACCTGCACCATTCCGAGCGCATCGTCCCAATAGGCGCTCACCGCGCGCAGCACCGCTTCCAGATCCGCCGAGCGATAGCGGGCGAGCAGCGATTGCGCCTCGGCGGCCGACGCGGCCTCGCCGAGGAAGAACACGACCTCCAGCGTCTCCTCGGGCTCCAGCGCGAACGAGGTCTGTAGGGCGGCGCACGGATCCAGTCCGGCACCGACCCGCTTCGACAGCGCCGCCCGTGCCAGCAGCGCCGCCGGCCGCTCGAGTGTGCCCAGACGGCCGATGAATTCACGCCGATCGGCACTCCACTGCGTTTGCCGACCGGCCAGATCCGCAAACGCGACGCGCGAGCCGAAGGCGGCGTTCCACGGATTGCGGGCGAACAAAGCACCGGTGACCGGGTCCAGCTCCGTCACCAGAAAGGCGGCAGTGGCGGCCCTGGTCGCTCCGAGCACCCATTCGGCGTAGGCGGTCACCGAGAGGCGCCGGCTGTGGCCCGAGCGATTGCACAGCTTCAGGCGCGAGATCTTGATCGGGTCATCCATCGGCACATACATCAGCAGATCCAGGTCAATGCCGTGCGCCGCATGCTGGAAACGGCTGTAGCCCTGGCCGTGTCGGGCCGTATAGGCCGCGGCTTGATCGCGGATCGGCAACGCCGTGGCTCCCCACAGCTCACCGCTTTCCTCATCGCGCACGTACAACATCTCGCCCGGCCGATCACTGACCGGATCGTTGGACCAGGGCGTGAGCTGATTGTCGCGACTGTTGAGCGACCAGGTGTAGCCGCTGCCCTCGGTCGCCACCTGGAAACCGAAGCGCGGATTGGCGACGACATTGATCCAGGGCGCGGGCGTGGACTGCCCGGGACCCAGTAACGTCACGTATTCGCGCCCGTCGTCCGCGAAGCCACCCAGGCCATTGAAGAACTCCAGACCGAGCGAGGCTGCAGTGGTCATGGCACTGTCGGCCAGGGCCGCCGTCGCCGCGGGTCGGAGTGGCCGCACGGTCGTGGCGAGCAGCGCCGGCACGCGCAGGCGCTCGAGCTGATCCGCCAGGCTGCCGCGTTGCCCGACCAGCACGACGCGTGCAACCGCTGACAGCAGCGCGCGCGTGGGCTCCGGAATCAGGTCCGTTCGCAGCACGAATACCGCGCCGCGCGTGTGGTCGGCGCCGACCCGCGGTCGCGACTGGCTCATGCGCAGCTGCGTCTCGAGCGCGGTTTGCAGCTCGTTGAGATAGGAGGGCGCCCGTTCGTTCAGAATGACCAGATCCACCGCCACCTGCTTCATGCGCCAGTACTCATGAGCCCGCAGCAGCGCACGCGCGATCGAGATGTCGTCGATGCTGTCGATGCGCAACAGCACGATCGGGATATCGCCGGAGATGCCCTGCGCCCACAGTCCCGCGGCCGTACCTGCCCCGCGGCGAATCGTCTCCGATGTCGGACGCATGGCTGCATCGGCAAACAGCACGTGGCCGGCCAGGCGCTGAAACAGCGTGGCCTCGGCCGCGTCCATCCCCAGGTGACGCAGCTGTATCTGCGCCTGCGTCCAGGCGAGCGTCGCGGCGCGGGCGAAGCCGTTGGTCTCGCGGTGCTTGTCGACCAGCGCCAGCGCGTTCTCGCGCGAATCGGCGATGTCGGTCCAGAAGGCAATACGCACGCTCGTTGCGGCCGGAATGCGCAGCCGATAGCGCAGCGCAAAAATCGGATCGAGCACGGTGCCGACCGTGTTGGACAAACGCCGGCCGTCCATGATGGCAATCGGCGCGCGCAAGTCGCGCCCGCGGCCGATGAAGCGTGCGCGGTCGGTCTCGATCTCGGGCTTGCCGATGATCTCGCCTTCGATGACCGCGTGATGGGCCGCCCAGATTTCCGGCTCATCGCTCGATCGGCGTCGGCGCGTGGCCAGCAGCACGGCCACCTGCGGCAGGTACTCGGTCTGCACGAACATTTTCGAGAACGCCGGATGCGCCGTGTCGGCGGCCGGAGGTGCCAGCACCAGTTCGCCATAGGAGGTGACTTCAATGTCGCAGCGGCGGCTGCCGTTGTTGGCGATCGAGAGGCGGCGCACCTCGGCGTCGTCCTCCGGCGAGACCAGGACTTCCAGCGTAGTGGTCACGCCGCCGTCGGTGCGCATGAACTCAGCCCGGTCCTCGGTGAAGGTCACCGCGTAGCTGTCGGGCTCGACGCCGCTGGGTTGATAGCCCGCGGACCACACCGCGCCGCTCTCGACGTCGCGCAGAAACAGATAACTGCCGCTGTCGTCGCGCGTGGGATCCTCGCGCCAGCGCGTCACGCCCAGATCGCGCCAGCGGCTGTAGCCGGAGCCGGCGCTGGTGAGCATGACCGAATAGCGGCCGTTGGACAGCAGATGGGTCTGCGGCCGCGCATCGTGCGGTGTCGACAGCCGTCGCACCTCCGCGTACTGCGCCTCATGGATACGTGCAGCCGGATTCAGTGCCTCGGCGCGCGGCTGCACCTCGCTGACATCTCGCGGCGTGCGCTCCTGCAGCAGTAGCTCGGTCGCGCGAATGCTCGGCTCGGCATGAAAGCGTTCACGCATCCTGCCGTCGAGCAGCACATTGGCGATCGCGATCACGGTCATGCCCTGGTGATGCGCCATGAAGGCCCGGACCATCGCGAATGGTTCGCCCTCCGGCACGCGGCTGCGGGTGTAGTCGAGCGCCTCGTGAAAGCCGTAGCGCCCGCGTGCGCCCAGCGCCAGCAGGCGCGCGAAGTTCTGCGCCGCGCGCTGCGGATCGACCATTGCCGCCAGCGCCGTGGCGTACGGGGCAATGACGGCGTTGTCGCTCAAGCCGCGCTTGAGTCCCAACCCCGGCACGCCGAAATTCGAATACTGGTAGGTGGATTCGAGATCGCGCGCGTTGTAGGCCGACTCCGAAACGCCCCAGGGCGCGCCGAGCTCAGCTCCATAGCCGATCTGGCGTCGCACGATCAGGCGATTGGTCTGTTCCAGCAGGCTGCCGGCCGGTGCGCGCATGACCAGCGAGGGCATCAGATACTCGAACATCGAGCCGGACCAGGAGACCAATGCCGCGCCGTACCCGATCGGCGTCACCGGGCGGCCGAGCCGAAACCAATGCCGCGCCGGCACATCGTTCTTGGCGATCGCCACGAAGCTGGCCAGGCGCGCTTCGGAGGCCAGCAGGTCGTAGCAGCTCGGGTCGAGCGTGCCGTCGCTGGCGCGGTAGCCGATCGACAGCAGTCGGCGCTCCGGATCGAGCAGAAAGCCGAACTGCATCGCCTCGGCCATGGCGCGCGCGCTCTCGGCCAGGACCATCCAGCGTTGCTTCAGGCTCTGCAGCGCATCGGCACTTTGCGCGTGATCCTCGCGCGCGCTGGCAACCGATCGCTGTGCGGCCTGCGCCCAGAATACGACGTCGGCGCAGGCGGCATCGCCCAGTTCGCTCGACAGCGCCTGAGCGATATCCACCAGCGTCGCGGCGACCGGTGCCAGTTGCGCCAGTTTCATTGCCGGCGTGAGCCCGGCGCCGTCCTGCTCGCTGAGCGCGGTCGCCAGCGCATCGAGCGCGTGATCGAGCTGCTGGCAGGCGATGGTATGACTGCGGGTTTCCTCGGCCAGCTCACCCAAGGCCTCGCGGGTCATCGTCATGGCATCGGCAATGCCGGACCATGTGTCAACGCGTGCGTGGCAGTCATCGCTCCATTGCCGGCAGGCGATGCTCAGCGTGATCAGATGCGCGGCGAGATTGCCGCTGTCCACCGCGGAGACGTAGCGCGGCTCCAAGGGCCGCAGATCCTGGGTGTCGTACCAGTTGTAGAAGTGGCCGCGGAATTTATCCAGCTTGGCCATGGTCGCGAGCGTGGCTTCCAGCCGAGTAGCGGTCTCGATCGCGCCCGCCCAGCCGAAGTCGCGGGCGCTGACCGCGGACAGCAGATACAGGCCCAGATTGGTCGGTGAGGTGCGATGCGCCAGGACCGGTCGCGGATCCTCCTGAAAGTTGTCCGGCGGCAGCATGTGGTCCGCGCTCGTCACGAAGGCTTCGAAGTAGCGCCAGGTACGGCGCGCCACCCGTCGCAGCGCATCGGCATCCGTCCGCGTGACGGCCAGGCGGCCGGCCACCCGCGGCGAGCGGCTGATCCAGACCGCAATCGCGGGCGCTGCAAGCCACAGCATGATGAGCGGCGCGGCCACGGGCCAGCCCGCCGGTCGCATCAGGCCGAGCACGCCGGCGGCCGCGAGCGCAAGCACGACGCCGCCGCTCATGCGGCCATAGGCACTGGCCAGATCGAGTTGCGGGCTCAGGTTCGCCTGCGCGGCGGTGACCCACTGCAGCAGATTGCGCCGGCTCAGGAGCAGGCGAAACAGCGTGCGGGCGATCGCATCGATCATCGACCAGGCCTGCAGCGCCATGAAACTGATCAGCAGCCCGAACTGGCAGAGCGCGAGCACGACATCCTTGCGCAGCGCGCGCAGATGGCTGCGCAGATTGATGCCGGCACGGCGCGGCACGATCGCAGCGAACACCGGCAGCAATGCCGGCAGCGCCATGGTCGCCGCCACGAACAGTGTCCACAGCAGCGCGGCGTGGTGCTGCGGCAACAGCCATCCCACGAGCATGGCCGCGACGCTGGCCGGTGCCGTCAGACTGCGGCGCAGATTGTCCAGCATCTTCCACAGACTGATCAGCGGCAGCGCGCGGCCGCGGCGTCCCAGGATCCACGGCAGCAGTTGCCAGTCGCCGCGCGCCCAGCGGTGCTGGCGCGCGGCCGCGACGTCATAGCGCGACGGAAACTCCTCGACCACCTCGATGTCCGAGACCAGGCCGGCGCGCGCGAAGATGCCCTCGAACAGATCGTGACTGAGCAGCGTTCCCTCGGGCACGCGTCCGGCGAGCGCGGCTTCAAAGGTATCGATCTCATAGATGCCCTTGCCGGCATAGGAGCCCTCGCCGAATACATCCTGATAGACATCGGAAACGGCCGCGGCATAGGGATCGATGCCGCTGGCGCTCGAGAACACGCGCTGAAACAGCGAGCCTTCGCGCCCAATCGGCAGCGATGCCGAGATGCGCGGCTGCAGCACCGCGTAGCCCTCGAGCACATGGCCGCTGGCGGGGTCGAAGCGCGGGCGATTGAGCGGGTGCGCCATCTTGCCGATCAGGCGTCGCGCGGCGTCGCGCGGCAGGCGGGTATCGGCGTCCAGTGTGATGACGTAGCGCACCTGCGGGGGCACCCAGGGTGGCAGAGCGCCGACCTCGAGGAAGCTGGTGTCGGTGGCGCCGCGCAGCAGGCGGTTCAACTCGTGCAGCTTGCCGCGCTTGCGCTCCCAGCCGATCCATTGCCGCTGGCCCTGGCTCCAGATCCGGCGGCGATGCAGCAGCAGGAAGCGGTCACCGCTGGCCGTCGGTCCGTAGCGGCGGTTCAGCCGTGCGATGCCATCGCTGGCGGCATCGAGCAGCATCTGGTCACCGGCAACACGCTGGCTCGAGGCATCGGTCCAGTCCGACAGCAGCGCGAAATGCAGCTCGTTTTCCGGCGAAGCGAGGTAGTGGATCTCCAGCCGCTCGATCTGCTGTTCGATGGCCGCGGTGGTCGTGAGCAGGGCCGGCACGACCACCAGCGTGCGCAGCTCCGGCGGCACGCCGCCGCGAAGCGCCAAGCCCGGCAGGAGCGTGGCGCCGAAGCCGCGCATGACGGCGCGATTGACCAGCGCGATGGCCGCATCCAGTGCCGGAACCACGCCCAGCAGCGCCAGCAGCAGCAGGCTGGAGCGGTCGACTCCCCAGGCGTGCAGCCACAGCAACGGCAGCGACAGCACGCCGACGGCCAGGGCTGCGATCGCGGCGATGTATTCGGCGGCGCCGTCGTTGAACTGCACGCGATTGGGCCAGCTCCAGAATGCCGCCCGGTAGCCGACATGATTCTCGAACGCCTTGTGGCCGTCCGCGAACAAATGGTACCCGGGGTCGCGCTCGCGCGGGGCGGCTGCCGCTGCCGCGGCGCGGCTGGCCGCGGCCAGTGCCGCTTGCGCGATCTCCAGCTCGCTCAGGCCGCAGCGGCGCGCCAGGCGCTCGATGGCGTTGCGGTAGATATTGCGCGTCGGAAAATCCATGGTCGCGAAGTCGCTGCCGGCACGCAGCACCTCATCGACCAGGCTCACGCTCTCGAAAAACTCGGGCCAATCCACATCCGACAGCAAGCGCATGCTGGTGATGATGTTGCGCACCGTCACGTTGGAAGCGCCCTGGCGCTGATGCTCCTCGCGCACGATCTGGTTTGAGGTCGTGCCTTGCGCGACCAGACGTTCCTCCAGCCACTGCAGCGCTGGGGTCACGCGCGGGTCCTGATCGCGCAGGCGCTGCACCAGTTGCACCAGAAAGGCCGGGGCCTGAATGTGCTGTTGCGAATCGCGGCTGCGCAAGCTCTGTGGCTCGACCGTCAGGCCGTTGACGCCCAGCAGCCGATCGGCCGCGGCGTCGGCCTCCTGGCGCTGTTCGCGGCTGCTGACGATGCGCGCGGCGGCGCGCCGCAGATTCTCGATCAGCACCACCCGCAGCGTGATCGCCACGGCCCAGAGCTCGCCGATGGTCAGCGGCTGGACACGCTGATAGGCGCGCACGAAACGACGCAGCGACTCCGGATCGAAATGGCTGTCGGTATGGGCGACGAACGCCCAGGCGATGCCGAACACCCGCGGATAGCCGGCGAACGGTCCGCTGGCCAGTTTGGGCAGCAGACGGTAGAAGCTCGGCGGCAGATCCTCGCGAATCTCGCGGATCTGTTCCTCGATGACGTGGTAGTTGTCGAGCAGCCATTCGGCTGCCGGCGTGATCGGCCGGCCTTCGGCGGCGGCGGTGGCGATCGCGCGATACGCGGCGAGCAGCACCGATTCGTTGTCTTTCAGGCGATCGCTCAGCGGCCGGCGTGCGCTGCGGCGCCGCGTGATCGCTTGTGCGGCGGCCAGACTGGCCGCATGCTGTTCCAGACGCTCGATGCTGAACAGCTCGGCGCGCAGGATTTCGTCATTGTCCCAGGTCGAGGGCCGGGCGCTGCGTCCTAGAGCGCGCCGCACGAATGCTCTCAATCGGATTGCTCGATCATGAAAGCACCTGTGGCCGCGGCTGGGTCGCTTCCATTACCATAAAGCAATCCCCGTGGATGGTCCGTACGCTGGCGTACAGACCCGCGCGCTACGCATGATTGCCTATGGACACCTATGCATAACCAGCCCCTGGATGATGAATTGCTGCGCCGGATGGATGCCTACTGGCGGGCGGCCAACTATCTGTCCGTCGGCCAGATCTATCTGTACGACAATCCGTTGCTCAAGCAGCCGCTGCAGCTCTCGCACGTCAAGCGCATGCTGCTCGGACACTGGGGTACGACGCCGGGCCAGAATTTCATCTACGTTCACCTGAACCGGATCATCAAGCAGTTCGACCTCAACATGATCTACATGTCCGGACCCGGCCATGGCGGCCCGGCGCTCGTCGGCAACACCTACCTGGAGGGTACCTACAGCGAGGTCTATCCGGATATCACGCGCGATGAGGACGGCTTGCGCAAGCTGTTCCGGCAGTTCTCGTTTCCCGGCGGCATTCCGAGTCACGTCTCACCCGAATGCCCCGGTTCGATCCATGAGGGCGGGGAACTCGGCTATTCGATGAGCCACGCCTTTGGCGCGGTATTCGACAACCCACAACTGCTGGTGGCCTGCGTGATCGGCGACGGCGAGGCCGAGACCGGCCCGCTGGCCACCGCCTGGCATTCGAACAAATTCCTCAATGCCGCGAACGACGGTGCGGTGCTGCCGATACTGCATCTCAATGGCTACAAGATATCCAATCCGACGCTGCTGGCGCGCATATCGCGTGAGGAATTGACGCAGCTGCTGCTCGGTTGCGGCTGGTCGCCGCATTTCGTCGAGGGTCATGAACCGCCGGCGATGCATCGCGCCATGGCCGCGACCCTGGATACGGTCGTGCAGCAGATTCAGCAGATCCAGCAACGCGCGCGCGTGCAGGGCGAAACCGCGCGAGCGCGCTGGCCGATGATCGTGCTGATTTCGCCCAAGGGTTGGACCGGACCAAAACTGGTCGATGGCCGGCCGAACGAGGGCACGTTTCGCGCGCACCAGGTGCCGCTGGCGGTCAGTGCCAGTTCTCCGCCGCAACATCTGCAGCAGCTCGAGACTTGGCTGCGCAGCTACCGGCCCGAGGAGCTGTTCGACCCCGCCGGGCGCCTGCGGCCTGAATTGGCCGAGCTGGCGCCCAAGGGGCAGCGCCGCATGGGTTCAAATCCCAACGCCAACGGCGGCCTGCTGCTGCGCGACCTGAAGCTGCCGGATTTTCGCGAGCATGCGGTCGAAGTAGCCAAGCCGGGAGTGGCGGGCATCGGCGATACGCACGTACTGGGCCAATTCCTGCGCGACGTGATCAAACTGAACGCCGAGCAGCGCAACTTTCGCCTGTTCGGTCCGGATGAGACCCTTTCCAATGGCCTGGAGGCCGTATTCGAGACCACTGCGCGCCAGTGGGAGGCCGAAGTGGTGCCGAATGACGAATTCCTGGCGCGCAGCGGCCGCGTCATGGAGGTGCTCAGCGAGCACCAATGTGAAGGCTGGCTCGAAGGCTATCTGCTGACCGGCCGGCACGGACTGTTCAACTGCTATGAAGCGTTCATTCACATTGTCGATTCGATGTTCAACCAGCACGCCAAGTGGCTCAAGGTCTCGGCGCAGCTGCCGTGGCGGCGCAAGATCGCCTCGCTGAACTACCTGTTGTCCTCGCATGTCTGGCGTCAGGACCACAACGGCTTCACGCACCAGGATCCGGGCTTCATCGATCACGTGGTCAACAAGAAGGCCTCGATCGTGCGCGTCTATCTTCCGCCTGACGCCAACTGTCTGTTGTCGGTCATCGATCACTGCCTGCGCAGCCGGCACTACGTCAACCTCGTGGTGGCCGGCAAGCATCCGGCGCCGCAATGGCTGCCGATCGAGGAGGCCGCGCGGCATTGCGGCCAGGGCATCGATGTCTGGCACTGGGCCAGCAACGATCAGGGGGCCGAGCCGGACGTGGTGATGGCCTGCGCCGGGGATGTGCCGACGCTCGAGACGCTGGCAGCGGTATCGATCCTGCGCCAGCATTTGCCGGCGCTGAAGATCCGCGTCATCAACGTGGTCGATCTGATGCGGCTGCAGCCGGCCAGCGAACACCCGCACGGCCTGATCGATGCGGATTTCGACCGGCTGTTTACCGCTGATAAACCGGTCATTTTCGCCTTTCACGGCTACCCGACGCTGATCCATCGCCTGACCTACCGCCGTGCCAACCACCATAATCTGCACGTGCGCGGCTACAAGGAGGAGGGCACGATCACGACCGCGTTCGACATGACGGTACTGAACGATCTGGATCGCTTCCACCTGGTGATGGACGTCATCGACCGCCTGCCGCAAACGGGCGTGGCCGGACTGGAGCTCAAAGGCATGCTTGCGCGCAAGCTGCTCGAGCACAAGCTGTACATCAATCAGTACGGCGAGGACATGCCCGAGATACGCAACTGGAAATGGGACCCGGACCTTTGGTCGAGCAGATCTACCTGATCCGTCATGGCGAGACGGCCTGGTCACTGAACGGCCGGCACACCGGCCGCACGGACGTGCCGCTGACCGAGCGCGGCGAACAGCAGGCACGGCAACTGGCACAGCCGCTGCGCGCCATGGGCTTCGCGCAGGTGCTGGTCAGTCCGATGCAGCGCGCGCGCCGCACCTGTGAACTGGCGGGATTGGGCGAGCGGGCGCGCGTGGACCCGGCGCTGCGCGAGTGGGACTACGGCGAGTACGAGGGTCTGACGCGTGCGCAGATCCATGAACGGCGCCCGGATTGGGATGTGTTTCGCGACGGCTGTCCCGGCGGTGAATTGCCCGAGCAGCTGCGCCTGCGCGCCGATGCCGTGCTGGCGCAACTGCGCGCCATCTCCGGCAGCGTCGCCGTGTTCTCGCACGGACACTTTCTGCGGGCCCTGGCCGTGCGCTGGATCGAGCTGCCGCTGCTGCACGGCCGGAATTTCGGCCTCGCCGCCGGCGCGCTGAGCCTGCTCGGCTACGAACACCGCAGCCTGCAGGAGCCGGCCATCGAGTTGTGGAACGCGACATGCGTCGGCTAGCGATCCTGCATCGCACGTACTACAACTTTCGCGGCATGGTACGGCTCGGCCCGCATCGCCTGCTGCTGCGGCCGCGGGAAGGACACGCCGTGCGCATCGAGTCCTCGCGCCTGGAAACCGTGCCGCCGGCCGGCATCCGCTGGGTCCGGGATGCGTACGACAATTCGGTCGCGATCGCGAGCTTCGAGACTCCCACCACGCAGTTGCGCATCGTCAGCGAGCTGATCGTGCAACACTTCGACGAGACCCCGCTCGACTTCGTCGTCGCCGACTACGCCGTGAACTATCCGTTCGTCTACGAGGCCGACACGATCGCGGTGCTGCAGCCCTATCTGATGGCCGGGACGCAAACCGATCAGGCGGGGTTGCAGGCATTGCAGGCGTGGCTGGCCGGATTCTGGCAGCCGGGCGAGCCGATTCAGACCTATGGCTTACTGGAGCGCCTGTGCACCGGGATCCATCGCACGCTGCCGTATCAGGTGCGCGAGCAACCCGGAGTGCAGACGGCGGCCCAGACCCTGGCGCGCGGCATCGGTTCGTGCCGCGACTTTTCCACGCTGTTCATGGAGGCGGCGCGCCTGCTGGGTTTGGCCGCACGCTTCGTCAGCGGCTATCTGAATGCGCCGTCTGCCGACGGGCGCAGCGGCGCCAGTCATGCCTGGGCGGAGGTGTATCTGCCCGGCGCGGGCTGGAAGGGGTTCGATCCGACCATCGGCGAGTTGGTGGGCAGCAAGCACATTGCGGTGGCGGTCGCGAGATTACCGGAGGCGGTCTCGCCCGTGACCGGCAGTTACTTCGGACCCGATGGCGCCGATCTGGAGGTGGGCGTATGGGTGACCAGCCTGTGACGGCCGGCGTCCGGACGCGGGCCTAGGTCCTCTGCATGAAGGCGCGGTCCGCCTTCTTGGCCTTCTTCGCCGCCCGCTTCTCTTCCAGAGTCTTGGCCGGCTTTTTCTTGCCTTCCTTTTTCTGATCCATCCCCTTGCTCATGGCGTGGTCACCGGTTCGTTGACGCCCGGCTTGCGGCCCTTGCGCAGCAGTTTTTCGTCATTTTTCTTTTTCTTCGCCTGCTCGCGTTGCTTTTTTTGCTGTCGGTAATTGGGCTTGGCCAAAGAAGCTCTCCAGGCGCGCGCAGGTTATTGACGCAGTGTCATAATAGTCTACTCCCATATGTGGCGTGCCGCTCGGAATGTGAGATGACCCTATGCATCGCGCTTGAGGACGTTCGGGCCGCGCAAAAGCGTATCGCCGATCAACTGTCCAACACCCCGTGCCTGCACTCGCGCACGCTCTCGCAACTGACCGGCGCCCAGGTGTTCATCAAGTTCGAGAACCTGCAGTTCACGGCTTCCTTCAAGGAGCGCGGCGCGCTCAATCGCCTGCTGCAGCTCACCGAGGCCGAGCGCCGGCGCGGCGTGTGCACGATGTCGGCCGGCAATCATGGCCAGGCCGTGGCCTATCACGCGCATCGTCTGGGCATCCCGGCGACCATCGTGATGCCGCGCCACACGCCGTTCGTGAAGGTCCAGCACACGCGCTCGCACGGGGCCACCGTGGTGCTGCACGGCGATACCCTGGTGGAGGCGTTCGAGCATTCGCAGCAGATCCTGGCCGAGCAGGGGCTGACATTCATCCACCCCTACGATGACCCGGACGTGATCGCAGGGCAGGGCACGATCGCGCTGGAGATGCTCGCCAGCGCGCCGGATCTGGAACAGCTGGTGATACCGATCGGGGGCGGCGGCCTCATCGCCGGCATGGCGGTGGCGGCCAAGGCCATATCCCCGGACATCGAACTCATCGGTGTGCAGAGCACCAGCTATCCGTCGATGCCGGCAGCGCTCAGCGGCGCCGAGGCACTGTGCCAGGGCAACACCATTGCCGAAGGCATCGCAGTGAAATGGGCGGGCCTGCTGACCCGCGAGGTGGTGCGGGCATTGGTCGCCGACATCGTGCTGGTCAATGAGAGTGAGCTCGAAGGGGGCATTGCCCTGCTGCTCAATGTCGAAAAGACCGTGGCCGAGGGCGCCGGGGCGGCCAGCCTGGCGGCGATCCTGTCGCAGCCGGAGCGTTACCGCGGCCGAAAAGTCGGCTTGATTCTGTCCGGCGGCAACATCGACCCGCGGTTGCTGGCCTCGGTCATCATGCGCGAGCTGGTACGCGAACAGCGCATCGTGACTCTGCGCATTCCGATCGCCGATCAACCCGGCGCGCTCTCGCGCCTGACACATGTGATCGGCGAGCAGGGCGGCAATATTCTCGATGTGTTTCATCGGCGCCTGTCGATGAACGTGCCGGCCAAGTCGGCCACCTTGGAGCTGAGCTTCGAAAGCCGCGATGCCGGTCATGCCGACACCATCGTCGCCGCAGTGCGGGCCGCCGGCTTCGATCCGTCCGTGGTCGCGGCCTGAGCTCGCGCACGCCGACATGACGCCGCCGCAACCGGAGGTCACGCTGCAGCGCATTCGCGCGGCGCAGGAGCGTATTGCCGGCAGCGTGCTGCGCACGCCGGTGCTCGAGAACGCGCTGCTCGATGCCGCCTGCGGCGCTCGGCTGCACTTCAAATGCGAGAACCTGCAGCAGATGGGCGCCTTCAAGACGCGCGGTGCCAGCAATGCCGTTTTCGTGCGCTCGCCGGCCGAGCTGCGCTACGGAGTGGTCACGCATTCCTCCGGCAATCACGGCGCGGCCGTGGCGCGCGCGGCGCAGCTGCGCGGGGTTCCGGCGCGCATCGTCATGCCCGAGAATTCCTCCGCGGCCAAGCTCGCGGCGGTACGCGCCTACGGCGGTGAGGTCACGCTGTGTGCGCCCAGCATCGCGGCGCGAGAGGCCGCCGCCGCACGTATCGTCGCCGAAACCGGCGCGCTCTTCATCCATCCGTATGACGATCCGGATGTGATTGCCGGCCAGGGTACCATTGCGCTCGAGTTGCTCGAGCAGGTGCCGCAGTTGGACTGGTTGCTGTGCCCGGTCGGCGGTGGCGGCCTGGTCAGCGGCATGGCGGTGGCGGCCAAAAGCCTGCGCCCGGACATCCGGGTCGTGGCCGTCGAGCCGGCCGGCGCCGATGATGCCTACCGCTCCTTCGAGTCGGGCGTGCTGGTGCCGCCGGCGCCGGCCGCCACGATCGCCGATGGTCTGCGCGGCGCTCTGAGTGCGCGCACCTTTGCGCTCATGCGAGCCCATGTCGATGCGGTGGTGACGGTCGATGAGCAGGCCATCGTGCGCGCCATGCGCGAGCTCTGGCAGACGCTGCGCATTGTGGTCGAGCCCTCCTCGGCGGTGCCGTACGCGGCCGTTCTCGAGCGCAAGCTCGATCTGCGCGACGGCCATGTCGGTATCGTGCTGACCGGTGGCAATGTCGATCTCGATGCGCTGCCCTGGTGAGCACCGCCATGACCAACCTGACCGACCTGGCGATCGCCGTCACCGATGACTGGCAGCGCGCCGCGCGCGACGCTGCCGACTGGTCGGCGCTCGAAGCGCGGGCCACGCTGCAGTTTTTCAGCGAGCCGTTCGCGGACGAAGCGGCCGCCGCTGCGGCCCTGGCGCCCTTTACGGTCATCGTGCCGATGCGCGAGCGTCTGGCATTTCGGCGCAGCCTGCTCACGCGGCTGCCGCGACTGCGAATGCTGGCACTGACCGGCTATGGCACGAGCCATGTCGACATGTCCTGTTGCGCCGAGCGCGGCATCGTCTGCTGCGGCTCGGGGAGTTATTCACCCGCCGCGCCCGCCGAGCTGACGCTGGGTCTGATGCTGGCTGCCTTGCGCCAGATCGCGGCCGGCGATGCCGCCATGCGCCAGGGTGGCTTTCAATCCGGCATCCCGCCGGGCCAGGTGCTCGAGGGTCAAACCCTGGGTGTCATCGGCTTCGGGCGCATCGGTGCGCGCGTCGCCGCCTATGCCCTCGCCTTCGGCATGCGCGTGATCGCCTGGAGCCCGAATCTGAGCGCGTCGCAGGCGCGGCAGGGCGGTGCTACGGCGGTCAGCAAGGCTGAACTGCTGCGCCAGTCCGATATCGTCAGCCTGCACATGGTGCTCTCGGAGCGCTCCCGCGGCACTCTCGGCGCCGCCGATCTGGCGCTCATGAAGCCCGGCGCGCTGCTGGTGAACACCTCACGCGGACCGTTGATCGATGAGACGGCACTGATCGATGCGCTGCGCGCCGGGAGAATTCGCGCGGCGCTGGATGTCTATGATCAGGAGCCGCTGCCGAGCGGGCATGCCCTGCGCAGCGCCCCCAACACCGTGCTGACGCCGCATCTGGGTTTCACGACCGAACGCACGTTCGCGGCGTTCTATCGCGAATCGGTGCAGAACATCCTGGCCTATCTCGACGGCCATCCGATCCGAATCCTGAGCGCCTGATCATGCCCGGCCAATCAATCGATGTGAATGCTGGCCGCCTCGCCGCTGCGCACGCTGGCGCGAAACATGGCCGGTGTGTTGTAGCGCATGACGATCTCGCCGCGATGATCGATCGCGATGAGTCCGCCGGAGGCACCCAGGCGCGGCAGGCGCTGCTCGATCGAGGCGCCGACCGCCTCGGCGAGCGTGGCGCCGCCGTAGCGCATGCGGGCGGCGATGTCATAGGCCTGAACGGTGCGCAGGAACCACTCGCCATGGCCGGTGGTCGATACTGCGCAGCTCTCATTGTCGGCGTAGGTGCCGGCGCCGATCACGGGCGAGTCCCCGACGCGGCCCGCGAGCTTGCCGGCCGTGCCGCCGGTCGAGGTGGCGGCCGCGAGCCGCCCGGCGCGATCGCGCGCGACTGCGCCCACCGTGCCGAACGGCGGCTCATCCAACGCCGCCACGCTGTGGCTGTGCGTTTTCAGCGCTGCCAACTGTTGCAGACGGTAGGGGGTGATGAAATATCCGTTGGTCACGTGCGTCATCCCGGCATCCTCGGCGAAGCGCTCGGCACCGTCGCCGACCAGAAAGACGTGCCGGCCGTCTTCGAGCACGCGCCGCGCGAGCTGCACCGGATTCCTGACGTAGCGCACTGATGCCACCGCGCCCGCGCGCAGCCGCTCGCCGTCCATGATCGCGGCGTCGAGCTCGACCGTGCCATCCAGCGTCAACACCGCGCCGTGAGCGGCATTGAACAAGGCGTCGTCTTCCAGCACCGTGACGGCTGCCTCGACCGCATCGAGCGCGCAGCCATCGCCTGCCAGCACGCGCTGGCCCGCCGATAGCGCCAGCGCCAGTCCCTGGCGGTAGGCCTGTTCGCGTCCGTGCGTGTACTGCATGCGCGGCAGCGCGCCGGCACCTCCGTGAATGGCCAGTGCAAACATCGTTCAAGCCTAGCATTGCCGCCTTCGAAGCGCAGGCAAACGCGGGGAAAGTCGGTTAGCCTTGGCGGCAACCATGGACGCTGTCGAACCGGGCTGGCAATTCGCCAGCGATAACACCGCTGGAATTTGCCCGGAAGCCTGGGAGGCGCTGGCGGCGGCCAATGTCGGCTACGCGCCCAGCTACGGCGATGATCCGTGGACGCAGCGCGCGGCCGATCTGATCCGCGCGTTGTTCGAACGCCCGCAGGCGCAGGTGTTCTTCGTCTTCAACGGCACTGCCGCCAACTCCCTCGCGCTGTCCGCGCTGTGCCAAAGCTACCACGGCATCATCTGCCACCAGCACTCGCACGCGCAGACCGATGAGTGCGCAGCGCCGGAGTTCTTCAGCCATGGCGCCAAGCTGCTGACCGTCCCCGGTGCCAAGGCCAAGCTCTCGGCCGCGGCGGTGCTGGGCGCACTCGAGCGCCGCGACGATGTGCACTCCTCCAAGCCGCGCGCCCTGACCATAAGCCAGACCACCGAATGGGGCAGCGTTTATGCGCCAGCGCAGATCGCGGAGTTGAGCGCGCTGGCGCGTGCCCATGATCTGGCGCTGCACATGGACGGCGCGCGCTTTGCCAACGCCCTGGCTGCCCTGAGCGCACATGGGGTCAGCGCCGCCGATCTGAGCTGGCGTGCCGGTGTCGACGTGTTGAGTCTCGGCGGTACCAAGTGCGGCCTCAATACGACCGAAGCCGTGGTGTTCTTCAATCCGGCGCTGGCCGCGCAATTCGATTACCGATGCAAGCAGGGCGCGCAGCTGGCTTCCAAGATGCGCTTTCAGACCAGCCAGTGGGTGGGCGTACTGGAAAGCGGCGCCTGGTTGCGCCGCGCCGCGCACGCCAATGCCTCGGCCGCACGGCTGGCCGATGCCCTGCGGCGTATTCCGGGACTGCGCCCGTTGCGTGAAGTCGAGGCCAACGCGGTTTTCGTCGAGCTGGAGCCGGCGGTGGCCGATGCCATGGCCGCCAAGGGCTGGCACTTTCACCACATGGATGAGGCCGGCTATCGGCTCATGTGCTCCTGGGCCACGCGCACGGCGGATATCGAGCGCTTCGTCAGCGACCTGGCACGCTCACAGGGGCAGTGAGGGTTCGACCGCGGCCTTCCAGGCGAGCAGTCCGCCTTCGAGCTGCAACGGCTGCTCGAGGCCGGCGCGTCGTGCGAGCGCACAGGCCTTGAGACTGCGGCTGCCGCTGCGACAGATGAATACCACGGTGTGATCGCGCGGCAGTCGCTGGCCGCTCTGCTCGATCTGGGCAAGCGGGATGTTGATGGCGCGCGGCAGATGACCGGTCTCGAATTCATCCGGTTCGCGCACGTCGATCAGGCTGATCGGCGTCAGCGCCGCCGGCGCCGAGGCCAGGGCCTGCGCCAGCTGCAGCGGCGAGATGCCGCGCACGCGCCGCAATTCCTCGAGTGTGCAGAAGCCCGGCGGGTCGGCCGGTGCGGCGATGCTGGGATGCTCGCCGCAAACCGCGCAGTCGGCACGACGCGCAAAGCGGAATTCGTTGAAGCGCAGCTCGAGCGCATCATAGGTCAGCAGCCGCCCGATCAACGGCGCACCGGCGCCGACGATGAGCTTGATCGCCTCGGTGGCGGCAATGGTGCCCAGCACGCCGGGCAGCACACCCAGTACGCCGACCTCGGCGCAATTGGGCACGATGCCCTCGGCCATGGCCGGGAACAGGCAGCGATAGCAGGGACCCTGCCCGGGCACGTAGGTCATGGCCTGACCTTCGAAGCGATGAATGGCAGCGGAAATCAGCGGCTTGCCGTACAGCACGCAGGCGTCGTTGACCAGATAACGCGTGCCGATGCGATCGCTGCCGTCGATGACCAGATCGTAGTCCTTGAACAGCTGCGCGACGTTGGCGGCGCACAATTCGAGCTGATGCGCCACCACCCGGATCGCGGGATTGAGGGCCTCGAGCCGCGCGCGCGCCACGGCCGTTTTGGGCGCGCCGATGCTGGCGGTGTCGTACAGCACCTGGCGCTGCAGATTGGATTCATCGACCAGGTCGAAATCCACCAGGCCCACGGTACCGACGCCGGCGGCCGCCAGATACAGCGCCGCCGGTGAGCCCAGGCCACCGGCGCCGATGATCAACAAACGCGCGGCTTTGAGCCGCTGCTGTCCGGCGACACCGATCTCGGTGAGACTGAGATGGCGGCTGTAGCGTCGCAGCTCGGCGCTCGAGAGTTCCTGGCTCATGCCGCTAGCCGCCGCTCAAAGCGCACAGCAGATGCACCGGCTCGTCGGCTGCGACGGGTGCGGCCAGCTCATGGGCTTCGCGGCTGGCGATGAAAATGCGAATGTGCCGTCGGATGCGCTGCTGTTCATCGATCATGCGAAATCGCATCCCGGGAAAGCGCCGATCGAGATCCAGCAGAATCTCCGCCAGCGTCGCGCCTCGAGCGCTGACCGTGGCGGCGCCACCGGTATAATCGCGCAAAGGGCTGGCGACGTTTACTGTGCAGTTCACGCGCGACTCAGTGCGGCGCTGCCGTGAGCGAGTAAATCTCCGGCAGGCGGCCGGCAATCTGCCGCCAGGCCTGGCCGCCATTGGCACCGGCCCAGATCTCGCCGCTGGTCGTGCCGAAATACACCGTTGGCCTGGTGTGCAGGTCAGTGCACATCGCCTGGCGCAGTACCGTGAACCACGCGCGAGAGCGCGGTAATCCAAGATCCCGCCGTCGCCAGGATTTGCCGCCGTTGCAGGTCTCGTAGACCGCGGGCTTGCCGTCGACGCTGGTGCGCGGCCACACCCGCGTGCCATCCATCGGCAGTACCCAGGCGGTATCCGGATTCTGCGGATGCAGCACGATCGGAAATCCGACATCACCAATGCGCTTGGGCATGTTGCGGCCGATACGCTGCCAGCGGCGGGTAGGCCGGTCCAGCCGGTAGATCCCACAATGGTTCTGTTGATACAGTCGATCGGGCTCGAGCGGATGCAAAACCAGGCAATGCGGGTCATGGCCAAAGGCGACGTTCTGATCGGGCAGAAAATCTGCGGCGACGCCCTCGTTCAACGGCGCCCAATCGAGGCCGCCGTTGCTCGATTCAAAGACTCCGCCGATCGATATGGCCAGATAAAGATGCTGCGCATCACGCGGATCGACCAGGATCGAATGCAGCAGCTCGCCGTCCGGCGTACCCATTCCCGGCGCCCATTGCGTGCGCATCGGGTGGTCGTTGAAGCCGGCGACCGGTGCCCAGTGCTCGCCGCCATTGTCGCTGCGAAACAGCCCCGCGGGCGAAGTGCCGGCATACCACACGCCGGGCTGCTGGCGGTGTCCGGGAGTGAGCCAGAAGACGCGCTCGACCGCGCGGGGGGCTTCCGAATCCGTGGCCTTGCGAAACGCCGGCGGCGTTGCCGCCTCGCGCCAGTGACGGCCACGATCAACCGAACGATAGACCGTCGGCCCCAAATGTCCGGTCTTCGCGGCCATGAGCACTGATTTCGGGTCCCGTGGATCCTGGACGATATGGTGAATGGTATGACCGAGAAATTGCGGGCTGGACACGGTCCAGCTTCGCCGGCGCTGGTCCGAGCGCAGTGCGAATGCGCCTTTGCGCGTTCCGATCCATAGCGTCACAGTTGACACGGCATAAAGCATTGCGCCGTTGCTGCGAGGCTGTCAAATGCCGGGCGCGGCAGCCCACCGCGGCGCGCGGAAGTTGCTAGAGTGCGCGCCAATTCGGCTGTGTCGGTCGTTTATGTTCCGGGGATTCCCGCTCGCGCCGCTGGTGCTGCTGCTGCTCGCGCTGTTGGGCTGCAACCGGGGGTTGTGGACCCCGGATGAGCCGCGCGAGGCTGAAATCAGCCGCGAAATGGCGCTTGCGCCGAGCGTGATTCCGACTCTCAACGGCCAGCGCTTCATCGAAAAGCCGCCGCTGTACTACTGGACGGTCGCGGCCGTGTACCGGCTCACGGGCGGCGCCAGCGTATTCGGCGCGCGCGCTGTCAGCGTGCTGGCCGGCCTGGCCACGCTGGCGCTGTTGGCCGCCTGGGGCGCCGCCGCCCACTCGCGCGCGGCCGGATGGCTCGCGGCCCTCATGCTGGCCACCAGCGTGCAGTTCATGGTCTCCAACCACTGGGTGCTGATCGATCCGTTACTGATGTTCTGCACGACTGCGGCGGCCTGGGCCGCCTGGGAGCTGCTGGCGCGCCGTGACAGCGCGGCACTGCGGCTGCTGCTCTACCTGGCACTGATCCTGGCGCTATGGATCAAGGGTCTGATCGGCCCGGTGCTGATCGGCGCCGGCCTCATCGGCTATGTGCTCATAGACCGCCCCGCGCATTGGCGGCGGCTGGGCCCGATCGCCGGCATCAGTGTGCTGGGCCTGGCGGCGCTGTTGCTGGCACTGGCGATCTGGCGGCAGGGCGGTGATGCGGCGCTCTGGGAGTGGGCCTATGTCAATCACGTGCAGCGGCTGCTCAATCCCGGCATCACCGGCCATCGCCAGCCGCTGCTCTATTACTGCTGGACATTGCCCTATGCGATGCTGCCATGGCTGCTGCCGCTGCTCGAAGCCCTGCGGCCGGCGCACTGGCGGCGCGTGCGTGTGCCGGGCCTGCCGCCTTTGAGCGATCCGGCCCGCTACGGGGCGATCATGAGCGCCGTAATGCTGCTGCTGCTGTCGCTCTCCGCCACCAAACGCGAGACCTATCTGCTGCCGCTGCTGCCTTTGCTGTTCCTGTGGCTCGGCATCCGCAGCTACGAATGGTGGCAGGACTGGCAGCAGCCGCGTACGGGAGCGGGCCTGGGCGTGCTGTGGTGGCTGCAGGTGTCGCTGCTGTGCCTGTACGCACTGGCGCCGCCGCTGGCGGGCTGGTTCTGGCTCAAGTCCGTCAACGCCGCGCTGCTCGCGGCACTGATCATCGCGGCGCTGAGCAGCGCGTGGCTGCTGTATACCAGCGCCGCGGCACAGCGCGTGCGCGCCGGGCTGGCCGCGCTGGCGTGCGCCGTCGCCGGCAGCGCCCTGCTGCTCGCGCTGGCGCCGATGCTGCTCAACCAGACCAAGGATATGGGACCGTTCGTGCGCTGGATCGGGCAGCAGCTGCCCGCGAACCAGGCGGTCTATGCCACCGGCGTTGATGAAACGCTAGCGGCCGAGGTTCCGTTCTATACCGGGCGCGCCGTGGTGGCCGTGGATATCCAGCGGCTGCGCCAGCCCGGGGCGATGGCGAGCCGGCCGGATTGGGTGCTGGTGCAGGACAACCACGATGGTCGGGCCAGCACTCTGGATCCGGACTACGCGCTGATCGCCGCGCGCTCTTTTGGCACGCGCCGCAGCCTGTTGCTGTGGCGCTTGCGCGCCGCCGGCGCCTCGCCATGAATTTCCGACGCGCCCTGTTGCTCTGGCTGGCGGCCGCGATGCTGTGGTTTGGGCCGCTGAATACGCCGCACCTGTTCGACCCTGACGAAGGCCGCTACGCCGAGATCCCGCGCGAGATGCTGGTCAGCGGCGATTGGGTGACGCCGCGCCTGGATGCGATCAAATACTTCGAGAAGCCGGCGCTGCAGTACTGGGCCACGGCGGTCGCCTTTCGGGTCTTTGGTCAGCACGCCTGGACCGCCCGCCTGTGGCCCGCGCTGTGCGGATTCCTGGGACTGCTGCTGACCTGGTGGCTGGCCCGGGCGCTGTACGATGAGCGCAGCGCGGCGCTGGCGGTGATCGTGCAGGCCAGCGCGCTGCTCTACCTGGCGATGGCGCGCATCGCCACGCTCGACATGAGCCTGAGCTTTGCTCTGCAGATCGCCATGTGCGCGCTGGCACTGATGGCGCAGCAACGCACGGCCGCTGCCGCCGCGCACTCGTCGCGACGTTGGTGCCAGCCATGGCTGCTGCCCTGGTTGCTGGGTTTCGGGATCGCGCTCGCGGTGCTGTCCAAAGGACTGGTCGGGATTTTGATCCCGTGCGCGGTGGCCGCCGTGTACCTGCTGTGGCGGCGGGACTGGCGCCTGCCGCTGCGCGCGCAGCCGTGGTGGAGCCTGATTGCGCTGGCAGTGCTGGCCGCACCGTGGTTTGTGCTGGTGTCGCGCCGCAATCCGGAATTCGCGCATTTTTTCTTCATCGTGCAGCATTTCCAGCGCTATTTGAACAGTGCCGGTTTCGACCGCTACCAACCGGCCTGGTTCTTCGTGCCGGTGCTGGCGCTGGGCTTGCTGCCCTGGACGAGCGTGCTGCCCGGCGCACTGCGCCAAGGCCTGCGTGCGGCACGCGCCGGTGAAGGGGGCAGCGCGCTGCTGATCGTCTGGGCCGTGTTCGTATTCGCCTTCTTCAGCCTTTCGCAATCCAAGCTCATTCCCTACATCCTGCCGCTGCTGCCGGCGTTGGCGCCGCTGGCCGGCCGCAGTCTCGCGGCCATGAGCCCCAGGCGTCTTGCGGCCCATCTGGCCGCGGTCACGCTGTTCGCGCTCGCGCTGGCATTACTGATCCTGCTGCTGTGGCGGCTGCCGGCGGCGGCGGGGCTGGTGGCTCGCGCCTCCACGCCCAGCATCGTCGGCTTCGCCGCGGCCTTTGCGCTGCTGGCGCTGGGCACGGGCGTCGGCGTGCATCTGGCCCGGCGAGCGCGTCCGATTGCCGCGGCCGTGGCAGCCGGTGTCGGCTGCTGGATGCTGGCGCAGTGCGCGCTGCTGGCGACCGATCAACTGCCGCGCATGCGCAGCCTGGTGGCGCTGGAGCAGCAGGCGCAACCGTGGCTCAGGAACTCCACCCGCTTCTATTGTGTCAATGACTATCTGCAGCCGCTGCCGTTCTATTGGCAACGTCCTTGCACCCTGGTGGGTTACCGCGGCGAGCTGGATTTCGGTCTGCAACAGGAACCCTGGCGCTGGATTCCCAATCTGCAGCAGTTCGCCAGCGACTGGCGGCGCCAGAACGATGCGTTGGCCATCCTGCGTCCCGAGGACTACCGGCAGCTGCAGGCACTGGGTCTGCCGATGCGCGTGATATACACTGCGCAGTCTTTGGTCGCGGTGGTCAGACGATGAGAAGCGCGGATCTGGCGCTGATCCTCACCGGCGTGTTGCTCAACGCCGTGGCGCAGCTGCTGCTGAAGGCCGGTTCACGCGCGATCGCGGGAGTCGCCTTCAATTTCGGCAACGCCTGGATGCTGTTCGAGCGCATCGCGATCAACCCGCCGATCATCGGCGGACTGTTCTGCTATGGCGTCAGCGTCGTGGTCTGGATCCTGGCGCTGTCGCGCGTGGAGGTCAGCGTCGCCTACCCGATGCTCTCGATCGGCTACGTGATCAACGCGATCGCGGCGTGGATGCTGTTTGGCGAGGATTTGAACACCGCGCGGCTGGCCGGCATCGGCGTGATCATCGTCGGCGTCTGGTTGGTGGCGCGCAACTGACGCAGGGGCTTCAGGCCATGAGCCAGGATTTCTTACCGTTTACACGCCCGAGCATCGATGAGCAGACCATCGGCGCGGTCGGCGAGGTATTGCGCTCGGGCTGGATCACCAGCGGCCCGCAGGTGCGCGAATTCGAATCGCAGCTGTCTGCCTATTGCGCCGGCCGGCCGGTGCGCGTCATGAGTTCGGCCACGGGCGCCATGGAGATCGCGCTGGCGCTCGCGGATGTAGGACCTGGCGATGAGGTCATCACCTCGCCGCTGTCGTGGGTGTCCACCGCCAACGTGATCGTGCGCGCCGGCGCGCGCCCGGTGTTCGTCGACGTCGATCCGCTCACGCGCAATATCGATCCGGCGTTGATCGAGGCGGCGCTCAGCCCGCGCACGCGCATGCTGCTGCCGGTGGATCTGGCCGGGCTGCCGGTCGATCGCGGGCGTTTGTATGCCATTGCCCGCGAGCACGGCCTGCGGGTGCTGGAAGACGCGGCGCAATCCATGGGTTCGAGCTGGGGCGGCGAGCGCATCGGCGCCGGCGGCGATCTGGTGTCGATCAGTTTTCACGCCAACAAAAACATCACCACCGCCGAGGGCGGTTGCCTGGTGCTCAACGACGCCGACGAGGCCCGGCGCTGCGAGCTCTGGCGCCTGCAGGGCGTAGAGCGTTTTGCCGACGGTAATCTCGATGCCACGCTGGCCGGCGGCAAGCACAACCTGACCGACATCGCCGCCTGCATCGGCGTCGGCCAGCTGCGCCGGCTCGAGGAGTTCACGACGCGGCGGCGCGTGCTGGCGCGGCGCTATTTCGAACGCTTCGATCGCTCATTGGGCTGCGAGCTGCCACCGGAGGATTTCGCGCACAGCAATTGGCACATGTTTCAGATCGTGCTGCCCGCGCACATCGAACGCGGCGATTTCATTCGCGCCATGCATGCCGCCGGCATCGGCGTCGGCGTACACTATCCGGCGATCCATCTGCTGACGTTCTACCGCGCCATGGGCTTCAAGCCCGGTGATTTTCCGCATGCCGAACGCATCGGCCGCGGCATCGCCACGCTGCCGTTGTTTCCGGCGATGCGCGAGCAGGACGTGGACCGGGTGTGCGCACAGACCGCGCGCATCGTGCAGCGGCCATGACGCGCACCGCGCCCGATCTGTCGGTGGTCATCCCGATCTACAACGAAGAGCAGGTGCTCCCGATCCTGTTCGCGCGGCTGTATCCGGCGCTCGATGCGCTGGCACGCAGCTACGAGATCGTGTTCGTCAACGACGGCAGCCGCGACCGCTCCGCGGCGCTGCTCAAGGAGGCGTTCGAGCGGCGCGCCGATGTCACGCGCGTGGTGCTGTTCGCGGCCAATTTCGGCCAGCATCGCGCGATCCTGGCCGGCTTCGCCGAGAGTCGCGGACGCTACGTCATCACGCTCGACGCCGATCTGCAGAATCCGCCGGAGGAGATTCCGCGGGTGCTGGCCGAGCTCGACGCCGGCCACGACTACGTCGGCACGATCCGCATCCAGCGCAAGGACGTCGCCTGGCGCCGCTATGCCTCGCGCCTGATCAATGCGCTGCGCGAGCGCACTACGCGCGTGCGCATCACCGATCAGGGCTGCATGTTCCGCGGCTATGCGCGCAGTGTCGTCGATGCCGTCAACCAATGCTCGGAATACAACACGTTCGTGCCGGCGCTGGCCTATACCTTCGCGATGAGTCCGACCGAGATCATGGTTGCGCACGAGGATCGCGGCGCCGGGGTCTCCAAGTATTCGCTGTTCCGGCTCATGCGCCTGAACTTCGATCTGATGACGGGTTTTTCGACCGCGCCGATGCAGCTGTTCTCGGCCTTTGGCATCGGCATCGCCATGCTCTCGGTGCTGTTCGTGGTGTTCCTGGTGGTGCGCCGGCTGGTGGTCGGCCCCGAGGCCGAAGGGGTGTTCACGCTGTTCGCGATCGCCTTCTTCCTGATCGGCGTGGCGCTGTTCGGCGTCGGACTGCTCGGCGAGTACGTCAGCCGCATTTACGACGAGGTGCGACACCGTCCGCGCTACATCGTCGGCAGCGTGCTGGAGCGCCGCGAGGATCAGGCTTGACGGCCGGCGAGCGCGCGCCGCGCGCCGTGGTGTTCGCCTATCACGATGTCGGCGTGCGCTGCCTGCGTACGCTGCTGGCGCACGGCATCGAGGTGCCTCTGGTGCTGACGCATGCCGATGCGCCCGGGGAGAACATCTGGTTCGAGAGTGTGGCCCAGCATGCGGGGTGGCACGGCATCGAGGTCATGATGCCGGAAAATCCCAATGCACCGGCGATCATGCGGCGAATCGAAGCCGCGCGGCCCGACTTCCTGTTTTCGTTCTATTACCGCTCGATGCTGGGAGCCGAACTGCTGGCGCTGCCGGCGCGCGGCGCCTACAACGTGCATGGCTCGCTGCTGCCGAAATACCGCGGCCGCGTGCCGGTGAACTGGGCCGTGCTGCGCGGGGAGAGCGAGACCGGCGCCACGCTGCACGCCATGGCGCACAAACCCGACGCCGGCGACATCGTCGCACAGCAGGCCGTGCCGATACTGCCGGACGACACCGCGCTCGAGGTGTTTCGCAAGGTCACCACCGCCGCGGAACTGGTGCTGCATCGCTGCCTGCCGGGGCTGATTGCCGGCACCGCGCCGCACCGGCCGCAGGATCTGTCCGCCGGCAGCTACTTCGGCGCTCGCAGCGCGCGCGATGGCGCCATCGATTGGCGACAGGGCGCCCGCGCAGCGCATAATCTGATCCGCGCGGTCGCGCCGCCGTACCCGGGGGCCTTTACCGAAGCGGAGGGCATGCCGCTGCGCATCCTGCGCTCGCTGCCCGCGAGCGCACCGGGCGCACTCGCGATGGCACCGGACGGGCTACCGGCACTGCGCTGGCACCAGGGCACGCTGTATGCGCTGTGCCGCGACGGCGCACTTAAGATCCTGCAGTTCGACTTCGGCGCGGACCTGTGCAGCGCCGAGGCCTTTCACCGGCGCTTCGGCGAGCGTGCCGTGTCGCTCAAGCCGGTCATGGAGTGAGTCGACGATGAACAACATCCTGATCCTCGGCGTGAATGGCTTCATCGGCCATCACCTGTCCACGCGCATCCTGAGCGCCACCGACTGGCGCGTCTACGGCATGGACATGAACAGCGAGCGCATCACGCGGCTGCAGGAGAATCCCCGGTTCCACTTCTTCGAAGGCGACATCACGATCAACCGCGAGTGGATCGAGTACCACATCAAGAAATGCGACGTGGTGCTGCCGTTGGTGGCAATCGCGACGCCGGCCACGTACGTGCGCGAGCCGCTGCGCGTGTTCGAGCTGGACTTCGAGGCCAATCTGGCCATCGTCCGGCTGTGCGTGAAGCACCGCAAGCGGGTGCTGTTTCCCTCGACCTCCGAGGTCTACGGCATGTGCCGCGACAGCGAATTCGATCCGCACGCCTCCGAGCTGGTCTACGGGCCGATCGAGAAGCAGCGCTGGATCTATGCCTGCTCCAAGCAGCTGCTCGATCGCGTGATCCATGCCTACGGCCTGCGCGATGAGCTCGACTACACGCTGTTCCGGCCGTTCAACTGGATCGGCTCGGGCCTGGACAACATCCACGCGGCCAAGGAGGGCAGTTCGCGCGTGATCACGCAGTTCCTGGGCCATATCGTGCGCGCCGAGAACGTGCGACTGGTCGACGGCGGCCGCCAGCGCCGCTGCTTCACCGGCATCAGCGACGGCATCGATGCGCTCATGAAGATGATCGAGAACCGCGACGGTCGCGCCAGCCGGCGCATCTATAATGTCGGCAATCCCGCCAACAGCCTGTCGGTGCGCGAGCTGGCCACCGAGATGCTCAGAATCGCGGCCACCTATCCCGAGTACCGTGACAACGCGGCCAAGGTGCGGCTGGTCGATACCACCGCGACCGAGTACTACGGCAAGGGCTACCAGGACGTGGAGAACCGCGTGCCCAAGATCGACAACATCTGCGCCGATCTGGACTGGAGCCCGCGCGTGAGCATGCAGGACGCGCTGCGGCAGATATTCGACGCCTATCGCGGCGAGATTGCGCAGGCCGGGCGCCTGCTCGAGCAGGAGGCGCGCCCCTGACACGGCGGCAGCGTGCACAGCATGCAGCTCGCACTGAAAATCGACGTCGATACCTTGCGGGGCACACGTGAAGGCGTGCCGGCGCTGATCGATGCGCTCAAGGCGGCCGGCGCCGATGCCAGCTTCCTGTTCAGCCTGGGGCCCGACCACACCGGCCGCGCGCTGCGCCGGGTGTTCCGCCCGGGTTTCTTCGGCAAGGTATCGCGTACCTCGGTGCTCGAGCACTATGGGCTGCGCACGCTGCTGTACGGTACGCTACTGCCGGGACCGGACATCGGCCGCCGCGCCGGGGCCACGATGCGCCGTGCGCGCGATGCCGGATTCGAAGTCGGCATCCATTGTTTCGATCACACCAGCTGGCAGGACTTTGTGAGCCGTCGCGGCGAGGCGTGGACGCGCCGGCAGATGCTGCTCGCGGTGGAACGTTTTCGCGAGGTGTTCGGCTCATCGCCGACCGTGCATGGGGCGGCCGGCTGGCAGATGAACCAGGCGGCCCTGGCGCTCGAGGAGGAACTCGGTTTCCACTACGCCTCGGACACACGCGGTGCCGCGCCGTTCGTGCCCTGGCTGCAGGGTCGGCGCAGCCGCTGTCCGCAGCTGCCGACCACGCTGCCGACGCTCGATGAATTGATCGGCATCGACGGGGTCGGGGTCGCGCAGGTACACGAGGCCGTGCTGGCGCGCACGCGCGAGCCCAGTGCCCATCATGTGTTCACGCTGCACGCGGAGCTGGAAGGCATGAAGCTGCTGCCGGTATTGCAACGGCTCATGCGCGGCTGGCAGGCCCAGGGCTATGAGCTGGTGTCGATGCGCACGCTGCTGGCAGGCATTGATCCTGCGCAGCTGCCGGCCTGCGCGGTACTGCCCGGAACGGTGCCCGGCCGCAGCGGAACTCTGGCGGTGCAGGCCGCGGCGTAGCTGCATTGCGCCTGGCGGTTTATCATTCCGTATTCAGTACCGGGCGGCGCGGGGAGTGCAGTGGGCAAGACCAAGGTATATGCGAGCGCGACCGAGGCGCTGTCGGGCCTCGTGCACGACGGCATCAGCGTGATGGCCGGCGGATTCGGGCTGTGCGGGATTCCCGAGAAGCTCATCGATGCGCTGCGGGACTCGGGCGCCAAGGGCCTGACCATCATCTCCAACAACGCCGGCGTCGATGATTTCGGTCTGGGCCAGCTGCTGCGCACGCGGCAGATCCGCAAGATGATTTCCTCCTACGTCGGCGAGAATCGCGAGTTCGAGCGCCAGTACCTGGCGGGCGAGGTCGAGATCGAATTCAACCCGCAGGGCACGCTGGCCGAGCGCATACGCGCCGGAGGCGCCGGCATCTACGGCTTCTACACACGCACGGGCGCCGGCACGCTGGTGGCCGAGGGCAAGGAGACGCGGGTGGTCGACGGCGAGAGCTATGTGCTCGAGACCGGCCTGGTGGCCGATCTGGCGATCATCAAGGCCTGGAAAGGCGATGCCGAGGGTAATCTGATTTATCGCAAGACCGCGCGCAACTTCAATCCGATGATGGCGACGGCCGGGCGGGTCACGGTGGCGGAAGTCGAGCAGCTGGTCGAGGTCGGCGCGCTCGATCCGGATCAGATCCACACGCCGGGGATATTCGTGCAGCGGATCGTGCAGGGACGCGGCTACGGCAAGCGGATCGAGCAGCGCACCGTGCGCAAGCGGGGGGGCGATGCCCTGGTCGCGTGAAAAAATGGCCGAGCGCGCGGCACGGGAGCTGCGCGACGGCTACTACGTCAATCTGGGGATCGGCATTCCGACGCTGGTCGCCAACTACATCCCGCAGGGCATGAAAGTGGTGCTGCAGTCGGAAAACGGCATGCTGGGCATGGGGCCGTTCCCGTACGAGGGCGAGGAGGATGCGGACCTGATCAATGCCGGCAAGCAGACCATCACGCAGCTGCCGAGCTCTTCCTATTTCTCCTCGGCCGACAGTTTCGCGATGATTCGCGGCGGCCATATCAATCTGTCGGTGCTCGGCGGCATGGAGGTCTCGCAGCACGGGGATCTGGCCAACTGGATGGTGCCGGGCAAGATGGTCAAGGGCATGGGCGGGGCGATGGATCTGGTGGCCGGCGTGCGCTACGTCATCGTCGTCATGGAGCATGTGGCACGCGACGGCTCGCCGAAGTTCAAGCCGCGCTGCGAACTGCCGCTGACCGGCGCCGGCGTGGTCGACATGCTGATCACGGACCTGGCCGTATTCCGCCGCGCCGAGCGCAAGGGCGAATTTGATCTGGTCGAGCTCGCCCCGGGCGTCAGCGAAGCCGAG
>Ga0302325_10002617_pt1 | contig 43454 bp, 39 predicted proteins | sample Palsa_T0_2_FD_201948 | JGI IMG/M metagenome (GOLD analysis project Ga0302325, IMG submission 201948) | Peat permafrost microbial communities from Stordalen Mire near Abisko, Sweden - Palsa_T0_2 | ecosystem: Environmental > Terrestrial > Soil > Palsa > Peat permafrost | place: Sweden: Abisko... | reverse complement strand
TCCGTCTGCTGTCTGAGAAGAACTTGGTTGAGCGGATGCGGCGGGCGAATTGGGAATATTATCGGGCGCATGTCTACCCTAGCAGCAACCTCGCGAACTGCCTGGAACGAGCTTTTTCAAAGCCGGCGCCTGTCGATAGCTTTGCGGGTAAATTCGCCGCCAGCTCCAGAGGTCAGATTTAAGCATGTTGTCGATCCCAAACGCCGCCAAGCCGATTCTGTCTCCTTTCTTCCCAAAACTTCTCACACCCAGCGGTCGTAGAAGCTGGATTCCTATACTTCGTGTCCGCCAAGAGGCCCGCCAAACTCGCTGGGCCATATACTAGCGGCAGCCTGGCAAAGACCCGGAATGGTCTGTGGCGTGCTGCTGATAAGGTGTCAAAAAGCGATGTCGGTCTGAAGAGGGTCGAATCGATTCACTGCGAAGCATAAGGCGGCATTGTGTGACAGCTCTTGAACTCCAAGAAACGCGGCCGGACTTGAGATATGTCCGACAGTTGCCGGCAGAGCAGCTCCTGCAAAAGCGCAAACGCTTGCGGCGGGAACTCTCCGAAGGTAACCACCAGGAATTGCGCATCGCGGTTTTAGGCGGGGTTACTACGAGCGAAGTCGTGGATTTGCTGGAGATTTTGTTACTCGCCAGTGGATTCAAGGCGAGTTTCTTTCAATCGGAGTACAACAAATACTACGAAGACGCCGTCCTCGAACCGGAGAAGATCAAGGACTTCCGGCCTGACTTGGTGTACGTACACACCCACTGTATCAATCTCCGGCGATTTCCTCTTGCGGGATGTTCGGGAACAGAGTTTTACGAGTTGCTCTCCAGTGAGTTCGCGCGTTTCCAAAGCATTTGGAATTCGATCCAAGCAGCGACTGGCTGCCAGGTCATTCAAAACAACTTCGAGCATCCGCCATTTCAGGTTCTGGGCAACCTGGATGCGGTCACTTACGGCGGCAGGACACGGTTTACCAACGAACTGAATCTGGAGTTCGCCAAAGCGGCGAATCAGAACCCCAAGCTACTGTTGCAAGATCTGAACGCTTTGGCCGCCAGAAGCGGGTACGCGCAATGGTTCGACTGGCGCCGTTGGTATAGCTACAAAATCCTAACTACGCCAGAAGCCAGCCTGGCCATCGCCGGATCGCTTGCCGGGATGATAGGCTCAATGTTCGGGCGCGCGAAGAAATGCCTGATCCTCGATTTGGACAACACGCTCTGGGGCGGCGTGATCGGCGACGACGGGCTCGATAAGATCGAGATTGGCAAGGAGACGCCAGTCGCCGAAGCCTACACCGCATTCCAAAGCTATTGCCTATTGTTGCGCGAACGGGGAGTGCTTCTAGCCGTTTGCTCTAAGAACGATCCTGAAATCGCCCGATCCGGCTTCACGCATCCGGAAATGGTGCTAAAGCTCGATCATTTCTCCTCGTTCCAAGCCAACTGGAAGCCGAAGCACGAGAACATTGAGGCCATCGCCAAAGAGCTTAACCTGGGACTCGAGAGTTTCGTTTTTGTTGACGACAATCCGGCCGAGCGTGCCATTGTGGCGGCGCAGTTGCCGGCGGTGGCGGTTCCGGATATGGGGAGCGACATCTCGTTGTTTCCAGAAATCGTGCAGGCGGGCCGTTATTTCGAAGCGGTTAATCTGTCGAAGGAGGACCTCGAGCGGGCTCAGAGCTACGCTAGCAATGCGCAACGCGCCGGACTCGAAGCCAAGTTCGCCGATTACGGCGAGTATCTCAATTCTCTGCAGATGCACGCCGAAATTGAGGCCTTTCGCCCCGTCTATCTGGAGCGTATTACGCAATTGATCAACAAGACAAACCAGTTTAATCTAACTGGCCGGCGATACACCTACGCCGAAGTGGAGCAGTTGGCAAACGATGGGAGTTACATCGCCCTGTACGGGAAGTTAGCTGACGCCTTTGGAGACAATGGACTCGTCTCCGTGATCATCGGCCGAAGCGAAGGCAGGCTCCTGCACCTCGATCTCTGGATCATGAGTTGCCGCGTCTTGAAACGCGACATGGAGCTCGCCATGCTGGATGTGTTAGCCGAGCGCGCCCGCGACGCCGGCGTCGAGCGAATAATCGGGTATTATGGGCGGACCGCCAAGAACGCCATGGTATCTGATCACTATAGGAAACTCGGGTTTGAGTCTTGCGCGGAAGACGGCGGCAGTTCGGTCTGGAGCTTGGCGACGCCATCGTATTCGCGCAAAAGCGAGCATATTGAAGTAAGGACAGTGGTACATGGATAACGCACTTATCATACGAGATCTCGAACCCATTTTCGCCGACATCCTGGATCAGTCGGACCTCCGGCTGGCGCCGGAGAGCAGCGCCTCCAACGTGGAAGGTTGGGACTCTCTAGCCCACATCAATCTCATCGTTGCCATAGAAAAGCGATATAGAATCAAGTTCGCGCTCGGGGAGTTACAAGATTTGAAAAATCTGGGCGAGATGGTGATACTGATTCAGCGCAAGACCAGGTCATGAACGATTACCGGTGGAACGATCTGGCGACGGGCATGGCCGCTCAATTTGAGGTCGAATTGAGTGCGGAGATGATGTCTGGCTTCGCCACGATTTCGGGCGACGTGAATCCGTTGCACGCAGACGAGGAGTTCGCCAAGGCAGCCGGTTTTCCGAGCCGCGTGGCCTTCGGTCTACTCACTACATCGTTCTATTCCCGGCTGGTGGGAGTGTATCTGCCGGGCAAGCGCGCCCTCCTGCACGGAATCGACGTGGAGTTCAGGCTGCCGGCATATATCGGAGATCGGCTAAGCGTTTCCGGCGAGGTGGTGTTTCTCAATGAGGCCTACCGCCGGCTTGAATTGAAGGCGCGCATTCGGAATCAGGCGGGGAACGTGATCTCCAAGGCGTCAATTCAGGCGGGTCTCCGTGAGTCGTGACATTGTTCTGATCACCGGCGCTTCCTCCGATATCGGTCTGGCGCTGATCAGGCGCCTGGCGGTGGCGCCCGAGGCGCCCGTCATCCTGGCGCATGGGCACTCGGGCATTGCCCGGATCGCCGCGTTGCGCGACGCTCTCGCATCTGCTGAGATCCACCCGATCGAAGCGGACTTCCGCTCGGAGGCATGCGTCGCCGGCCTGGGGGAAGAGGTTAGCCGCAGCTTCGGTCCGCCAACCCAGATCGTCCATATTCCGGCACTCAAACTGGTGTACGAGCGCTTCAGCAAGTTCGGCTGGGACCACTTCGAGGCGGACCTGCACATTCAACTTCGGTCGGCGGTGATCTTGCTCAGGCGATTTTTGCCGGCGATGGCGCGCATGCCGCGCGCGAGAGTAGTGTTCCTGTTATCGAGTGTCACTCGCGGCGTACCCCCGAAATTCATGTCCATGTACACGGTTATCAAGCACGCGCAACTGGGGTTGATGCGCGCGCTGGCGAGCGAATACGCGAACACGGGCTTGTGCGTGAACGCGGTTAGCCCGGGAATGGTCGATACGCAGTTCCTGGACAACGTTCCCGAACTGGTCAAAGAGATGAGCGCATCAGCGTCGCCGCGGCGCCGCAATGCGAAGCCTGATGAGGTGGTCGACGCCATCGAGTTCCTCTTATCGCCCAAGGCCAGCTATATTACCGGAGTCGAAATCCCGGTTACCGGAGGAGCTGTGTACTGATGCTTTTCAACTCCTTTGGCTATCTACTGGTTTTCCTGCCGGCGGTCGCCGTGGTGCATGGTGTGCTGCGAAGCCGCGCCGGGGCGCGCTGGTCGCAGGCGTGGCTGCTGCTGGCCTCGCTGTTCTTTTACGGCTACGCCAAACCCTGGCAGCTGGTCCCCCTGCTGGCGTCCACCGTATTCAACTGGGCGACGGCGCGCGCCATGATGTCTCAAACCGGTGAAAAGCGGCGCAAGGCGATTCTGCGTATCGGCCTGGCGGTAAACGTCACTTTTCTGTGCGCCTTCAAGTACGGCAACTTTTTTCTCGGCGCGGCGTCCATGTTTCCTGGACCGCGGTTGAGCTTGCCGGACTGGGAATTGCCGCTCGGAATCAGTTTCTTCACCTTGACCCAAATCATGTATCTGGTGGACACCTATCAAGGCCTGAACGGCGCCAACTCTCTGTTCGACCATGCTACCTTCGTCTGTTTCTTTCCCTATGTCATTTCCGGTCCGTTGGTGCGGTCGCGTGCCATAGTGGGGGCGTTCCGGAACTTCGCGTTTCAGGAATCGCGGCTCGAACTGGCCTGCCGCGGTCTTTACCTGTTTGCGCTGGGACTGGGCAAAAAAACCATCTTCGCCGATTCCTTTGCCGCCGTAGCAGACGCGGGTTTCAGGTCCGCGCGCGATTTCTCATCTCTGGAAGCCTGGGTCTTCAGCCTGGCGTTTACCTTCCAAATTTACTTCGATTTCAGCGGTTACTCCGACATGGCGCTGGGCTCGGCGTGGATGCTGGGGATTGATATCCCCCAAAACTTCAACGCGCCCTACCGGTCGCGATCCATCAGTGAGTTCTGGCAGCGATGGCACATTTCGCTTTCCAACTTCATCACCAGTTACCTATACACGCCCATGCTGCGCTCGATGGGAAAAGCTACCCTGCGTGCCAGCGCCGTAGCGACACTGGTCGCAATGGGAATCGCGGGACTGTGGCACGGGCCCGCGTGGACCTACGTGATATTCGGTTTGATGCACGGGTGCGCCCTGGTCATCAATCAGGTGTGGAAGAAGCGCCGGTTGAAAATGCCTGACTGGCTGGGCTGGATGTTGACATTCGGCTTTGTGAATGTCGCTTTCGTCTTCTTTCGATCCCCGACCGTGCCCGCCGCGCTGCATATGATTCGGTCGATGCTCCCGCGCGTCAATTTGTTCGGAACGATGGCACTACAGGGAGTGCTGCCGCTGACTCTGTTGACCCTGGCGCGCCCCATAGCCATCGGCGCGGTGCTGGCATTCGCGTTCAAAAGCGCGCCCGAACTGGCCAAAGCGTTCCGGCCATCCCTGGCGACCGCCGGCGCCGCGGCCGGGCTAATCCTGCTCGCGCTGTTTTTCATAAACTCGAGTCCGGCGAAGCAATTTGTCTATTTCGCCTTCTGAATATGCGAGCACGGAATTGGCTTCTTACAACTATCGCCATGATCCTGGCGGCCGGAGCTTGCGGGGCGGCGCTGAATATCTGGCTGGATGTGTATGGCATCTATCGCGATACACACCGGCGCCATTTAAAGGTTTATGGCGACGAGCGCGTGGCGAAATACCTGCTGAGCGCGCGGTATGTCCCCGAGAACTTCAACGCGCTGCTGATAGGCTCTTCGGTATCGGGCAATTGGAATATGGCCGAGGCGGTGCAAGGGCTGCGGATCTACAATGAATCGCTGTTAGGCGGCAACATCGTCGAAGAAAAATGCCTTCTGGACCAAGCTTTGTCCCGGCCGGGCATGCAAGTTATCTTCCTGGTTGTACATCCCTTTCTCACGTATTCCCACGAGTTCGAGAGTGTCCACTTGACTCCGCGCCTAAAATTGTCCGCTCTTGGATCGCAGAGCCTTTTGAACGCATACGTGGAAATGCTCAAGATCAGGTTGCATCTTGCCCGTCAAACCTACAATGAATTTGGCGCCGTCGATTACGGCAAGGCTAAACACGAGCTGAATGCCACGCTGAAGCATATGATGCGGCCGGATGCTGATTTCGAGGTGGACCCCATCGCGCTCCAGGTTTACCTGGACGTGATCCAAGAAATTCGCGCGCATCATGTCAGGATCGTGTTCGTCGTGCCGCCGGTCTCCGAAGATCTGTTGCGGGTGAAGCGGGCGGCTTTTGAAAAGTATTTGGGGCTGATACACCTCCATGTTGCAACTGGTGAGGAGCTGATCGACTTCACCTCCGGCCCGTACGCAGGATTTCGCGCGAACGAGGATCATTTCATCGACGGCGTTCATATGGAGAGCGCAGCAGCGGCGGAGGTGGTATCCATGCTGAATTCGGCTATGGGAGAGTTCCCGTCGCGCCTTGCAGTGGCCGCTCAAGGCCGCGCACGCGGGCTAGGTGGCGCCTTTGTTAAGCTCGGTCATGATGGGGCCGAAAGTGATTTTGTGAAAGGTGGGGAAAATGCCGAAAAAACGGCAAGCGCGACGAAACGGTTCGACGTTGTTCCTGGCTGTTTTGGGCCTGCTGGTGCATTCAGCAGGTAAGGCTCAGCCGGTCATTGGCGGCTGTGCCATCTTCCCCGCGGATAATGCGTGGAACCGCCCGATCGATGAATTGCCCGTGCATCCGCGCAGTTCGGAATATATTAGCACCGCCGGACGTGGCAAACCGCTGCACGTGGACGACTCCCTGCCGTTCAACGTAGTCGGACCGGATCAACCGGCGCGGCCGCTCGTCAATGTGGGAGCGCCGGCTGAGTCGGACCTGGAGTTGTTTCCAGTTCCAGCCAACCCGGCCGTGGAGAAAAATGAGGACGCCCACCTGCTGATTCTGCAGACCGGCTCCTGCCGTCTCTACGAGATTTACCAGGCGAAGCGTCAGGGGAACTGGTGGACCGCCTCGAGCACCGCCATCTTCGACTTGAGGTCGAATCACTTGCGCCCCGACGGCTGGACCTCCGCTGACGCGGCGGGGCTGCCCATTTTGCCTGGCCTGTTGCGCTATGAAGAAGTGAAAAGCGGTCAGATCCGGCACGCCCTGCGGATGACGGTACCCCGGTCGCAGCGGGCCTATATCTGGCCGGCACGCCATTTTGCCGCCTCCGACTCGAACCCTTCTCTTCCGCCCATGGGGCTCCGGTTGCGACTCAGGCGGGACTTCGACACCAACGGTTTCTCCCCGCAAGCCAAGGTTATTCTCGTGGCCCTGAAAAAGTACGGAGCGTTCATCGCCGACAATGGCAGCTCGTTTTTTTTTACGGCGGCGCCGGATGGCTGGCCTCGCGACCTGGTCAATGAGCTCAAACGAGTGAAAAGCGATGCTTTTGAAGCGGTGGACACTTCGGGGATGGAAATCGCCCGGGACTCCGGCCAGGCGGCCCCCCTTCTCGCTCTGCCGAAGTGAACGTATTTGCTTCGCCGTCTGGGCGGCACCTGCCCAAAGAGGCTGATTTTAGAAATTGCACAGCGTGTTACCACTTGTCGACTGTGGGAGTTCCAAACCCGTCGCGATTGACAAGCCGCGAACGATCTGACGCAATCCCCGCCGGATTTCGATTTCAGGCTCAGTCTCTCTTGGTTCTGCGCATGGACGTACTCCTTGCCGGCAAATTTGATCCCGCCTGTCGAAGGTCATCTTGCCGGGTATGATGCCCAGCGCCAGCTTCTGTCGAAAACATTCCGAGGAAGCCGAACAATATTCCGGGCTTGCCGAAGAGTGTTCAGCTTGATCGCGGAATCGTGTTCAGCTTCGCCGCATTCCCTAGGCGGCTTGGCACGATGGACTGTTCCCGGCCCGTCATACGCCGCGGAAACGGACCATAGCCCATATCACCGCCAGCGCGGCCATGCTAATCAATATGCTGATGCGCAGCCAAACGGGCCATCGAGGTGTGAGCTCTAGCTTGTCCGAGCGTTCTCCCTGTTCCGCCACGAAGCCCGCTACCAGCCCAATGAGCATGAAGGGCGCGGCCGTAAATGCGCGGGAGAGGAACCAGGAGGTAGTTACAAAGGCGACCAGCGCGAGTTCGAGCGCACGCGATTCGCGCAGCACCGGCAGATCGGGAGGAGCGACGGAAGCAGCCATACGGATCCGGCTGACCTGGATAAAGGAGAGCACCCAAAGCGCGACAAACAGGATCAGGCCCAGCAGTCCGAGTTCGGCAGCCACCAGCAGAACCGAGTTATGCGCCGTGATCCCAATCTGTTCGCTGAACTGTCCGTAGGTCACACCCATGAAGTAGGTCTGTTTGAGCAGCCCAAGGCCGTCTGACCAGATGTCCAGGCGGTCTTTCCCGCCTTCGACGGAAACCTCCCGGCCCCCGGTGAAGTTGACCGCCAGCAGCCCACCCACTACCAGCACGGCGACCAACACGGACCCCCACAGCTTGAGTTTCCTTCGAAGAGAGGAAGCAATGGCGGCGGCGATGGCGACCAAAGCGCCGCGAGAGTGCGTCTGAAATACGCCGTAGAAGAGGATGCAGAAAGGCACAATCACGCGGATGAGATTGAGCAATTTGCTATCCGACCAGAACAGAGTCGACAGCATCGCGCAAATCAGAAGTATCTGCGCGAAATCGTTGGGATCGTCCAAAAGACCCTGACCTTTTAAGCGGTAGATAACGTGAGTATTCTCCATGTCGCCAACGGAGTACCGAAGGACAAACTTGTTGTCGGGTACGTCGGGGTTTACCTGGTATTGATAGATGCCTACCGCGGTCAGCGCGGTCATCAGAAGCACCAGTCCCATGACCAGCCGCCGCCGCGAGACAGCCCTGGCGCAGTTGATACGGAGCAGAAACAGCAGGACAAGTAAGGGAAATTGTTCAGCGAAGGCTTTGAGGACTCCGCCAAACCATAGATGAGTAAGGGGCGAGCAAAGCAGCCAAACGAATAGAACAGCCGCGACTGTCATTTGAGGCGTATGACGGAAGGCGCCCTCCGTGCGGACCTTGGGAACGGTAGCGAGCAGGGCGATCAGGACAATGTACATTTGGACATTCGTGGCGGCGAGGTCGGGGAACCATGACACTGGTGAAGCCAGCATATAGGCTAGATAAGCGAATGTGAACAAAGGTCCCATGGGTTAAGGGATGGCCAAGATCCATTGTCGCCGAGAGGCTTGGGCGGGACAACTAAGCTACTCGGCCTCCATGACGTCGTGCCCGCTCTCGATCAGCTCGATCAACTGCATGGTCTCCGACATCAAGAACGCACACCTCCTTCCGGCGAACGCCTCGGAGCGGAACGTCTCAAGATGCCGATAGTTCTGCTGTGCAAGAGTATGCCAGGCAAGGTCGAGGTGGTCGCGAAGCCCAGATGATAGAAGCTGATCCCACGTTTCAACACGACCACGATGGCCGGCCGCTCGCCGGCGGCTTCGACGAACTCGATATAGGATCCCGTCCTGAGCTCCACACAACAAACACGCACTGCCTGGGTAGTGGAATTGCGGTAATCCGGCGGAGGGATCAGCGGACATAGGGCACCCAGGCGACGACTGCATGTAGCAGGCGGCCAACGGCGGGCAGCGGGTTTGCGAACAGGATAAGGGACAGCGCAACGAACAATTGCGTGATGACGATGCCGGTTCCCTTAATGAAACGATTGGCCAGGTAATCCTGATACCCTTTGCGGCCTAGCTTCCTCCTGAGGAACTGCGTATAATAATGAACCGTCACTACCCCAACGCCATGTAGGGCTCCAAACAGAACAAAGTTCCAGCCGACGCCGTGCCACACGCCGATTACCAGGAAGACGCAGAAAATGCTGATGGCAATCGCGTGCTGAATATTCCTTCCGCCCTGCTTGGTAGCGATGTACTTCGAAAGCGGTGAAAACAACAAATCCCTCAGGTAAGTGCCCAAGGTAATGTGCCACCGCGTCCAGAATTCCTGCAGGTTGCGCGCGCTGAACGGCGCATCGAAGTTCTCCTGAATTTCGATGCCGCAGCCCGCGGCGGCGGCGACCACCATATCGCAGTAACCGGAAAAGTTCAGGTAAAGGTAAATGTAGTACGCCAGTATTGCCACGATCACATCCACGGGCGAGTGCGGGTGCCCATCGCCTAGCAGGCCCGCATACGTCAGTTGATTGACCAGGTTTCCCAGCAGCAAGTATTTGGTGGCGCCCTTCAGGAAGCGCGGTAGAACCACGGATATGGGCACAGCCACGGGCTCGCTCAGGGAACGCCGGAACAGACTGTACGCGCTGATGGGACCAACGGAAAGCGTCAGCGGCATGAAAGTGAAGCCCAGATATTCCGCTAGCGACGGGCACGGTACCACCCGATTGCGCACCTCGAGCGCCAGCAGCCCAAGCCGGAAGGCGACATAGGACAGGCCGAGATATAGTTCGCTAAACCGCTTCCCGCTATAGAATTCGCCCCAGTGGCCGGGCAGGTACTTGGCGATCACCAGCACCGCCAGCGGGAAAAGGACTGGCAGCATTCCTGAAGGGCCTTCGCTTGCACCCCAGACCCGCACTAGAACCCAGTGGATGACGAAAAGCAGGACGTAGGAGGCGATGAGCGGAAGAGCCGCCGCTAGAAAGTGCCGCAAGTCGTGCATACGCACGTCCGTGTCCGCGGCCAGAATGCACAACGGCGGCAACAGTACCAGCCCGGCAACCGCAAGGCCCGCTGCCCGACGTCGGGGATCGAGGAAGCGCAGGCACAGCAACGCGACCACGGGAAACACGCCAAAGGTGATCAGCAGGGGAAGAAAGCGAATCAGGTCATACATCGGTTAGAAGGCCTGGTAAACCAGATCCACGATCAGCGACCCGGCTGGCAGCAATAGTATAAGAGTGCAACCTGCGATGCTCAGCGCAACGGCAAAGGCCAGCAGGGCTCGACGGCTATTGGGAGACATGGGTCCTTTCCAGGAGCAATCTCAACCCAGGGACAATCGCTTCGCTAAAGTACTTGCGGCCGTTCCGATTCAGGTGCTGATCCACGTAAAAATGTTGAACCTCATCGGCTCTCATGTCCTTGAAGAGCAAGGCCGGGGGAATTCCCAATACGGTCACGTGCATTCCCAACGGCTTCGACCAGTCCATGCGCTCGAACACGAATTGGTCGCTACCATCCGAGTCGATCGGGATGTTCAGCACCACAATTTGAGCGCCGTACCTTCGGGCTAACGCCCCGATCTTGGCGAGCATATTCAACTGATAGTCGCCCAAAGGATGATTTGCAAATCGGAACCATCCTCCGTCGGTGGCGTCGTCGTGTAGCATCTCGTCTCCGCGCAGCAGCGGCGGTCGGCGGTCGTCTTGCACAGCAGGCGCCCCATAGTAGCCCAGCAGCGGACCCGGCGATTTGCGCAGCCGGTCCAATAGACCCGCCTCGTCCTCGCCGACGAGATCAGGCCGTATGAGACTGAGGAATTGCCTCGGCGCACCCAGTATCTCGGCGGCATAGAGCTGCAACGAGTGCAGCAGCCCCAGCCCCGCATAAATACCTGGATCGTCTCCTAACCGCAACATGCGATAAAGGCCGATGTGCGGCTTATTCGACCACGCGACAGCATCTGGCAGGTTGAGAAACAGGTACCTCACCTTTCGACGGGGTAGCAAGTCGCGAAGAATCACGTATTGCGCGTCCAGACCCTGCCAGTTCGGGCCGCACAGGATCGTCGCGGGCCTGTTACCGGTACGTTCCTCCAATTGCCGCTCAATCAAATCGGGAGCAATCGCGGCACGGATGATGGAGGAGCCGAAGAACAGTAAATCAACAGGCGCCTGGCGCTCGTAGATTTCCCGCCCCATAGCGGCCATTGCGCCGGTCTCTTCGTTCATCGCATAGATTGTCCGTCGCGGCGGCGGCCCGATCGCAAGCAGTATTACCGGCAGCAGCAGGCAAGCCGACAACACCGTAACATAGGTGATCAGGTCGCGGTCTTTGACAAACGCAGGACGCATGAAACCACGACGGAACTATGTTGGGAGCTTTCTGAGGATCAGATCTGCGAACTCGCCCAGGTTTCGGGTCGCTTCCACCTCACCCATGCGGAAGCGGACGCCAAAGTTTTTCTCCACGGCGACTATCAGCGAGATCTGCAAAAACGAATCCCATTCGGGCACATCCTTGGCCGACAGCTCGGGCGTGACCATAACGGGATCCTCAAAAACGTCGTCGCAGACCGACTGTAGTCTTTCAAGCACTGACGACCTGTTCATAGGACCTCCGCATGACCTGAATGGCCGTCGGTTCCGATTGGCGCCCAGCCGTGCCCAATTCGAATACCAGTTGATCGCCGACTTGGCCCCCTTCAGCGAAGCCCATCCGCGGATAGAGATCGCGGACCATGCTGTTTTTTGATGTGGGGTTGTATCTGCCTCGGATGACGTGGCAGTCCAGATCGCGAGCCAGGCGCACGATTTCTTTGACTACCTCGTCTTCTACCTGCCTTTTCAGCACGCGGCAGCTCATCAACCATGTATCGATTTCCATCACCGTGCCCTCGATCCGGCAGATCACGACGGAGATCAGACCGTGATCCCCAAACCGATCCGCCAGCCGGACCGTGAAGGCGATATGTGACGGATCCTGGATCACGGCCCGAACCTCCGACTCCGTGCGCCGGCGGGTGGTCACATTAAACTGGTTGCTTTTGTTGATTAACTGCGCGATGCGGGGTACGTCCACGCCCTGAAATTCGGTGATGACCGCCCTCATTTCGAGCGAGCCCAGATATGCCGCCATGTCCGTACACGCGGCTAGTGTCTCTTTCCGTTGCGCCTCCTGCCGGTACTGCTGCCCGCGGTGAATGTCTTCGGGGGTTATATTCAGCGGTTCAAAGAACCGGCAGTCCTGCAGCAGCGTTATGAAGTCCGAGGGGTCGGCGGTCAGCAGAACCGTTTCCACCTCAGGCACAAATTGCCGCACAATGTCGACCTCCGCCGGGTTGTCGTCCACGAATACGAAACTATCCAGCCCCAGGTTAAGCTCAGTCGCGATCTGGCGGAGGTTATCAGATTTCGGCTCCCAGTTGGCCTTAAACGATACGAAATCGCTCATTCGCAGCGTCATCTCCGGGTGTTTCTCAAAGGGCTCAACGGCCTTTGCCCGGTCGTTCTTGCTGCACACAGCTAGTAGGATACCGCGTTTGGTGAGCGACTTCAGGTATTGCTGGAACGCCTTGAAGGCCTCCCCTCGAGGAGAAGTATCGCCGATCTCGATGCCTTCCAGGCCGTCATCTCCGATTACGCCGCCCCACAGAGTGTTGTCCAGGTCGAGGGCGACGAGCTTCTTGATATTCCGCCGCAGCCCCGACACGATATGATTGATTTCCCTGGCTACGTCCACCAGGAAGTCGGCCGCGTAGGGCTGCTTGCTCTCAAACCAGGCCCGCGCGTCGTGTACGCCGAGCGTGCCGCGCCTCGCGCTCAGGAATTCCACGTCGCATAGGTGCACGAAAGCGGGCGCCCCCAGACCCAGCTCCAGGTTCACCATCTTACGAAATGTCCAGTCCGATGCAGCCGTGCGCGTACGGTAGGGACCCGGGTCGAACGCAGCCGGCAGGGCGAAGTTAGCCAGAACGATCTCCGCCCGGGTGCGGTCGTGCGCGGTACGACATAGCTCGAGCAAGTCGAATGCAAGCCGACGCGCCTGCGCCTCCTGCTGCTCGCGTGAATCGAACAACTCCCCTGAATAACTACAGCGCCTGTCGGACGGGATCAAAACGATGACGTCAGGACGGAACTCGTACAACGAACTTTCCGGAAGCATGACCTCAGCCACATAGTTGTCATAGGCGCCGGTAAAGATGTCAACTTTCTGCCCGGCCGGATATCCAGCGGCTTCCAGGCAGTGTTGTACCAACTCGTGCAGTGGATAGAGGCTGCAACCGCCGATGATCGCCAACCGCGGGGCCCGGGGCGCGGTCTCCGTCTTCATACCTTGATGCCGAGCCCGTTTGCGTAACGTCGAGAGCGCCGCCATCTCCGCAAAGCCAGTAGCGGCGAGGGTCTGCCGCCGCAGAAGGTCAAAGAAACGAGGGTCCCTGTCAGCGAGGAGCTGCTTCAAGCCCCCGCTGGGCGACAATGTGGATGCGACGATGGACATCTTTCAGGTGATTCAGAGCACGCCAGAGGCCACTAAGTCGGCTCGGATACCGTCTTTATCGGCGGGCCTGACTTGGACTAACTACGATCGCAAGTGACCGAAGTCGCAGTGACTAAGATCCAATAATTTTGTCTTTCTTCCAAACCGTTGTACCTCGCTCAGCCAGCGCCTGATCGAGCGAGAACTGACGTTGCGGAGACATGCCGAGACGGTGAAACGCGAACCACGGCCGGCCTTGGCGAATGACGACCACCGCGCCAGATGTTTCGAACACGCCGCGGGCCTCAAGAACCTTCGGACGTGTGCGCAGGCGAGCCTTTGGAAGAGAATCTGCTTTTCTTTAAGCGGGCCAAAAAGTCGTACGAATGTTTTCTGGCGAAAAGCGGCAGGTGGGAGTAGGCGTGGTAGAGCCACACGAGACCGAGAGCCACGGGCGCATGCGTGTACCGGCGCTTGTGGGACCAGACAATTCTAATGCCGGACCTGGTGTTCTTAGTCTGCTGCTGAAAAGAACCCCCGGAATGCCAGAGGGAATAGTATGAGAAGAATGTCGGGAAGTTATAGAGCTTGCCGGCCTTCCCCAGCTTAAGCACAAAATCCCAGTCTTGAAAACCAGGGAGAGTCTCATTGTAGCCCTCCAGGTCCAGGGCCACGGCGCGGCGGTACAGCAACGTGGAATGCACCATGGGGTTCGCCAGCAGCGCACGGCTCTTTATGGCCTGGTCGTTCTCAGGTTTGAGGTAACGCATCGTTTCGACGTTATTCCGGTCGATCACTATCGCTCCGCCGCCGCAGGCGACGTACTCGGGACGTTCATCCAGGAACTTCACTTGGCGCGCCAGCTTCTCCGGAGTCGCCCAGTAGTCGTCGTCGTCGAGAATCGCGATGTATTTACCCCGGGCTTGGGATATGCCGTAGTTTGTAGCCTCGGCGATGTTACCCGGCTCTTTACGGTGAAGGTATCGAATCCTGGTCTCCCGCCCCTGCCATTCCCGCATCGTATCGATGGTGCGTTCGTCCGGCCCGTCGTGCACGACCACGAGCTCCCACTCCTTGTAATCCTGTCGGATCACGCTCTCGATCGCCCGGCCGATCAGGTGCGGGCGATTATAAGTCAGTATGAGAACACTTACTATTGGTTCTGGCATCGGTAATATCCGTCGTAATAGTGACTATGTGTCCGCCACAAAAACCAGTCGTCCACGGCGTTAACTACTACGCCTAGAAACCTTTCGGACGGCATTTGGTCGATGGTCTTCTGCAGCAGTTTTCGATTGGTATGGCCGGGCCGCACGACCAGAAGGACGGCGTTGCAGAGAGACTGGATCAGGTCGTAATCGGCTACCATACCCACGGGAGGCGAGTCCAGAATCGCGAAGGTAAAGGTGTTGTGCATCCAATCCACCAAGCTTCTCCAGCGCTCGGAGTCCAGCAGTTCCGTGGGATTGATGGCGGAGCGGCCGGCGGGCAGGAAATACAAAGACGGCAAATCGGCCACCCGAACCACCGCCTCCTGAATGCTGCAGGTTCCGGCCAAAACCTCCGCCAGGCCCGGACTACCGGGAATGCCCAGAACTCCCGAGAGGCGCGGACGCCGCAGATCCGCATCCACCAGTATGGCCGTGGTTTCGCGCTTGAGCGCGAGGGAACCGGCGATATTCATAGCGGTGACGGTTTTGCCGTCTCCCGGTGTGCTGCTTGAAACGCAGATAAGCCTGGGCTTGAGGGGGTGCTGGACGATTTTTGTGCGGATGAGTCGATAGCTCTCGGACGACCGTTCCGCCACATCCAGGGATAGTGAAGGAGCTCCGGCCGGAGGGTGTACGGATACCACGCGAAATCCCCCGGGTATCCGGGACGAAGGGTCGGCGGCGGCCCGAATTAAGTTATCTGTCACGGGGCCGGCGTCGACGGTATGGAGATTTTGGCTCGGCCCGGCCGGTTCCGGGAATAAGCCGGTGGCGCCGGGCGAACCCCGCCTTCGTAGCGTTGCTTCAAAGAATTTGCTCATAAATTTGCGTGCTTGCCTCTGGCGGCCAGGCTCAGAGCTTTATCAAACTAAGGCAGACGCCGACCGTGCTGGCAAACGCCATGGAGATAAGCGCCAGGACGACCGGCCCTCTCCGGGGAAACTTGGCGTGCCAGATTGCTACCGGATGCGGAGCCATGACCGGGATGCGGCCCAGAATCGCTACAGACGCGGGCAGTTCCCACTCCCCCAGCACCACTCCCTTACGAAACTCCAGGGCGGCTGCCAGGGCCATGCTCAGCGCCAGAGCGAACAGTCCTGCGCCGGCGGCCAGCAACTGACGCTTGGGCTTGATGGGCTTCTCCGGAACGCGGGCGATCTCGAGCGGTACGAAGCGCTCTGCCTTCTGCCGCTTTTCCATATCGGCCGCCACATCGGCCGCCAGTTTCTTGTCGAGCAGGGACTGGTACGCGGCCTTCGTCGTTTCGTAGTCTCGCGTTACAGATGCCAGCTGCTGTTCCCGCAGCGGCAGGTTCTCGATGTGCGCCTCGAGCGAACTGAGATTGATCTGAATGCTGCGTCGTTCGTTGTTCAATCCTTCGATTTCCTTATCGGCGGCGGCTATCTCGACCTTCAGCGTGTCGATCCTTTCGCGGTTCATCGACGGGCTTTGGGCGGCTCCGGATGGAATCTGACCCAGCGCCACGGATGACGCGCGCGGAGCTTTCGCGGCCGCTGTTTCGCCGTGCTCCGGACGGCTGCCGGAGGACCCTGCCAGCGCTTCGGCATCCAGAGCTCGCTGTAATTGCGCCTTAACGCGCCGTACCTCGGGATGTTGGGGGCCGTAGCGAATCGTCAGCGCCGCCAGTTCCGTCGTCAGACGCTTAGACTCCTTTTGTGGTTGTGGCACGCCGGCGATCTCGGAAGGCTCCGTGGACGGCGTGGCACTCAACATCTGCGTAACAGGCGCGGAAGTGACTTGTAGGGTGGACAGCGAGGATTCCAGCATCACCTTGTTCTGCTGGGCTCGGTTGAGAGCGTCCTGAACGCCGACCAACTGCACTTTGGTTTGCCCGATAGTGGACAGCAAAGCGTTCTCTTGCTCGGGCAGTTCGCCGCTGTGCGCCAGCTTATATTGGCTGAGCATGCCTTCCTGTTGCTCGAGCCGCTTTTTGGCTTCGGACATCTGGTGCTCCAGAAACTCAGAAGTGCCATCTGCTTCGCTTGCCCGCTGCCGGATGTTCTCATCGATAAAGAAGCTTCCGATCTGGTTTGCGACCTGCGCCACGACTACCGGGTTCGGACCTTGATAGGAAATACGGAATGCGCCCGGACCGCTGACCCCGGATTTGCTCGGCTTGATGATAATATCGGAACGCATCTTGGCGAGCAGCTCTTCGCGGACCAGACGCTTCCGATCTTCCTTATAAAGGTCGTATTTCTCGATCATTGCATTCAGGCGTGAGGCGCTCAAGACCTGCTCGCTCAGCACGTTCAACCGGTCCTGCAGGTCCGGAGTCACGGTGGCCGAGACGTAACGCTCGGGAATGTGCTGCGACTCGACTAAGATCGCGGTCTCCGCGCGATAGACCGCCGGCAGGCGATAGATCACATAGACGGACGCGGAAGTTAGTGCGAGGCAAAGCGCCGCGCAGAGATACTTATGGTCCCAGACCGCCTTCGCAACGGAAAGCGGCGAGAGGTTCGCGATAGTTGTGGATGGAGTGTTCATGCCATACCTTTAATCAGTTTGGGCAGCGCCCAGTATTCCAGCGCATCGCGACCAGAAGGACTTAACAGGCTTGCCAGAGCCGTAGCGCTCGAGCGTTTTCATTGAGAACGAAGCTGCCGGGAGGGTCGCCTCCCGTGAAGCGTCGTTTACCCGCACCGGCAGAACGGTCACGGAGGCCGGTTGCGGAGTGGGCGATCTGTAGCAATCCGGGGCGGGTAGCTCGGACGGTAACGGCTCTGGTGCGCCTTGAACCGGCAGGTCCAGGTCGCGGCAAGCCTCCCGGATGTGGACGTCAGTGACCAAGGCAGCCCCCTCCGCAAGTGCCAGTGTCAACGCATTGTCGCAGAGCGCGTTGATGACCCGGGGGATTCCCCCGGAGGACAGCGAAATGCCGGAGTACGCCGCGGCCGCAAAAGGCGGTTCGGCGCCGCCCGCTTCGGTCCAGCGAAAGTGTATGTATTCGCGGACCGCCGGCCCGCGCAGCGGTTCGACCTTCAGCCGGACGGCGATGCGCTGCTTGAACTGCCGCAGGTTGTCGTGGTTGAGCAGCGCGTTCAGTTCGTTCTGACCGGCCAGCAGGATCTGCAGCAGCTTGCAGTCCGGCTGTTCGAAGTTCCCGAGCAGCCGGATCTCTTCCAGCAGATCGGCGCTGAGCGCGTGAGCTTCATCTACCACCAGGAGCACGATTTGGCCATCGGCACGAGCCTGCAGCAGCATCTTTTGAAGCAGGAGGAGCTGTTGAGCCTTGCTCTCGGGAGGATCGGCGATGCCCCAACCGATCAGCGCCATCTCCAAAAACTCGCGCGAGGTGAGCGATGGATTCACCACCAGACTGGCGCGTACCCGAGGGGCCGGCAATCGCTGCAGAGTTCTGGCCAGCAGCGTAGTCTTACCGGTCCCGGCCTCACCCGTGAGCACTACCAGGCCCTTGGCGTCCAGCACCGCGTACATAAGTCCGGCCAAGGCCTCCTGATGTTGCGCCGTCAGATACAGCATGGCCGGGTCGGCTGTCATGCTGAAGGGCTCGCGAGTTAGTCCAAAACGTCTTGCGTACATACTGAAAACCTGTCGGCGAGGTTGTTGTCAGCAAATTGTGGACCAAAGCACTAACGAGACGTGATCAAAGGAGTTACCCGTAGCCTGCTAGCGAGCGCTGCGCTAACACTACGGCGAACTGGAAATCAGTCCCAAATATTGGCAGGCCGCTGACGAGGGAGACGATGGGATGGTGGTCGATGGGTTGTGGGCGGTCGGGTAACAAGTGGCGGCGTGGTGGCGTACTGAATTACAAAACGGGCGATCGGTTTGCCAAGACCCATCACCCGGAACTCTTAGTCGTGCGCGGCGCTCTGGCCCTCCTACACTTTTCCGTTGCGCATGAACCGGCGACGGGCAATGCCGGACGCGAATAACAGCGTGGCGCCAAGGAAGACAATGGCGCGCGGCTCGGGCACGGCGGCAATCCACTCGAGGCCGGCCGCTACACGGTCCGTCCCTGGAGAAACATTCGGCAGTCGAGTGTGGCGCGGTGTAACCGACTTGTCTCCGACCGCGGTAATGCCCGACGTTTGGTCGAACGCCGCGCCTCTATTTGTATGCGGATCCGCTGAGGCCGCTCCTATGGGCAGAAGCACTGATGCCAGAACAAAGCTGAGGTTTCTGATGAGTCTGAATAGTCTGTTTTGCATGGTCGCTTCCGTCTCGCTAGTGGCCAATCCGTACACGCACCTATTTTGGTCGTCTAAGGCCTTTGATCGGTCTAACTAAGAGCAATTTGGTCGCCGTCGCACGGGTAAATTGCCCAACTTCCTTAGATGCAGGACCGCGCGTTCTAGTACCACAGGATCATAAAGCCAAAGCGCTCCATATGAATCACACATGGCCGGCGCTTAGGGTCTTGACCCGCTTGCCGGTCAGGCACTTCGATCGCTTTCGCGTTCCGAGCGCCGTGTTGCGGGTAAAACTTTGGGATTCTGGGAAAAACAATTGGCGGAACAGGGTGGGATACTGCCTACATACTTGAAATACCCCCGCCGAGGTCGTTGCTATTTATCCAGCCGGACCGGCTGGCAGCGTGTGGCGGTATCACCCCTACTATTGGAGAATCTGGCTCATGTAAGGATCAATCGAACGCTTCCACAAGAGGTAGCCGTCGCCGTTCAAATGGCCACCGTCGGATGTTAACTTTGGGCTCAGGATGTCCCCCTCGAGAAAAGCACGGTACAAATCCACGTATACCACTGTCTTTCCATCGGCGAGCGACCTCAGCCCCTCGTTTACCGCACGTCCATGAATGTTTTTGCGCACATCCCAGGTCGGCAGATTGCTCTCTAAATAAATCGGGGCCCTTGGCGCCGCGCGGTGGATTTCCGCAACCGCCGCGCGGATGTTCTCGATCGTCTGCCGGGGCGACAGCCCCAGGTTGTACAGATCGTTCGAGCCGATCATCAGGAACACCGCCCGGGGATTCAGTGCGGTAATAGTTCGGATGCGCTTCATCATCCCCGTGCTGGTGTCGCCTCCGATTCCCCGGTTCAGCGCTCCGGGATAGAACTCCGCCCATTCGCCACCCTGCGTCAGACTGTCGCCGGCGAACACGATCCGGTTCCGCGGCTTCGGGAGGAGCTCGAACAGAGATTCCCGGTGCGCGTAATTCGCTGCGTCCAGATCGACCCCACGCCGTTCCCGGGCACCCGCGAATCGACTCTGCAGATACCCCCAACCTCCTCGAACCTGAATCGTGCGGAGCATTCCGGCCACGACAAGAGCGTTCACGCAAAGGGAGAAAGCCAAGATCTTTCTTGTGCTTGTACTGCTCATATCACCTGCCTCGCACGGCGCCGGACGGTTGGCGCGCGGAAGCCATGCCGCACCAGGCTGTTCGGCAGGTGCGCCAGCATCTTCGAGGACAGTGGCGCGGCTTCCCTGCGGCTCAGGATTTCACGCGCTGCCGGAAGCCTTCCCCGGCGGAGTAGCGCGCGTATCACGAGGTGTTGCCGCCGGGTGCAAACAGCGCGGAAGTCCCCCACGTGCGCCGCGAGATAGCTGGGATCGGCGCCCCAGACCCGCTCGAGGACGGCCATGCGCGCCAAACCGGCATCGACGACGGCAGTGCCTGTGAGACGCGGTCCGGAGTGGCCATGCCGCCAGGCGGTCTCGCTTGCCAGAGATGCGCATAAACCGCGCTGGGCCAATCGGCCGTAGCACTCCCAATCCTCGTAGGTTGGCAGGTCTTCGGCAAAGTGAAGAGCATCCCCAACGGCCTGTTTCCGCACCACCGGCGTAGTGGTGAAGACATAGAGTGCCGCCATCTCGAAGACATACAGGTTGCCCACATGCACCAGCTTGCCCCGCACGTCGGGCGGCAATTGAATCAGCGACGCTAGGGTCACTCCGATGCCGGGTATCTCGTCCCACCGCGGAGGGCCCTCGTGCCAGTAACGCAGACTATTATGAACGGTACTCCCGTCCTGCGATCGAGCGGCAAAATCGCTGCCACAGAACGCGATCTCGGGCCGGGCGTCCATCAGCCGCCGCTTGGCCTCGAGGCGCCCGTCGTCTACAACAATAATCTCATCCGCATCCCTGCGGGATTGAATGGCACTGCGGAGAGACCGCGCGATCAGGTGGGGGCGATTGTACGTGGGAATGACCGCGGAAACAGGATTCGGGCTCATATTAGGTACTTGTGGCGTTACTCGCTGCGGATTTCCGCCGACTTCAAGGTAGCAGTCTTTACCCGCAACCTTTGGGCCAACTCAGCCAGGCGCAGGGGTCGCTTGAGCGGCGCCGTCCAGCCGCATTCCAGATAACGCATTTGATTGCTGGGAGACATCTTCGCCGCGTATCTCTGTTCATATCCCGTCCTGAGGGCAAATGCCTCTAACCCTCACAAGGCGAACTCTTTATGAAAACTTTATGCAGTGGTGGGGCATCGCCTTGCATTTCGCCCGCCAGCCCAGCAATTGGCGGCAAACCGGCCTTAGCTGCGGAAAGGAAAGCGCGCCCTGGCGGCTCGGCGCCAGTCTCGTCGGAAATGGATCTAATGATTCGGCAAATCTCCGAATCATTGGCACCGTAAACCGGGAGCAACGCGCCCGGAGCGCGCGATAGCGGGGCCGTAGATGTCGCCAGAACCCTGCTTCTTGCCGGCAAGTCCCTTTTTGTTATGCGTTTATATTTCGCCCGTGTTTTGGCTTTCTGCGTGCTACATCTGTCAGCAAGATGTTGACAGCCTGAATCGCATTCGCGGAAGTGTGTGAGCTGCGAAACAGGTTATTCAATTCCGCCGATGTAAAAACCGGCCATTTGTGACTGACGGGGCGAAGCTATGTTTTCAGTGCCATCCATGAACGCAATACGGTCTGACGGAGACCAACACATACCCGGATTCGGGCCGGCGCGAGCGGAGTCGCAATGGTATGCGGTCTATACGCGCCCCCACTTTGAAAAAAGGGTAGCCGCCAGACTCGCCGAAAAACAGGTGGAACATTACCTGCCTGCGTTCCATGAGCTTCACCAGTGGCGGGACCGCCAGAAATCGGTCGAAGTACCCGTCTTTCCGAGTTATCTGTTTGTCCGGCTCGAGGATAGCCCGGCCGAGCGGCTGCGCGTTCTGGTAACCAGCGGGGTGGTACGGATCCTCGGTCCGGAGATCAAGGCGGAGCCGATACCGGACTCGCAGATTGAGGCGATTCGCCGCATGTTGACCGGCAGCGGCGGGCGTTGCTACCGGCAGCCGTGGCTCCAGGCGGGCACGCTCGTGCGCGTTCGGCGAGGTCCTCTCAAGGACCTGCAGGGTTTCCTGGTGAGGGTCAAGAACCAGGTCCGCCTCATTATCTCGATCGACCTGCTGGCACAATCGGTCGCCGCGGAAGTCGATGTTCGCGATGTCGAACCCGTGGCGGCGGCACATGACGGCGCCACCTGGGACCCTCACTCGGTTCCACTGAATTAACGCGAAGGAAATTCCGGTTTGGGCCGTCGCCGCCAGGCCCGGCTCTCGGCCGGAGTATGCGCTATGTACCCAAATTTGAAACTCCAGTTATGGTCGACCGGTATGAAACAAAACCGCCTTGCCCGGATACTGGGTATGGACGAAACGATGCTCAGCAAAGTCATTAACGGCTTCCGCCAGGCCACCCCGGATATACGCAAAAGGATCGCCGGCCTGCTGCAAGCGGACGAGGCTTGGCTGTTCCAGCAACAAAGCGCCGAACTGGACCACAAATCAGAGCGCGAGTCGAATTGAGGAAGACAAGCATATGTGTGGCATAGCAGGGGTAATGACTGCCGGCGGCGAATTGGCGTCCCGGGAAGTCTTGAAGGGAATGATCCACATGCTCCGGCACCGCGGACCGGACGAAACCGGAGTGCACGTGGAACCGGGCGTCGGGTTGGCACACGCGCGGCTGAGCATTATCGACCTGGCCGGGGGCGGTCAGCCGATGCACAATGAGGATTCCTCCCTGTGGATCACCTTCAATGGCGAGATCTTTAACTATCTGGAATTGCGGGAAGAGTTAATCCAGAAGGGCCATGTATTCGCCACGCGTTCCGATACCGAGGTCATCCTTCACCTGTACGAGGAAAAGGGGGAGGATTGCGTTACTTATCTGAACGGCCAGTGGGCCTTTGCCATCTGGGATCGGAATCGCCGGCGCCTCTTCCTGTCACGCGACCGTCTCGGAGTCCGGCCGTTGTTCTACACCTGGGTGGGCCGGAATCTGGTCTTCGGTTCGGAGATAAAAGCTCTGTTCCTATACCCCGGTGTCAGACGGGAACTGGACCTCAACGGGTTAGACGAAGTTTTCACCTACTGGTGCTCGGTTCCGCCACGGACTGTCTTCCAGGGGGTGCTCGAGTTGCCGCCCGGAAATTCCATGACCGTAGAGGCGGGCAGAGCCACGGTGCGGCCGTACTGGGAAGCCGCATACGAAGGCGACTGTGGCGTCGTGGATGCTGCCAAAGAGAGTGACTACGCCGAGCAGCTTCTCGACCTCATGATTGACGCGACCCGCATTCGGCTGCGCGCGGATGTCCCGGTAGGCGCGTACCTGAGCGGAGGGTTGGATTCGACCCTGACCACCGCCCTGATTAAGAAATTCACCAACACCCGGTTGCGGACCTTTTCGGTTTCCTTCGAGGATGCGGAATTCGACGAAAGCCCGTACCAGCGCGAAGCCATGCGCTTTCTGGATACCGATCATCAGGAGGTCCGGGTTACCGCGGCCCAGATCGGAGCGGCGCTGCCCGAGGTCATCTGGCATACCGAGAAACCGATTCTGCGGACCGCCCCCGCGCCTCTTTTTCTTCTCTCGAAGATGGTGCGCGACAGCGGTTACAAAGTGGTGATAACCGGGGAGGGAGCCGACGAGATTCTGGGCGGCTACGATATCTTCAAGGAAGCCAAGATCCGCCGGTTTTGGAGAGCGCAGCCGAACAGCCGCATGCGCCCGCTGCTGCTGCGGCGGTTGTATCCCTACCTCGATAAGATCCAGAATCAATCCGATGCCTACCGCAAAGCCTTCTTCCACATTCAGGTGGATCCGGCTTTGGAGGCCTTCTTTTCGCATATTCCGCGGTGGCAGCTTACCGCCAAACTGAAGAGTTTCTTCTCGGACTCCGCGCGCGCGGAATTAGGTTCGGACAGCTCTTACGCCGCTATTTCGGCGGGACTTCCCGGGCGCTATTCGTCCTGGCCAGGCTTCTGCCAGGCGCAATATCTGGAGACAAAATATCTCCTTCCGGGCTATATCCTCTCATCCCAGGGCGACCGGGTAGCCATGGCGCACTCGGTGGAGGGCAGATTCCCGTTCCTCGATTACCGCGTGGTCGAATTCGCCTCTAAACTTCCGGTCAGCCTGAAAATGAAAGTGCTGGATGAAAAGTACCTGCTGCGGCGCTGCGCCAAGGGCCTCATTCCAACATCGGTGCGGACCAGGCGCAAGCAGCCTTACCGGGCTCCGGAGGGCTCCAGTCTGCTCGATCCGGCGGCCCGCGAGTACGTCGAGGAGCTGTTGTCGCCCGCCAGGATCCGGCGCGATGGAATCTTCGACCCCCAGTCTGTGGAAAAGCTGCTCGACAAGTTCAGGCGCGGCGCCGCCATCGGCATCAAGGACAATATGAGCCTGGTAGGTATTGTTTCCACGCAGCTTCTGGTGCACCAGTATATTAATAATTTTGATCGTAAAGGAATCGCTTATGCCGCTTAATCAAGAGCTACGGCAGTTCGTCACGGATAACTTTCTGTTCGGCAAGAATAACGCGAGTCTCGCCGACCATGACTCCTTTCTGGACAAAGGGATCATCGACTCGACCGGCGTGTTGGAGTTAGTCGCCTTTCTCGATGAGCGCTACGGCATTCATGTGCAGGATCATGACTTAGTGCCGGATAACCTCGATTCGATCGACAACCTCGCCAGATTCGTCAGCAGTAAGCTTCCGCGGAATTGAGGAGACCAGCCATGCAAGTAGAATCATTTCTGGAACTGAGCGCGCGCGGGTTGCCCGACAAAATCGCGCTGATCTGCGGAGCGCGCCGGCTGACCTACCGCGAATTGGACGAAAGCGCCAACCGGCTGGCGCACTCGCTGCTGGCGGGGGGCGTCGAGCGCGGGGACCGGGTGGCGATTTACCTGGAGAACTCGGTCGAAGCCGTGGTGTCGATCTTCGCCATCTTGAAGGCCGGCGCCGTATTCCTGATGGTGAATCCGACCACCAAGGCCGACAAGTTATGCTACATCCTGAAGAACTGCCGGGCGAAGGGGTTGATCACCGATGCCCGCAGGCTGGCCGGCAGCCGGGAAGCGCTGGCCGATGCCGGATGCCTGGCGACCATTTGGCTGGCCGGTGGCATCGGGGAGGACGCTCCGGTGGCAGGCAAACGCCTGGCGGACCTGGACGCCGTTCTTGGCGATAACAGTATCGCGGCCGGGGCGCCGCCTAAGAAATGCATCGACATCGACCTCGCGGCGCTCATCTACACTTCGGGTTCCACGGGCCGGCCGAAAGGCGTGATGCTGACCCACCTGAATATCGTGTCCGCGGCCACCTCGATTACCACCTACCTGGAGAACCGGGCCGAGGATATCATTCTGAGCGTCCTGCCGCTCTCGTTCGATTACGGGTTATACCAGGTGCTGATGGCCTTCAAGGTCGGCGCATCGGTGGTCCTCGAACGCTCCTTTACCTACCCGTACAAGGTGCTCGACCTGATGCTGCGGGAGGAAGTAACTGGCTTTCCGATCGTGCCCACCATGGCGGCCGTACTGCTGCAGATGGATTTTTCGGCCTTCCATTCCCCCGCGCTGCGTTACCTCACGAATACGGCCGCGGCGCTGCCCACCGAGCACATCCGCCGGCTGCGGGACCGGTTTCCTTCGGCAAAGCTTTATTCGATGTACGGACTGACGGAGTGCAAACGCGTCTCGTACCTGCCGCCGGACCAACTCGATGTGCGGCCGACGTCCATCGGCCGCGGCATGCCCAACGAAGAAGTCTATATCGTGGACGACCAGGGCAACCGGGCGCCGCCGCAGGTGGTCGGCGAACTGGTGGTGCGCGGCGCCAATGTGATGAAGGGGTATTGGGAGCTGCCGGAAGAAACAGACAAGATGCTCAAGCCCGGCCCCCTGCCGGGAGAAAAGGCGCTCTATACCGGCGACCTGTTCCGCAGCGACGAGGATGGATATCTGTACTTCGTCGGCCGTAAGGACGACATCATCAAGACCAGGGGCGAGAAGGTCAGCCCGCGGGAGGTCGAAGACGTGCTTCACACTATGCCGGAAGTGGCCGAGGCTGCTGTCATCGGCGTGCCGGACGCACTGCTCGGGCAGGCTATCCGGGCGGTAGTCTCGCTGCGCGAGGGAGCCCGCCTGGGAGAGAAGGACGTATTGAGTTATTGCGCTGCGCGGTTGGAGGACTTTATGGTGCCCAAGTCGGTAGTCTTCGTCAGTTCCCTGCCCAAGACCGGCAGCGGGAAAGTGAGCAAGCGGGAAATCGCCGCAAGCGTGGGAGAAATCGCATGAGCGCGGCTGTAGAATTCTCCGCCGAGGTACTGCGGCTCGACTCCGCCGCGGCCGCGGCGCGGATGGAAGCTTCGATCCGGGACATTACTTTTCAACAATTACATCGCCGCGGCGCGATAGTCGCGATTTCCGGCGGTATCGACAGCAGCGTAGTGGCGGCGCTTTGCGTCCGCGCTTTGGGACCGCAGCGCGTGCTCGGGCTGATGCTGCCGGAGGCGGACTCCTCGCCGGACAGCTTGCGCCTGTCTCTGTTACTGGCCGCGTCGCTCGGCATCCGCACGCAGGTGGAAGATATCAGCGGGGTTTTAGCCGCGGCGGGTTGTTACCAGAGGCGCGACGAGGCCATCCGCCAGGTCATTCCGGAATACGGCGACGGGTACAAATGTAAGATCGTGCTGCCGGATCTGCTGCGGAACAACGGCTACCCGGTCTTTTCCGTGGTGGTCGAGTCACCCGACGGCCATCGCACCAAGGCCCGCCTGACACTGGACGCATACCTGGGAGTGGTTGCCGCCACTAATTTCAAGCAGCGCACCCGTAAGATGATGGAGTACTATTATGCGGACCGCTTCAACTACGCCGTAGCCGGCACTCCCAACCGTTTGGAATACGATCAGGGATTCTTCGTCAAGAACGGCGATGGCGCGGCGGATCTGAAACCCATCGCACACCTGTACAAGTCACAGGTATACGAACTGGCGGCGCACCTGGAAATCCCGGAGGAAATCCAGAGACGGCCACCTACCACGGACACCTATTCGCTCGACCAATCCCAGGAGGAGTTCTATTTTCCGCTGCCGTACCAGAAAATGGATGTCTGCCTCTATGCCAAAAACCATCAGATACCGCCGGAGGAAGTTGCTCCCATCACCGGCCTGACGGTCGACCAGGTTGCGCGGGTCTACCGTTTGATCGATTCCACCCGAAGCGCCACACAGTATCTTCACCTGGCGCCAATCTTGTGCGAAGCGGTGCCCGAGATGCTGCGCTCCTGAGGCTCGCGGCACCCCTGAGTTACAACCTGATAGAACCTTAAACTCTGCTTAGACAATGCGTTGGTATCTCAAATGCGCGGTGGACAATCTGAAGGGGCTCGTTCCCGGGCAGGAACTCCTCCGCAAATGGAAGCGGCAGATTCTTCCCTATAGAGCCATGCCGGGGCGGGCGGATTTTGCGATCGAGGAAGGCATCCGGCTGATCAACTTGATCCGATCCAGCCGGGACATCCTCGGGGCGGACTGCGTGGAGATTGGTTCCGGGTGGGAGCCGCTGATCCCAATTCTGTTTTCTCTCTGCGGCGCGCAACGGGTCATCCTTACCGATCTGCACCGGTTGTGCTGCGATGAGACCTTTGGGACGGCCATAGCCGCATTACGGCGGAACCGAAACAAAATCGTGAGCGGCTTGGGCCTGAATCCGCAAGCCGTGGATGGGCGTCTGGAATCGGCCCCGCGGAATATGGTCGATGGTTTTCGTGAGTTCCGCTTGGAGTATCTGGCGCCGTGCGATTGCACTCAGCTGCCGATTCCCGAGGCGTCCATCGATATCGTTTACTCGCGCGCCGTGCTCGAACATGTCGAGCCGGATGTCCTTGAGGGAATCTCTCTCGAATCCAGGCGTATCCTGGCTGAGTCCGGCGTGGTCTGTCACTTCATCGATCCATCGGATCACTGGGAGCACGGTGACAAAAATATTTCCCGTATCAATTTCCTGCGCTACTCCGACGCGGCTTTTCGATGGACTTACCTGAATCCTCTGAATTACCACAACCGGCTGCGCCATTCCGAATATGCGCGAGTGCTTCGGCAGACCGGCTTTGAGATCCTGAAGGAGGAACGCATCGTGGACCCAAGAGCGGTGAAATTCGCCGGAATCGGGCTGGCCCGGAAATTCCAGACATTTGAGCTCGAAGATCTGGCGACCGTAGACTCGTTTTTCCTGGCCGAAGCGAGAATCCGTCCGTAAGAAGGCAGCGCTGACGGCACTTCCCTAGGCGCTTCCCTGTATGGGCATCCCAACCCGAGCCGTGTGCTTCCCGGCCCTTTCCAACCGTACCTGACGGACCCGGAATGCCGTCAACTCCAAGATACGTGTTGTATTTGCACCCGTTATGAAAGTTGACATCCCAAAACCTGCGCTCCAGATCGCGCGAAAAGCCGCCGGGCCCGCGCGGAGCAGCCTCGAAAGCCTACCGGGAGTAGTCTTGGACGCGAGACTGGTGGGTCGAGACGCAGCCATGGCCGTAAATCCTCGCATGCAGGTCATGGCACAGGTTTCCCTGCCTGCCGAGCCCCAGGCACAATGGCAGGCGCCGGCGGTCGAGTGGATGCGCAGTGGCGCGCGGCGCGTGTATCACGCCGCTGGAGGAACCTGCTTTCGCCAGTTGTGGCAGTGGGCGCAATGCAAGCGCGTAACGCTTCCCAGCGTGGAACAGTTGGTCGAAACCTTATCGCATTTGTCGGGCGCCATCGACGACCGGACGGACACCGCGGAACCGATTTTTGTTCTCTCCACAGGTTTAAGAACGGGTTCTACACTGCTCCAGCGCGTCCTGGTTACGGATCCTCGCCTGCTTCTGTGGGGAGAACCGTTCGGTGACATGGCGCTGATTTCGAGGTTTGCTGAAATGCTGTGCAGCGCCTCTAAATTCTCCATGTCTCAAGAGCATTGTATCCGGGACAATTTCGATCCACTGTCGATGGCTACGTCCTGGATCGCCAACCTTTACCCTCCTGGGGACGATTTTCGCCTGGCGTTGCGAAGCTTCTTTGATCGCTGGCTGGCCGAACCGGCTCGCCAGCGTGGATTCGCCCGCTGGGGTTTCAAGGAAGTCCGGCTGGGCGCCACCGAAGCTACTCTTCTATCCTGGTTATACCCCCGTGCCAAGTTCCTATTCTTGTCGCGCCATCCGTACGACTCCTACCGATCGTTGTCGGATGCGGGCTGGCATCACGTGTTCGACAGATTTCCGGATATACGAATCGACTCGGCGGCCGGATTCGCCAGACACTGGAACAGGCTGGCGACCAGCTGGTCCGAGCTTCCGGCTGGATTCCCTTGCTGGCGCATCAAGTATGAAGATCTAGCCGGCGGCCGTACTGACTTTCGCGAACTTGAGTCCTGGCTGGGGGTTGAGATCAGGGAGCAGGTGGCGCTCTGCGCTTCCGTTGGCCATACCTCCGTACGCCACCGCCTGGCCTGGCACGAACGCCTGATCATAGCCCACGAAGCGGCTCACGGAATGCAAGCCCTCGGTTATTCCAAATAACCCCGCAGGCCGCTTGAAACCGTAGTCGCGAAGGCCCTGGGAAATCCCTGTTGGTCGCCAACAGGGGTGGTCTTCGCGGACCCTACCGTTGCATCCTAGCTTGGCGCGCGGCTCGCCACCGTGGAGCCGGCCCACCCTGGAGCGATCACTACTTCATGACATCCACCACCTCATTGCCACATCACGAAGAACGAGCCCGACATTCGCACCCAGCCCGGGTGCTGTTCCTGGAAAGCGGAACAGGGCCCGGCGGATCCGTGAACTTTCTGCGCGATTTCGCCGTCCATCTGGACCGCGACAGAATGTCACTGATCGTGGGCCTTTACTCTCCAAATTCCAGCCGGTCCCTGCACGAAATAGAGCAGCTGAACGTTCCGGTGATCGTCTTTGGCACGACCCATCCTTCCGCGGAGCCGGCCCCCGGATTCATCTCCCGTCTGTTTGACACCAGGTGGAGGCGTCTTCGCCTGCTCCGAACCGCGGCGAGGATCGCTTCACGGGCGCTCACCATCCAGCTGCCGTTAGCCTGGAAGTTACGGCGCTTCATCAAGAGAGACGCCATCGAGATGGTGGTACTCAACCAAGATGTCCATTTCCATGTGCCCGGAGTACTGGCGGCGAAGTGGGCGGGGGTCCCCTGCATCTGCCGCAAGGCGGGCGGAATAGGAGATGCACGGCAACTGAAGCGTCTTCTGAACCGCTGGATCGATCTGTTCGTGAGCATCTCCAAAGCCACCGAAACCGACCAGCGCGATACTCCTGGAACAAGAAGACTCATCAACATTCACGAGGGACTGGATCTTACCAGGTTCGCGTCTTTGCCGGCGAAGCAGGACATGCGAAAACAGTTGGGGTTGCCCGATGGAAAAAGAATCGTAGCCAGCATATCCAGGATCGAAAAGGGCAAGGGTCAGATTGAATTCATTCAGACGGCTGCCTTGATTCTGCGGCGCCATCACCAGGTGGCCTTCCTGATCGTGGGAGGCCGCGAGCCGGAAGACCTTCCGCTGATCGGCGAAATGAAGGCCCTGGTACGGGCGCTGGATATCGAGAAAGATTTCATCTTCGCCGGATGGCGCGATGACATTCCGGCGGTCATGGCGGCGGTGGATATTTTCGTGCATTGTCCCACGACCTTCATCGAAGGTCTGGCACGCACGTGCCTCGAGGCCATGGCACTGAGTCTGCCGGCGGTCGTATCCGATAACGGAGGCATGGCGGATGCGGTTCTGGACGGAGTGACCGGCTTCGTGGTGCCCCCGGGCGATATAGAGCGAACCGCGGGCGCGGTGGCGACGCTCCTCGAGGACGAAACCCTGGCCCGCGAGTGTGGCCGGCAGGCCAGAAGGCGTATTGAGCAAGAGTTTGACATGGTCCGCAATGCCCGCGCGCTGCAGGAGGTTCTGCTCGAATACGCGCACCCCTCGACCAACTTCCCGGATGAGGCTGTTCGCCGGAGAGGAGTGGGAGCCGCTTGAATCCCACTACGGCTCTGATCGCCGACGGCGGCAAGCGCAGCCATGGCATGCAGCGGGCAAGCATCGTCACCAACTCGTTCTGGTACGGCTTGGAAACGGTAGCGGACGTCCTGATCGGCGTGGCCTCTTCGATCGCCATTGCCCGGGTGATTGGCCCGCAACGCCTCGGGTATTTCGTTTATTTGACATTTCTCACCAGTGTGGCGGGCCGGTTGGGAGCAGAAGGGGTAGCCACCACGGCCCGCCGATACATGTCCGAGTATCTGGCGCGCGGAGAGATGGGGCTGGCCCGCTCCGTGTTTTTCACGACTCTCCGGCTGCAAACCGTGCTTTCCGCCGCGGTGGTGCTGATCGGTGTGGCCCTGGCCTGGTTCCTGGTCGAGCCCAACTACCGGCTGGCCGCCTGTTTGCTTGTACTGTCGATCGCGCCGGCCCTGGTGAGCGTGGTTCCTTCTCAAGCGAACATGGCGGCCGAGCGGTTCTCCAGGAACATTCCCAGCGCCATCGCGGGTCTTCTGGCTTACGCCTTCATGATCACCCTGGCCTTGACGCGCAACTGGTCGCTGGCCGGATTGGCGTCGGCTTTTCTGGTCCGTCGCCTGGTCGAGACCACCATTCGGATCATCCCCGTCATCCGCTGGATGCGGAAGTTACCGGAATGCCGCGCTCCCAAATCTCTGAATCGCAAGCTGTTCAACCTTTCCGCCCAGAACCTGGCCATCACCGCTTTGACCCTCATCGTATGGGATCGATCCGAAATCATGTTCCTGAAGGCGTTCTGCGATGTGCGGCAATTGGCGTTCTACTCGGTGGCCTTCAGCGTCACCGGATATCTGGCATTGCTGCCCAACGTGATCGGTGCGGCGGTGGGGGCCAATGTGTTGGCGGAATATGGCCGCGCCCGGTCGCGCACCAGCTTGATTGCGGCTAACGCCATGCGCTACCTGGGTCTGTTGGTGCTGCCCCTGAACTGCGGTATCGCGGCCTTGAGCGGGCCCGCCATCCGCGTGGCCTACGGGCCGCTCTATGCCGCCGCGATTCCGGTGCTCGCCATTGCCGCCGTGCTCGCCATTCCGAAAGCGTTTTACTGGCTGCCCTACACCATCCATTTGGCGGCGGACAAGCAGGCCGTGCTGCTGCGCTGGCTGATCGTAACAGCGGTCCTGAACGTGGGCCTGGATGCCCTGTTGATTCCCGGGCATGGCGCGGTTGGCGCGGCCGTGGCCAACGGGGTGGCGCAGTCGCTCACGGTAGCCATATTGCTGGCTAAAGCCAAACAACTTTGTCCCATGAAGCTGATGAACCGCACGGTTGTCGCGATCGTCGCGTCCGCTGCTCTGATGGCTGGCGCCGCGGCGGGGCTTGCCTGTTTGCTGCCGCCCTTACCCGCTTCCATCGCCGGTGTGATCGTCGGCGCCATCGTCTATCTCATCTCTTTGCGTTTAACGCGCGCCTTGTCGCCGGCGGATCTGGCCTTCCTGGACCAGGGCATGGCCCGATTATCGCCGGCGGTGCGCGCGTTTGTCAGACCGATTGTGGTGCTTTCGGTCGGCGGGGGACGCCGTATCCCGCCGGACCGTACCGATGCCGCCGATCTTACCGAACTGCTCTCTGTTGCAGATGAGCCGGTCGGTGTGCCGCCCGTTTGAATTCCGAGGATTACGCCGTGCCCAACTACAAGATTGTCGCCGCCAATATCGAAACCGACCGGGACCTGATCCTGGAGATCTGGCGCCGGAACCTGAGCGATGTCTACCGGCTGGAAGAGAAATTCGATTGGCAATTCCGCCACAATCCGGGCGGCGACGGACAGTGTTGGATCCTCGAAGCGGACGGTCGGGCGGTCGGCACCACTTCGCTGGGACTGCGCCGCATCCAACTGGGCGGCGAAGTCGTCTCAGCCGGCATCGCGTGCGATCTGGCGGTGGATGAGGCGCACCGCTTCCTGCAGCCCGCGCTCATCCTGCAGAAAGAGCTGCTGGCCGCTATGCACGGCTCGGTTCGGATCGCTTACGGCCTGCCGAATCCCAAAGGGGCCGCAGTCATGAAGCGCGCCGGATATCGCGAGGTTTTCCCCGTCCACCGCTATGGCAAGGCGTTGCGGGTTTCGCCGTACATGGCGCGAAACCGGCGTCTGGCCTGGAGCGCTCCCATTCTCGGAAACATGGCGGACTTCGCTTATGCCGCATTCCTGAAGCTGGGAGAACGGTCCAACCGGTCGTACACCGCTCAGGTTTTCGCGGACTTCGATAAACGCTTCGACGACTTATGGGCGCGCGAGAAGCCGGAGCATGCCTGTTTGACCGTGCGCGACCGGCGATTCCTGCAGTGGCGGTACCGGGATTGCCCGCTGCACCAGTACACGGCGCTCGGCCTGCTCACGGCGGATCAGTCGAGGCTGCTGGGTTATGTGATCTACTATGCCGAGGATGACTGCGCGATTTGCGCCGACCTGTTTTCCGCCAGCCACGACCGCGAAATCGAGTGCCTGCTCTCGGCCTGGGCGTTCCACGCCCGCGAGTCGGGGCTGACCAGCATGTCCGCGGCCTGCTCCTTACCGGACGCCGCGCGGCGCGGCTTGCTGCGAACCGGTTTTACACTGCGAACGGCGCCGGTCCGGTCCGCGCCCGCTGGATCGCAGAAACAGGAATTGAGCCGAACGCTTCTGGCGCATCACCGCCAATCCGTCGATAACGGCGCGATGGCCGGCTGGTATTTCACCTATGGCGACCAGCCGTATTAATGGCCCGGTGAACCACCCTGCCGCTCAGGTACAATCATGATCGCCTCCAGCCCCTATAGCCCGGTCCTCCAAAAGCTGCGCGGCCGCCGCCGCGGTATTTTCGCCTGCCGCGTTCTTTTACCCGCGGAGATTCTTCCGCATCTTCCCGGCCTACTATGCATATATAGCGGTGATCGCGTTGTGCGTGTGCTGGCACCGCGTGGTCTTGTCGAAGGTTTTCCCGTGAACGTGATTCTGGCATTGTGCGCCGCCGTGGCATCGTACCTGTTCATCAAGCGGCCGTTCCTGATGCTGCGGAGCTGTCTCCCCCCGAGCGCTTCGCCGCATCGGGAGAGTGCCGGGGCGTCGGAAGCCCTGTCGATGGCGGATTCCGCCGCGCGATGAAGCGCTTGCTCGAACCGCCGGCCGAGGCGGCTCACCTTGCGCCGGCAGGCTGGCCATTGGCCACAGCCGTGCTCTTCCCTTTCTTTACCGCGACGGTTTATGTTACGGCGCGCATGCGGGCGTCATCAGCAGGCGGGCGCGGCCTGTTCACACCATGAGAATCGTACAACTCCTCCCCAGTCTGGACATCGGCGGCATGGAACGGTTGGCTGTCGACCTGGCATGCCGCCAGAGGTGCGATGGTCATCAGCCGGCCATCTTCTGCACCTCGCATGCCGGTCAGCTTGCGCCGGAGGCGGAAGAAGCTGGCGTTCCAGTGCGGGAATTCGGCAAGCGCCCAGGCCTTTCCTTAGGCCTCATCGTCGACCTGGCCAAAGCCCTGCGGGAGCAGCGCGCCGATGTAGTTCACGCACATAATGCCCTGGTCCTGCACTATGGGGTTGCCGCGGCGCGCCTGGCGGGCGTTCCGGTGGTGGTGAACACGCGCCACGGCGGGAATATGAACTGGGACCCCCATTGCGAGCGGATCTGGCGGCGCGCCGTGCCGTGGGCGAATGCCGTAGTCTTTATTTCCGAAGGTGTGCGAGAGTATTACGTCGTAAAAGACAAGCTGTCTTCGCGCAATATACGGGTGATCTACAATGGGATCGATTTAGACAAATTCGCCGCCCGGCCGCGCTCTGCGAGCGACCTCCCATTCCGCTTTGGCGCTGTTGGACGGCTGGTCCCCGCCAAAGACCACGTCACTTTGGTCAAGGCGTTTGCGCTGGCCGCGGCTCAGCTGCCGAAGGCTGAGCTGCATCTTCTCGGCGAAGGGCCGTGCCGGACGGTCATCGCGGAAACCGCGGCAGCCCTCGGCGTCCAGGACCGCGTAGTTCTCCATGGCGCCAGCCGGGACGTTGCCGGATTTCTTTCCACACTGGACCTGTTCGTGCTTTCGTCGATCGACGAAGGTCTGCCAATCTCGCTGATGGAAGCTCTGGCGGCCGGACTTCCGGTAGTCTCGACACTGCTGCCAGGCTTGCGGGAACTCGCCCCCGAGAATGTCGTGGCCGGCTATTGCTACCCGGGGCAGCCCGATTCACTCGCTGATTTGATGCTGCGGGCCGCCCGCCGTCCGGATCTGGCCGCGCTTGGCGAGGCAGCCCGCCACTGGGCCCGCCGGTTCGGAATCAACGAGACCTGGCATGAGTACCGAAGTCTTTTTCAAGAAGCGCTCCAGCGCAAGGATTCAGGCTCGTGGCGGCGCCCAAAAAAATCCGATATGTCCGTAGGAGGGCAGGAACCCGCATGAACCTACCCAGGAACTCCCAAATCTGGCTGCCGGCGTACATTGCACAACGCCGGCGCGCCCGCCGGCGTCCGCCGCCCCAGCGCGTGTGGCTGACCTTCGCGGACCACTATGAGCCGCTCTGGAATGGGGCGAGCGAAGCCACCGGCGCCGAGCGCATCGCACGTTGGGTGCGCGAGTGGCCGCGGATCGCGTCGCGGTTCCATGATTCTACCGGGCGCGCGGCGTGCTACACCTTCTTCTACCCGGAGGAAGAGTATCGGCCGCGCCTGATGGACCCTCTCGCCGGCCTGGCGCGGGATCGCGTGGCGGACGTCGAAGTGCACCTGCATCACGATGGAGAGGGGCAGCAGAACTTTGTAGATCGCATGACGACGTTCGTCGAGACGCTGGAGCAGCGCCACGGCTTGCTCCGCAGGCAGAACGGCAAAACGGCCTTCGGATTCATCCACGGCAATTGGGCCCTCGACAACTCCCGGCCGGATGGTCGTATGTGCGGTCTGAACAATGAGATCAGCCTTCTCCGGGATCTCGGTTGCTACGCGGATTTCACCATGCCTTCGGCGCCTTCGCCGACGCAGTCGCGTTTGATCAACACCATCTATTGGGCGGTCGACGATCCGGGCAAACCCAAATCCTACGACCACGGCATCCCGGTGACGCCAGGCAGCACCGCGACCGGCGATCTGCTGATGATCCCAGGGCCGCTGGGCATAAGGTGGACGGAACGCCTCCTGCCGCGTCTCGAAAACGGCGAGCTCGCCTGTTACGATCCACCCACGCCCTACAGGGTCCGCCGCTGGATAGACCTGGCCCCCAGAATCGGGGCCGACAGTTTCGTAAAGTTGCACTCCCATGGGCTGCAGGAACGCCACTCCGCTTTCCTGTTGCATCGCGGACTCGAACTGGCCCTTAACCTGATGACAGAGGAGTGCCGCCGCGCCGGGTGCGAGCTGCGTTTCGCCTCGGCGTGGGAAATGCGCCAGGCCGTCGAGGCGGCCCGCGAGGCCCGCGACGCGGCGAATCCGGTTGCCGTGCCGGTAAGCGCGCGTGCATAAACAAATGACGGAAGAATCGATCACTCAACTCGAAGCCATGTCGGATGCGTCCGCCGGCCCTGTTTTGCCGGGCGGCCTCTCCATCGTGTACTTCGGCAACGACTGGTTCGCGGAAAACCGCACCAGCAGTCATCACATCGCGCGCTGGTTAGGCGAACGCTTCCCAGTGCTGTACATCGAGACGCCGGGCATGCGAGCGCCCACCGCCTCCAGACGCGATTTCAAGAAGCTCTGGAAAAAGCTCAGCCGCGCCCTCCGTCCGCCGCAGCGCGTGGCCGGGCAGATGTGGGTCATGACCATGCCGCAGATCCCTTACCGGCGATGGCCCTTCATCGCGCATTTGAACCGCCTGTACGGCCGCTACATCGTCCGCCGCGCCATACGGCAGTTGGGCTTCCGCGAAGTGGTCTCCTGGTTCGTCGTACCTCATCCGGGCGCGCTCGCCCGCCAGCTCGGAGAAAGCTTCGTGGTCTATTACTGCATCGACGATTACTCCGGCCTGCCGGACGTGGACTGCGCGGAAATCGCTCGCCTGGACGCCGCTCTGACGCGTGCCGCCGATCAGGTCTTCGCGGCTTCTACAACGCTGCTCGAGCGCAAACGAAAACTCCGGCCGGCTACGGTATTTTCTCCCCACGGCGTGGATTTCGATCATTTCCAAAAGGCCGCCGCGCCGGCCACCCCGGTCCCCGAGCTGGCGCGGAACCTGCGGCACCCCGTCATCGGCTTTTTCGGATCCATCGGAGGCTGGGTGGATGTCGACTTACTCCTGGATCTGGCCCGGTCCAAACCGGAATGGACGCTGCTCATGATCGGCCTGGTAAGCGCGGACGTGCACGAGCTGCGGGACTGCCCCAATGTGGTCTTCGCCGGCGCGCAACCCTACGAGAAACTGCCGGAATGGGCCAAAGCCTTCGATGTAGCCATCTTGCCGTATCGCCTGAATCAGGGATCCATCAGTGCGAATCCTCTGAAGCTGCGTGAATATCTGGCGACCGGAAAGCCCGTGGTCGCGATGACCACGCCGGAGGTCGACCGTTTCGCCCACTGCGTCGGCGTGGCACACACTCGCGACGAATTCCTGCGAAAGATCGAGGACGCTCTCACCGGCGACTCCGCGGCCCAAAAGCAGGCCCGCATCCGCGAGGTGACCGGCTGCACCTGGGAAGCCCGCGCGGCGGAAGTGCTGAAAGTCGTTGCCGCGGGTATGGCGGAAAACAGCCGCGCAAGGTAACCGGATTCGCCATGTATCGCATCGCCGTCGTCAGTTCCTACTTCCCCACCCGTGAGCAGCCCTACCGCGGCCATACCGCGTATCAGACCTTGCGGCAATTGCGGAGGTTCGCCGAAATTGAAGTATTCGCGCCATTCGCCATTTACCCGCGATGGCTCACCCCGAGGAACTTTCCCTACTATCGCCCGGACGTCACTTACTGTCCGCCGGACATGGCGGCTCACTATTTCGAGTATCCCGCGGTTCCCGGACTGAGCCGCTTTCTGAACGGATGGGTCTGCAGCCGTTACTTACTTCCCTATCTCAAAAAAGCCAAGCCCGACCTGATCCTGAATTATTGTCTATACCCTGACGGCTACGCCGCGGTCGCGGCGGGAAAGATTCTGAACGTCCCCGTAATCCTGGGCGCCATCGGCTCGGATCTCTGCCGCATTCCCGATCGCGCCACCCGGCGATTGACTCAAAAAGCGCTGCGCGGGGCCGCCGCGGTGATCACCGTGAGCGCGGAGCTCCGGCAGCGGGCCATCCTGCTCGGCGCGGCGCCGGAACGCGTCACGGCCATACTCAACGGCTGCGACTCCTCCATCTTCCGGCTGGGCGATCGCGGCGCGGCGCGCACCGGGCTGGGGCTCGCAGCCGACGCCGAAGTGATCCTCTATGTGGGCCGCCTGGATGTGAACAAGGGACTCCGGGAAATGCTGGCCGCCGTCGCCCGGCTGGCTTCCGGGCACCCTCGTCTGCAACTGGTGCTGGTGGGAGAGGGACTCTTCGAGAAGGAATTGCAGGAACGCGCGGGAGCGGCTGGCCTGGGAGGCCGGGTGCGCTTGCCAGGCGCCTGCAGTTCCGCCGAGGTAGCCCGATGGATGACCGCAGCCGATGTTTTTTGCCTGCCGAGCTACTCCGAAGGCTGCCCCAACGTCCTGGTGGAAGCGCTCGCCTGCGGCCGGCCCGCGGTGGCCACCGCGGTAGGCGGCATCCCCGAGCTGGTAACCGCGAATTGCGGCATTCTGGTGCCCCCGCGGGACGCCGAGCCGCTCGCCGACGCATTGGCCGCGGCCCTGCTGCGACACTGGGACGAGCCCGCCATTGCCCGGCAGTTTCGCAGAGGATGGGACGATGTGGCCGTGGAGGCCGACGTCATCTGCCGCGGCGCGCTGTCGTCTGGCAGGCCGGTTCTAGAATCCATCCGCTAGTCCGATCCATTGGAAGATTGGAGATCCACGTGCTTTCTATTAATAAGAAGCATGTGTTAAATCTCGTACGGGTCCGGAAATTCCGTTTTTTTATGCAAACATTCCCAAATAATTCTATTAAACCGGTCCGTGTAGGTCTGGCCGGGGCAGGTTACGTCAGTGCTTATCACGCGCTGGCGCTCAAGAGCCTGAAGCACGTTCAGATCGTGGGAATCGCCGATCCGGACCGCGAGCGTGCCAGCCAGGTGGCGGAACAATTCGGCATCCCCGGTGTGTACGCGAGTCTGGCGGATATGGCCTCCGCCAAGCCCGATGTCGTCCATATCCTTACGCCTCCCTCTTCTCACTGCCAACTGACGCTCGAAGCCCTGCGGATGGGCTGCCACGTCTTCGTCGAGAAACCCATGGCGGACACTACCGAACAATGCGATCAAATGATTGCCGCCGCCAAGGTCGCCGGGCGCATCCTGTCCGTGAATCATTCCGCCCGCATGGACCCGATTGTTCTAAAGGCTCTCGATCTGGTCCGTAAGGGCGCTTGCGGAGACATTCTGGGAGTGGATTTCTTCCGCGGGTCGGATTACCCGCCGTATGCGGGCGGCCCGGTCCCGGCGCCATACCGCGTGGGCGCGTACCCGTTTCAAGATCTCGGGGTGCATGGGCTTTATTTACTGGAGGCCTTCCTCGGCAAGATCCTCAATCTGGACGTACGGTATTCCTCGAGCGGCCGCGATCCCCATCTGTTGTTCGACGAGTGGCGCGCTTTGGCCGCGTGTGAAAAGGGTAGCGGGCAGATGTATCTGTCCTGGGGCGCCCGGCCCATGCGCAACGAACTAATCATTCAAGGCACGCGCGGCGTCATCCATGTGGACTGCTTTCTGCAGACCTGCGTGGTGCGCAAGAAGCTGCCCGCTCCCCGGTTCATTGGACTGGTAGCCGGCGCCCTCGCGGAAGCCGCCGCGACCCTGGTGAAGGTGCCGTGGAACGTCCTGCAATTCGCCACGGGCAAGCTCCTGCCTTCGCCCGGAATCCACGCCTCCGTGCTGGCTTTCTACGAATCCCTGTCCGGCGGAACCCCGCCGCCGGTGAGCGCGGAGGAAGGGCGGCGGATCGTGGCCTGGATGCAGCAGGTTTCGCGCGAGGCCAACGCTGAAAAGGATCGCAGGCTGGAAGCCGCTGTACCGGTCCCGCGCGCCCGGATCCTGGTCACTGGGGCAACTGGATTTCTAGGCCGGGTGTTACTGCAACGCCTGCGCCAGCGCGGAGAGCCGGTTCGGGTGCTGGTGCGGCGCCCCTTGGAATCGCTGGCGCAGGATCCGTTGATTCACCAGGTTTGCGGTGACCTGGGCGACCCCGCGGCGGTCGATCGGGCGGTGAGCGGCGTGGAAGTCGTCTATCACGTGGGCGCCGCCATGCGCGGCGGCAAGGCTGATTTTGAGAGTGGCACGGTTTGGGGCACGCGCAATATCGTAGCCGCCTGCCTCCGCCATTCGGTCAAGAAATTAGTGTACGTCAGTTCCCTCACGGTTCTGGATCACGCGGGTCACCGCTTGGGAGAGAGGGTAACCGAAGTTTCGCCCCTCGAGCCCCACGCCGAGGCGAGAGGTTTCTATACGCAAACCAAGCTGGAGGCCGAGAAGATCGTCCTCGATGCGGTCCGCCAGCAAGGCCTGCCCGCGGTGATCCTGCGTCCGGGGCAGATCTTCGGCGCCGGCGCCGAGAAGGTGGCGCCTTCCGGAACCATCGCCATTGCCGGGCGCTGGGTGGTCATCGGCAGCGGGAAACTTCGCTTGCCTCTGGTTTATGTGGAGGACGTGGTGGATGCCCTGCTGCTGGCGGAACAGGGGAACCATCTTTCCGGATCGGTTTTCCATTTGGTCGATCCCACCATGGTGACGCAGAACGAATACCTGGAGTTGTGCCGGAAGGTTCCGGGCAATGCGCTGCGCATCTGGCGCCTCCCGAGGTGGCTTCTCTTGGGAGCCTCCGTCGGCGTGGAAGCGCTCTGCGGTGTGCTGCGCCGCGCCGCGCCGGTTTCGCGATATCGCCTGCGCTCGGCCCGACCACTGGGCCCTTGCGATTGTTCGGCAGCCATGGAGAAGCTTGGCTGGACCCTCCGCACCGGAGTCCGGGCGGGACTCCAGGCGGCCTTTGCACCTCACCGGGAAGAAGCGGGCGGAGCGTCGGCTCCGCCGCGCGTAGCGCCCATGCCCGTCGGCCGGGAAGACCTGCAGGCCCAGAGATAATCGGAAGGAGTTTCATGCCCCAAATGTTTAAAGAACCGACTCCCACGCTGCAGGCCGCCGGAATGCTTGCACCGGGGCGCCAGCCGAGTGGCGCCGACCCGGTGGAATTCCCGCGCGATATGTTGCCCTTACTGCGCTGCAGCCGCGATGCGGGACCGTTGATCGTGGGGGAAACCTGCGGCGGCTCGCTGGGCGTTATCGAAGCCACGCTGACGTGCGGCGCCTGCGGGGCTGAGTATCGCATCGAGGAAGGGATCGCGCGCCTGATGGATGGGGACCTGACCCCGGAGAACGAACACGAAATCTTCCTGCGCGATGTCGAATACTCCAGCATGCCGGCGGCCGCCTTTGTGCCGCCCGATCTGGGCTGGCGCTCGGAACTCAACGACCTGGTGGAGGTCCCGCGTCATCTGGAGCCACTGGAGCCGCTGGAGAGCTGTACGGTGCTTGAGATCGGCTGTGGTGACGGCCGCTTCACCATGCTGATGGTGCAATTGGGAGCGCGGGTCCTGGCGGTCGACTTTTCCGTGAGCGCGCTGCGCAACGTAGCGCGGTGGCTGCCTTCCGGTCAGGCCCCTACCAGTTATCAGGTCGCCTCGCGATACCCAAGTAAAGACTGCCGGGGCCGCGTCGGGCTGGTGCAAGCCCACGCCGGCCGCCTCCACGTGGCACCCCGCGGCTTTGAACGGGCCCTTTCCGCGACGCCCCTGGACAGCCGTGACGAACGCATGGCGATGTATCGCACCATCGCGGATGCCCTCCGCGATGGAGGCCGATTCGTGGGCAGCGTGGAGCACGACGACTTCTTCCGGCGGGTCTTTGGGTTGCCGTCCGTACGGCGCTATTCGCCCGGCGGCATCTTCATCGAACACTTCGATCGGGCGAAAATGCAGAGAGAAGCCGCGCCTTACTTCTCCAAGCTGACCATCCGCCCCATTCGTCCAAAGGTTCCGCTGATTCACAGGCTGCCCATGAAATGGGGCGTACGGGCGGCAGGCTGGATCACCGTGACACCCGGGTTGCGCACTCTGGGGGAGCTCCTGCTGATGCGCGCCGAGCACCCTGTCCGGCCGCCGGAGGAAGGTGTCAGCCGTGATGGCAGCAGGCTCATGAAGGGTATTTACACCTGGTACGCGAGGATGAGGGGGCAGTTACCCATTTGGGGTAGTGAGCAGGTCTGCCAGCGGTCGCCCCAAACCAGCTTCACACCGCACCCGGGGCCTGGAGAATCCAGCGATTTGCCTTAATATACTCGACGGTACGAACCACGGCTTCGCGAATGGTGAAACGCGGAGTCCAACCGAGGCCGCGAATGCGGGCACAGTCCAGAAAAATAAACGGGCTGTCGCCGACCCATCCCCGCTCTCCACCGCCATGCACCACCTGGGGATCAAGATTCAGCTTCTGGCAGATCCACCCCACCGAATCGTCGACTTCGCAGTATTCGTCCGTGCCCAGATTGAAAATGTTCAGCTTCTCCGTGGTGCTCTCAATCGCCAGTAATATGGCGTCGATACAATCCTGCACGTAAAGATACGACTTTCGCTGCTTGCCGTTGCCCAGTACGTGCAGGGATGCGGGATGTTCCAGCAATTGCTGATAGAAATCGATCACATGACCATGCGAATACCGCTCGCCCAGAATGGAAACAAAGCGGAAGATGTACGCCCGCAGATCGAAGGCCTCGCAATAGGCCTGAATCAGGGCTTCGGCGGCCAGTTTGGACGCCCCGTAGAAAGAAGTCTGATGCGGAAACGGGCAGTGCTCGGGAGTAGGAAAGATATCCGGCTCGCCATAAACCGAACCGGTCGAGGAAAAGCCCATCCGCCGCACGTTGTTTTCATGCATCGCTTCGAGCACGTTCCAGGTGGCGATGGTGTTCTGTTCCAGATCCTTCCGGCGCTGGTTGGGGCCGTAGCGCACGTCGGCGTTGGCCGCCAGGTGGAAGACGAAGTCGACTCCCGCCATGGCTCGCGACAGGGCCTCGCGATCGAGCAGATCGGCATGGATCAGCTGGTAGTGCGGGGATGCCACGGCGGATTCCAGGAAGGCCTTCCGGCCGGTCGAGAAATTGTCGTAGCCGACCACCTGGTGTCCCAGCGCCAGCAAGCGATCCGCCAGGTTGCTCCCGATAAATCCGGCTGC
>Ga0302325_10002616_pt1 | contig 43455 bp, 25 predicted proteins | sample Palsa_T0_2_FD_201948 | JGI IMG/M metagenome (GOLD analysis project Ga0302325, IMG submission 201948) | Peat permafrost microbial communities from Stordalen Mire near Abisko, Sweden - Palsa_T0_2 | ecosystem: Environmental > Terrestrial > Soil > Palsa > Peat permafrost | place: Sweden: Abisko... | reverse complement strand
ACGATCTCAGTTCTCTCTCCACCCCGCTCAACGCCTTGTATACGGCTGGCGGCCCCACCAGCCGGGGTTCCCTACGGGTGCTGCGCCAGTATCGCGGCCAACAACTGGTGCGGGTGATCGACCTGTATGATTTTTTCCTCAAGGGGGTGCGCTCGGAAATCGACCGCCTGTTGCCGGGGGACACCATTCTGGTGCCACCGGTGGGCACCCAGGTAAGTGTGAGCGGCGCGGTGCGCCGGCCGGCGATTTACGAATTGAATTGCGAGCAGGGACTCAAGGAAGTCTTGGATCTGGCGGGGGGCACCCTGGTGTCCGCCAACCTGAAACAGATCATCGTAGAGCGGGTGGAAGCCCACGATCGGCGCACCATGTTGAGCCTCGAACTGAGCGCCGGAAAAGAAGCCAACGCCGCCCAGGGGGATGGCTTCCATGTACAGGACGGAGACAAGGTGTTTGTGGAGCCGATTCTGCCTTACAACCAGGAGGTGGTCTATCTCGATGGTCATCTCTATCGTCCCGGCAAGTATGCCTACCGCGCCGGACTGACGGTGAACGACCTGGTGCGGTCTTATCAGGATGTCATGCCTGAGCCCGCCGAGCACGCGGAAATTATCCGTTTGCAGGCGCCGGATTTCCGCCCCCAGACCATCAGCTTCAACCTTTCCGATGTGCTTTCCGGGGACGATCCGATTCCGCTCCAGCCGTTCGATGTCATACGCCTGTTCAGCCGTTATGAGATCGACCCGCCCAAGGTCTCGATCAAGGGCGAGGTGCTGCGCCCCGGCAGCTATCCTTTGTCCGCAGGGATGACCGTGGCCGGGCTGGTGCGCATGGCGGGTGGTTTCAAGCGCAGCGCCTATCGGGAACAGGCCGACCTGTTGACTTACTCCGTCCAAGGCGGGCAAACGGTGCTGACCAGCACCAGCGTGGTGGCCCTCGAGAAAGCACTGGACGGAGACCAGCAAGCCGATGTGCTGCTCAAGCCGGGCGACGCGGTGGGCATCCGGCAACTGACGGGCTGGCAGGATATTGGGGCGGCGATCGCGCTGCGGGGAGAAGTACGATACGCCGGCAGCTATGGCATCCGGGCAGGAGAGCGGCTGAGCTCGGTACTGAAGCGTGCCGGAGGTTTTCGTGACGACGCCTATCCGTCCGGAGCGGTTCTCGAGCGTCTGCAGGTGCGCGAGCTGGGAGAAAAGAGCCGCCAGGAGATGATTCGCCGCATCGAGACCACGGCGGCCAATGCCAAGGCGGGGCTGGGGTCGTCGCAGGAGCAGGCGACCCAGATTCAGGCCATGCAACAACAGCAACAGCAGGTGCTGACCTCGCTGCGCAGCCACCCGGCAACGGGCCGGCTGGTGATCAGGATTTCGAACCAGATCAGCAGCTGGGAAAATACCCCGGCAGATATCCAGTTGCGCGCCGGAGATACGCTGATGATTCCCAAGCGGCCGGACTTCGTGATCGTGAGCGGCCAGGTCTATAGCCCAACCGCGATCAGCTACAACCCCGACAAAGATGCCGACTGGTATTTGCATCAAGCGGGGGGAATTGCCGAGGCGGGGAATAAACGAGACATATTCATCGTCAAGGCCGATGGCTCGGTGATTGGCCGGTCGGGCGGCGTGTGGGGCGGTGGGGTGCTGAAGGTTCGCCTCACCCCTGGGGATTCCGTAGTGGTTCCGGAAAAGCCGGTAGGCGGTTCGCAACTGTGGAAGAGCGTGATCAGTGCGGCCCAGATTATGTCGTCGGTAGCCATCACCGGCGCGGCGACGGGAATCTTTTGAGCCCGGCCGGCCTTGGTTCAACCTGGGTATTCGGGGGCGCCGTTTGCTCGCGGAATCATTGCTAGCCGAACCACCCGGGAGCGGTGTCGATAGGGCACGAGAATATCCTGCTGCGGGCGGCCCGGCGCCGTCCCCCAGCCAAGCGGCAAACCCTCGCCCGCCCCGTGCCAGTGTGGCCGGCGTCCTGCGGCTGCTCTGGGCCCGGCGGCGCTTGCTGGTTCGCATCACGGCCGTAGGCGTGCTGGTGTCGCTGGTCTATGCGTTCACCCGCCCGCTTGGCTTTACTTCGACTACCACGGTGATGCCGCCGGACAGCTTTTCTTCGAATGCGGTGAACTTGGCAGCGGTTGCCGGCCCGGCGGCCGGTCTGGGCAGCACCCTGCTGGGGATCAAGACGCCGAGCGCCATGTTCGTTGGCATTCTCGAGAGCCGGACCATACAGGAGCACCTGGTGTCGCGTTTCGATCTGGTGGATGTTTTCAAGGTCCGCCGTCCCGAGGACGCGTGCACCCGATTAGTAGCCAACACCAGCATCGCGGAAGATGCCAAGAGTGGAATCATTACCGTCAGCGTAAGAGCACCCACGGCCGTGCTTGCTGCGCGATTAGCGGCAGCGTATGTGGAGGAGCTGGATCATACAGTCACCCATGCCACCTCTTCCTCGGCTCGCCGCGAGCGCATATTCCTCGAACAACGGCTCGAACAGATCAAGGCAGACCTGGACGCGTCAGGGGAAACGTTGAGCCAATTTTCGAGCAAGAATGAGACCTTCGATCTAACCACCCAGGCGAAGGCGATGATCGAGGCAGGACTCAAGCTCGAGACCGACCTGATGGCGGCTCGAGGCGAGCTGGCTGGTTTACGGCAAGTCTATTCCGCCGACAGCCTACGGGTGCGCACGGTGAACGCCCGCATCGCCGAGCTGGAGCGGGAGAGAGACAAACTGAGCGGGCAAGCCGGCGGTGCGACGGCGGGCAGTGGCGACGTGGACTACCCTACCCTGCGCCAGCTGCCGGCGCTGGGCCTAACCTCTGCCGACTTAACCCGCCGGGTCAAAGTCGAGGAAGCGCTGTGGGAGACGTTGACCAAGCAATACGAGATGGCCAAGGTCCAGGAAGCGAAAGAAATTCCTACGGTGCGGGTTTTGGATGCGGCCAACGTTCCCCAGCGCCGCTCGGCTCCGGTACGCAGCACCATCCTGATCCTGGGCACGATCTTATCTCTGCTGGCTGCCGCGGTAGCGGTGATTGCCCGCTCGGTTTGGGAAAACATGGATGCTGAGGATGAACGCAAGCAGCTGGCCCGCGAGCTGATCAGCCCCGCTGTGGAATTTCTTGGGTGGTTGCGGCGCTGGCCGGGATGGGCTTGGATTTACGCCCGTCTGGCGCGCCGTGCCGCACCCGCTTCTCGACGCTCACATGGGTGATCCATCCGCACGCTGGTTCGAATTTGTCCTCCCTGGCAATGGCCGGCAGACGCTTGGGTTCCTTGAGGGAGAGCGCAAAGCCTTTCTGCAGCTGGGGATAAGGATCATCGGTTACTCCATATTCCTGGTCGCCCTGACCTTCAGTTGGACGGACGAACAGCCATCCAGCCTGCATACGCTGCTGGTTGTCTTTTCCATCCTGCTGCTGGGATGGGCCGCCATCTCGATTGCCGCCCGTAGCGGTTACGTTCTGTCTACCGGGCAATGGTTATTCGCCTTCTCGCTCAAACTGCTTCTGACCCTGCTGCTGACCACCTGGTTCTGGGTTACGCCGCTGGGGCCACACTTGCGCGACACCTTCGGGGGGGTTCAGGATTCGAACATCTACGACTACAACGGGAAACGGCTGGCCGAGGTAGGATTGACCAACCCCAACCCCGGTTTGCAGTCGGTGTGGCTCGATTACGGCATCACCCGCTACATCGCCATCATCTATGCGACCTTCGGGGTGAGTGTGTTCTATGTCGCCCTGTTCAATGCCCTGGCCTCGCTGGGCGGGATGCTTTGCCTGCTTGCGACCTTAGTGGTCATATCTCCCCAGTGGGCCGTTCCATGGCAGAAGATCCGCTTTGCCATGCTGCTTCCCTTTGCCTCTTACTACGACGCCACTCCAGCCAAAGAAGCTCCTACCAGTCTGCTGTTTTATCTTGCCGTGTTTCTCTGTGTGGTGGTCGTGTTTGGGAAAAGAAAGGGCTTTGTCTTCAAGATCGGGTTGGCGCTGAGCTGCGCATTGTTGGCCGTCTTGCGTCTCAATGTTCTCCTCTTACTGGCCTGCGGTGCGTTCGCCGGGCTACTGCTGGCCCGTGGAGCGTTGAGCCGGCGTTTCCTGGTCGCGGCCGCTTTTGTGGTTGCCCTGCTGATCCTGGTGCCGGTGGCCTACCACCTCGTCCTTCCGGCAGGCGACACGTCGCTTGCGGGCATGGTCGATGAGTTCATCGGCCTGCCGCGAAGAGTGCAGGCGGCACAAGAGGCCTTAGGCAAAAAACAGGCATCCGCCAATCCGCTGGTCGGCTATGTGGGCAGCATTGTTATCCCGCATAACGTCGTCGACTTCGTCACCCTCGCTCCTCTACGGACTCTCATTTGGCTGTATCTTCCTTTCCCGTTCGTGTTGCCGCAATGGAAACAGATTTTCTCTTTGCCCTCGCTGCTGCCGAATGATTACACCGAGTACACCGCCATCGCGGAAACGCTGTGCGCGAAGCTAAGCTCGATCGTCATGATCGTGGCGACCCCGGGAGTGTTCGCCCTGTACCGTAAGCGCGCCCACAGGCTCGAACCCGAGATGGTGTTTCTTATCATTCTTTTTTTTGTAACCGCTCTGGTCATCAGTAATATGCAGGTTTTTGAGACGCGCCGATACCGAGTGCTGCTGGAGCCCTTGTTCCTGGCGCTTTCGATGAGGGGCTATGCCGGCGGAGAACCGCGGCGCCATGCGCGATGGATTTGGCCTATGTTTTTTGTGCCCGCGGTGGTGGCTTATGTTGCAACAGGATCCTAGGACGTTCATTCCCCGGGCAGAAGGAAAGGTACCTCGCATGACACAGAATGCGGTCGAACACTTGGTGGTGGTGGGAAGCGACCACAATGGAGTGGGTCTAAAAGGCGAAGTCAAGCAGTTGCTGCATGGCTTGGGAAAAAGCGTCATCGATCTGGGACCCTTTAGCGACGCTAAGAAGGTCGATTACTGCGATTACGCCCGTGCGGTTGGGCAAATCATCGAAAATGGAGAAGCGCGCTGGGGTGTGCTCATCTGCGGCACCGGAGTGGGCATGAGCATGGTGGCCAACCGTTTTCAACTTGTGCGGGCGGCTCTGGTCCATTCCGTCGAGGTGGCACGAAAATCTCGCGAGCACAACGATGCCAATGTGCTCTGTCTGGGGGCCTGGGTGAATTCCGATCGGGACAACCTGTCGCTGGTCAGGGCATGGTTTGCGCAACCGTTTGCCCAGGGCAGGCATGTCCCACGCATCGAAAAGGTTTCGCCGCATAAAGCCGTGGGCATCGTTTTGACCAATGGGATCTTCGACATCCTCCATTCCGGCCACATTGCGCTGCTGGAGTTCGCCAAGTCCTTCGGAGGCCGCCTGATCGTAGCCATCAACTCCGATCAAGCGACCCGGCGGCTGAAGGGCGAAGGCCGCCCGGTCAACAATGAGCACGATCGCAAAGCGGTTTTGGAATCTTTGGATTGTGTCGATGAAGTGATCATCTTTGACGATGCCGGCCCGCAGCGGGTGATCGAGACCGTCGAACCCGACATCGTCGTCAAGGGTGCGGAATGGTCGGCGGAAGAAGTAAGACGCCGGGACTCGATCCCGGCGCACATCGAGATACAAGTCTTTCCCCTGTTGTTTGAATCGCCGGGCAGGAAGTATTCCACCAGCTCGATCATCGACCGCGTGCATAGCCTCTAGCGGCCGCCCCATGGAAGATATCCTCAGCTGTTTCGCCCATCGGCGACTTATCGTAGTCGGCGATATTATCGTCGACCAGTACCACACCGGCGAGGCGATGGGCCTGTCCGCCGAAACCCCTACTATCGTAGCCAAGCACCTGGCCAGCCGCCAGTCACTCGGAGGAGCGGCGCTGATGGTGCGCAATGTATTAGCACTGGGCGGGAGCGTGCTGTTTCTATCGATCATCGGGGACGATGCTTACCAAGCCGCGGTGACATCGTTTACCCATCCCGGCCTGAGGAAAATCATCGAGGTAGAGAGCGGACGCTCGACCATTGTCAAGAGCAGGTATTGGGTGAATGGATACAAGCTGCTGCAGTGGGACCACCTGGATCATCGTCCTCCGCTAGCGAGGACAGTCCATCACCTATTGCAGGAACTGGAGCGCCATCTGCCGGAGGCCGACGCGCTGATTATCTCTGACTATCGTCACGGCCTGGTGACGCCAGGATTTGCCGGCGCGTTGGTCGAAGCCGGAGCCCGCGCCGGGAAACCGGTTTATATCGATTCCCAGGTATCGCAGCGCACCGCCAACCACCAGTGGTATGCCGGCGCGTCACTTTTCTGCCTTAACGAGCGGGAGGCGCTGGGGGTCGATCCTCAATATGACGCCAGCCATCTTCCGCATGCACTCAAGCGGCTGCAAGAACTGCTGCACGCGCAATCGATTGTGCTCAAGCGCGGGGCCAAGGGATGCTGCGCACTGGTGGACGATGGATACACCGAGGCCCCGGCCGCCAACGTCCAGGCGCTCGACACCACCGGTGCGGGAGACGCCTTCTTCGCCGCCCTTAGCCTGGCTCCGCCGCACTTGACGGCAGAACATCTCGCCCTGGCAAACGCCTGGGCAGGTCTCGCGACCACCACCCTGGGGCCGGAACCACCCGATCTGGCAGGCCTCAACGTCTTGCTGGGAAAGGAAAACTATGTACGGAATTAACCCTGAGCGTTTGGGTGAACTGATGTACGTGGCGCCGCTCAACCACGATCGCTCGCGCATGTTGCTTACTGCGCGGGCGGAATATTCGCTTGAGCAGTTGATTCTTCATCCCGGGGAGGAGCACGAAATATCGACCACTGGGGGCGAGGCGGCGACCGTCTTCGTCGAAGAAGGAGCGATCGAGGGGGGTGGCAGGAGTGTTGCCAAGCTGGTGAACATCGCGCCCGGCGCGAAGCTACGGCTGCGCGGCAGCTCTGGCGGTACGGGATACGTTTTCCGCGGTCCGGCGGGTGCGCAGAGCCAGAGCAACGCTTCCGGGGAGACCTATGACCTCCGCTCCAAGTACTGGGGCAGCATCGAAACCATTGTCAATGCCGGGTATACCGGCAAGCGGCTGTTTTTTCGCAAAGGGAAACACAGCAGCCTTCATTTTCACTGCGCCAAGATGGAGACGTATTTTATCCACTCCGGCTGCCTGCTGGTTCGACTGCGCGCGGGGCGGGGCGAAGATCGCTGGTTCCCCCTGGGGCCCGGCACCATCCTCCACATCCCTCCCGGACTCATGCACCAGAGCGGCGCCATCGAGGACACGGTGATTATGGAGGTGTCGACCCACGATGAAGACGCGGACTCCTTTCTGGTCGAGGATGGCGAGCGCTTCCCTATGCCCCGGCTAAAGGCCATGGTTGGGGAAGCGCAGCCCCAGCGGAAGAGCATCGTGTTCGATCTCGACGGTTGCCTGTGCCAGCAAACGGAGGGCGATTACGAAAACGCACAGCCCATCGCGGGCGCCATCGGCCTGGTCAATCGCCTGTACGATGGCGGCCACGAAATCACCATTCACACCTCGCGCTACATGGGCCGCTGCGGCAGCAATGTTGCCCGGGCTTACTATGAGGGGTTTGAATTCACGCAACAACAACTGCGCGCCTGGGGGGTGCGCTATCACCTGCTGGTGATGGGTAAACCAGCGGCCGACCTGGTGGTGGACGATCGCGCTCTGTTCTTCCGCTCCGACTGGGAGCAGATCGAGGAAGAAATCGAGCTCCATCTCGGACTACATCCTCTGTCCATCGCCAGTCATCGAGCGACGCTCCAAGCGGCCCGCTAGGAAGCCTATGAAACTATTCGTGGACACCGCAAATCTAGGAGAAATTGAAACTGCTCTGGGCGACGGCTTTATCGAAGGCATCACCACCAACCCCTCGCTGCTGGCCAAGGAGCCGAAGGCCGACTATCTCGCCCATATGGCGAAGATCGTTGCCCTCATACGCAAGTCGGGGCGGCTGGTTCATCTCAGCATGGAAGTGATCGCCAAGGACCCGCATGACATGGTCGAGCAGGCAGAGCGCTATCAACAGCATCTGGCCTATGAGAACCTGGCCATCAAGGTTCCCATCAGTCAACATGGCAAGAGCTTTACCGCTGTGGTGAGGGAATTGACCAGCCGCGGCGTAGGGGTGAACTGCACCGCTTGTATGACCCCGATGCAGGGGCTGGCTGCGGCGGCATCGGGGGCGCGCTATGTCAGCCTTTTTTATAACCGCATCCGGGATGGAGCCCTGGACAACCATCATAAGGAGCACGGTGCTCTGCTGGCGGCAAAGTTAGTGGAGGACGCCGACTTCAACCCGGCGCACGTGGTCGAGGAGACCGCCCGGCTGCTCCAGATGTCCTACCCCAAGGCCGAAATCATTGCCGGCAGTATTCGCACCGTGCTGGACATCAAGCAAGCCGGCTTGGCCGGCGCTCATATAGTTACCCTGCCACCCAGGTTATTTATCCCGCTGCTCAGCCACTACCAGACGGACGAGGCAGTGGATGGTTTCCTGGCCGACATAAGTCGTTGGCTCACTTGATGGGGCGCTCCCCAAGCTGGCTGAGGGAGCGATGCGTACTTCTGCTGCTGCATCTCGAGCGCAGCCTGGTGCGGCTGATCAAACGTCTGCTCTATCGGAAATTCCGTTCTGCCCAGACGCTCTCGACCGTCGTGGTCTTCCGCAGTGGACGGCTGGGCGACTTTCTCAACGCCGTCCCGGCACTCAACTTACTCCGCTCCCGTCTGCCCCAGGTGCGGGTCATTCTGGCCACCACGGCCTCGTCTCTGCCCTCGATGCAGTCCATTACCGGCTCTTATGCCGATCTCAACGCTCTGCCCTGGCTCGAATTCGTCACCCCGGCGGTGGTCAATCGCGCCCTGTCCTTCCCCATGACAGCAAGGGGGCGGGGACTGGGACCGATGCGCCGCCTGATCCGCGAAGAACAGCCCAACGCAATTTTTGTTTTGTCTAACCTGGGAGACTCGCTTGCGGGGAAGTTGAGGAAGCTGGTGTATTTCAGGTTGGCCGGATTCAAGGGCCCCATCTTTGGCTTTGACTCCCTCGCCGGCGGTCGTACGTTTGCCCGCAGCCAGTACCGGCTTGGCCTCTATGAGCACGAGGTACTGGGGCCGGCTCGGGCGGTCAGCGAATGCGCCGCCATCGGAGCGTTCCGGGAAAGCGAGCTGGTGCAAGACGTGTCGATTCCAGCTGCCGCCATGAGTTGGGCGCGGAGTGCGCTTAGAGGATTCCCCGGGCCGGACAACCGCCTGGTTGCCGTTTCTCCCGGAGCCACGTTCAGCCATAAAGTCTGGCCCACGGACGGTTATGTTCGGGTCTGCCGGGAACTGGGCCAACGCTACGATTGCCGTTTCGTGGTGGTGGGCATCGCCGCGGACCGGCCCCTGGCGGAGGCTCTGCAACAGGAATTAGGTACCTGCTGCGTGGACATGACGGGCAGAACGTCGGTAACCCAACTGGCCGCGCTGCTCAGCCGTTGCCGGCTTTTTGTCGGCAACGACAGCGGCCCGGCACACCTGGCGTCGGCAGTCGGCTGTCCCGCGGTGACCGTCACCAGCGCGCTGGACTTTCCCGGCAGATGGGAACCGTGGAATAGCCGCGGACGCATTGCCCGGGTGCGCATCGCATGCGAATTCTGTCTCTCGCTGACCAGCTGTCCGCTGCAGACCAATGCCTGTATTACCTCGGTCGATCCGCAGGAGGTGCTTCGCTTGTGCTGCCAAGTGCTCGAAGACCACACCGAAGACGGTGAAGCTGCCGCTGATCTTTCGCCCCGCCGCCATTCATGCTGACCACCTCGTTCCGGCTCTCCGCTATCTCGGTGGTGGTCGCGATGCTCTCGCTGGGGTGCCAAATCCTCACCGCCCGAAGCTTCGGCGCCCGGCATCTCTTCGATCTGTATCTGTTCGCGATGAGTATTCCGTTCCTGGTGACGGGCGCCGCCACCGGCTCCTTGTCCCAGGCCTTTGTGCCCAGACTAATGTCTACCCGCCACCAGGGGCGCATCTATCAGAATTCGGTGGCCACGCTGCTGCTGATCTCGGTGGTGGCGGGGGCAGCGATTGCGTTCGGTGGATTGTCGGTGACGGAATGGAGTACCTCGGCGCTGGGGAGTGTGTTCACGGCGTCAGACCGCTCGGCGGTGATATCGATCGCCAGGGTAGCTTGGCTATCTTCCGGGCTGGCTTTGTTGGTTTCGGCCTTAACCGCGGTTCACCATGCGGAAAAAAGCTTCTTGCTGCCGGCCATCACCGGCACCGCTCTCTATGGGGGAATGATTGCGGCGATGCTAGGATTTCGCTCCCCACGCACACCCATCATTCTGGTCTGGGGCATGCTCGCCGGCTCCCTCTTGTCCGTACTGGTACTGCTGCCCCGCGTGCTCCGCTGCGTCACGTTCCATAGTTTTGCCCAACCGGAACTTGCTTCTCTTTTCGCCGGCGCCGGCCGGGTGGTGCTGGTGCTGATGGCCAACTGTGCGTTCTGCGGAGTGGCGCCGGTCGAGGCATTTCTGGCGCCAAAGTTTGGCCCGGGCGCGCTGTCCTATCTGGGCTATGCGGAGCGATTGATCATTGCCATGGGCGCGGTGGTCGTGGCCGGTCCTTCGGTGCTGCTGGTCCCGGCGGTGGCGGAGGCCTACCTGGCCAAGGACATGGAGCGGGTCCATCGTCTGGCGCTCCAGACCCTGGCCGCGGTGACGGTGATCGCAACCTTGCTGGGGTTGATCTTCTGCATGATCCGAGTGCCGGTGATCAGCCTGGTTTTGCAACGCGGGGCCTTCGATGCGGCGACTACCCGGGGGGTGGCCGACACCCTTCCCTGGATGCTGGTCGGCAGCATCGCCATGTTTGGCACCCAGATTGTCTTCCGCGTGCTGTATGGGCAGAATATGCATACCTTTCCCGCAACCATTGGCCTCATCGTTCCCGGGCTTTACCTGATCGTGGCCCTGGGGCTGGGCCACTCCTTCGGCTTTCAGGGCATATGTATCGCCTATGCCATCTCCTGGTGGCTGGCTTTCCTGGTGTTGCTGGTCAAAATATTCGGCGTGCGCTGGCAGCGGATTTGGGGCCTGGCGAGCGCCCCGCTGAAGGGCACGCTGGTGGCGCTGGTGATCACCGGGTCCACGGTTTTCGCGGGACAGAGGCTTTTGCTCCCGCCGCAACCGAGCCGGGGCAACCTCGCCCTTGCCCTGCGTTGCTTGACGGTAGCCGGGCTGGGGATCGCTTCCTTTGCGGTCTCAGGCGCCATCCTGTGGCTGCGATCGGACGGCGGCGCTTGGCCGCCCGGCCGCCGCCACTCGTCCCCGGGCAAATGATCGTGAGTGGGGCTGCCTTTGTCGTTTGCCGGCAGAGAGGATAGGCACCAGGAACCCTGATGACCCATATAGACAAACTACGGGTGGCGATTGTGGTTGCGTCCAGAGATGAATCTGTCGATCTTTGGCAGCCGCTCTTTACGTTATTTCGCAAGCATTGGCCAAACTGTCCTTTTCCTCTGTATCTGGTCAGTAACACGCTTAGTTATGGAGATATGGGAGTATCGACGATCCTGGTGGGCGCGGATCGATCCTGGTCCGACACCCTGCACTCCGGGCTCAGTCAGTTGCAGGAAGAGTACGTGCTCCTTTGGATTGATGACCACTTCCTCATGGAACCGGTGAAAGCTGCCACGGTACTGGGGGCGGTGAACGCGTTGCTGCGGCTGGGCGGCAACTATCTCAGGCTTCCCGCCCTCCCTCAGCCTGATCAGCCATGGAATGACTATTTCGGTGTTATCAGCAAGGGAGCGGTTTACCGCACGTCGGTGGTGGCGTCGCTGTGGAAGAAGACGATGCTGGAACGTTTGTTGCAACCGGGCGAGAGCGCCTGGGACTTTGAAACCGCAGGCGCCGCGCGCTCCGACCAATATGACGGATTCTTTTCCACCTGGCGCAGCTGTTTTGCCATCGAAAATTTATTAATCAAGGGCCGAGTCCGCTCCGCGGCACGACGACGGATCGAGCGCACTTTAAGCCACGCATTCAAACTCTCTCATCCCATCATGAGCCCCGTCGAGGAAGCAGAATTCGCCCTGCGCATGGTGGGCAATCGCGCTCTGGTTAAGCTGCCGCGACGATGGGCGAAGAGAGTTCGTAATGCTGTCTTGCGAAGACGTGGGATGTAAGCGGCTCGCTCGAGCCCACGGTAACCGCCACTCACTTTTTACCAAAGCCTTTGCCATCGCCACCACGCGATCCTTTCCCGGCACGGCACAGCAGGGACGCAGACCCAGGTATTGGAGTAGATCGCTATGCGTAGAACCCCGCACTTGCTTGTCTATACGCCGGTGGTAGCTTTGGTCGACCTCTTGCTGATCCATGCCGGCTTCTTCGGCCTGCTGCTTCTGCGACCAGGCTACTCCGCGGTGCCCACCCTCTCGCTGGCCGCCAACCTGGCTCCGCTGCTCTGCCTGCTCAGTTTAGTTACCTTGAACCTGTTCGATCTGTATACCGACTGGCTTCGTTCCCCGCCCAAGCAGTCATTTTATTTTATGTGCGTGTCTGCATTACTGATCTGCGCGTCGGCGATGATGGTGCTGGATTGGGCGCAGCAGTGTCGTCTGCCGCTCGCCTTCCTCGCTCTCAGTGCTTTCGCCGTGTCCGGGTTGTTGACCCTGTACCGGCTGCTGTTACGGCGGTTCTATTGGTCCACGGTTGGCCGCAGCCGAGTCATGGTGCTGGCCATCGATGAGGACCAGGCGGTTCGGCTGCTACGAAAACTCTCCCCGGTGGCGCCCGGATGGATGGAACTGGTCGGCTATTTGATCGAAAAGGATTTCCCCAGCCTGGGCGAAAGCTCGCCCTCCTTTGACGCCATCGTGCTGGCGCCGGGACTCACCCGGGAGCGAGCCCTGGTGGAAAAATGTGCGCAGATGAGAAAGACCGTCATGGCGGTTCCGGCGTTGATGGAGATGTCGCTGCTGCGGGCAAAGCTACACGAAATGGACGATTTGTTAGTCGTCGAGCTGCGAACTCCACATCTCACTTGCGGCCAGGAACTGATGAAGAGACTGTTCGATCTGGCGGTCGCCACGATACTGCTTATCCTTCTCAGCCCAGTGCTGCTGATCACCGCAGCTCTGATCCGGTTTACCTCCAAAGGTGCTGCTGTTTTCAAGCAGGATAGGGTGGGCCGGGACGGGGTGGAATATGAGCTCTATAAGTTCCGCACCATGGTGGTCGATGCGGAAAGAGATACCGGGCCGGTATTTGCGCGCGAATCGGATCCGCGCATCACTCGGCTGGGGAATATCCTGCGCGCCACCCGCATCGACGAATTGCCACAACTGGTGAATGTGTTGATCGGCAACATGAGCTTGATCGGTCCACGTCCCGAGCGCCAGGTCTTCGTAAGCGCCTTCCGCGAGACGATGCCGGATTATGATCTTCGCCTCGGAGTCAAGCCGGGCATCACTGGGCTGGCGCAGGTGGCCGGCAGTTACTCGACCGCGGTAGAAAATAAGTTGCGGCTGGACCTGTTGTACATATCGGACTATTCCCTGATGCGGGATATCTGGATCTTGCTGAGAACCATCCTGGTCGTCTTCCATGGCGAACGCGCCGAAGGAATCAAAGGTCCGTCGTCCTCTCCGGTCATCGTCGAAGAGCACGCCTCGGTTACGTCGAGCTCACACTCTTAGCGGCTTGTCTTAGCGGCTTGTCTTAGCCCCCAGTCAGCGCTCACGCCCGAGCGAGCCATTTACCCCGAAAACATACCAGGAGTTTGGTTGAGGACTTTGTGGAGCATTCCTTGATGGTTCTCTTCTGGCTTTCCCTCGCCATCATCCTATACACCTACGCTGGTTATCCCCTGGGGATCGCTCTGCTAGCCCGTCTGCACCCTCTTCCCTGGATCAAAGCACCATGGCCGGCGGACGTTCCGCCGGTCTCGGTGGTGATGGCGGTGCATAACGGAGCGGCCATGCTTCCCGCTAAGCTGGCCGACCTGCTTAGCCTGGAGCCACACCTGATTAAGGAAGTCATCGTGGTCTGTGATGGTTCGACCGATGCCACCCCCGCGATCCTGGCGCCCCCTCACCCGCCACGCCTGCGAACCATTTTTCTACCCCATCAGGTGGGCAAGGCGACGGCCCTCAACTACGGAGTCGCTGCGGCGGACTCCGAGATTATTCTGTTTGTGGACATTCGCCCGCGCATCCAACCCGGCGCCATCGCGGCCCTGCTCTCCAATTTTGCTGACCCGGCTGTGGGCTGCGTGGGCGGAGAAGTCCTGCTGAAGGTCCAGGGCCACGACCCGGCGGCGGCCACCGTCAGCGGACTTTACTGGCGCTACGAACAATGGATCCGCCATTGCGAGGCCGCGGTCGATTCACCCACTGGGGTCTATGGAGGCTTCTACGCGATACGCCGCACCCTGGCAAGGCCGGTGCCGGCGGGGCTCATTTTGGACGATATGTTTCAGCCGCTCTCGATTCTGCGGCAAGGCTACCGCAGCGTCCTGGACCGTTCCGCGCTGGTTGCCGACACCTGGCCCGCCTCTTCGGCAAATGAGTTCCGGCGCAAAGTTCGTACCCTGGCCGGCAACTTTCAACTAATCGCCGCCGCGCCCTGGCTGCTTACACCCGCCAACCGGGTCCTTTTTCAGCTAGTGTCGCATAAGCTTCTGCGCTTGTTGGTTCCCTATTTTCTAGCATTGCTCTTGCTGTCGGCTGCGATCCTGGGAATGCATTCCCCGGCCTACCTGGCGTTCGCCATTCTGCAAGCGGCCTTCTGGCTGCTGGCTGCGGCCTCGTTGAAGGTAAGCTTGCCTGGCCTCGAGCGGCTGGGGGCGCCGGCGGGGGCATTGCTGCTGCTGAACGTCGCCGCCATCGCTGGGTTTTTCGCTTTTCTTTTTACCAATGGCCCACTGTGGAAAATATGGTCCCCTACCGCGCAGCCGATCGCTCATGACAAAGCGTGACCAGGAACAGTTACGGAGGCAGAACATGCATCTTATGGACACCATGATCAAATATGGCTCGCGGCCAGTGCCTCTTAGGACGATGGTGCTGCGGCGGCTGTTAAGTCGATGGCCGGTTGGCTCCTATGAAGCTCGCCTGCTCGCCGGTGCGGTGATGCGACCCCATTACGGGTGGTGCATGTACCATGCTGCCGTTGAGGCCAAAGCATTGGGATACTCGGCAGTAACGGTCATTGAATTGGGAGTCGCAGGGGGCAACGGCTTGATCTGCCTCTGCCAACATCGCAAAGAAATCGAAGAGGCGCTCGGGGTGGAAGTCTTAGTCGTGGGTTTCGACCGAGAAACCGGGCTTCCCGAAAGCACTGATTCCCGCGACTTGCCCTATTTCTGGCCTTCCGGTTCCTTCAAAATGGACCGCAGTGCTTTAGAAATGCGCCTTGCCGGCCGAGCGGAACTGATCCTCGGCGACATATCTCGAACCTCTGAGAGCTGGAACGCCCGCCCTGACGCTCCGCTCGGTGCGGTGTTGTTCGACCTCGATTTATATACTTCTACGACAGCCGCGCTTGCCTTTCTCACAAAACAATACGTTCTTCCGCGAGTATGGTGCTACTTCGACGATATCTGCGGAGGTCCGGAAAATGCGATCACAGACAGCATCGGTGAGCGGGAGGCGATTAAGCACTTCAACCAAAACTCGGAGCGAAGGCTGCTCAATGATCATCTCTCGCCCGCATATGCTTTTTCGAGTATGACGCCCGAAAGCTGGCACCAGCAGGTCTATCTGTACCACCGCCTTAACCATCCCGATTACAACAAATGCAAGTATGCGCCTGGAGAGAGGGATCAGTTAGGGCTGCGAAACGGAGTCTAACCCTTTCCCTGTTCCGCCTCAGCCAGCAGATCCGTTTCCACCTCCGGTCACAAAACCAGATGACGAGTCTTGATGAACACTCTTAAAATTGCCTGGATCAGCCTCGCTCTGCTGGCAGCCGTTTGCTCACCCGCGCAGACTACGGCCACGTCCGACCATCCGGTCTCGTCCCCCAGCACTTCCGAGGACCAGGCAGCCCGCGATGCGAGTTCTACTTATCTCGAACTGGATAGCTGGATCTATCCCGCCATCGAAAGGCTGGCGGCGCAGGGTGTTGTTCCATATGAGTTTCTAGGCTTACGTCCGTGGACGCGCCGAGCTATTTATCAGATGCTTGCGACTGCGGCGCCGGCCACGCAGCCCGCTGAAGAGCTGGTGCGGGCCATCAAGAAAGAACTATTCCGCGAGGTTGCCGGCGGATCGGACCCGCTGGGCAAAAACATCTTTGTCGAAAGTATCTACCAGCGAACTCAATTCACTTCTGGTACTCCGCTCAATGATAGCTATCATTTCGGGCAGACGATCGCAAACGACTTCGGGCGCCCCTACGGACACGGTTGGCAACAGATTGCCGGATTTGAAACCCGGGCGGAGCATGGCAGGTTCTCCGTCTTTGTTCGCGGTGAATACCAGCGCAGCCCAAGCGTACCGGGGTACAGCGCAGACATGGCCCAAATTATCGCCGCGCAGGACGATAATCCGGCGCGGAGTTATACCAACCGTATGGCGGAGCAGACCTTTCGTCTGCTTGACACCTACGCATCGGTGGAGTTCCTGGGTCAGCAATTTTCCTTTGGCAAGCAGAGCTACTGGTGGGGGCCAGATTCAGCGAGCGCGATGATGCTCAGCAACAATGCAGAGCCGTTCTACTCCTTTCGCATCGACCGTACCTTACCGTTGCATATTCCTTTGCTATCGAAACTTCTCGGGCCCATACGGTACGACAACTTCTTTGCTAAGCTCTCCGGGCACCTGTATCCCCGGCAGCCTTATTTCTATGGCCAGAAGATCAACTTCTCTCCCACCAGGAATCTGGAACTGGGGTTTGCTCGGGACGCCGTCATCGCCGGCGATGGAAGCACACCACTGACTTTTGCAACTTTCTGGCAGAGCTTTAGCAGTACATCGAGCCAGACGAACGCAAATTCTGTTCGCAATCCGTTGGGGGCCCGTCATGGCAGTTTCGACTTCCGTTACCGCTTGCCAGGGGTCAGCAACTGGCTGACCCTGTATGCCGATTCCCTGGTCCACGATGATATTTCGCCAGTGGATGCGCCGCGGCACGCTGCCACCACTGCGGGCATCTATCTGTCCCGGTTCCCATGGATCGCCAAACTCGATCTCCACGTAGAGGGCGGCAGCAGCGACATGACGCCCAGGGCGGAAGGCGGGAAATACTACTATTACGAAGGCATTTACCGCGACTGCTACCTCAACAAGGGAAATCTGATGGGCTCCTGGCTTGGCCGTGAAGGGACCGGTGGGCAAGCCTGGTCGACTTATTGGTTCCATGCTCACAGCACGCTCGAGGTTGGGTATCGCACCCTTAGGGTATCGCGGCACTTTGTGCCTCAGGGGGAGAGTCAGCAGGCCGGTTATGGGGAACTGCGGTATCGCTGGCAGGATGGCATGGCACTGGAGTTTCTGTTGCAAGCCGAGCGCTGGAACGCTCCCGCGCTGGCGGCCGGCCCGCAAACGGACGTGACCACCCAGTTTCAGGTTTCCTTCAACCCCAGAAGTTGGAAGCTTCCCCTACGGCAACCACTCGCTGCCGGTAACTCGTTGCTGGATAGGCAATAAATGATTCGATCCGAAACAAAAAAGACGCGTCTGCTTGACTTGGTGCGAAAAGTCGGCCCCCTGGATGTTGTCTACGACTGCGGCAGTCGGGATGCGTCCGACGGCCTCGAGTTGGCGATCGCGACTGGAGCCACGGAATTGCATATTTTTGAATGCAATCCACCATCGGTAGAACTGTGCAGGAAGAACGTGGTCCAACATAAACCGGAGGGCCTCACGGTTTTCATCAACGATTGCGCCATCTCTGATAAGCCAGGGGCGGTCTCGTTTTTTCCTATCGACGTTCACCAGACCCTTACACCTCACCCTGACGGTAATCCGGGTGCATCCAGCCTTTTTCATGCCAATCCGAAATACCCTCATGAAAAATATGTTCAAGGGAATGTCATCGTAAGAGCAACCACGCTGGATGAATACTCCAAGTCCCACCGCCTGCCCGATCTCTTGTGGATGGACTTGCAAGGGGCCGAGTTGCTGGCACTTAAGGGGGGCAGAAATGCGCTAAGACGCACCAAGGTTATCCATACCGAAGTGTCTTTTCGCCCAATGTACCAGAACCAGGTCCTTTTTTGGGAGCTAGACAAACACCTTCGATCGACCTTCCAACGAGCTTATATCGAGATGGGACGCTGGCCAGATTTTCTGCCCCTCTACCAACTGCTTAAAACGGGGCCGTGGACGGCGAACGCGGTGTACGTGCAGGGCCAATCTTGGTGACTGGAATGAGAGCACCACTTATGGCAGCCTGGCAAAATTGAAATCCGTCCAAATCAACTTGAAATCGCGATGAAATTCGTCGTCCTGAATTGCTCATAGACTTCTTTGTAAGATTCGATGGGGTGCAGATATCCGGAAGGAGTAATCCTCCGGATCTTCATCTTTACTTCTTGGAAAAAATACCAGAAGTCGCGAAAGAACGTTCGTGTATCGATATTGCACCCGCCGAATTCGAAGCTGACCACGTCAATCGACCGGTCGTCGAACATTTTTCTGGCTCCGTGCAGCGCGTCGAGCTCATGACCCTCGACGTCGATCTTTAACAGACTAATGTGGCCGATGCTATTGGCCGCGCAGTAGCTATCGACGGTTCCGATGGTAACCGGTTGGGAGTTGCTGAGGTCGATGCCGAAATGTTCCAACTTCCTTTTCGTGAGTGACGCGAGACCCGATCCGGCGCAGTCGAAATGGAGTGTCCCCTGGCCGCATTCCCTTCCCAGGGCTATATTGCTCAGCTTGATTCGGTCGTCTCCAAGAGCGGACTCCCGCAAACTCTTGAATGCTTCGCATCCAGGCTCAAAGCAATGGATAGAGACATCGCGCGCGGCAACGTGACGAAGGGCGAGACCCAAAAACTGGCCCTGATTGGCGCCCACGTCAAATATGCAGTAGGGTGGGTTGAACCTTTGCCTGAGTATGGCAAAAATCGCTTGCTCTCCACTCAACTGAACGCCGCTGCCGGATCCGATTCCCATCAGGTACTGTGATGCCAAGACGGTTCTCTCAAGCCCCCTCTCCATCAGACGGTTGCCGGAGATCTTGATTGTCTGCTCCAAGGCACACTGCATAAAGCGGTTCCCGGATATGTTGATCAACACTTGTTTCAGCAAACGGACATGACCTTTCTGCTCGATATCCTCATAACGTGTCACTCGACAAAAGCTTCATCTGCGGTTGCTAACCGAACATCCTCTGCCTCGTATACCCGCCATGAGACATTCCAAGAACAGCCTACAAGCAAAAGAAACAGAAGCGCGAAAAATGGAGGGATTGCTGGAACATGGATGCCAAAACGGAACGTGAGCAGCGAGCCTTCCCGATGTACCCGGCGAGGTTATATACCGCATGGAATGGCTTGACGGGAACGCCCGGGATGGCGACATTCTTCAGGAAAAGTCACAAGTACCCCGGTGGAAGCTGTTAAGAAATCGAGTCGTCTGGAAGAATCCGATTGATGGGCCTGCCTCTCCGGCAGGCCCATTTTTTTTGTGCGCCCGGCCGTTTCGCGAGTGAAGCGGCTTTCCGAGTCTTCCGACAGGCCGGGATCAAGCCGCAAGTGAATCCATCTACTAGGACTCCGGCTCTACTTCTATAGCGTTAATGAGCGGATAGTTGGTGACCGGCGTGAAATACAGTTCCAACATATCGTGGGCCGTCGGCTTTACATGATCAAAGGTAACCACCATGGTGCCGTCCCCGGGCTGCTTCAGAATGTCGTAATCCTTGAGCAGTGTCGTGCCATTGCAGTAGACGTCAAATACACGGCTCCCTACCCCGCCCGAGCCACCATTGCTCTTGCCAAACCATTGTTCAGAAAAGTAGAGCCTGACTTTGTAGTCTTGGCCGGCAACCACGGGAATAAGGTAGCGAAAATGTCCGTATCGCTCCCACTCGTAAAGCCTGGGGTTTGCTACCCTCGGCAGGCCGTCGGTATGAGAAGTTCTCCTGCCACCCCGGAAGAACCGTTCCGGCTGCCATATGCTTCCCTGGTCATCTCGGAAGACGGCGGGGCCGGCAAGCATCCTTAGCGGCAGACCGCGCTCCGACGGAGACGGCGTAAGCTCGGCCGCGTTTACGAAAGAGGCATCCGAGGTAAAGTCCAAGTGGATGGCGCCATCGGTCATGGGACGGATGCCGGCGTAGATCTTGCCCACCATCACATCATCACCACCCCCCTCGTCCACGATATCGAGGGCCGCGGTCGGAGTGTTGTTGATCGAAACATCGACCTGGCGCGCCCCCTCCTTATCGCTCGTAGTGTCGGCAAACAGTAACTGTAGCTGATAGTTGCCTGGTGGAACAGGGATTCTACATTGGAATTTTCCTTCGCGTCCCTGTTGCAATAAGGCTGGATCGTCTGTGCCCTGAATGTCATGGATCGGGTGGGAAAAAGTTGACCCTCCCTTGCAGTACTGGTCTGGAAGCCAGGTGCGCCCGGCGGCATCTATATAAGGATGCGAGGCCGCGCCGAACTGAAAACGGATCGCTCTCTCCTGTGTCGTCATCGCAGGTTGCGCAGGCGCGCGATCTTCGTTCAGCTGGGCCCCGGACAGAATGCCTTGCAGCTTGGCGGGCATGGCTGATCTTTTCTGCATCAACAGGATGCTTCCTAGTAACAGCAGAACCGCTGCTCCAGAAACGGCGACCGCCGCCCAGCTCGTCCTCCCCGGCCGGGTAGGGGACGGCGCCCTCTCCAGGGGTGCTTCGACCGGGGGAGGAAGATCAGGAAAACCTGGCGGCAGTGCGAACGGCTTTTCTTTGCGTTCAAACTGCAGCAAATACTTCCCCGCCGGGAGCCGAATCTGGATGGGGTGGTCGGCCCCTTCCGTGGCGTAGTACTGCTCCAACTTCTTCCTCAACGTATGAGCCGTCACCCGCACAATGGTGTCTGATTGGGGGTCAAACTGCTCGTGCCGATGCAGAGCCTGCACGGCGATGCTGTATTCCTTCACCTCTTCCGTCTTGCCGGCGAAGTATTGCTCCGCGACGTACTCCAGAAAGTGCCTCAGGTTGGGCGCCTTCTCCAAAATGCCCGACTGCAGCAATGCCTGCAGCTCCTGCCATTCCATTTCCTCTTTGGTACCAAGCGGAGGATGCGTCACAACCATGTGGGTAATGCTCCTAAGATCACGGCGGGAAACATTATAACCACCCGCAAGTAACAAAGGTGACCTTAACCGCTTCATTAACGTAGTTAACGTTGGGGATAGCAGGTGCTCTTCTCCACTCCCGGCTTATATCACACATTCAACACGGCTTACGGATCGTTAATGGGGCGCCGGAACGGCTCCGCCGGGGAGGTTACCCTGGTTTCGCATGCTCGAGAACCTGACGATTATCGGTGAATGAACGGGGACTCACTTGCCAGCGCGGCAACCGAGGGCTGAGTGTTGCGCCCATTGCATTTGCCGGGCCCTCCGAACACACACATCGGGTGCCGGCAAGCGGAGCGCTCATGAATCGCCTCATTCCCCTGCTCGAAGCCGCCTTCCTTTTTCAGATCCTCTGCCATGCTCGGGCCTCCTTTCGGCACGCAGAAAGCAGCCGCCGTCCCAAGCTGGTGGTTGCACTCGTCATGCTTTTCTGCGTCAGCGTGAGCGGCCTCTTTCTGGGAACCGGTACCGCCTCCGCACAAAACAACACCATCTTCGGTCCCAATGTGTACGTCTTTACCCCCAGCAATTCTGTCTCTTCCATCAATTCGACCCTGAACACACTGAATGCGAATACCCAGTTCAGCACCAGTCGCTACGCAGTGCTCTTCGCACCGGGTACGTATACCGGCGTCGAAGCCGAGGTTGGCTACTACGAGTCGGTCGCGGGCCTGGGCCAGACTCCCAGTGCGGTCACGATCAGCAACGGTTACCTGACGTCGAACCAGACGGACTCAAATGGAAACATCACGACCAATTTCTGGCGGTCGCTGGAGAACATGTACATCACTCCCCCGTCAGGCGACGTTCTGCAATGGGGGGTTTCGCAAGGGGCGCCTTTCCGGCGCATGTATGTCAACGGCGCCCTGGAGCTGACGAATACCAATTGCGGCTTTGCCAGCGGCGGATTTACCAGCGACACCGTGGTCACCGGCAATGTGAACTCCTGCTCGCAACAACAGTGGTACACCCGCAACAGCTCTATCGGGAGCTGGTCGAGCGGGGTGTGGAATATGGTCTTCTCCGGAGTGACTGGCGCGCCCACGCCCAACTACCCGACCAACTCCTATACGGTGCTGCCCACCACGCCGGTCAGCCGCGAAAAGCCTTTCCTCTACATGGATAGCAGCGGCAACTACTGGGTGTTCTCTCCCGGCCTACGGACCAATTCGTCAGGCACGAGCTGGTCCGGCGGAGGGCTTGGTACCGGCACTTCCCTGCCCATCAGCAGCTTCTTCATCGCCACCCCATCGAGCACCTTGGCGCAGATCAACACGGCGCTGGCGTCGGGGGAAAACCTCATCCTGACTCCCGGAATTTATCAGTACAGCGGAACCATCAACGTCACCAACGCCAACACCGTGGTGCTGGGACTCGGCTATGCGGATTTGGTTCCGCAGACGGGAACGGCTGCTATCACGGTTGCAGATGTAAGCGGAGTGCAGGTTGCCGGCCTGCTGGTGGATGCCGGGCCGGTCAACTCACCGGTACTCTTCGAGGCGGGCGTGGCCGGCGGATCGCGGGTCAGCCATGCCGGCAACCCAACTTCGATCAACGACGTGTTCTTTCGGATTGGCGGCGCGACCGCGGGAACGGCGACCACCAGCCTCGAAATCGATAGCGACAACGTGATTCTGGACAACATCTGGGCGTGGCGCGCGGACCATGGAGCGGATGCCTCGTGGACCGGCAACGTAGCCAATTATGGGCTGGTTGTCAATGGAGACAATGTCACCGCATTGGGGCTGGCGGTCGAGCACTACCAGCAAAACCAGGTAGTTTGGAACGGTCAAGGTGGCGAAACCATCTTCTACCAGAGCGAGATGCCCTATGACGTGCCGAGCGAGGCTGCATGGATGGACGGCAGCATAGACGGGTACGCGTCTTACTACGTGTCTCCAACGGTTACCACGCACACCGCATACGGTCTCGGTGTTTACTCGTACTTCGACCAGGGAGTCGACATTATCGCCAACAGCGGCATCACGGTGCCGATCGCAGCCGGAGTCACCGTCACCGATGCGGTCACGGTATTCCTGAATGGAAGCGGCCAAATCACCTACACCATTGCCTCCGACAGCCCGACAGTCGACAACGCAGGCACGACGGTGGATTCGGCATCTTACATCAGCTATGTCACTTCGTATGGCGGCTCGAACGCAAGTTGCACCGCCGCGCCAGGCGCGCCGGGAGGGCTGTCTGCCACGGCAACCTCCTCCAGCCAAATCAGCCTGAGCTGGGGCGCCAGCTCTGCTGGATCGTCCTGCACGGTAAGCTACAACGTGTTCCGCAGCACCACCGGCGGATTCACTCCTTCGTCAAGCAACCAGATCGCTTCGAGCCTGACGGGAACCACTTATGCGGACAGCGGGCTTACTGCCTCAACAACCTACTACTACGTGGTAGAGGCGGTAGACGCCGCGGGCAGTTCGGCACCCTCGTCCCAGGCCAGCGCAGAGACTCTGGGCGGCTCGTCATGCAGTGCCGTTCCATCGGCGCCTGCCGGGTTGACGGCGACCGCATCGTCTTCGAGCGCCATCGGCTTAAGCTGGACGGCAGTCACTCCGCCGGCTAACTGCACCATTAGTTCTTACAAGCTCTACGGCAGCACCACCAACGGATTTACCCCTGGCTCCGGCAACCTGATTTCCACTGTATCTTCTGGCACGACTTACTCCGACACCGGTCTCTCTGCATCCACGACCTATTACTTTGTGGTGGAAGCAGTGGACGCGTTCGGTAACTCGGTGGCATCCACACAGCAATCAGCTACTACGCAGGCAGCTGCATCCGGCTCAGAGGTCTTAGCCATTGCAGCCGGCGGCCCGGCCGAAAACAACTCCGGCGGCGGCGACTACGGGTTTGTCGCCGACGAATACTTCAACGGCGGCGGCGATAATGCCGTCACCAGCGCCACCATCAATCTCACCCAACCGGGCGTGAATGCAGCCCCAATGGCGGTGTATCAGCACGGGCGCTCCGGGGCCTTTACTTACACGATTCCCGGCTTGACGGCCGGCGCACAGTACTCCGTGCTGCTGCATTTCGCCGAAACTTATTTCAAGGCCGCGGGTGCCCGCGAGTTCAACGTGGCCATTAACGGCACCTCTGTGCTCACGAACCTGGATGTTTACGCCACCGTCGGAGCCAATGCGGCACTGCTCGAGACCTTCACCGCTACCGCTAACAGCAGCGGCGACATGGTGATCGCTTTCGCGCTGGGCGCGGCCAACCAGCCGCTGCTCATGGGCATTGAAGTGCGCAGCAGCGCAAGCGGTAGTTGCAGCGTGGTTCCGGCGGCGCCTACCGGGCTGACGGCCATCGCTTCCTCCTCCAGCGCCATCGGCCTGAGCTGGTCTGCAGTCACCCCTCCGGCTAACTGCACCATCAGTTCTTACAAGGTCTACGGCAGCACCACCAGCGGGTTCACTCCCTCATCGAGCAACCTGCTGGGTTCTCCCACCGGCACAACCTTCTCCAGCACTGGTTTGACGGCTTCGACCACCTACTACTACGTGGTGGAAGCAGCGGACGCGGACGGTAATTCGGTGGCCTCAACCCAGGCCAGCGCGAAGACGGCGGCTGCATCCTGCTCCGCGGTTCCCTCTGCGCCGACGGGGTTGACAGCCATCGCTTCTTCCTCCAGCGTGATTGGTCTCAGTTGGTCGGCGGTTACTGCGCCGGCTAACTGCACCATCAGTACCTATGACCTCTACAGAAGTACGACCAGCGGGTTCACTCCCTCGGGGAGCAATCTGCTCACCAGCACCACCGGCACCAGCTACTCCAATACCGGTCTCACCGCTTCGACGACGTATTACTACGTTGTGGAGGCGGTGGACGCGGACGGCAATTCAGCGCCATCAGCGCAGCAGTCCGCAACCACGCAAGCGGCCAGCGGAAGCACAGAGGTAGTGGCCATCGCCGCCGGCGGTGCGGCAGAAAGTAACTCCGGCGGAGGCGATTACTCCTTTGTTGCTGACGAAGACTTCAGCGGCGGAGGGGATAACAGCCCGGTTACGGCAACCATCAACCTAACCCAGCCCGGCGCCAACGCAGCACCCATGGGGGTCTATCAGCATGGACGAGCCGGAATCACAACTTACACGATTCCGGGGCTCACGGCCGGCAGCACTTATACCGTCCTGCTTCACTTCGCCGAGACCTATTTCACGGCAGCGGGAGATCGTGAATTCAATGCCGCCATCAACGGCACTACCGTGCTCACCAACCTCGACATCTACGGCACTGTGGGCAAAGACGCGGCTCTGCTGGAGACCTTCAACACCACGGCCAACAGCAGCGGCCAGATCGTGATCGCATTTACTACCGGAGCTGCCGACCAGCCCCTCGTCATGGGAATTGAGATCCGGACCAACTAAATTTGCAGGTCAAGCCGCCGGTCTAAAAGGAGCGCCATGTATTCCAAATACATCCGCATGGAAGGGACTTTGAGTCTATCGAGTTGGTGGCTAGTGCCGATGCTGATCCTGCATCTGTTGGCGGCCATGTACGCAAGCAGAGCGAACGCGCAGCCAGCCCCGCCGGCATCCGCTCGGATCACGATCAATCTCTCCGAGGGAGTTCCCAATTTCGTTGGCAATGCGGCGGCGACGGATCCGAGTGCCGCTTTGCCACAAAGCAATTGGTGGTACGAGAACAATCAGGATTCCACCGCTTTCGCGGCCACCGGCTATTCCGAGGTCGCTGCTCCCAGCGCCGACACCGGACCCGCTTGCGGCAGCACCCTTTCCACTCCCGACTGGATGCAAGTGGGCATTCCCAACGATGCGAACATTTGGCGCACGTTTATCAATCAGGCGGCAGGTGGTGGACAAGGGTCTCTGTGTGGACAAAACAACTGGTATCGCCTGCACTTCAAGGTGGACCCCACGTATGCAAACAGCAAGGTCATGGTCGAGTTTGAGGGTGCGCATACCGGCGCTCAGGTTTACATCAATGACACGCTGCTGCCCGGCGTCAGTGCCGTCGCTGCCAATGCGGAGGCTTCGCACGTCGTGGGTTTCATTCCCTTCCTTGTCGATCTCACGCCATACATTACTGCCGATGGGGTGACAGAAAATGTGCTCGCGGTGAGGGTTTCCCGGGGCAATACGTGGTTTGAAGATCCTCAATTCTCCGAGGTCTTTCGCTTCGGTCAGGCCATGGCTGGGTTGTTCAGGCCGGTAAAAATGTTCATTACCAGCAAGGTTCATATCCCAAACAATGTGTATTCCAATCAGAAGACCTGGGGTACCTACGTCGCAACCGTGTCCGAGGTCCCATCTTCCGGCAGCACGGCGACAGCCAACTCGGCTGTCATTCAGGTTGAAACCAACGTTCTCAACGAGAATACGACTTCCCAAACAGTAACCCTGACAACGCAGATTGTGGACGCGAACGGAAACGTCGTAGCCACCGCCACGCCCGTCACGCAGACGGTGGCTCCGACGACTCCGGGCAATTTTCCGTCCTCTGCGACTCCGATGTTCAGCCAACAGATAACCGTCGCCAATCCGACGTTATGGTATCCAAACAATTCCACATACGGTAAGCCGTATTTGTACACAGTCAACCACATCGTCAGTGTCAATGGCGTGGTGGTCGATGTCGCGCAGAGTCCGCTCGGCATCCGCACCATCACCTGGGATACGGATTACCCCTACTTCAACGGTCACATGATGAATTTGTGGGGCGGCTCCGGGCGCTACGATTATCCGGGTTTGGGATCGTCGGTACCAGAAGAACAGCAATGGCGCGACCTCTCGCTGCTGGCCGCAGAGGGAGGAAATATTTATCGCCCGGGCCACTCGCCAAGCAGCGAGGAGTTTGTGAACGCAGCCGATGCCTACGGCATCATGATTGACCAGCCGAGCGGAGACAACGAAGAAGCCTTCGCCGACCCAACGACAGATATGGTGACGCTGAAGCAAGAGTTGCATCGCGACATAATCATTCGCGACCGCAGCCATCCGTCGATTCTCGATTGGGAATCGAATAACGGCACGATGGAGGAATCTGTCGGCAAGGCCCTGTTGGCCATCAATTCGATGTGGGATCCAATCAATACGCGCATTGCCGCCGACCGTACTCCTGACCCGGTAAACGGCTATCTGCTAGGTTGCACCCTGGAAGGATGCGAGGTTGGGGTCAAGAACGAATTCCCGAATAATCCGGCCTGGGGATCAGAATATTGGGGCACCGGCACGGCGCAAGGCCTGGCCTGGAATTACGAGATCGCCTTTGTTGCGCCCTTCTTGGGTAACTGGCGCCAAGGCAGGGCTGCCGACACCATGGGAATGGCGCAGTGGTACCTTGCGGATACTCCTGGCGAAACTGGTCAATACGTGGAAGCCGGCACCAGCACCACCGCTCCCGGGAACTCCAACGCGGTCCGCTCTCTGGGCGCTTCCTTGCTGGACCAGAACCGTTTGCCGAAATTGTTGTATTACGTCTACCAAGCCGCCTGGACGCCCTTCACCATCCAGCCGGTCGTTCACCTGGCGGGCCACTGGAATCTTTCCTCCGGGAATGTTCAGGTAAACGCCTTCAGTAACTGCCCATCGGTCGAACTGCTGGTCAATGGCATACAACAGGGGGCCATTGAGGTCCCGAACTCCTGGACCTCGAACGACTCAGCGAATCAGACAGAGACCGATACCCTGATACCCTTCCAGACGTCCTGGATTGTGCCGTGGGTTTCCGGCACGGTGACAGCGGAATGCTTGAACGCCGCGGGAACTGTGGTAGCGACAGACAGCAGGACCACAGCTGGAGCCGAAAGCAAGATCGTGCTCACGGTCGTTCCCGAGTTGACCAAGCCCAATGGCCCGACCTTCGAGGTTACGGCAAATGGTTCGGACGCGGCTTTTGTTACGGCCACGATTGAGGACGCGAATGGGAATTGGGAACCGCTGGCCGCAGACAACATCACTTTTTCAGTGACCGGCCCGGCTACTTACCAGGGCGGCACCCAGCAATATGTATCTACAAATACAAATACCTACTCCAACGCCAACTCTACTTATATAGGCGGCGTGCCGGACGCTTTCTATCACTCGCCGGGCGACCCCGAGTTGCAGGTGGAAGGCGGCCTGACCAGAGTCGCGCTGCGCAGCCAGTTCACTCCTGGAACAGTGACTGTGACCGCCACGGCTCCCGGGCTCGGGAGCGGTTCGGTTTCCTTTCCGATCGTCGCCGTGCCGGATCCCCGCACCACGACCAGCAGTTGCACCACGGTTCCGACGGCGCCAACCGGGTTGACTCCGACCGTCTCTTCCTCCAGCGTGATCAGCTTAAGTTGGACGGCCGAGAACCCTCCGCCCAACTGCAGCATCAGTTTCTACAACGTCTACAGCAGCACCACCAGCGGGTTCACGCCATCAACAAGCAATCTGATTGCAAGCGGTATCACCAGCGCCACCTACCTCGCCACCGGCCTCGCCGGTTCGACGAAATACTATTTCGTAGTGGAAGCCGTTGACGCGGACGGTACTTCGGCGGCCTCGGCGCAAGTGGCCGCCACCACGCCGGCTACCCCGGTGTGCACGGCGGTTCCATCGGCGCCAACCGGACTCACCCCCACGGTGTCCTCCTCCAGCGCAATCAGCTTGAGTTGGACGGCAGTGACCCCTCCCGCTAACTGCACCGTCAGTTCCTACAGCGTCTACGGCGGAACGACCGCGAATCCGACCACCCTGATTGCAACCGTGACGTCGGGCACCACTTACACCAACACCGGCCTGGCGGCTTCCACACTCTATTACTACGTCGTGAAAGCGGTCGATGCGGACGGCGCATCGGCTGGGGCGCAAGTAAGCGCGAGCACACCAGCGGCCTCCGGACCGGCAATCGTATCCATCGACGCCGGCGGTCCGGCGCAAAGCAACTCGGGCGGGGGCGACAATTCCTTTGTCGCCGACGAAGACTTCACCGGTGGAAGCACCTACACGGTGACGAATACCATCACCATCCCCGGCAGTGTCAGCGCCACCGCTGCTCCGGCGGCGGTCTACCAGTCGGCGCGGCAGGGTGCCTCTACTTATACGATTCCCGGCCTCACCGCCGGGAGCAGCTACAACGTGCGCCTGCATTTTGCCGAGCTCTATTTCTCCGCCGCCGGCGGCCGTGAATTCAATGTGGCCATCAACGGAACAACGGTGCTGACCAACTTCGACATCTACGCCACAGCCGGTGCGAACTACACGGCTGTGGTTGAGCAGTTCTCCGCAACCGCCAACAGCAGCGGCGACATCGCGATCGCCTTCACCAACGGCGCCCTCGACCAGCCCATGATCAACGGTCTCGAGGTGCTGGGCACATCCACTGCTTGCTCCGCCGTTCCCTCGACCCCGACTGGACTGACGGCGACGGCCTCTTCCTCCAGCGCCATCGGCTTGAGTTGGGCGGCGGTGACTCCTCCGGCGAACTGCACGGTCAGCTCCTACAGCGTGTATGGCGGGACAACTGCGAATCCGACCACCCTGATTGCAACCGTGACGTCGGGAACCACTTACACCAACACTGGACTGGCAGCTTCGACGCTCTATTACTATGTCGTCAAAGCGGTCGATGCGGACGGCGCATCGGCCGGGGCGCAGGCGCAGACATCGACTCTGGCCGCCCCGTCATGCACCTCGGTTCCCCCTACGGGGCCGACCAATCTGACAGCAACCGCGGCTTCGTCGAGCTCCATCGGCTTGAGCTGGACGGCCGCTCCCGCGAACCCTCCCTGCACCATCACGTCCTACAATGTCTACCGCAGCACAAGCAACGGCTTCACCCCGTCGCCGACTACTCTGGACGCGAGCGGCGTCACGGGCACAACCTACTCCGACACCGGCCTCGCGGCTTCGACAACCTACTACTACCTGGTGGAAGCGCTTGACTCCTTCGGCGCGTCGGCGGCCTCGAACCAAGCAACAAATACGACGCTACCAGCATCCTCCGGCACCTCGATCGTATCCATCAACGCCGGCGGTCCGGGGGAAAGCAACTCGGGCGGGGGCGACAATTCCTTTGTCGCGGATGAAGACTTCACCGGCGGGGGCACCTACTCGGTGACGAATGCCATCACCATCCCCGGCAGTGTCAGCGCCACCGCTGCTCCCGCGGCGGTCTACCAGTCGGCGCGCCAGGGTGCCTCTACTTATACGATTCCCGGCCTCACCGCTGGGACCAGCTACAACGTGCGCCTGCATTTTGCCGAGCTTTATTTCTCCGCCGCCGGCAGCCGTGAATTCAATGTGGCCATCAACGGAACAACGGTGCTGACCAACTTCGACATCTACGCCACGGCCGGTGCAAAGTATACGGCGGTGGTCGAGCAGTTCTCCGCAACCGCCAACAGCAGCGGCGACATCGTGATCGCCTTCACCAATGGCGCCCTCGACCAGCCCATGATCAACGGCATCGAGGTGCTGGGCACATCCACTGCTTGCTCCGCCGTTCCCTCCGCGCCCACCAATCTGACGGCAACGGCCTCTTCCTCCAGCGCCATCGGCTTGAGCTGGACGGCGGCGACTCCTCCGGCGAACTGCACGGTCAGTTCTTATACCGTGTACGGCGGGACGACTGCGGATCCGACTACCGTGATCGCCAGCGGCGTGACGGGCACAACCTACTCCAACACCGGCCTCGCGGCTTCGACAACCTACTACTACCTGGTGAAAGCGGTGGACGCGGACGGCACGTCGGCGGCCTCGAACCAGGCAACCAACACCACGGAAGCAAGCGGTTCGGGCTCCGACTTCATCGCCATCAACTCTGGCGGTCCGGCGGTAAGCAACTCGGGCGGCGGTGATGCATCGTTTGCCGCCGACGAAGATTTCACCGGGGGGGGCACAGACACATCTGGAAACACCGTCGTCGTGGCGGGCGTAACCAATGCCGCGCCGATGGCTGTGTACCAGTCGGAACGCGCCGGAACCTTCACTTACACGATTCCGGGCATGACCGCCGGAAGCCAGCATACCGTTCTGCTTCACTTCGCCGAAACCTATTTCACAGCGGCAGGGAAACGTGTCTTTAACGTGGCCATCAACGGCACAACGGTGCTGAGTAACTTCGATATCTACGCAACAGCCGGAGCCAACAAGGCCCTGGTCGAACAGTTCACCGCCACTGCCAACAGCAGCGGACAAATCGTAATCGCCTACACCAACGGCACTGCCGACCAACCCAAATCCAGCGGGATCGAAATCCGGTAAGAGGAAACCGAAGGTGAATGACATTGAGATCGTGAGCCTTGCAGTGTCAATGCTCACCCGCCATTGCGACACAACCCGCGGTACATAGGGTAGCTGCGGCACAAACTGGAGATAAATTGTATGTCGACTCAGCGTTCGGTTGGTTGGGGAAGGATTGTTCTTGGAACCATCTTTGGCTTGATGGTTGTCTATGTTCTTGGCTTCGCAGCCGCGGCGAGCGCGGTTGCCCAGCAAGTCGTATCCATCGACGCCGGCGGTCCGGGGGAGAGTAACTCAGGCGGGGGCGACAATTCCTTTGTCGCCGACGAAGACTTCACCGGCGGGAGCGCCTACTCGGTGACGAATACGATCACCATCCCCGCCGGTGTCAGCGCCACCGCCGCTCCGGCGGCGGTCTACCAGTCGGCGCGGCAGGGCACCTCCACGTATACGATTCCCGGCCTGACCGCTGGGACCAGCTACAACGTGCGCCTGCATTTTGCCGAGCTCTATTTCTCCGCCGCCGGCGACCGCAAATTCAATGTGGCCGTCAACGGAACAACGGTGCTGACCAACTTCGACATCTACGCCACGGCCGGTGCAAAGTATACGGCTGCGGTCGAGCAGTTCTCCGCAACCGCCAACAGCAGCGGCGACATCGTGGTCGCCTTTACCAACGGCGCCATCGACCAGCCCATGGTCAACGGCATCGAGGTGCTGGGCACATCCACTGCTTGCCCCGCCGTTCCCTCAGCGCCCACCAATCTGACGGCAACGGCCTCTTCCTCCAGCGCCATCGGCTTGAGCTGGACGGCGGTGACTCCTCCGGCGAACTGCACCATCAGCTCCTACACCGTCTATGGCGGGACGACTGCGAATCCGACCACCCTGATTGCAACCGTGACCTCGGGCACCACTTACACCAACACCGGCCTGGCGGCTGCGACACTCTATTACTACGTCGTCAAAGCGGTCGATGCGGACGGCGCGTCGGCCGGGGCGCAGGCGCAGACATCGACTCTGGCCAACACATCCTGCAGCGCGGTTCCCTCGGCGCCCACCAATCTGACGGCAACGGCCTCTTCCTCCAGCGCCATCGGCTTGAGCTGGACGGCGGTGACTCCTCCGGCGAACTGCACTATCAGCTCCTACAGCGTCTATGGCGGAACGGCTGCAAATCCTACTACCCTGATCGCAACCGTGACGTCTGGCACGACGTACAACAACACCGGCTTGGCGGCTTCGACAACCTACTACTACCTCGTGAAAGCCAACGATGCCGAAGGCGCATCGGCAGCCTCGAACCAGGCAACCAATACCACCGAACCCGTGTCTTCCGGCACCTCGATCGTATCCATCAACGCCGGCGGTCCGGGAGAGAGCAACTCGGGCGGGGGCGACAATTCCTTTGTCGCGGATGAAGACTTCACCGGTGGGGGCACCTACTCGGTGACGAATACCATCACCATCCCCGCCGGTGTCAGCGCCACCGCAGCTCCAGCGGCGGTCTACCAGTCGGCGCGGCAGGGAGTCTCCACGTATACGATTCCGGGCCTCACCGCTGGGACCAGCTACAACGTGCGCCTGCATTTTGCCGAGCTCTATTTCTCCGCCGCCGGCAGCCGTGAATTCAATGTGGCCATCAACGGCACAACGGTGCTGACCAACTTCGACATCTACGCCACGGCCGGTGCAAGGTATACGGCGGTGGTCGAGCAGTTCTCCGCAACCGCCAATAGCAGCGGCGACATGGTGATCGCCTTCACCAACGGCGCCCTCGACCAGCCCATGATCAACGGCATCGAGGTGCTGGGCACATCCACTGCTTGCTCCGCCGTTCCCTCGACCCCGACCAACCTGACGGCGACGGCCTCTTCCTCCAGCGCCATCGGCTTGAGCTGGACGGCAGTGACTCCTCCGGCGAACTGCACCATCAGCTCCTACACCGTCTATGGCGGAACGACTGCGAATCCGGCCACCCTGATTGCCACCGTGACGTCGGGCACCACTTACAGCAACACCGGCCTGGCGGCTTCGACACTCTATTACTACGTCGTCAAAGCGGTCGATGCGGACGGCGCGTCGGCCGGGGCGCAGCAGTCCACCACCACGCTGCCGGTATCCAGCACGGGTTACGTATCCATCGACGCCGGCGGTGCAGGCGAAAGCAACGCGAGCGGCGGCGACAATTCCTTTGTTGCGGACGAAGATTACAGCACCGGAGGAACCACATACGCGGTGACGAATACCATCACCATCCCGGCTGGAGTCAGTGCTACTGCCGCTCCAGCGGCAGTCTACCAGTCGGCGCGGCAAGGAGTCGTCACTTACACCATTCCCGGTCTGACCGCCGGAAGCAGCTACTATGTTCGTCTGCACTTTGCCGAGTTGTATTTCACGGCAGTCGGCGCTCGTGAATTCGATGTGGCCATCAACGGGGCAACGGTGCTGACCAATTTCGATATCTTTGCAACCGCCGGCGCCAGCTTCACGGCAGCGGTTGAGCAGTACCTGGCAACCGCCAACAGCAGCGGCAATATCGTAATCGCCTTCACCGATGGCGCCGCCAACCAGCCCATGATCAATGGCATTGAGGTGCTTGACTCCACTCCTTGCACCACGCTTCCCTCGCCTCCGACGGGTCTGACGGCGACGGCACTTTACCCCAGTGTTATCAGCTTGGCCTGGCAGCCGGTTGCTCCTCCGGCCAACTGCAATATCAGCTCCTACAATATCTATGGTGGAACGGCTCCGAATCCGACCACTTTGATCGCAAGCGGCGTGACCGGCACCACTTATTCCAATACCGGCCTCGCGGCTTTGACGAAGTACTACTATCTCGTAGAAGCGGTTGATTCGTACGGCCCATCGGCGGGGTCGCAGCAGGCTTCCACGACCACGCCGGCCTACAGCGTAATCGCTCCTGCAACCAGTCTGACGGCGGTGGGATCTTCCTACCAACAGATCGATCTGCGCTGGGTTGCCAGCACGGCCTCTGCTCCAAACACCGCCCCGGTAAACTATTCGATATACCGGAGCACAACCACTCCATTCACACCGTCGGCTGCCAATCTGATGGGCACCACCGTCGGAATCACCAACTACGTTGACAATAACTATCCCGCCACGCTTACCGAGGGCGAGTCCTCCATCCCTCCAGGTCCTGGAGTGCAGCCCTCGACAACGTATTACTACCAGGTCGTGGCTTCCACCCTTTCTGGAGCGTCGTCAGCTGCTACGGCTTCCGCCACGTCACTCCCGACAACGCCGTCACCCGCCGCTCCCGGCGCGCTCACCGGATTGACCGCGATGGCAGAGAACGCCAACGAAATCGATCTGATGTGGAACTCGACCAATTCAGGGGTGGGATCGGTGGCAACGACGTACTACGTCTACAGGAGCACAACATCCTCCTTTATGCCGGCAACCAGCAATCTGATTGGCACCACAAAGAGCAACTGGTTTCAGGATGCGCTGGGTGCGGCGTCCACTCAGTATTACTACCAGGTCCTGGCCAACAACACGATGGGAGTTTCGCCTTCGAGCACAACCGTCACCGCGACCACGCCTGCACTCAACGCGAACCTCTGGGGGGGCGCGCCCTTCTGGGATGCCAGCGATATACCAGCCTTGCCCGCTGGGGACACATTGATGGTCAAGTTCCTGAACCGGACGAATGGGAAGTACACCGATGCTCAGATCATCTATACGGCAACCATCAACGGAAACACAGTGAATAGTACGATTGCTGAGAATCCGACTTATGCGATGGGCGCTAACTCGTCGGGACGTATGTACTTCTTCCTGAACGACCCGACAGTCGATGAGGATAACACCGACTACTGGGACTACATCGAGTTCACAGTCGGACCCACGTCCATCAATATGGACACCACGCGCGTGGATGCTCTCGGCGTCAAGATAGCATTCAATCTGTCTTGCGGCGACGGAACAAATGTGGCGCTCGGTGAAAACCAGCAGACCTTCACGGAAGACCGGTCTGTCACCTTGCAACGCTATCTAGCCGCGGCTCCCTATAACCTCAACGGCGCCGCCCCCTATGACTTCCAGGCAGACGAGACAACCTATGGCCCGTATCGGATCATTGAGCCGGGAGCGGCTGGCTTTAATGCTGGTGGACCATACCAGAATTATTACGCCAACTACATATCGAGCATCTGGTCCTTCAACGGAATTACCATTCCGCTTGCCGGAGCAAATGGCTCAGGCTTAGGCGCCAATCCGGACCTTTCCGCCGCGATCTTCCGCCATACCGCTCCTATATCGGGCACTCGCGAATTCAATGCGGCCGGAGCTCTGACCAACCAAGGAATGTGGGGAAATCCTGCAAGCTTCTATCAGCAGGAGCCCTACGACCACTACGCGCAGTGGATAGAAGCCCAGGCCATCAACATGCAACAGTATGCGTTCCCGTACAACGATGCGGGTGGATATTCGAGCGACATAGGCTGCGCAAACCCGAAGACTCTCCTCGTAGCCATCGGCTGGTAAAGAGAGCATGGGACAGCCGCCAATGATCTCCCCGTCGCGTTCTTGACTCCGCCAGCGTTCGAAAAAAGAATGCACTTTGTGAGTGAAAAGAGAGATAAGCCCCCCCGGCCGGCGCTTGCATGCGGAAAAAGATTGAGTGATAAGCGAGATAAGCGAGATAAGGCTTACTCGGCTGGTTATTTTCCGTAAAGTGTGTCCGCGGCTTACTGGTGTTGGACGGCCAACCAGAGGGTAGAGTGTCGACCGCTGGTTTGTTCGCTGTAGGCGGCGAGCGCGCCGAAGGCGGCAAGTTGTTCGAGCGCAGCATCGATGCGTTCGCTACCGACGTGGCCATAGAAGAGACGACCGATCTGATTCCTTGCGAGGCCGTTGGGGGCGGCTTGGACGGCCTCGCGAATGCGGTCGGTGATGGGGTCTCCGGTAGCCAGGCCGAAGAGGCGGACGGCGCTTCGGTAGCAGTAGGTCCATACCGCGTAGGCCGCTTCAAGGTGGGGGAGGCAGACAATTTCGCTGGAGTCGAGCGCGGCATAGAGGGCGCTGAGGCGCAGGACCTGGGCTTCGCCACGGCTTGTGGCTGCGCCCCGCAGGCCGGGATCACGATAGCTGAGCGCCTCATAACGGTCAGCCCAAAGCTGTTGAGCCTCTTGGTCGCGACGAAAGAGGATTTCGGGCCGCGCGGCGGCCCAGGCAACGGCGTCGCGCAGTGCGCCGGCGATGGCGGATAGTTCATGCGCGGGCGCGCTGCCGCCGCCGGGGAGGCAGTTGCTGCGCTCGACCCATGTCCAAAGGCAGCGGTTGGCGAAGCCGTTATGGGCCTGGTGACGCTGGAATGTTTGAGTGAGCTCCCGCTGGGTGATATGCGCGATGAGGCTGAGGTGGGTGCCGGTGGCGCGGTGTTGGTGGTGCATGTCGAGGGTGGGGAGGTTGCCATTATCCCAGGCGCAACGGAGCAGGGGAGAGAGGTGACCGTTGCCGCGCTTGAGGGAGTGGACGACGGTGGCGAACTCCTCTGAGAGGGCGAGGAGACGGCGGTCGGTGGGCGGCTGCTGATCGCGAAGGGCCCGTACGAGGCCGTTGGCGGTGAGGCGCGCGCTGTTGACGCGGGTGGAGAGCCAGGACGGGTCGACGCCGGCGAAGAGGTTGGCGATGAGGTTCCAGCTGGTGCCTTTGCGGGCTTTGCTGGAATCGCCGACGAGGATGACGAAGAGGTTGAGGGCGTGGCGGGTGGATTCGACCATGCAGTGGGGGCCGGGGCCGATGAGATTGCCGAAGGCGGCGAGGAATTGGAGGAGGAGTGCAGCGGGATGCGCTTCGGTGTGGGGCGCGAGCGAGTTGACGATGCGTCCGGCGGGTCCGTGGAGGGCGGCTTTGTCGAGCTCTTGATGGGTGGGTGGTTGAGGTGAGGCCGCGCGCGGAGGCTCCGGCTGCTCGGGAGTGGGTGGCGGGTGGCGGTTTGGGAGACGGCTTCGCAGTTGGGTCAGGCGGTGCTCTACTTCGGCGGGGGTGGGCACGTAGGGGGACGGGGGGTGAGGCCTTCCGAGGTTTGGCTTGGATTGGTTGCCATGAACGGTCACTCCTTTGGTTGCTTATTGTTAGAGGTTCTGTGGTGGTTACGGACCCCTCAGTTGGTTGCTGGATTCACGATCCCACGGGTTATTTGTGGCGCACAAGGACCTTGGAAAATAAACATGAGGAGGCAGGGGGAGTTAACTGGAAGTTACTCCCTGCGGGTATTGGTAATCAGCGAGTGGGACTCGCTGCGCGGCGCTCGGGCGCTGCGGCGGCTTAAGTCGTTTCTTCGTTAAGCGCAGCCACCGCCTCAAGCGCCAGCGGAGTGCAAGGAGATTGGATGGTATCACCTGTGATACCATTTGGGGGTTGAAGATAGTGCTCGACACAGCTTCTTTCGTGACCGCTGTCCGGTCGAGCGGCGGAGCGGCTGGAGAGGTGTTGCGGATGATCTTTCGTGAAGAAGTTGTGACGTTGATGGACTTCAAGCCCGGGTTGGAGACCGCGAGGTCGCTCTGCGTCCGGAACATGTCAACGCATCAGCGTTGAATAGAGGCGAGATATTGGAGCTCATCGAAGCACAAGATGCCTTTTCCGAACCAGTGGAGGTGCTCATCAAGAACCGGCCTTTAACATCTGATCCGAGCGACGACATGGTCATGGACGTGGCTATCAACGGAAGGGCTGAGGCCTTGGTGACGGGGAATACGAAGCACTTCGCCAGTGCCGGTAAGCGATTTGACATTCCAGTACTTTCTCCCACGGAACTACTCAAGCAAATAAGGAGCAGGAAGCAAGATGGCGACTGAACGGCGTAAAACGGCAATCCCGAAATTTCCGCTGCGGTTAATGCCGTCGGTGCGGCGAACCGCTGAAGTTTTTTCTGAGAAGGAGGGCGTCTCATTGAATCAATTCATAAATGTGGCGGTTGCAGAAAAGTTGGCCCATCTGGAGCACGAAGAGTGGGCACGCAACCGAAAGCCACCGACAAATGAACTCGCAGCCAGGGCGTTAAGCCTGCTGGGTAAAGCCCGCAACAAGGAGGTGGCGCCAAGTGACATATTGCCGAAAGGCTACCGGTCCAAACGTCGGTAATGGCCGCCCTCTCCAGGCGACGCGTCGGGGATCGTTCCGTCTGTCCCGCATCGGTCTTCGCATCGGTCTTGTCCCGCATCGGTCTCGCATCGGTCCCCGCATCGGTCGTCCCGCATCGGTCCCGCATCGGTCCTGTCCCGCATCGGTCCGGCTTCGTGCAGGTCGAGGAAGACTCTTACAAGGTCTTGAGATTGGGGAGTTTGACCCGGAAGCGCTCCGCTTCCGACCGGCCCAGCTGATGCAATGAATGGATGCTCGGACTCCATTTCCGACAAGCCGGTTTCTCGTCCACCTACCTGGCGCTAGGCGATCAGACGGGTGGACGAGTGGTTGGGCCTGTAGTCGGCAATTGAGGTTACGCAACCATCACCCTTGGCAGTTCGAGCGGCACGAGTGAAAGCTAAGCCCGTCACGGACCTTCGATGAGAGTCTTCTCCTCGTCCGTAAGCTCCACGCCCCATTCCTTTGCAAGATCGATCATCCTCAAAAAGTAATCCTCCACGTGCACTTCGAATCCGTTGAAGGAGGTGACTTTGTCCCGGCGTGTCATCGCCGCTAGCATATGTTGATCCCAGGGCGCGTTTGTAAGAAAGTCGGAAAGCTGGGCTGGCTTAAGAGGCCCCTGATCCCGTTCGATGAACTCCTGATCAAGAATGACGACCTTAGCCTCGATTATGAAACTGACCAACTCGTGGAAACCCAGGACCTTGCTGTCACCGAGTTGCAAGCCACCGAACATTCGATTCCCGGTGATGATCGCCGTTTTCAGGAACTGCACGTTGTCCAGCTTCACGCCGAGCCGTTTGGAAAAATACTGTTTGAACTTCTGGTCTGGCCACAGTGAGGCGAACTTTTCATGCTGCGACTGGCCTTTAACCAAGTGATCGTAGGATGTTCTCAGTTCCGCCGTGCTGCACGGATGTAGTGAGTTCTTACATTCAAAGATGAAGAGATATTCTCCCTTGAGTGCCACAACATCGCAGTCGCCTACTATTCCTCCAAATTTGTAACTAACATCAGGCCACGCGAGGAAGCCTTGCTCTTTAAGCTCATCAGAAAGTCGTTTGGCGAGAAGGCCGTCGCCTTTCTCTCCGAGCCTCTTCTGCGTCAACTGGAGGGTGTTGCGAGGGAGGTTCGAAGTTGAGAACAGGTTCGGAGCAATAAGGATCTTATTTCCCGCAGCCCGAACGATCGGTTGATACATGATGTCGAAGTAGTCTTTCTGCTCTGGCTTCCACTCGAGGAGGGCGAGAATCTTCTTGGCATCGTCGGCGGGTAACGAGTAGCCGAGGAAATTTATCAGGCTATCGTCTTCGTAGACGGCCGCGACCGACTGAATTGCCGCTTTCGGGTCTGCCTTCCAAACGCTCTTCAGCTTTTCGACTCGCACACGATGGACCACATACATCATGCGTTGCGCTTTGATGAGATTGATCATCGGGACACCTTCAACCTCAAAGGTCGAAAGTTCTTCCATCGTCGCCAGCAAGTCTTTGCAAAGAAGCGTGAGTCCTCGGTACTCCTCGCGGAAGAGCGCTGGCTGAGAAAAGTACTCCGTCAGTATTGGAATCGCCGGCAGATAAAACACCCATCGATCCGGTTTGCTTTGACGACGAATTAACTGACGCTGCTCCATGAACTGTTTAAATTTCGCTGCAACCTCCGTAAGCGAGATTCTGTTCGTTGGCGATTGCATAAGAAACGAGTGAGTCTGAGCTTCCTGTCGAATGAAACCAGCTCGAAGGGATTTCGCGAATTCGGGTGAAGGAGCCGCAACTGTAACCTTCGAAAGATCATCGGCGATCAAAATCGAATAGCCGAAATGAAAGACCAGGAGTTCCCAGGTGAAGTAGCTGGTGACCTTTTTGGTCTCTTCCAGAATGTTGAGATAATACCCGGTCTGAATCAAATCGGGGTCGATGCCACTCAGCAGTATTCCGGACGGTCCACTTGTCTTGCGGGTCAGGAAAATCAGGTAGGAGAGCGCGGCAGCAGCATCTTCAGGAGTCAACTTTACGGTCTCCAGTGTCATACCTTCTGTCCTTCCAATGAAGAGGAGGTCGACGGTAACAAGACAGCTTTTTACGAGGAGATGATCGTTTGTAAGCCGACGAATTATGTGGCGCCGAAGCGTGCGTGCAGCGAAGGCCAGAGCGAACAGTGTCTCTAAGTTCCCGAGGAACTCAATGAATTTAGGGGGGAGGCTCAAAATCTCCGCGATCCGCTTGAGGATACCAAGCAATTTCTGCGGCACGACGATATCCAGGTCATAGGCAGAGGGGCGGAGAACGGCAGATCGCCGGATCCAGTCGAGCCAATAGTCCTCATCCGTTACGAGACCAATGAGTAAGAGGTTCGCAATACGACCTACCCGGGCTCGTGTCCGTGCAAACTCAATCCCGGTTGTGAGCCTTTTCCTTTGTGCCTTATTGAGTACAAGTCCTGCTGTAGCTGTCCGTAGTTCATCAAGGCGTTCCAGGGAAAAGCCACTTTCAAATCGTGCAAGCAAATCTTCGAATGTCATGTTCGACGCCCAGTATAAGGGTTCTGGGCAAATGACATTCGGCTGCTGGCGTCCAGAAGCTGGTGGGCCTTAACACCGGCAGCACACAAAACTGAGACGTGTAAGCCACAATCCCCGGCGATGGAACAAGGCGCGACTTCGCGGTCAACCCGATCCTGATCGACGCCGGACTGGAGTTGCCGGAGGGTTGCCTGCTGGACGACCGCTTCCGCGGAATGAGCGCCGACCAAGTTTTACGACCTCGAGTTTCTGAAGAGTGCTTGGACAGACACCACGCCGTTGGGGCCGAACCGGAGCCCCATCTGGCAATGTGTGTACTCTCCCCGGCATGCAGAGGGAAGCTGTTGGAGTGTTTGGAGTCGTGGTGGTCTTTGTCGATTGCTGGGCTCGATCAACGTTCGGCAGCTGGCAATCTTCGAGGCCGAAGTGCGTTCGATCATCGATCATCGAGGGACAGAGGCCGCAAGAGATCTGCGTCGTCTATTTCAACACCGTGGTGCAGAGAATCGAAGAAATCAGGGCGATGACCCTATTCAATGATTCAATGAACACTTCGTTTCCCAACTCGTCACCCAAAGAAACAAGACCGGGATTGAGATAGAGCTCAAGCTTGGCGACTGGGAAGGTGTGCTTGTGAGCATCTGGCCAGTTCAAGTCCGGTTGTTTTGTGGCCTCGCCACAGGTTTACGATCTCTCCGGGGATAGGTGTCCTGTAGTTGCATCTTCCTCCGCTTAGCTAACAACGCCCAGCCGAGACTGCTTAGCCATTGAGCTTCGGCGGCGATGTCTGGCTGGCAAAAATCAAGTCCCAGTCACTGTTGAGCTTCATACCCGTGGACATTCGACTTGCCGATAGAGGAGAGGCAGGCAAAACTTTTGTTTTAGTGTGTCCAAATATGCGCGACCATCATTGTCGGGGCTCGCCTCCCCGACAATTACTAACTCCTCTGCTGGTTGCGTCGTAGGCCACAGAGAATACTCCAAGAGCTGCCCGATCGCTTCTCGAATACAACCCTGTAGAAGGCGACCCGCCTTTAGTTCGTAGTAGACATAACCGGTCTTAGTTTTTCTTACAACATCGATGAATCCGCCAATCCCATTCGGGATTTCGGTCCCAATGTCAGCTGCGTTATATTCCTCGCAGAGTTCAGCGTATAGCTGTTTCTGTACTAAGGCTTCGCGCAACTCCACAGACAGCTGCGCCTGTGTCCTAGAAATCCTTGTTCTCATCACGCGTTTCCTGAAACCAGGCCGAAACCGAAAACCTTTCGATGGGATGCTGGTCGGCGCAGCTTTGCCATTCGACTGCACGAAAACATAGAGGGGTAAGAGGCGGTCAAAAAGGGTGAGGATAGCCTCGCTGGTGACTTCACGCGACGCAGCGGCAGTTCCCAAAAAGATAAACACGCCTTCTCTAATCAACTCCTCAGTGATCGGTGTTGGCGCTCGTTCAGGCGAACGTGCACCCGCGTAGTGCCACATTTGCAGATCTCTGAGTGCTTTTGTATTTTCTGTCACAAATTCATTGAACAGCTCTATCTTCGGAAGTAGGCTATCCAGCGAAGTTAAAGCTCGGCTTAACTGGAGAGAGAAGGCTACACCGTACCGAATACGGTCTCCTTCAACCCCAATATTGAATTGAAGTTCTGTCCGTCCCCCATGATGAAATGCGTGATCTTTGAAGGTTGTGGAAGAGCTGAATATCGCGCTACCTGAAGCGCGCGAACCGCGCCTAAACTCTTTCCGGAGCAATTGTAGTCTTCCGATTAAGAATTTAGACGAATCGCGGTTGACTTGTCTGGCGAGGCGGGCGATGTTCAGTTCGGGCACGACTGATTCTAAACGAAACAGGAATTGCGCATCACACCACGCGAGCAAAGGCTGGTAATGAGGTTTACTGAGACTTCCCGCGCCGATTGAGATGAGTTGCATGAAGGGCCCCCGGGGAACCACTTTAAAGCCCCAAAGGGGCCTCGCTGATAGCGAAACTCTTTTTCGAAACTTCAAGGGTAGCGCCTCGCCCAGGAGCATGCCCGTTTCGGGAGTGTGGGGACGGGTACTTACCTCGCCGTGGAAGGCCGACCGCACATGTCCGTATAGTCGGCTTTCCGGACAAGTGGCGTTGCGCCCTCGGAAGCGGAGTTCCCGGAAAACGTTATAGGTAAATTGCTCGTGGCTGGATGCCTGGGCTGGGCAATTTACCGAAAACCCGACTTGAACGAAGCCGCTGCGGCGGCGGACGCTTGCGCGTGCGGCTGAGCCGACGTTTGCGGCTCCCCCGGTAGTTTGGTTCGCAGAGGAGGATTCTCTGTGAACCAACTACGTCAGCTCAT
>Ga0302325_10002614_pt1 | contig 43463 bp, 38 predicted proteins | sample Palsa_T0_2_FD_201948 | JGI IMG/M metagenome (GOLD analysis project Ga0302325, IMG submission 201948) | Peat permafrost microbial communities from Stordalen Mire near Abisko, Sweden - Palsa_T0_2 | ecosystem: Environmental > Terrestrial > Soil > Palsa > Peat permafrost | place: Sweden: Abisko... | reverse complement strand
ACTGATGGACATCCTGGGTCGCGGGCTCGACCTGTCTCCCGTCCACGAGTGTCTGATCGAAGAGTCGGTTCTGGGCTGGAAGGAATACGAACTCGAGGTGGTCCGCGATCTCGCCGACAACGTGATCATCATTTGTTCCATCGAGAACATGGACCCCATGGGTGTGCATACCGGCGATTCCATCACGGTGGCGCCATCGCAGACCTTAACCGACCGCGAATACCAATTGATGCGGGACGCAGCCATTCGCGTGATGCGTGAGATCGGCGTCGAAACCGGTGGCTCCAATGTGCAATTCGCAGTCAATCCAGCCAACGGACGAATGACCGTGATTGAGATGAATCCGCGGGTATCGCGATCTTCGGCGTTGGCCTCGAAGGCCACTGGTTTTCCCATCGCCAAGATCGCTGCCAAGCTGGCCGTCGGATATACCCTCGATGAGATTCCCAACGACATCACGCGCAAGACTCCCGCATGCTTTGAACCCAGCATCGACTACGTGGTGGTCAAGATCCCCAAGTGGCAGTTTGAGAAGTTCCCCGGCGCCGACGAGAACCTGGGACCGCAGATGAAGTCTGTGGGCGAGGTCATGGCGCTGGGACGTACCTTCAAGGAAGCGCTGATGAAGGCGCTTCGATCGCTCGATTCCGGCAAGCGCATCAGTTCTGAAGTGATCGAGCCCAAGCGGCTGACGCAGCGCCTGGTGACTCCACAACCGGAGCGGTTGAACTACATTCGCTACGGGCTGCGCAGCGGGCTCTCGGTGCGGGAAATAGCCCGCATGACGTCGATGGATCCGTGGTTTCTGTATCAGATTAAAGAGGTCACCGAGGCCATCCAGAAACTCGCAGATTATTCACTCGAAACGATGCCGGCGGATGTGTTGCGCAAAGCCAAACGGATGGGCATCTCCGACGCACGGATCGCCGAAGTATGGGGAATGGATAATGTGGACGGTGCGGTTGCGGTAAGAGAGCTGCGTCTTCGCCATGGCGTAACTCCGGTCTTTAAGAAGGTGGATACCTGCGCCGCAGAATTCGACAGCGACACTCCTTATCTGTATTCCACCTACGATGAGGAAGATGAAGCCCCGCCGACGTCGCGGCGGAAAGTCATTATTTTGGGCAGCGGCCCCAACCGCATCGGGCAGGGCATCGAGTTCGACTATTGTTGCTGCCATGCTGCGTTCGCGCTCCGCGAAGATGACTACGAAACCATCATGATCAATTGCAATCCGGAAACCGTGTCGACCGATTACGACACCAGCGACCGCTTGTACTTCGAGCCCTTGACTCTGGAAGACGTGTTGGCGGTCTATGAGCATGAGGCCTCCTCGGGCGCGGATATTGGGATGATTGTGCAGTTTGGAGGCCAGACTCCGCTGAATCTCGCCCTGCCGTTGAAAGCTGCCGGCATCAGAATCCTGGGCACGTCTCCGGAAAGCATCGATCTGGCTGAGGATCGCAAGCGGTTCGGGAAGTTGCTGGAGGACCTGAAAATTCCCCAGCCGCCGGGCGCCATGGTGACCACCGTGGAGGAGGCCCTGGAAGGCGCAGAGCGCGTCGGCTACCCGGTGCTGGTAAGGCCGTCCTACGTGCTGGGCGGCCGGGCAATGGTCATCGCCTACGACGCGGATGCGGTGCGCCGGTATATGGGAGAAGCAGTGGAGTACTCGCAGGAGCGCCCTGTGCTGGTGGATCATTTCCTGGAGGATGCGGTCGAAGTCGACGTGGATGCGCTGTGCGACGGAAGAGATGTGGTCATCGCCGGCATCATGCAGCATATTGAAGAAGCAGGCATCCACTCCGGGGATTCTTCCTGCGTACTCCCCGCAGCCGATTTAGCGCCTTCGACGTTGGACACGATTCGCACGTATACTCGAGAACTTGCGTTGGCTTTGAACGTGGTCGGCCTGGTGAATTTGCAGTTTGCCATCCAGCGGCGCTCGGGCGAAGCGGACAAGGTGTTTGTCATCGAGGTAAACCCGCGTGCTTCGCGGACGGTTCCGTACGTTTCGAAGGCCACCGGAGTGCCGCTGGCCAAGATGGCAGCCCGCCTGATGACCGGCCGTACCCTGCGCGAGTTGATGCCGGAACAGGTAGCGGAGCGCACCGATCTGGCGACTGGCAGCCACTTTTTCGTCAAGTCCCCGGTGTTTCCGTGGAACAAGTTTCCTGGTGTCGATACGGTGTTAGGACCGGAGATGAAGTCGACCGGCGAAGTGATGGGGGTAGCCGACAATTTTGGGGAAGCCTTCGCCAAGGCGCAGCTCTCAGCCGGGCAGGTGTTGCCGGTCAAAGGTACGGTGTTTTTTAGCGTGAATGACCGCGACAAAGCAGTGGTGGTGGATCTGGCCCGGCAGTATGTCGAGCTGGGTTTTCACCTGGTAGCCACCCAGGGTACCGCGGACGTTTTGGAGCAGGCCGGCATGGTGGTGGAGCGCGTCTACAAAGTCAAGGAAGGCCGTCCCAACGTAGTCGACTTGATTAAGGGCGAGCGCATTCAATTGATCGTGAACACGCCGCACGGTCAGGACACGTTCTTTGATGAAAAAGCGATTCGCCGGGCTGCGGTGACCCAGAGAATCCCTACCATCACTACGATTGCGGCAGCAAGGGCAGCGGCGGAGGGAATTGCGGCCGTCCAGAGACGCCAGATCACCGTCAATGCGTTACAAGAACTGCGCCGGGAAACTGTAGCCGCTCACTAGCGGGTGGCAAGTTCTTCGGCTCTAGCCCGCTACCGATCATTCCCCTAATGTCCCAAGTGGGCCACCACTCGTATATGGATCCACCGTTACTGCGATAGGTATACTGGCAGCTTGGCCAGGGCCTCCGACCAATACGTCGACGCGGCAATCCCTCCCAGCAATGCGGCCGCCGGACGCTGGCCCATCGTGTGGCTGTTGTTCGCCGCGTCTCTGATTAATTACCTGGACCGATCCAGCATCTCCATGGCTTTGCCCCTGCTTTCGAGAGATCTCTCGCTGGGGCCGGAAAGCAAAGGGTTATTGCTTTCGGCGTTTTTCTGGTTGTATGCCCTGATGCAGATCCCGGTTGGTTGGGCAGCTGATCGCGTCAACCTGCGGTGGCTCTACTTCGGTGCCTTCGTGTTGTGGTCCGTAGGCCAGGGGTTGACTGGCTTTGCCGGCAGTCTCGGGGTGCTGATCCTGTTTCGCATGCTGCTCGGCGTCGGCGAGTCAATCTACCTGCCCGGCGGGACGAAGATTGTGAGCATGTTGTTCGGGCCCACAGAGCGCGGGCTGCCCTGCGGTCTGTTCGACTTCGGCACGCGCATGGGGCTGGTCATGGGTGGATTGATCATCCCCTGGCTTTTGGTCCGGTTGGGTTGGCGACTCACTTTTCGCGTGATCGGGTTTGCCGCGCTGGTGTGGGTGATCCCCTGGCTGTGGGCCACCAAAGGAAAACTGGACCAGCGCCCCCGGCCGGCAACTACGACCCGCAATCGCAAACAACAAATACTATGGCTGCTCAGCAATCGAAACCTTATTGGTATCTGTCTCGGTTTCTTTTGCTTCGACTACTACTGGTACTTGTTTGTCACCTGGCTGCCGGACTACCTGGTCACGGTGCGCCACCTTACGATCCTGCGCGCCGGCTTTTTCTCCGCTCTGCCTTATTTCGTGTTTGGCGCCAGCGAGCCGCTGGGTGGATGGATCGCGGACCGATTGACAGCATTCGGTTGGAACGAAACGCGGACGCGGAAGGGGATTGTCACCGTAGCCTTCCTTTCCGGTTTGTTGCTGATTCCCGCGTCCCGGGTGCATAGCGCCAATGCCGCGGTGGCGTTTATCGCCGGCGCCTCGCTGGTTGGATTGGCGACCGGGAATCTTCTGGTGATCCTGCAATGCTGCGCTCCCCACGAGGATGTGGGATTGTGGACCGGCTTTGAGAACTTCGCCGGCAATTTAGCCGGTGTGCTGGCGCCCTTGCTCACCGGAGTGCTGATTAGCCGCACTGGTTCTTACGCGCCGGGTTTCGCGCTGGCCGCCATCGTGCTGCTTGGGGGCATATTTTGCTACTGGTTTATTGTCGGGGATTTGTCCCGCGGCGAAGGGGCGCTTGGCTCCGCTGTTCAGTAGGGGGTAAAGAGCACCTGGGGAAAAAACCGCAGGTCCCTCCACTACGCTCCCCCGGATTTCCTGTCGAGACCCGTGGCTTCGATGAACTGCATGCGGCTCTCTCTACGGAGAGCCGCACACGTGGTCGTCGCTAGCAGCGCGAAGTAGGAAATCCGGGTACGCTCCGGTCGGGATGACAATTCATTGCGGGGGTGAAGTGTCTTCGCTCAAGCTCTTGCGGCCTCAACAAAATTGTCATCCCGACCGGAGCGAAGCGAAGTGGAGGGACCTGCGGTTTTTTCCGGGTACTCAAACACCTTCGCCCAGCCCCATTCTCTTTGTTCACCGCACCGAAAACCCCACCTAGAAGTGATCTGATTCCAATGAATCCGATTTGACTTTCGACAATCTAAGATATATCGTAAGATATATCTTACTAGGAGAAGAAAATATGTTTGAACAAGAAAGATTTGAAGACCGGCGAGGCGGCCGGCATCACGGAGGGGAGCACCACCACGGACGGCATAGAGGCTTCGGCGGCCACCACGATCACGATCGCGGGTTTGGCGGCGGGCGGGAGAGGCATTTCGACAATGGGGAATTGCGCTGGGTGATTCTGCAACTCATCGCGGATAAGCCCAGTTATGGCTACGAGATCATCAAGGCTATCGAAGAGCGGCTCTCGGGAGGGTATGCCCCCAGTCCCGGAGTGGTTTATCCCACGCTGACCATGCTGGAGGAGGAAGGGTATGCCACCGTATCCTCGACCGAAAGTAACAAGAAGCGGTATGCCGCCACGGAGAGTGGTTTGGAGTATTTGCAAGAAAACAAGGTGGTCATCAAGGCGATTTTTGGACGGATGGAGCAGGCGGCCAAGGTCTTCGGCAGAGGCAGATCGCCGCAGATTATGCGGGCGATCATGAATCTGCGGTATGCGTTGAAGATCCGGACGGAACGTGGCAATTTGTCTGCAGAGCAGACGCGCAAAGTAGCGGAGGCAATCGATGCTGCGGCCCGGCTCATCGACGAAGTCTGAAGAGCAGGAGCAAGCAGCGGCCCGAGAGGATCAGTGCCGCCGCTTGCACTTGTTGATTGCCGACTTGTTGCGCACCAATCAGGAACTCCGATCGCAGGTTGCACGGTTACAGTCCGCAGATCATTTTGAATAGAGCAACCGAGGCTGGCCCATCCAGAAGTGATTGCTCTTGCGAGTCATCAGGCCAGGCAAGCGACCGGATAGCCGGGACTGCGCTTCGTGAAAAGGTCCGACAAAACGCAGCAGGCCGGGGATAGAAGGATAAATTCGGGGCAGCCAGTGCGCGGCCCGCTCGACGGCCTGTTCCTCGGGTGCGTGGAAATCTAATCCGAATTCAGATCGTAGCCGTGGCGGTATCCAGTAGGCGGTCAGCGCTTTGTACCAGTGGGGAGGACGAATCCAGGTGCCTCCCCCTGAGAGCACGCTATGGCCCAGAGCCAGAGCTGCCGCGTTCACGCTCAGCTGAGGCGACGCGAACATCGCGGCGGTGTATTGGGTGAAAGCTTCCCAGTTTACCGGGAGCGCGGCCGCTGGGATGCCAAAGAGGGCGGCCATGCGTTGGCTCTCCTCGTAATATTGTTGGCGGTCGGCAGAGGTGAGCGGGGGCAAGACAAACTCGTAGGCCAGGATCGCGCTCTCGACCAGGGTGGCGTAGACCCAGCGAAGGGCGGCGACTTCATTGGCCTCGTAATGCTCGCCTTGCGGGTATGGGCCCACGGCATGAGGTAGCTCGCCGCGAATCCCGGTATGCAGTTGATAGAGCTGCCTGGAGGCCTCGGTGGCCTGCGCGCGGGTGCCGAACAGCATGGTGTAGATGACACGAAAGGTGGAATGGAAGCGACCGACGGCATCGTGCAACAGGGTGGAATGTTGGGCCAGTGCTGTGGCCACCCAAGGATGAGCCAATTGCAGGAGCGCCGCGCGCCCAGCACCGAGAAAAACAGCGGACTCGCGGTTCACTCGCCAGGTGACCGAGCCGGGTCCGAAGAACCCGTGGCCGGGGTCACCCGGCAGCCGCTCTAGCGAAACGAGGAGGGAATGGCTGTCTGCGTTGGAGACATATTGCCGCGATGCTGAGTCAGGCGCCATAGCTCATTAGACGCCAGAACGGATGCCTTCAGCGGCTGAACTCTAAAACGCCTCGTTGCACATCGATGGCCAGCTTAGTAATGCCCAGCAGAGCGGGACTCATCAGCCCGTCAAAGTCTTCCGTCCCATCCCATCGGCTTTGGACCAGCAACGCCGGCTGCCTGCGAAATTCCGTCTGGCCGAGTGTCAGGCTGTTCAACAGGACTTGTTTCCGCTCGAACTCGCCCATCCTGCTGCTCGACTGCTGGACGGCGGTCGCTTTCACCCGCGAGACCACGGCCGGCCCTTGCGGAGCAAAGACGATAAGCGAAGAGGCCGCGGTGTCCAAGACCAGGTGCGTCGAAATATGATCCAGTTCTGCGGTGACGATAGGAAGTCCAGCCCTCATTTCCAGAGGGAGGGAGTTCTTTAACGAGGGAATGGGCCCAAACAGAATTCGGCTCGCAGCGTAATCAATTTCAAATGGGCTTTGACCCACCACGTCCAAGCCAATCACACCGTCGATGGGAACCGGGATGGCTTTGGAGAAGAAGGACAAATCTTCCACCACCACGGCGAAATCGTCTCTGCGGATCGGGCCAAATTGCAAGCTTGGGACGGTGGCCTGTCCGGCTTGCACCCGGCCGTTGATACCTGCCAGGACGCTCGGCCGTTCTTGCAGATGAAGTTTTTGCGCCACCCTTCGGTCCAGAACGGTAGGGCTTGTCCCGGTATCCAACAGGAAGTTCAGGCCCTTCTGGGAGCCGACCGAACCTCGGGCCACAATCAAGTAGTCGCGATAGAGATCGAAGCGGAGTGGTCTGGCATCCGTATAGCCTCTAGCCAGTGGTTCAACGGCCAGTGCCAGCAGCATAAGCAGACTCAGTAAGCAGAGATTGCGACCGCGCATGGGCTTCACCTCATCGCTAAGCCATGCTTGATGGGCGCTTCGGGGACCTCAATTCACTGCAGCTAACTTGTATATCTACCGCGAGTTAGGTGGTAGGAGACAGGCGGGAGATAGAGCGGAGACCAAGGTATCCTGCAAAAGAGTTGAATACGTTCCGGGGTCTGTGGCATTGAACAGATGGGCGGGGCAACGATGCTAAACTCATACCTAAACGGGGAATCACAGGTGAAAAACGGGTCCCGGACCATCCGGTTTGGAGCGTTTGAGGCTGATCTCCAGTCCGGAGAGGTTCGTAAATCAGGTAACCGCATCAAGCTGCAAGACCAGCCTTTCAAAGTGCTGGAGATTCTGCTGGAGCACCCGGGCAATCTGGTCACTCGGGAAGAGTTGCAAACCCGAATCTGGCCGGAAGAGTCATTCGGAGACTTCGACCATGCGGTGAATGTGGCCGTCGGCAAGCTGCGCACAGCCCTGGGTGATTCGGCGGACAATCCTTGCTTTATTGAGACGGTGCCGCGGCGAGGTTATCGCTTTGTTGCCACGTTAGAGGGCGTCCCGGTCGAAGTGGCTGCGGAGACTCAGCCGCCTGTTCTGCTTCCTCCGCCGCGGAGGGCTTTGGGCCGTAAAGCCGCGGTTTTCGCGTGCCTCCTTATGCTGAGCGGAATTTTGCTTGGGCTCGGTATCTGGTTGGGGCGTCGCACAGCCCCATCGCGGTCGCCGGACTTTCAGCGTCTGACCGTCCGTCACGGCACGGTCTACTCAGCCAGGTTCGCTCCTGACGGGCACAATGTCGTGTACGGCGCTTCGTGGGACGGCGCACCCGTCGAAATATTTTCCAACGACCTGAAGATTCCCGGAGTGCGCAGCGTGGGCCTCCCGGCAACCCAAGTGCTAGCGGTTTCTTCTACCGGCGAATTGGCGGTGCTGCAGGGGCTGAACGGCGGGTTTATGTTCACTTTCCACGGCACTCTTGGCCAGGTGCCGCTGAGCGGGGGAACCCCTCGCCAGATCGCGGAAAATGTAACCGGGGCGGACTGGGCTCCGGATGGAAAGACGCTGGCCATTGTGCGCGATATGGGGGGCACCCAGCGGCTAGAGTTTCCTGTGGGGCATGTTCTGTACGAAACCGATGGATGGATCAGCCACCCACGCATTTCGCCCAAAGGCGACCAGATCGCGTTTCTGGATCACGCCACCCATGACGATGACCGGGGTGTGGTTTCGGTTGTGGATCTGACGGGGAAGAAGAAGGTTCTTTCCAGCGGTTGGGAAAGTGAAGAGGGGTTGGCCTGGTCTCCCAATGGCACCGAGGTGTGGTTTTCGGCCACGCAAGCGGGACTGCTGCGGCGCATTTATGCGGTAAATCTGGCCGGGCGACAGCGGGTGGCGTTGAGTGCCCTGGGTGGGGTTACGGTGCAGGATATCGCTCCCGATGGCAGGCTACTGTTGACCCGGGATGAACAACGGGCAGGCATTCGTGGTCTGGCCCCCGACGCGACGCGAGAGCGGGACCTTTCCTGGCTCGACTGGTCGCTGCCGGTAGATATCTCCCGTGATGGGAATACGCTGCTGTTCGACGAACAGGGAGAAGGGGGGGGACCGACCTATACCGTGGCCGAGCGGGATATGCGCGGTTCGCCGCCGGTTCCGCTGGGCGAAGGCATGGCGGGAGATTTTTCTCCCGATGGGAAATGGGCAATCACCAGTGTTTCCTATACCCAGCTTGAACTTTTGCCGACCGGTGCGGGGACTATCCGGCGCATCGAGCGGTACGGCATTCAACAGTATCGGCATGTGATCCATTGGATGCCGGACGGCAAGCAGATTTTGTTTGCGGGTAATGAAGCCGGACGCGCGGTTCGCTGTTATATCCAGAACATCGATGGTGGTAAGCCGCGCCCGGTCACCCCGGAAGGGGTGAGTATGTGCCAGGCGTCTGCCGACGGAAAGTTGATATCCGGCATGGATGCGACAGCAATGAAATTGTACCCGTTGGATGGTGGGCCGCCGCGGCCGATTGCAGGTCTTCAGGCGGGAGAGGTTTTTGACTGGACCTCAGACCCGCGCTTTGCGTTTGTCTACCAGACGAAAGTAGCGCCGGTGAAAATTTATCGTTTGAATATTCAGAATGGACAGCGCCAGTTGTTTAAAGAAATCTATCCTTCTGATGAAACCGGTCTCTCCGATATGTTGCACTTGTTGGTAAGCGCCGGCGGACGAGCCTATGTTTATGGCTACAGCCGACTCCTCTCGGAACTCTACCTGGTGAATGGGTTGAAATAAGACTTGAGGATAGAGGTAAGTCTTCGATCTCAGGGGAGAGGTGCATGAAAACACTCGGCAAGCTGGTGCTTGCGGGACTGGTAGTGTTTGCGTTGTTGCAGGCGGTGCGGCCGAGCATCCCTGAAAAACCGGTGACGGCCGAGATCGAGGCGCCGGCTCAGGTCAAGCAGGTGCTGGCAAAGGACTGCTACAGCTGCCACTCCGACCAGCGGCGCCTTTCGTGGTTTGACCAGATTGTGCCCGGATACTGGCTGGTGCGGCATGACATTCTCACCGCACGCGAACACCTTAATTTCTCCACCCTGGGCGCCAAGCCGGCTGCGGCGCAGAAGGCGACCCTCTACGAAGCGGTCAACATGGTGCAGCTGGGCGCAATGCCACTGCCACAGTTCCTTAAGCTCCATCCCGATGCGCGGGTCACCGCGGAGGAGCTGGCAACCCTCAAGACCTACCTGGCCCCTTGGACTCCCGCTCTCCGGCCGATCGCGAATGCTCCGCCCGACAGGGAAGTAACGGCGCGGGTTTCCCTGACGGCAGTCGCTCCGGAGTTCAAAGGTTTGCCGTTCGATCCCAATTTCGAGAGCTGGAAACCGCTCAGCACCACGGACCGGGGCGACAACAATACTTTCCGCTTCATTCTTGGAAACGACGTGGCCGTGAAGGCAGCCCAAACGGGCAGCATCTCTCCCTGGCCAGACGGGGCGCGGTTCGCAAAGGTTACCTGGCAACAGGAGGCGGGCGCGGATGGCCTGGTGCATGCGGGCAAGTTTGTGCAGGTAGAGCTGATGGTCAAGAACGCGCTCCAGTATAAGGATAGCGAAGGTTGGGGCTGGGGCCGCTGGCGCGGTTTGGACCTGAAGCCATACGGCAAAGACGCGCACTTCGTGAACGAGTGTACTGGTTGCCACCAACCGCTGCGCGGCAACGATTACGTCTACACCATGCCCATGACTGCGGCCCAGGCGGGTAAGAATGAGGTGGTGAACAACGCCGCGGCTGCGCTTCCGGCCGGTATGCCTTATCAGCCGCTGGACTGGGGCGCGATCACCATGTTCGTCGATCCGCAGACACACACCACGGCGACCCTGTACGGCAACGACGTGGCCATGCACGCGTCACAAGCCCGGCGCAGCTATCCGAGAGGTACGGTGCTGGCGTTGGTCACCTGGGCGCAGCGGGAGGATCCTCACTGGTTTGGCGCCCGGATTCCCGATCGGCCGCTCAGCGTCGAGTTGGTTGAGCTTAGCGGGGAACAGCCGGGCTATCGAAGGTTTGCCGGTCATGGGTTAGCGGCGAATGAGAGCAATTCGGTGGCTGCGCAGCGGACCAAGTTTGTGCTGGGTCTGGCTCCTGCTTCGCTACCGTAGGCTTCCCCCGGCGAGGCTATTGATGAAAGCATCTTATCGCTATGCATCGTCCTTCAAGGAGAGATGAGAGAATTGGGCATTTCACAATACAGGAGAGGCAAAGGATGAAGATGCGGTACTTACCGGTGTTAAAACGAATCTTTACAGTCGCCGCGCTGATGGCCGGCTTTACCACGGGCAGCACCAGCGCGCTAGCCCAAAACCAGGCAATCGGATTTAAGCAGGGGATGCCGTTCAGCGAGGCGTATGTGGCGGGCAATACGCTTTATGTTGCCGGCATGCAGGGACGGGACGAGCACGGCAGCGTGGCGGGCCTGGACATCACCGCGCAGACGACAAACACCATTGCCGCCATCAAGAAAACTGTGGAGGGAGCTGGATTCAAGATGACGGACATTGTTTCTGCAACTGTGTTTGTTACCAGCCTGGATGAAGTGCCAAAGATGAACGAGGCCTACAAGGCGCTCATACCGGATCCGAAACCGGCACGAGCGACGGTTCAGGTCGCTGGTCTGATAGGCGGGGCCAAGATCGAAATTTCCGTCATTGCGGTAAAGCACTAAGGAAGAAGAGATGAAAATGGCGGGCGAATCCTAAGTGGGTGGCCCAGGTCTCGCTTTTGAGACCTGGGTGTTCCGGCTGGGACCATATGCGAGGAGAAACCCAGGACTCAAAGCGAGACCTGGGCCACCCACCTAGAGTGTGAAGGTCGCAGCTTTATTTCCGATCAAACGGGCTGAAGAGGCCCCGTTATCGATCAGTAACGAGGCGGTGTTACTAAAGGAACCCGGCCGGGTCGCCCAGGACCTAAGGCCGAAAAGTTTCTATAATGGGAGCATGCGAGTGTATCGGTTACTTTGGTGTTTTCTGCTCCTCTTCATGGTTCGACTGGCACACGCGGATGGGGGTCCAGCGTTTGATTTGGATGGCCCCCGTATTCAGGCCAAAGTCACCCGGGAGGGCAAGACACTGCCCATCGGCGTGGTGGCTAACCTGGCCCCGGGAGATCGCTTGTGGGTGCATCCGGACCTGCCTGAAAAGGAGGGCGCGCGGTACGTGCTGGTGGTGGCGTTTCTGCGCGGTTCGGTCAACCCGCCGCCGGAGAATTGGTTCACCAAGGCAGAGACCTGGAACAAGAAGATTCGCGAAGAAGGGCTCTACGTGACTGTCCCCCAGGGCGCTCAGCAGGTTCTGTTGTTTCTCGCTCCGGAGACAGGCGGCGACTTTGGCACCCTGCGCAATGCTGTGCGCGGACGTCCGGGCGCTTTCGTACGCGCAGCACAAGACCTGCACCAGGCCAGCCTCGATCGAGCCCGGCTGGATACCTATCTGGCCAATGTGAAGACCGTAGATAGCGGAGATCCCAAGGTAGTCGAAGACAAGACGAAGCTTCTGGCGCGAAGCCTCAATATTAAGGTCGATAAGGAGTGCTTTGATAAGCCTACGGAACAACAGGCTCCTTGCCTGATGCAAAACCCGGACAGCCTGGTGCTGGACAACGGTCGCAGCCAGAGCGTGGTGCAGCAACTCACCGGAGGCTCGGCGGGTGATATGTTGTCCCAGATGTCGTACACCCAACAGGCGGGCGGCGGCTACTACAGCGTGTACGTAGGCACGGTTCTGGATATGGCGAAGATCCTGGACAGCTTTCACACCGCGGAGTACCAGTATCTGCCGGCGTTGGCCATGCCCAAGGACGATACCCTTTCACTGAAGCTGAATAATCCGCCATCGTTCCACAAGCCACAGTCTGTGCTGGTGGTGGGGCTGCCCACGGTGCAGTCCGCAGACTTGCCGGTGATGCATGCGGTCGATGCCAAGAACACCTTATGCGCGCAAACCAAGCCTCTGGTGCTCCCGGTGGTGGGCGCGCCCTATGTTTTTTCCACCGGCTATGCGCATGATTTTGTTTTGCGAGTGCAGAACAAGGCTGGCCAGAACGTTGACATTCCGGCGACGCCCGATGCCATGCAGGGTGGATTTGTCCTCGATGCAAAATCATTAGAGGCGCAGAAGCTGGCTCCCACGGCGACGGGAACGCTGCACGGCTACTGGGGGTTTGAACCGTTCGAAGGACCGAGCTTTCATCTCGCCAGCGCTCATCCGGAGCAATGGACACTGGCATCCGCCGACCAGCACGCGCTGATCGTGGGCCGAAAGGATACGGTGCACCTGGATGCGCCCGTAGTTTCCTGTGTGGACGGGGTGACGGTGAAGGATGGCGAGGGCAAAACCCTCGATGCCACCTGGAAAGCGGTTAAGCCGAACGAAATCCAAATTGATGTGCCTTTGGACAGCGAGCAGGCGGGCACGGTGAATGTGTTGGTGAAGCAAACAGGTTTGGAGAAGCCTGACCAGGTGGATTTGCACACCTACTCTGAGGCGGGGCGGCTGGATAGTTTCAAGATCTTTGCCGGCGATCACCAGGGCGTGTTGAAGGGCACACGGCTGGATGAGGTCGCGACCATGACCGTCAACAACATTGTCTTCTCGCCGGCAGGGGCGCTGACCCACGCCGGGAGTGAAGACTCGTTATCGCTTAAGGGTCCGGACTCTACTTCTTTTCACCAGGATGACAAGATTGCGGCCAAGGTCACGCTGAAGGACGGCCGAGTGCTGGACCTGGATACAACCGTGCAGGTGCCGCGGCCGAGCTTGAAATTGATGAACAAGAGTGTTCATTCCGATGGGCCGGCATCGGTGGTGCAGCTGGGCAGCCAGGATGAACTTCCAGACCACGCCAAGCTGACGTTCTTCGTGCAGGCCATCACGCCCGCATCGTTCCCCAGAGACCAGAAGATCGAAGTAGGCAGCAACGATAACGGGTTCTCGACCACGTTACGTGTTGGGGAAGGCGGCATTGTGCTGCAGGATACCAAGACGGCCCTGGTGACACTCGAACCGACCAAGGCGTTTGGCAGCTCGGCGTTTGGGCCGCTGCGTTTTCGTCCCATCAGCGCCGAAGGGGTAGCAGGGGACTGGCAGCCTTTGGCAACCCTGGTGCGGGTGCCGCAATTGAAGGAGCTGAAGTGCGTGGAGGGTGCTCCCTTATGCACGTTGGTGGGCACCGATTTGTTTTTGCTGCAGCAGGTGGGTATCGACGCTCAGTTGGCGAACGCGGTCACAGTGCCGGAAGGATTTGGCGATAATGCACTGAGTGTCCCGCGGCCGAACGGAACGCTTTATCTCAAGCTGCGGGATGATCCTTCCGTGGTAAATACGGCGGTTCTTCCGGTAACCGCGGAGCCGTCTCAGTCCGCTGCGGTTGCGCCTTTGGCGTCACCCGCCGCAGCGCGACCGGCTGAACCCAAGCCGAGTGAGCCCGCGCCTCCCGTGCCGGAAAATTCCGCGCCCCACAACTAACCGCTCGAACAACAGTAGTGCCATAAGTACCCCGGGGTAGCGTAGTGGAGGGACCTGCAGTGCGCCCTGCGGCTCTCTCAGATCTTCCCGCATCAAACCACCGCTCCTACTGCAACTCTCTCCCCACCACCGCAAGCAGCATCACCGTCAAGTTTCTGTCAAAAATAGATACGATAAATTGACGCCGCACTCCCTTCCTTATTGTGTCGACCACATGTAGAGTGGCACTGCTGGCGTCTACTAAGGAGAAAAACACATGAAGAAGATTTTGATCTGGGCAAGTTTGATGGTGGCCCTGAGCCCTGCGTTTGGACAAACGAGCCCGCCGGAAACGGCAACGGGTAAGATCGGCAACGCGACGCTGGCTATCAAGTATTGCGCGCCATCGGTTCGAGGACGGCAGATTTTCGGCGAAGGCGGCAAGGTGATGCAGGATCCGACCGCTCCTATCTGGCGCGCCGGCGCAAACGATGCCACCGCATTTCATACCGACAGCGATTTGAACATCGCCGGTCTGGCTGTGCCCAAGGGCGATTACACCTTGTATGTGAATGTGAAGGACCCCGACGCGTGGCAACTGGTGATCAACAAACAGACGGGGCAGTGGGGTACGAATTACGACCAGGCGCAGGATCTCGGGCGGGTAAAGATGGATATGAAGACGCCCCCGGCTCCCATCGAAGTGTTGAAATATACAATTACCAGCACGGGCGGAAATAAGGGAATTATCCAGCTGGCTTGGGAGAAGCACATGGCTTCAGTGGGGGTCACAGCAAAATAGGAGCGGAGATGATCAGCACCACCCTCAACCCTAAAGTGGATGCCTACGTTGCCAGAGCGCGACCTTTCGCGCAGCCGATCATGGAGCACCTGCGGCAGCTGGTACATAAGGCATGCCCTGAGGTTGAGGAAACGATCAAATGGAGCCGGCCGTTCTTTGCATATCGGGGCGCGATTCTGTGCAACATGTCCGCGTTCAAGGAGCACTGCAGCTTCGGTTTCTGGGGCGAGGAGATGAGTGTTGTGCTGCGTGGCGCGAAGGTTCTGCGCGAGGACGGTATGGGCTCGCTGGGGCGTATTACCAGCCTTACGGATCTCCCCTCCGACAAGCAGATGCTGAGCTGGATCCGCCAGGCCGCGGACCACGTGGAGAGCGGCCAGTACACCAGCCCCATCGCTGCCAGACGCACAGTAGTAAAGGCGCCGAAACCTGTTCTCGAAACACCGGCGGAGTTCGCGGCGGCATTAAGGCGAAATAAAAAGGCTGCAGCTGCCTTTGCGGCATTCAGCCCCAGCTGCAAACGGGAATACATCCAGTGGATCGTGGACGCAAAGCGTGCCGAGACGCGGGACAAACGGATCGCAACCGCGGTGGAGTGGATCGCCCAGGGTAAGCAGCGCAACTGGAAATATCAAGACTGCTGATTTTCATCTACCTATTAGGAATCACCTGTCGGTAAGATGCCTTTGTTTTCAACCATGAGGACCACGGTGCGAAAAGGCGCACGGGTGCGATGAACGACTCGCTGGGGAACGACGAAACCTTGACCAGGATCGAGTGCGACGGTGCGATCTTCCAGATCAATGAGTAGGTGGCCCTCAACGACGTAGAAGAATTCGTCGTCCACATCGTGCTTGTGCCAGTGATACTCACCCTCAAGCACGCCGAGGCGCACAACCGATTCGTTTACCTGGCAGAGCGTCTGGTTGTACCACTTGAATTCGCAAGCGTCGGCAAGAGCCTTGGCATCGATGGTTTGCAATGGTTTGTACAACACGTTCAACCGAGTCTCGTAGGCATACTGCTTCGCTTCGCTCATAGGCTCCTCAAAACTCATCTGCGGTCTGGCCGGTCTCCGGGGGCACCCCGGCAGGCACGGCTGTCAAGAGCCGTTCCAGTCGGCCCCTCATGAAAAACTCGCTTCGTGGAATACGTATCAGTGCAAAGAAGCGTCTGCAGGTTGGCTGCCGGTTTGGTATATTCACGAGACTCCTGCCCAAGGAACGATTATGAAACGATTTGCGAAATATTTTTGTGTTTCTCTGGTCCTCGTCCTGCTGGGATGTGATTCCACTTCACCGCAGCCAGCGTCGACAAAAGCCGCCGATGAGGCGGCGGTTCGACAAACCGACGATAACTGGAGTAAGGCGGCGCAGTCAAAGAAGGTGGATGACTGGATGGCTTTCTACGCCGATGACGCGATTGTTCTGCCGCCGAACGAGAAGAAAGTAGATAACAAAGAAGGTATTCGCAAAGAAATCGGCACCCTGTTAGCGGCACCGGGCCTCTCGATCCATTGGGCACCCATTAACGTCGAAGTGGCAAGATCGGGCGATCTGGCCTATACCCAGGGGAGCTATGAACTTACCAGCAACGATGCACACGGCAAACCCACGACAGACCATGGGAAGACGGTTGAGATATGGAAAAAGCAGAGCGATGGCAACTGGAAATGCATCGTGGATATGTGGAGTTCCGATCTTCCAGCTCCCACGGTGTGATGCTCACTCCTGCGCAGGAGCCGAGCATCGCGATGAGAAAAAAATCAGAGCCAGAATGGCGCGACGCACCCGCGAAGGTTTTGATCATCGCGCCCCCGCCCCGGGGAATTTACTGAGAACCCGACCTTCCTCGGATTTGGCCGAGCATTTCAATCTTTGAAATTTTGGAACCGAGGATCTCAAGGATGTTTCCGGAAGGCATCTCGATCCGAAACGTACTCTGACTGACGGATGCTTTGATGTCTTCCAGGTTGACGACATGAGACGTACTTACGATTGTGCCTGGGACGCTCCGGAATTGGCCACTTTTTATCCACACCTTGCTTCCGATTAGCTCCTCGACTTTCATGTCAATCTCCTGTCCAAAGGTGTCCTGAGGCATCCGGCCTAAGACTCGGCCATTGCTGCAAGTTACGCAGGGTGCCCGCCAAATCGAAGGTGACCGCCTGTCCCGAGAGGAGCAAGATCTTCCAATTCGGGTACTGTGCCCTCATTTAAACCGCAAGATCGTCAACAATGAAAACGGGTGCACAAGGCACATAGGCCCTCATTTCCAGTAACTTTTCCGCGAATAGCAAAGGCGCCAGCAGGAGCCCGTGGGGGCGTTTCGAGTAATTTCTTAACCGCAAAGCTCCGGGGAACAGAATTATTGCCTAGTATGTTCCTTGCTTGGTTACGCGGCTGGTCAATTTCGCTCACGGGTGATCAATTCCCGCAGAGTATGTCTCGGGTTGAAAATGAACAGGCTCCCACCCCAGGTAGCCACAAGTGATTTAACGTCATAAACTTACCCGCGGGACAGATGGAGCACCGATCGCGCCCTAGCGGGAGCCAGGCCCGCAGAGCAAGATCATCGAGCCAAATCATTCAGAATGTGGACCTCGAATCCAAGACCGTTCATACTGGTCATCGGCTAGTATTAGGCCATAGAAGCAAGGTTTCACGTTATGGCGCTACCATCGTGTCCCCATCCGCTGGGCGAAAAATAGCTTCCACTGGGCCCGTGGTTGATAGATAAAAAGTAACATCGGCGACTATGGCGACACCTACGAATTCCCCTAAGCATGACCTCGGCTCCTTGCACATACCCGAGCGCCAGCGCAGGGACACCCGTACCATCAAACGGGTCATCTTTGCCGCCATCCCTCTCTTTCTCCTGGCCGGCATCGTGGTGGCCGCTTATACCTTCCGTTTGGGAAAACCCTTAGTCGACGTCGCGACGGTGGCAACACCCAAAGCGGCTGGCGGCCAGACTCTGCTGAACGCCAGCGGCTACGTCACTCCCCGCCGTCGCGCCACCATTGCCGCCAAAATCACCGGCCGGGTCACTGGCGTCTTTTTCGACGAAGGCACGCACGTCCACACAGGCCAGATTCTCGCCACCCTCGACGATTCAGACGCCAAGCGCGCTCTGGATGCTGCCAAAGCCGACCGCGACTCCTCGCAGGCCGCGATTGCGGATTATGAGGTACAGCTCAAGAATGCCGAGATTGAGCTTTACCGGGCGCGCGAATTACAAAAAGCCGGCGTCCAGACCCAGCAAGCGCTCGACAGTGCCACCATGCTGGCCGACAGCCTGAAGGCCAAAATCGCACTCTCCAAGAGCCAGGTCGCGGCGGCCGAAGCCCGCATCGGTGAAGCCCAGCAGGCCGTCGCCAATTGCACCATCTCGGCTCCTTTCAACGGCATCGTGGTTTCCAAGGACGCCCAGGTCGGTGAGATGGTTTCGCCTATTTCCGCCGGCGGGGGATTCACCCGAACCGGCATCGCCACCATCGTTGACATGAACTCCAATGAAATTGAAGTGGACGTCAACGAATCCTATATTGCCCGCGTGACCCCCGGCCAGAGGGTAAAGGCCATTCTGGATGCCTACCCCGACCGAGAACTCGACGCTAAGGTTCGTACCGTGATCCCCACTGCGGATCGTCAGAAGGCGACCGTGAAGGTACGCATCACCTTCGACAAGCTGGAAGATTTCATTCTTCCCGACATGGGCGTCAAGGTGGCTTTCCTGGAGGAAGAGCAAAGGAAAGCAAAAGGCATGGAAAAAGGTCCGCAGGCAGTGGCCTACATCCCCAAGAGCGCAGTGCGTAAAGATGCCGCTTCTTCGTTTGTGCTGCTGGTTCACGACGGCAAAGTCGAGCGTCGCGCAATCAGCCTGGGCACGGACCGTGGAACAGATGTCGCGGTGTTGGCGGGCCTTTCGCCCGGCGACTCGCTGGTCGTAACCGGGCCCGAGAATTTGCACGATGGGGACAAAGTCCAAGTCCGGCAATAGGAGTTTGCACATGATTCGAGTAGATGGTCGCTCCGATTCTTCCAGCCTCATCAAGGTTCGGGGTTTGAACAAGACTTATCGCCGCGGCGGTGAACAAATCCAGGTACTGCAAGGGCTCAACCTGGACGTCGACAAAGGCGACTTCGTTGCCTTCATGGGCCCCAGCGGCTCCGGCAAGAGTACCCTGCTTAACCTGCTCGGGGGTCTGGATGTGCCGTCAGCCGGCAGCATTACTGTCGATGGCGATGAGATTAGCCACATGTCCAGCAGCAAGTTGACCCATTGGCGCGCGCGGCACGTGGGCTTCATCTTCCAGATGTATAACTTGATCCCGGTGCTCACCGCCTTGCAAAACGTTGAGTTGCCGCTGCTGCTCACCAAGCTCTCGAAAGCGGACCGGCGCAAGCATATCGAGACGGCGCTCAGCGTAGTCGGGCTCGCGGACCGCATGAATCATTACCCGCGGCAGCTTTCCGGCGGGCAGGAGCAGCGCGTGGCCATCGCCCGCGCCATCGTCTCCGATCCCACTTTCCTGCTCTGTGACGAGCCCACCGGCGACCTGGACCGCAAAAGCGCGGATGAAATCATGGAACTGATCCGTCGCCTGGTCAAGGAGTACGGGAAGACGGTGTTGATGGTGACCCATGATCCCCTGGTGGCGAAGCAAGCGGACACCACGCTCCACATGGAGAAAGGGGTCCTGGTGGAGTCGAGCGAGCAACAGCGCGTTGCTGCGGGAGGTATGGTATGAAATTTGGCCGCCTGATCTTCGCTAATCTTTTCCGTAAAAAAGTTCGTCTCCTGCTCACCATAGGCTCCTTCGCAGTGGCCTTGTTCCTTTTCGCCTTCCTCGCCGTGGTGAAGGATGCTTTTGGCCGAGGCGCAGACGTCGCGGGGGCGGACCGGTTAGTCATCATCAATCGTGTCTCCATCATCCAGCCGCTGCCGCTTTCCTACCGCGACAAAATTCTGCGCATCCCCGGCGTCAGAGTCATTACTCACAACAACTGGTTTGGTGGCGTTTATCAGGACGAGAAAAACTTCTTTCCCCAATTCGTCATCGATGTCGAAAATCAGCGTCAGGTCTTCCCCGAGCTCGTGGTGCCCGATGACCAGTGGACCAACTTCGTCAAGGACCGCCAGGGCGCCGTGGCCGGAGCCGGTCTTGCCAAACGCTTCGGCTGGAAGATCGGCGATCACATCCCGATCAAGAACTCCCTTTTCGGGGGAGCAGCTACCTGGGATTTCAACATCGACGCCATCTATCACGGCAAGCGGCCCCAGGATGACGAAAGCCAGTTCTGGTTCCAGTGGGACTATTTCGAAGAACGCATGCCCCAAACCTACAAAGGAAATGTTGGCTGGTACATCCTCAGGCTGGACCATCCGGACGACGCCCCGCGCGTTGCCAAAACAATTGACGATATGTTTGCCAACTCCCCTTATGAAACCAAGACGGAGACGGAGTCCGCATTTGCCTCCAACTGGGCCAAGCAATTCGGCAATATAGAATTCCTTATCCTGAGCATCGGCACCGTAGTATTTTTTACCCTGCTGTTGGTTACCGGGAACACGATGGCCATCTCCGTCCGCGAGCGGACCGGGGAACTTGCGGTTCTCAAGGCCATTGGTTTCACCGACCGGTCGGTACTCTTTTTCGTTCTCGGCGAAGCGCTCCTCATCGCCCTTTTCGGGGGCCTCGTCGGTCTGGCTCTTGCCATCTTCGCAGTTCCTTTGATCGCTACGGCGCTCAATGGTTTGCTGCCGCCCCTGATTCTTTCCTACACCATGCTGGCCCTGGGGTTAGGATTTGCTCTGATCGTCGGCGCGGCGAGCGGGCTGCTTCCCGGCATTGGCGCGATGCGCCTGCGCGTGGTGGATGCGTTGCGGAGGGTCTGACATGGCTATTCCTGTTGTCTACAATTTACGCAGCGTGAGAGCCCGGTGGACTTCGGCAATCGTCGCTGTTGCCGGAATCGCAGGAACCGTTGGTGTATTTGTCGCCATGCTGTCGCTTGCGCGAGGCTTCAGGGCGACCCTGGTGTCCTCCGGCTCGGAGGACAATGCCATCGTCATGCGTGCCGGAGCGACGGCAGAAATGATGAGCGGTGTCGACCTCGACGCGGTAAAAATTATTCAGGACGCTCCGGGAGTCGCGCATGATTCTTCCGGCCCTCTGGTAACTTCAGAGGTGGTGGCGATCGCGCCGTTTCCTCTGCTCTCGACCGGTACCGATGCAAACGTACAGGTTCGCGGAGTTTCCGCCAATGTGCTCACCATCCGCAAGAACGTAAAGATCATTGAGGGTCGTATGTTCCGACCGGGTTTATCCGAGCTGGTCGTGGGCCGCAATGCTTCGCGTACTTACAGCGGGTTGACTCTCAACAACACGGTTCGGTTTGGCGGCGGCAACTGGACCGTAGTGGGCATCTTCGATGCCGGCGGCAGCGCCTTCGATTCTGAAGTGTGGAGCGATGCTCGGGTGCTCGATGATGCTTACAAGCGACCCACCAACGTCTTTCAGTCGATCACCGTGCATCTGACTTCTCCCCAGGCGTTTCAACAGTTCAAGGATTCCGTCACATCCGATCCGCGCTTGAACGTTCAGGTGAGCCGCGAGATCGAATACTATGCCAAACAGTCGCGCACCATGACCACGCTGATCACCGTGCTCGGCGGACTGGTCGCAGCCGTCATGGCAATCGGTGCTATCTTTGGCGCCCTCAACACCATGTATTCCGCAGTTTCCGAACGTTCCCGCGAAATCGCGACTATGCGCGCTCTCGGCTTTGGTGGGCCGTCGGTGGTCATCTCGTTCTTGATCGAAGCGCTATTAGTTTCTTTCATCGGTGGCCTTGTCGGGTGTATTGCTGTCCTGCCGTTGAATGGGCTCACGACCGGCGCAATGAACTGGCAAACGTTCTCCCATCTAGCTTTCGCCTTCCGCATCACGCCTGGACTGCTTGTGGGCGGCATCATTTTCGCTTTGCTCATGGGCATCGTGGGCGGTTTGCCGCCGGCTATCCGCGCCGCGCGCCGTCCCATCGCGTTGGCGCTGCGCGAACTATAACGTCCCAGCTTGATGCCCCGTCCAGCTTCTTGAGAATGCCGCAGCACTCAAAGAAAATGGCCCCTGGTGTGGAACCGCTTCGCCAACGCGCATTTGGGATGTTGTTAAAGGTAGGGCCAAGGGCTGAACAGGAAAAAGTTGCAAACCGCTTGAGAAGCAGCAACCAGGGCTGAAGAGGGCTGCAGTTTCTCCCATCCCGCAACCACTTCAACCTGAGTCACCCCTCTCCCTTTGTCATCCCGACCGAAGCGTAGCGAAGTGGAGGGATCTGCAGTTTCTCGCCATCCCGCAACCACTTCAACCTGAGTCACCCCTCTCCCCTTGTCATCCCGACCGAAGCGTAGCGAAGTGGAGGGATCTGCAGTTTCTCGCATCCCGCAACCACTTTAACCTGAGTCACCCCTCTCCCCTTGTCATCCCGACCGTAGCGTAGCGAAGTGGAGGGATCTGCAGTGCGCCCTGCGGCTCTCTCAAATCCTTCCTGGGAAGCGACTCCTGATGAACCATCCCATCCGAATCAAGTCCTCATCCAGCAACCTGATTTCGCTTGTGGCCGGTTGCAGCGCTCGTTCACCCAATGAAATCAACGCTGCAGGGTCCATTAATCCGCTAATTTGGACGGCCGTCAAGCTCAGTCGTCCCTTCGGGACTCATCAACCTTTGCGGGGCGCTGAAAATGGATTCAATCATTGTTCGGCAGCGCGGGTGAAGTGCAGCATCTCAGCAACGGCGAGGAAGTAGCGTAGGTGTCTCAGCTCGACTTCCTCATTCATAGTCAGAGCATATCAATACAGCATTTCAAGATATTGGACCTCTTGCTGCCATTGTGCGAAGTTAGTACCAGAGGAGGAAACCGTTAGCGATGTGTGATGCTCTGATGACCTCCTCGAAGAAGGTAAATGAAGACGTTAGGTGCTTCATTCCAGATAGCGGCAAAGCCGCCGCCCTGTGCGCGATGGCGCGAAGATGCTTCGCGGACACCTTCTCCCACCTCTTTGATCGTGCGGCATTTGCGCAATTCCTAGAAGACGTTTACGGCGAGGAAGGAGCGATGTCGAGGGACCTGCTCGATCCCACTATTGAGTGGCTCACTGCGGAGGCGGGCGGACAGATCGTAGGTTATGCGAAGCTTCGCGCACTGGCAGCACCCGCGCCCAATCCGCAGAAAGGTGCGCTGGAGCTACAGCAGATTTATGTGTTGCGGGAGTGGCACGGACGCGGGGTTGCAGAGCGATTGATGCACTGGGCTCTAGACCGCGCCCGCACGCTGGGTGCGCCGGAGATCTATCTTACGGTTTTCGATCACAACGAGCGGGCCAAGCGCTTCTATGCGCGACACGGTTTCGTCGATGTTGGGCATTGCACCTTCCAACTGGGAGATCGAATTGACGATGACCGCGTTTGGCGGAAAGCACTTTAGCCACTCTCAGCCGCTCAGTGGCGCAAAACTCGCCGTTGTTCGATGTACTTCTGCTCGCCGGTGCCCTTCGCCGTTCGGGCAACTTGCCAGGACGGCAGAAAAATGAAACCTTTTGATTTATGACGAGGATGAGTCAGGAACTTTGGGCTAGAAAGAGAGCAGGGATTCTCCTGCTCGCTCCCCAGATAGTCGCAATCTGTAATGGTTTGTCTATCAGAATGGGCAACGGGTCGCTCCATCGGTTGGCCTTCCAGCGAGTGCCTTTCGGCGTGCCTATCCCTTACGCTATCGGGCCGCATCTCCTAGCTTGAGCGCACGTTGGGCGCTCCCTGGAGGCGCTTCTGAGAAAACTGGGAACGAATATGCGCACCGAAGGGGCGTCCGGCTAGCAGAAGAAGAAACGAGCCGCGATAGGTATGCGTACCATCGAAAAGGGATATAGCCAGCACTTTACCTTCTTGATGCAAGTAGGCCGCCCTCCGCCAGGATTATCCTGGCATATTCCTGTGAGAGCTTCGTGCTTCCTGAGCGAGCGGCGGCGGCCTTGGATCCAATGAGAGAATCCAACCTATTGGGAGCGAGTTGTAAAGCTTGTCTGTAAGCTTCAAGCGCCTCGGCTGGCTTACCCATCTGCAACAACATGTCGCCTAGCATCTCGCCAGTCGGCCGAGGCAGAATATCCGCGTAATACATCGGGTGATCGCGTTCGTACTGCGCGATGTCTCTGAGGTGAGCTACCGCTTCATCGCATTTTCCCTCCGAGAACATCGTCCACGCTTGTGCCTCGGTCAACGCGACACCCAAAACGTCTCCCCAGCCATGTTCCTTATCCCAAGCCGCGGACGACTTGCGATATAGCTCAAGCGCCCGTTCTGCTTTGTGAGCATTACCGGACCGAGCTGCAGCGATGGTTTCAATCCAGTAGGCATCAAAGTTTTCATCAAAACCCGATGTCGAAGGCGGCTCGATCTTTGCAGCGTCTTGCCAATGGTGAGTCTCGAGATCGTAATAAATTCTCGCATCAATGGCCAACCAGGAATCGGCTCCAGTTTTCGCTATCGCCTCGATCTGTTGGATGATCTGCTGCGCTTGGTTGTCCTGGCCCAACTGCAGGTACGCGTATTCGATATTGTTCAGGGCGTGAAGTTCATCGAATTTCCCGTCGCGTCCAGTCTTCATCCACTCTGCCGCTACGCGCGCCGATGCCTGGTTCGTTTCGATAGAGTCTTTCCAGTAGCCGAGTCGATTGAAGATATGCGACGGCATGTGAAGGGCGTGCGGTGAGTCGGGCGCGATGGCCGCATACTTCCGGGCTGCTGGGAGCGCTTCTGCTGCAAGTTCCGAGGTGTCGGCTGCGTGGATGATGTAGTGAGCCGCGCCGGGATTGTCAGGATACTGCTTGAAAATAGGCAGGAAAATCGCAAGCGCTGCTCTCCGCTGCTGAATACCTTGCGTGCCTGGTCCTGCCGTCCAAGTCAAGCCCAGCCCGTAAAAAAGGCTCGCATTTACATCATCGGGATACTTCTGCCGAATCTCCAGCATGCGGTTGAGATATTTGTGCCACCGATCATCACCTGACGTTTGATCGTATCCCTCGTACATGGCGCGAACGGCGTTCACGTACATTTGCTCGCGGTCCGTTCCTGCCGGGATCGCAAGCCAGGGTTGGAGCTGTGCCCACCCTCTGGCGAGATCTTTCTGTGGCGCCTTCGCGCCGTTGCGTTCAGTGGTTGAAAGAGCAATCCCCCAGGCAGCAATCACGCATTTGGGATCGTCGCGCTCGACCGCTCGAAAAGCTTCGTCTGCTTCATTGAACTCAAACGAGTGGAGCAAAGCGAGACCGTAGTCGAAACGCGACTGGACCTCGGACTTGCAGGAGATTGGGAAGTGAACGTCCCCGAGTTTGCCTTTCTCGGCCCTCAAGGCTGAAGGCATCAGGAGTGCGGCTACCGCTAGAGCGACTGTCAAACCGAAGCTCGTTCGACGCAAGGCATCACCTCCCGACGACAGGATACCCCTCGCCGTCGTTTTGATTCCCGGTGGGCTCTGCCTGGCGACTCACTGATGATGAGAGGGCCCGAAGTTGGCCAGATGTCCAAAAGCCGGCTCGGCGAGTTCGAACGCGCGCGGGCTTTTGCACCCGCTGCGGAAATACCGCGATCTTGTGTCAGACTGTTGTGGCGCAAGAGAGTGCAATTCCACTGGACAGGAAGGAAAACTATGCAGAATAAAGCGCCGACCATCCCACCTAAATTTTTCGGTACACAGCCGACCCATAAGATTGCTGGTTTGATCATAGCTTTTGTGTGGACGTGTATCACCCCGGTTCTCTTCGGTCAGCAAGATGTCCATGCGGCGCTTACACCCCCTGCAAATCGAAAATCAGCGCCGGCGTTTCAACTTGTGACGGAAGACGGCACGAAAATGCAAATCTCTGAGTATCGAGGAAAGGTCGTTCTACTCAATTTTTGGGCTACTGATTGTGGCGGCTGCGTGCTTGAGATTCCATCGTTCGTCGAGCTTGAGAAAGCATACAAGGACAAGGGCTTTACCGCCGTAGGTGTCTCGATGGATATATCGTATGAAGGCCTGAAGGACGCCAACGAAGCGTGGGGTAGGGTAAGGCCGTTCATTGCAAAGCACGGAGTGAATTACCCGATTGTTATGGGCGATGATGCAATCTCCAAGGCTTACGCATTGAACGCGTTTCCGGCCACATACTTGATCGACAGATCGGGTAAGATTGCGGTTGCTTATGTAGGAGTAGTCATCAATAAGGATAACGTTAGCAACAACATCAAGAGCCTTCTATCGGAGCGGTAATGTCAGCAGGCGATAGGAGCCGACCTGTTCCTGAAAGTGGATCCCGGGGGGCCTGCTTTCATTTCTTAAGTTGTTTTATCTGGGGGCGTGCCGTGTGTCCGCTCTGGCCACCTGACAGCACATCTTTGCAGCAACAATCGATCGTACCGTCTGTTCCGATGTTTGCTTACTCGGAGAGCGAAAATTCCATATTCACAATGAGACCCCGCCCCCTGAGGCTAGTCGGGCTTGGCGCCGCCGCCGCTTTTTGGCAGGTCGTACGTAGGGGTTTCCCGCAGTACACTCAGGTCAAAGCAATTCACGCTGGTATCAATTGCTTGGGCGCCGGGGACGATCGACCCGCTGCTTAAGGGCGCTACGCGTGCCGATACCGCGGGGGCAGTGTTCGGGGCTAACTTTCTCTGTAGCCATGCGGGCGGTATTCTGTAGCTGCCGAAGATGGCTTGGGCGGTGGGGGCGGACTGCGTGGCGACCGCGGCCGGAGCCTGTGCCAGCAGCCAAATATTCTTGTACGTCCCACCGCTATCGAGCGGCAGCGAGCAGAAGACGCCCATGATCTTCATGGAGCCTTGCTGGCCCGAAAACCCCGCGACGAAGCGGCCGCACTGTCCCAGCGTCGCTGGAAGCTGCAGCGGAGTCGCCGACGTAACCGTGAACTGGCTAAACGGCTTACCGGAAATCGCGGCTCCATGCTGCAGGATCATAGCGAGCTTTTGCGGTAGTGTGGCCACATACGGCATGGAGATGTCAATGCCGTTCGCCGCACCCTGGGCAGGTTGGAAAGCTGCATTCCGGGCAACCACCCCACCGCCCAGAGAGACGGTTTCGCCCTGCGGGCCTGTCATCTGAATGACTGTCTGCTGACCCATCGTGACCTGCCAACCGGAGGGAACGCCTGCCGAGGCGCTTTGATCGGTGGTGGTGTATGGCTTGAGTTGGATGGCGGGAGATGCCGGAGTGGCGGCTGGTGGAGTGCTTCGGCAGCCGGTCGTGATCGAAGTGAACCCGAGAGAAGCGGCTGAGATGATCAGAAAAAGATAACTCGTTCTCATGGCTGTGGGAAAAGGGAGACCGCGGTCCCAACTCACCGTTGCACCCGGCTCAGATTTTTGCATCCCCCATCGAATCCGGCGGTGCATGACTGACGATAGAGCGCGACCGCCTGTTGCATATTTTTGGGCACGCCATAGCCGAATTCGTACCCTACCCCCAGCAGGTTGCAGCCTAACGGATCGCCTCCCGCGCACCCTTTGCGGGTAAGCAGAGCGGCCTGGGAGTCATCCTTCGCAACCCCTGCCCCCTGGTGGTAGGCCAAGCCGAGCAACGAGCAGCCCCTCGGTATACCGTTGTCACACGCTTTGTGGAACAGGATACCGGCCATGGCTTCTTGCTTGGGGACGCCGTTCCCGGTTTCATACGCGATGCCCAGGCTAGTGCATCCGCGCCCGTCGCCCCCGTCGCAGGACCTGCGGTAGAGCGGAATCGCCTGCGACGGATCCTTAGGCACGCCGGAGCCAGTCTCATCCATCACGCCCAGCAGGAAACAGGCTTCCCCCAAGCGTCGCCGCTGCATCCCCTGCGGTACAAAACGGCCGCCTGCCCCAGGTCTTGGTTCACCCCTCTGCCATTCTGATACATCACACCCAAGTTGCCGCAACCCTTGGAAACGCCGCCGTTGCAGGCCACGGTGAGCAGCCGGAACGCCTCTGGAAACTGTCCGCTCTTCAGGTCCGCCAGCCCGCGGTCGAACGCATCCTTGGCGCTCATGGAGTTGCTCGGTGCGGGCCTGCTGTTCGAGTTCGCGATGTCCGGCACTGGAGCGGAGACCGGTTCAGGCGGCAGCGATGCCGTCTTGGTGGTTGCAGAATGGGTCAGCGTGCCTGCGGCTGCCGCATTGATCTGCGCGCCTTGGCGGGTGACCGGTACCGGTTTCATGTTCGAGTTCGCAACTGGAAGGGGGACCGGCCGAGGCGGGAGCGATGCCGTCTGCGAGGCTGCAGAACGGTTCAGTGTGTCTGCGGTTCCGCCGGAAGCCGCGGCAAAGATCTGCGCGCCTTTACGGCTAAAGATGAAGTCGCCGTCGGCGTCGCCGGAGTTGCGAATGTGCGTGTACTTGGGAATTTGATCCGAGGGCCCGGCAACCTGCTTGTAGACCGACTCATGAAAGAGCTCATCGGCCGAAAATGCCGGGTCTGGATAATTTTGCAGCGCCTCGATAGGCGCATTTGCAAAGACCGAGTGCCCATTGACTCCGGAGTCGGAGACCGGCTCGTCGCCCCCGCTGGCCATCACCGATCGCGACTTGGCCTGCAGCTCTTTGAGCAGGTATCTGGGCGTGGGTGTGGGCGGCGGCGGGGCCTCGCCCGCGTCGCGCGAAAGGTCGCCGGAGTAGCAACTGTCTGACACGATCAGCAGGTGCCGCGACGGCAGCGCACGGATCTCGGAGGTGAGGTCGTCCGCCATGATCACGTTGGGGCTGGCCGCTGATTCCGCGTCCACCGGCAACCAGTAGGCCTTATCGGCATCCTTGTCGTAGTGGCCATGACCGCCGTAGTAGATGAGCAGGTTGTCGTCTTCGTTCAGGGTGTTGCGAAACTTCTTAATCGCTTCAAGAATCTTGAACCGGGTTGCGCCCTTGTCCAACAGATACTGCACCTGGAACCCATATGTGTCATGCAGCAACCGGCCCACCGCCTGGGCATCGTTCACCGCCGTCTTCAACTGGGGCGTTCCCGAAGGATATTGATTGATGCCGATGATGAGCGCGTAGTAGTTCCCATTGTGCGCGCCGGCTTGAACGGGCTGGCTGATCGGAACCGCGCCCCGCTGCCGAGCTTCCGGGGCGCAGCCGCAGACTTGCATGGCGAGCAGTGCCACTACAGCAGCCAGTCCGAGGACTGCGCTCGGGTGCCTGCTTGAGCAACGGCGGCAGGAGAATGCGAAGCTGAGGCTCACAGGTGTCAGCGTCACGACATTCCTTGGGGACACAGCTCTATCCCGGTTTTAGTTTTAGGGGACCCAAAGAGAGCGAGTCTACCACAGAATCTTGTCTGAAACGGCTATCACTTCAGCTGTCTTTTGTTCCGGTGGTCGCCTTATTGGCCGAGCTGCAGCCGTTGGCCGGCGCCTTATCGCAGTAGATGCGCAGGGTGGCGTAACTCACGCCGGGCACGGCGCCCTGCGCGCGGGTCACAAGGTCCTGGTTCGCAGGCGCGTCTTTGTGAACGAGAAAGCCGTTCTCGAGGATGAGCTTGTCGAATTCAGGGGTGAGCGCGTCCTTGTGCTGCTCGGGAAACATGATGAAGTAACCGCTGGGCAGAGGCATGGGCGATTGCGGCATGGGCGTATCGGGTGGGGTGACCGAGGTCGCAATGACCGGAGTGAGATTCCCGTTCATGATGACGGTGGCGTGGCTCTGCCACTTGCCCAGCAGCGCAGAGAAGACTTTGATGGCCGGGACGCTGATGGCCGGCAAGGTCATCATGGAGAGCACAGAGGTAACGACGGTGGAGGTGACGGAGATGGCCTCTGTGAACTTGGGATCGGATGGCCGGGTGACGTTGACGGCCATCTTGCCGACGCCGGCAGGGAGGGTGAACTGCTTAAGGTTGGTAGTGTCGGCTGCTGCCTGCTCCTTGAAGCCTAGCTTGTCAATCGTAGGTAGCTTCTCGATCTTTTTGTCGGGAGTAATGGAGGCGATGGTTGCCCAGCTGAGGGGGGCGATAAGGTTCATGTAGTCGAAGGTCTGGGCGGCGTCGATGCGCAGGTGCGAGACGTCGGTGCTGACGTCCCCCGTACCGGGACGATATTGCGAGACGGCCATCTTGACCAGCACGTCGCCGTCAATGGCAGGGAGGGTGGAGGTGGGGATATTCTCCGCATAGACGACGGGCTTGCCGGAGTCAGGCGAGTGCAGGTAGAGGGTCTTGCGTTTGGGCGAGGCCAGCGAAGCCTGGTTGGGGCCCTTGGTGGCGATGGTGTCGTCGTAAAAACTGGACCAGTAGCCGGCCACATCCACGGCGGAGTGCGGTGCGTTCTGTACAGCCTGGGCAAAAGCTCGGGGATTGATCGCATGGGCCAGCGTGGCAAAGGCTGCGGCGGAGGCCATCATCTCACGGCGGTTGATTTCCACAGGAACTCCGTTCAAAAGATAGGGATTGGACGAACTTGGGACGTAGATGCATTGGCCGGGACGAAGAGAAAATCGGCCCCGGCCTCAAAAGCGCCGGGGAAAAAATATCCGGAAGTCGGCTTTGAAGGTAACACAGCGAGCGTGCGGTAGAGATCAGCCACATGTAACAACCTGTTTTGCCCCGCGTTGGTCTTGAGGACATACAGGAGCGCGTTGGCAAACGGCGAGTGCTGGCCGTTCACCCCATCGCTGACGGAGTGATGCGCGTCCCCGGATGCGAGATAGATGCGGGACCTGGCCTCCATGGCGCGCACGATAAGCTCTTCACGGGAAGCAGTCGGTAGTTGAATGTTGGCGCGCAGGTTGCTGAAGTCGCCCGTCCGGGCGAAGTTGCCGCCGTAGCACGAGTCGATGAGCAACAGGATGTGGTTGACCGGCAACTGATGGAGTAGATTGCTGAGATATCCATACGCCAGGGCGGTGTGATGGTGGGGGTCATCGCTTTCGAGCTTGGTGTCGCGGAACACAGCGTAGCCTTCTGCGATGTCGGGGTCGGTAAATCCGTGGCCGGCGAAGTAGATGAGCAGGCGGTCGTGGGCACCAAACTGGATCTTGTGCAGGTCGGCAATCCGGGTCAGAAAGTCGTCCTCGGTGGGGTTGTCGAGGTAGGAGACGCGGGTGGCGTCGTAGCCGTATTGGTCGATGAGTTCCTGGCCGATGGTGTGTGCATCGGGGACAGGATTGCTGAGCGTGTCCCAGCCACTGGCGTAGTGATCGGTGGCGACGAACAGCGCATAGTCCTGGCCGGGATCGTCTTTCGAGTCGGGCTGGGGCACGGGTTGGGAGCCGCGCATGACCTCGGCCGTCTTGGCTGTTTGGGCCGGTTTTGAGAGGACCATGTCGCGTAAGGTCGAGTAGCCGTACAAGTTTTCACCCTGCTGGTGAACGAGGCCGAGGCTGGCAGCGACCTCGGGCAGCTTCCAGGTGAGATAGCCTTCGAGGCGGCCCTCGGAGATCAAGCCGGTGTGGTCGGCGTCCGCACCGCCATTGAGGGCCAGCAGGATGCAGTAAGTGAGCAATCCATGCTCAATCTGCGGAAACTCAAAGGCGTTGCCGTCGACGCTGATGAGGGCGACGCGACGATTGATCTTTTCCAGGCCGGGACTGTGGCCACCATCGAGCGCCTCGCGGATGGCGTCGAGGGCGGCCTTGGTGTCGCACGAGTCGAGGATGATGATCTGCTTCTGGGCGGGAATCTGGTAGAGCAGTGTGGCCAATTCCTGCGACCTGAGCGTGCCGGGGAGATCGCTTAGAGAGGTAATCTTCGAATCCGAGAGGGTGAAAGTGTAGTCGTTCTGTGCTGAGCCATGGGGATGGAAACCGCTGCCGGCGAAGTAGAAGACCAAGCTGTCGTTGGGGCCGGAGTGCAGTGCAATATCGTGCAGCGCGTTGCGGACGCCGGCAAGGGTGGCTTCGCTACCAAGCAAGGGTTTTGCGATCACCTGCGTGAAGGCGGTCTGCTTCGCGAAGACAGCGGCGATGGCTGTCGCATCTCCTTCCGCATAGAGTAGGTTGTTGACCATGCCGCCTTGCGGATAGTGATTGATGCCGATCGCCAGGACAAAGAGCCTTCCCGGCTCATCCTCATTTGCGTTGATTCGCACAAGTCCTGCCCGAGACGTGGCGAGCCAGCCGAGGCAAATAGCGATCCCGGTCCAAAGGGTGAGGCGACGATGCAAGGAGGGAGTTCTCATGGCTTCCCCTTGGTGGCGTTGGCCAGGGTGGTGGATTGACTGTGGGTCTGAACGGTCTGGAGACTCCAGTCCGTGGGAACAGGAACATGGGCCGCGCGGGTGGCCGTGCTGGTGGAGCGCAACAGATCCTCCAGCGGGTTGGAGCCGCCGCCGCGACTGGGACCCTTCACCACGCCGGTAAAGTTGAGCACGCTGGGATCAGGCAGTTGTGTCGAGGTGGTGAGCAGGATGTAGGTGTCAGTACCAAAGGGCTTAGAAATCTGGAAGGTGGAATCGGGCAGAGGGATGGAGGCGAGCCTGCCCTTGTCGGTGGGGAAGCGGCCGCCGGGGCCTCCCTGTGGCCACAGTAGGTTGCCGGTGCCCTGGCAGTCAATGGACAGGACGTAGACCCATCGCGGCTTGGTCACGGCATCGATGCTGCCGTTCAGCGTGAAGGTATAGAGTTCGTCCTTATAGGTCTTGCCACCGTCCTCCGCAGGTTTATTGTCCGAGGCGCGTTCGAGGCCAAGCGTGTAGGGAAACGACTTTGTACCGGTTACGGAGGATTGTAGTTTGAGCCAACCGTTAAGTTTGGCGAGTTTCACCGCAGCGTCGCTGAGCGATTGGGCGGGGTCGTTGCCCTGCGCGGCATCGCCATCCAAGGGAACCCAGTCGGTACGCAGCGGAAAGGGCGAGTTGGGTGAGCAGCCGCGGCCATAGCCCGGAGGGGTCTGCACATCGGCCTCATAATCGCCGCGCTCGAACCAGGCGTAGGAAAGACCGTCGGCGTTCTGTACGCCGGCGGCGATATACAGGGCGGTGGAACGGTCCGGTGTAAGTTGCGCGGCGCTGTCCTTGTCGGTGAGGACGCTTGCGCCGAGCTCGGCGGGCAGCGGTGGACTGAACCAGACGATGCTCTTTGCGGGAAGTTTCTTGGCCAGCGCATCTGCTGTGAGCGAAGAGCCCAGCACCAGGACCGGAGGCGCGTTGCGCTGGTCCAGTAGTGGCGGCTTGCCGGGCCCGGCCTGCGGCTTGCGTGCCTGCAGCGTCCAGGCTGTGCCATTCCAGGTGAGGATGTGCGTCCAGAGATCGGAGGAAGGGTCTTTGACCAGCGGGATGCCGGCGTTGCTGACTACTGCAGCAGCGGCCCTGATTTTGGCCAACGGAAGATTCCCGGCACCGGGATAGAAGTAGACCGACGGGCGCGGTGCCGGCACCCACTGGGTGAGTACGACGGGATCCTTTGCACGCACCACCGCTTGCGGCTGGGCAACCAGCTCTGCCTGCGAGCGTGCGAAGCTCTGCTGACCGGTGACCCGCAGGACGGCTTTCACTCCGTTGACTGGGTTGATCTGAGTGAACTCGCTGCCGGTACCGATGTCGGAGGCCGGACCGATATCGAGAATGATGCTGCCGTCGTCGTCGACGCTGACCACGGAAGCGAGCGGGGGTCCTTTGGGAGCGTCACCGCCGAACAGCGGCTGGTGCCTGCGTTTGCTAGTGGAGTCGAGGGCGGGCTGGTTACTGGCCCCGCTAATCTCCATGTCCGTGATGATGCGGCGAAAGACGTCCACTGCCGCCGTATCCGGAGGAAGCTCCTGCAGCGCCTGCACCAGCGCCTGGGTAAACAGGCCGTGGGGCGGCTTTGCATCCTGCACGTCGATCGCCGACTGGTCTTTTTGCGCGGCGCTCAGTACGAGTACAGGGTTGGTCTCGCGGTCTGCGGGCGCTACCACTTTCGATCCATCGGGGTTCTTGTCCGGAGCCAGCGCCAGGTCGCGAGGATCAAAGGCCACATCGCGTGGAACGTGCTTGGGATCGTTGGCCCCGCGGGCCTGGCCGCCGGAGTGGCAGGTATCGAAGATGGCGGTGAGATGGATGCCCTTATCCGCAGCTTGATTGAAAAGGCGGAAGAGGTCTCGGCTGAGCACGTCTTCTGCTCCTAGATACGCATCCGTGGGCACCACGGTGCTCTCCAGCGGAACCGGGTTGTAGCCGGTGCCGTCGAGATCGAACGCCTGGCTGTCGGACTTGGAGTTGACCCGCAGGGACCCGTGGGAGGAGATATAGAAGACGACGGTGTCGCCGGGCTTCGGGTCATCGACCACGTATTTGCGGATGGCTGCGACAATGGCATCGTGGGTTGCTGCACTGTCGCGCAGGATGTGGATGTGCTGGTCGTCGTTGGGGAAGCCGAACCGCTCGCTGGACAGCAGCGCGCGCATGGCATCCACATCGTGCGTCGGGCCCTTCAAATCCGGAAATGTCAGGCCAGCCGCGAAACGCCCCTTGGCCGGTGCGTCGGCCGGAACCGTGATCTTTGCACCGCTGGGTTCATAGGTATCGATCCCTATAAGCAGGGCGTATTTCGCGGATGACGAAGCGGTATCGCCAGCTTGCCCCTGTGCCATGATAGGCGTGCTGCCAACGGCGAGTGTCATGGCGAACACGAGAACGGCGATTGGTCGGCGCACTTCCAGTCCTCTGAAGGTGTTCGGTGTTATTTGCGACGAGACTAAACCGGTCGTCTACCAGGGTCAAACAAATTCAGCACCGTGCTCAATACGCCGGCAAGAGTAGCGCTCTTATCATGGTTTGCTGCAGACGAAGTTAGCAGCTTCGTTGGTGTCTCCCGTTCCTTTGTACTTGGCCAATTGCGGATAGGGGCACAGAGGCCTGGTCATAAGGACCTTCGAGTCGGACGAATATTTTGTGGCGATTATTTTTTCGCTGGGGACATCTTTCTCCACCCAATCGACCAGCGCATCGAATGCTCCGTATTTGAGACCGCCACTGGTGGAAATGCCAAGCTGTCCAAATGCAGCGGGACCCGGGCCCCCGGCGCAGTGTTCCATGCCCGGCACCATGTACAGCTGCAGGAAGCCGGCGGTTTCTTGCTCGCCCATCGCTTTCTGTACGCCCTGGTAATAAGCAATGCTGTTCCAGGGTGAAATCGCAGGATCGTTCCAACCGTGATACATGATGAGCTTGCCTCCGCGTGCGCGAAAGCGGCTTAGATCTGGATTGGTTGCATCCAGAGCGGCAGCGGTTTTTTCGGTCGCTTGCTGCAGGGAAGCAGAGACATCTGCCGTCAAGGTATTCCATTTTGGATCTTCGGTCACCATGTAGCGAAAGTAGTTTTGTACATACTGAAGACCGGAGCCGGACCCCGGGCCCTGTCCGACAATCCAGGAGCCCCAGGCTTCCTCATCGCCCATGGCAAATCCTGCAAACAGGGAAGTGCCCGCATAGTAGGTCCGCAGCGAATTAACCTGCGGCTGAGTCAGGCAATCCAGTGAGTCCTCGCCCTTACACAGCAGAACTGCGGGATCGAAGTGACATTTGGCCGGGTCACTCACGAAGCCGTCTTTCACCCCATCGGAAGCGTCGCAAGTGGCGAGCGCAGCCTTTTGAATGGCCGGCAGCTTCAGGCTCGAGAGGTACCCTCGTGGGTCGTTGATGGTGGATTGGGCTGTGCTCACGCCCGAGGTCAGCATGCGGCTCCAGGCATTGGCTGGCGCACCCGCCAGGATTCCGTCGTAGTCTTCGGGAAACCGCTGCGCTTCCATCAGGGCTTCCCGGCCTCCGTCTGAACAGGAATCGAAGTAGGCTTTGGAGGCGGTCTTGCCGTAGTAGGCTTTGACCACATCCTTCGCCCGCTCGGTGGTCAGGTGGACGGCCCGCCAGCCGAAGTCGGTAATTTTCTCTGGATGGCCGAAGGCCCAGCTGGCATCCTCACCCTCTGCCTGGTGACCTGCATCCGAGCCCGCGGTGGCAAAGCCGCGGTGCAAATTGCCCGCAAGCTGCCGGTATCCGATGGAGCCGGCAAAGCCACCATTGCCTACACCCAGAAGGCGCTGGTTCCAATCCTTTTCCGGCAGCCAGACTTCGAAACGGATTTCAGAATCTGCAGTAGGGTGCAGGATTCCGGTGACCCGGCAGAATGCCGGCAGGTCATGCAGGGGTTTGTCAAGGCCGGGTCCACTCAGGTCACCGGAGGTTACTTGTTCGGCCAGGGTGATGGTGGTGTCTGGCAGGCTGAGTTGCTTGAGTGCATCGCAGTCGGCGGCGTAGAGCATGGTGGTCGAGGCAAGCAGTCCCAGCAGACCGGCGCAGATCCTGTGTATTGGTTTCATCGAAGTGATTGTAGCTCGGTGCGTCGCAAGTGGTTCCCACTTGTAGTCCCGGGGGCCGTGTTGAAAAACATTTCCAGGAAAGAGCATCCACACAGAGATCTCTCCACTACGCTTCGCTTCGGTCGAGATGACAAAGGGGAGTGCGGTTGGGTTCCGGAAGCATAGCCACTTGGACGGAAAGACTTATACCGCGAAGCGCGGTGGAGAGACCGGCGGTTGTCGCAGAGTAGCCCTTCGTAAGTCTGTCCATCCGAGTCGCTAACCATCCCAAGAGTAACCAACCCTCCCCTTGTCATCCCGACCGGAGCTCCGGAGGAGCGTAGTGGAGGGATCTGCAGTTTTCGCAGAGTAGCGGTTCGTAAGTCTGTCCATCCAAGTCGCTAACCTTCCGGAACCTAACCAACCCTCCCCTTGTCATCCCGACCGGAGCTCCGGAGGAGCGGAGTGGAGGGATCTGCAGTTGCTGCAGAGTAGCGGTTCGTAAGTCTGTCCGTCCAAGTCGCTAACCTTCCGGAACGCAACCAACCCTCCCCTTGTCATCGCGACCGGAGCTCCGGAGGAGCGTAGGGATCTGCAGTTGCTGCAGAGTAGCGGTTCGTAAGTCTGTCCGTCCAAGTCGCTAACCTTCCGGAACGCAACCAACCCTCCCCTTGTCATCCCGACCGGAGCTCCGGAGGAGCGTAGGGATCTGCAGTTGCTGCCCATTACGCTTCGCTCCGGTCGAAAGGGAAGGGAAGCCGCACTCTCTCCATCTGCTTACTCAAAAAGAGTCGCTTGTGCAGGTGCTTCTTCGGGTTCACAGAAGTTACTCAGCCCCACTCCGACCAAACGAAAGCGTTGCTGCGGATCAAGGTTCACCCGCTGGCGCAACGTGAGCGCGATGCTGGTCAACTCTTCACAGGTCGAGGGCGGAGACGGGGGTGTGTGACTGCGGGTCAGGATTGCGAATTCACTGGTCTTCAGTTTAAGCACCACAGTCCGAGGGATTCGCGATTCTTTGCGCGACGCGGCCCAGACCCGCTCCGCCAGGCGCAGGATGATGGACTCGGTTTCGGCTAGGGGAACATCGGCTGAGAAAGTATCTTCCGCAGAGATGGATTTTGTCGGCCGGTCCGGAACAACTTCATTGTCGTCAATGCCGCGCGCGAGTTGATAAAGCCTCAGGCCATAGCTTCCGAAGTGGTCCTCCAGGATCTGTGTCTCCAGACGGCGCAGGTCGCGAACCGTCTTGATGCCTAACTCGGCGAACCTCTTTTCGGTCACTTTCCCTACGCCGGGAATGCGCCCGACGGGCAGCGGCGGCAAAAAGGTGTCCAGGTCTTCGGGCTGGATGACAAAGAGTCCATCAGGCTTGCGCCAGTCAGAAGCGATCTTGGCCAGGAATTTGTTAGGGGCTACGCCCGCAGAAGCGGTGAGGTGCAGTTGCTCTCGGATTTGCTCGCGAATAGCTCGAGCAACCCGGGTTGCGGTGGCTAGCCCCGTTTTGTTCTCAGTTACATCGAGGTAGGCCTCATCCAGAGACAGCGGTTCGATCAGATCGGTGTGGCGCTTGAAGATCTCGCGGGTACTCTGGCTGACGGCGCGGTAGCGGGTGAAATCCGGCGGGATGAAGATCCCTTCCGGGCACAGGCGCTCGGCGCGGATCGCCGGCATCGCGGAGCGCACACCGAAGCGGCGTGCTTCGTAAGAAGCGGCACAGACGACAGAGCGGTTCCCCTTCCAGGCGACAATCACCGGCTTGCCACGCAGGTTGGGGTCGTCCCGCTGTTCGACGGAAGCGTAAAACGCGTCCATATCGATGTGGACGATTTTTCTCACTTGCACATCTCGCACACCATATTACTGGTTGGCCGATGAAACCTTCTATTCAGACTTTCTGGAGCGTGGGGGACGTAGATCATCATGCTTGCAAGCGCTGGTGTTTCCCCGGTGGTGGCGGCAAATGCACGGGCAAAGCACATGGAGCGCCGATAGGGTAAGAAGATTTATTTGGTAACCACGGCTGGCCGCTTTGCTTCATCATCGCGCAAAGAAGTGATTGCGTTGTGGCCGCTGGCGGGATAGCACCTTTCCCGCATCCTCCATCTAGGACGATCATCCTGGAACCTGTATGACGGATATAATTGGTGCTCCGAAATCACAAACAGGGGGGAGGAGTTATGAAACTCGCAGGAAAGAAAGCTCTCATCACCGGAGGCAACAGCGGCATCGGTTTTGCCACTGCCCGTCTTTTCGTCGCTGAAGGCGCCCAGGTCGCCATTACCGGCCGTGACCAGAAGACGATTGACGAAGCCGTCGCCGAACTCGGACCGAGCGCACGCGGCTACCGTGCAGATGTCACCATAGCCGAAGACCGCAAGCAGCTCTTCTCCGCACTTGCCAGAGATTTCGGCAGGCTCGACATCGTCTTCGCAAATGCCGGCATTTCCGGTAGGACGCCTACCGGCGCGGCCGACGAAGCCATCTTTGAGAACATCATCCACACCAACCTCAATGGCGCTTTCTTTACCGTCAATTCAGCCGCTCCTCTGCTCAATGACAACGGCAGCATCATCTTTAACGGATCGGTGCACAACCATCTCGGCCAGCCCGGCCTGGCCGCATATGCAGCCACCAAGGGCGGTCTTGTCTCCATGGCGCGTGCCATCGCCGCTGACCTCGCCCCGCGCAACATTCGCGTGAATGTCGTCGCACCCGGCGCCACCAAGACTCCCATCTGGAAGCGCGGGCCCCGCGCCAGCGTCACGGAAGAACAATCCGCCAAGCTGGCTGATTTCGTCTCGTCTGCTGTTCCATTGGGCCGCTGGGGGGAGCCGGAAGAACTTGCCAAAGCGGTGCTTTTCCTGGCCTCCGACGACTCGTCGTATGTCAATGCGGTCGAGTTGATGGTCGATGGCGGAGCCACTGGCGCCCCGTGGGGAGCTCCTCTTCTTCGCGGCTGAGCGCACAGGGTTAAGGCATGGTTGCCGGTCGGAACTAATTCGACACAGGAGGGAAAGTCGGAAAGTCAATGGAAACTCTTCGACACACTGCCAACCTGTCGCGGCATTTGTGACCCAAAGAAAAAGGTGCTCATCTCAGGAGCTTCTCCCTGTGCGCTGTCCCCAGAATCTAGCGACCCGGAAAGGCCCCCGCTTGGCATAAACGAGCCGCGCGTTATTTGATGTAAGGCGGGAGAGAGTAGCGGAGAATCTCTGATGAACCTCCGTCCTCCGAAAGAGAAACTTCCAATACCTGGTTTGTGAGGTCGGGAGATTCATCCAGCTCGTCAAGAACGTCGGCAAATAGCCGCCGCTGCATCGCGAGGTCCATACCCAACGGAACGTCAATGCAGACGAGGCCAGCATGCAGCGTGACATTGGCGTATTGGCCCTTGCTTCCTGGAGCCCGCTTTGAACCTCGGAAGTCGGAACAGTTCCAAGTCACGAGGACCCAGTCCTCATTCAGAAGCACTTCCTTAAGTTTCCAGTCTTTCCATCCGGCTTTGCCGATCCATACGACGTGCGAGGTTTCATGGTGACCGCGCTCACGAGCCATGAGCGCTAGTTCCGCGCTGAGGCATTCGTCGATGAGCATCTTGGTCATGCATTTTGCCGTAGCTCCTTGCGACGATTCGAGACCACCACCGATCCGGGCGGTGTTGATCTAGTCTGCCGGGGTCGACCGCGCTGCGGATTCGCTTCGGCATAGAGTGCTGCCAGTTCAACTTGTCCGGGCTTCAGGCTGGGATATGAAGCGAGGATTCGCTCGACCGGTGTACCAGCAGCGACTGCGGCGGCCACCTGGTGAACGGGAACGCGCGTACCTTTCACGACCGGAGTTCCACTCAGAATTTCGGGGTCGCTGACAACAATTGCGCGTGCTGTCTGAAGCCGTCGCAGGCGTTCTTCGACGCCCCTTGAGAAGGGAGTCAAGTCGATAGTAAGGAACTCGTCCTGCACTGTCTTCTTGCTCTTGGCCCAATCAGCGATCTTGCTGGCGATCGCGATTGTCCTCTGCCGCTCCTCGGATGTTAGCCGATCCCCGGAGCCCATGTAAAACGAGATGAAGACGCACGCCTGGCGCTTGAACATGCGGGATTCGGACCTATCGAAGTAGCGCTCGGGGAGAATGTGTTCGTCGATCATGCGGTGTACATCACGCACGGAGACACCCGCGACCACGGCGGCTTCGGCGGGGGTAAGATTGTCCATCAGGGTGGCCATCGGAAACTCCTGGGACGATGATATCCTTCCGGCCATTCGGAAACAATAGCAACCGCGCTGCCTAAAGCCATCAATAAGCGCGCGGCGCGAGGGTTTTTGAGCGGGTGAACGGGATCCCTGCTCGCTTTTAGATCCAATAAGTTACGTCCGAGGCCACTTTCACCGTGATACATGGGTTCAGACGCGTCAGGAACGCCCAATAATGAAACCCGGGACCTGCCGGAAATAACCCAACGAACACGTCTGTCCATGTAATCAATAACGCATTGGCAGAGAGGAAACTGTGTCCCATCATTTCGATACCAAACTTGCGAAAGAGGATCCGAGCCTGAACGTGTGTGATCTCTATCTCTTTCAGGGCGCTCCCGACACAACGGTGATGGCGATGACCGTCAATCCTGATGTTGTCCTCTCTGCACCGGATACCCTTCACCTTGAGGGTTTGTATGCCTTCCGCCTAGACCTGACTGGTGACGCTCGCGAAGACGTTGTCTTCAAGTTCAGGTTCGACGAACCGAGACATAGGAACGGGGACGAGCATGTCCATGTGCAGAAGTTTCAGGTGCGTCGAGCCACTGGCAAGGCTATCGGCGGGGACCAGGGCGACCTTTTAATAGAAGGAGACACGGGCAAAGTCCATAGCAAGTCTGATATGCGCGCCTTCGTCGGAATCGTTCCCGATATGTTCGCCGCCGACGCTGTCGCCATGCGTAATCTTCAGAATGCCTTCTACAAGGAACACAGGTATGACGGCGATGCGTTCCTGCGCCATCGCCAGAACTTCTTCAACCATCGCAATATCGCTGCGATTGTCCTCGAAGTCCCAAACCATCTGATCGGCAAAGGAACGGTTCATGCCTGGGCCACGGTGTCACTTTACGGCCATGCTCCGAGATGCAGGTGTCACGTTGGGGCCTTCCGATGATCACGCACCTCTTTCTCAACGATCCCGGCAATCAAGAGGTGAAAGAGACCTTCAACAAATCCGCGCCATCCGAGGACATCGCTTTATTCTCGGGATACATCGCAGACTTTACCCAGAAGATGGTCACCTATGCAGGATCTGTCATGAACCCGGAAGAATACGGAAAGCAAATGGTCTCTCGACTATGCCCGAACACCTTGGCCTATGAATTAGGAACGGCCGCTGCATTTGATCTCGCGGGATTCAATGGCAGGCCACTGGGTGATGATGTGATGGATGTGATGCTTACCTTGGCGTCAAACATGCCGCTCCAGGACGGCGCTGCCCCTGATCGCAATCGGATCCGTACCGAGTTCCCATATTTTGGTGAGCCCTACTCGAAGGAAGAACAGAAGGATGTCGTACCATGGCACCCAAGAACCAGCCAATGACGCCTGCATGACCAAAAGAGAGCGGTAACAAATTCGGCTAGCCGTGGATTTGCTGCACAGCAGCATCCGATCGACCGGGCACGGAAAATGCCGTCGGGCCGGTGACCTCGCGGAGGACGCCGCAGCATTGACATGTGCACCACATGCAACTATGTTCATAGCATGGCAAGGATGATACAGGTTCGCAATGTCCCGGATGCTCTTCATCGCAGCCTGAAAGTCAGAGCCGCGATGGCGGGCATGTCGCTCTCCGACTATTTGCTCGGTGAGTTGCGAGAGATCGCGGCGCGTCCGACGCTGGCCGAGTTTCGGGAGCGTCTGCATAAGCGCAAATCGCTCCCGATCGCTCTGGACACCGGCGGACTCTTGCGCCAGGAACGTACCGCGCGATGATCGTGCTCGATGCCTCGGCAGTCGTAGACTGGCTGCTCCAGACCCCAGCCGGAAAACGCATCGAGCAGCGTATCTACGCGCGCAAGGATACTCTGCATACCTTGTATTTGCTCGATGTGGAGTTTGCTCAGGTTCTGCGGCGCTTGGTGCGCGAGGGGACGTTGCCACGCAAGCGGGCCGAGGAGGCGATTGAGGATTTGATCGCGGTTCGTGTCACACGGTATGCCCCCGTCTTGCTGCTTGACCGGATCTGGCAACTCAGACAAAATCTGAGTGCTTACGATGCGGCCTACGTTGCGCTTGCGGAGGAATTAAAGGCTCCTCTGATCACGCGGGACCAGAGGATCGCTGCGGCGCCCGGTCATGCGGCCATGATCGAGGTCTTCTAGGGGAACAGAGACAGGGAAGGACCTGGTGAGAGTCGCGACGTTCAACATCAACAACATCAATAAACGGCTTGATAACCTCCTGGCCTGGTTAGCCAAAACTGAGCCGGACGTGGTTAGTCTCCAAGAGCTCAAGTCGGAGCAGAAAGAGTTTCCCGCGGATGCCCTTCGAGCTGCCGGGTACGAAGCAGTCTGGCAAGGGGAGCGGTCCTGGAACGGCGTAGCCATTCTCGCGCGAAACCACGCTCCCGTGTTGACCCGCATAAGCTTGCCGGGAAATCCTGAAGATCATCAAGCCCGCTACATCGAAGCCGCTGTTCAGGGAGTTCTGATCACTTCCATCTACCTCCCCAATGGGAATCCGCAGCCTGGACCGAAATTCGACTACAAGTTGGCCTGGTTTGAGCGCCTCATTGCCCATGCCGCCGAACTCAGGGCGAGCGGCGTCCCCGTGGTGTTGGCCGGTGACTACAATGTTGTGCCGACACCGCAGGACATCTATCTGACTCGATCGTTGGATAACAACGCATTGATCCAACCCGAAAGCCGGCAAGCCTTTGCGCGTTTGCTGGCTCAAGGCTGGACCGACGCGATGCGGAGGCTACATCCGGACGGGCCGCTCTGGACATTCTGGGATTACAAATTTGAACGGTGGGCGAAGGACAAAGGCATGCGACTCGATCACTTTCTGCTCTCGCCGAAGGTGGCGGACCGGCTGGTGGACGGTGGCGTAGACCGATGGGCGCGTGGACAGACAAACGCCAGCGACCATGCGCCAACATGGATCATGCTCGATCTTTAGTGAGGGCTGGGAGATATCTAGAGACCCGGCAGGCGCTGGCGCAGCGGCCGGGCCTGCCGTTCGCTCACGGCGATCTCAGTGGACGCAGCGTCGGACATAACCAGCAGAAAGCTGCT
>Ga0302325_10002613_pt1 | contig 43466 bp, 36 predicted proteins | sample Palsa_T0_2_FD_201948 | JGI IMG/M metagenome (GOLD analysis project Ga0302325, IMG submission 201948) | Peat permafrost microbial communities from Stordalen Mire near Abisko, Sweden - Palsa_T0_2 | ecosystem: Environmental > Terrestrial > Soil > Palsa > Peat permafrost | place: Sweden: Abisko... | reverse complement strand
TCTGAACGCCGCGTCGGTCGATGCCGCGATCCGGAGCGTGCGCGGCACGGCGCGGTCCATGGGGATTGACGTGATTGGATAGAATTTTATGGGGTGGCGGGGCTTCGCCCCGCCGGGACCAAGCAAGGCCCCGTCACCGAGTTTTAGTCACAAATACCACGGCTGTTCGGACGAGCGAAGCGAGCGGTGGGAGACTGAGGTTACAATGAAGAAGTCGGGAAAGAATATCGAAAAAGCCCGCAAGGCAGTTGAGGCGCGGCCTTACACGCTGCAGGAAGCGGTTCCACTCCTGCAGAAAGTGAAATTCGCGAAGTTCGACGAGACGGTCGAAGTGACCTTGCGGCTGGGCGTCGATCCGAAGCATGCCGACCAGATGGTGCGAGGTACGGTCGTGCTTCCCCACGGACTCGGCAAGTCGAAAAAAGTGCTGGTGATCGCAAGCGGCGAAAAGCTTCGCGAGGCCGAGGCGGCGGGCGCGGACTTTGTCGGCGGCGAAGACATGGTCGAGAAGATTACGAAAGAGAATTGGACCGACTTCGACGCGCTGATTGCCACGCCCGACATGATGAAGTCGGTCGGCCGTCTGGGCAAGGTGCTCGGACCGAAGGGTCTGATGCCAAATCCGAAGACGGGAACGGTCACCATGGACGTGGCGCGCGCGGTGCAGGAAGTGAAAGCCGGCAAGGTCGAGTTTCGTACCGACAAGACGGCGCTCGTGCACGTGCCGGTGGGAAAGATTTCATTCACGCCCGACAAGCTGATCGACAATGCAACCACGCTGATTTCGAGCGTGATCAAGGCCAAGCCTTCGGTGGCCAAGGGCAAATACATCAAGGCCTGCTACCTGAGTTCGAGCATGGGCCCGGGGATCGCGCTCGATACAACTCCGATCGAAGTGGCGGCAAAGGCGTAGTTGAGAACCGTGGGTTCGCGGGGCCCTGCCCCGTCCAGCCGGGCGATGGCCTGGCAGCGAGTTTTGAAAGGGCTTAATTATGGCGGTTACTAGAGCTAAGAAAATCGCGCAGGTTGAAACGCTTGGCGGGGAACTGAAGAACGCCTCCAGCATGATCGTGGCCACCTACTCCAAGCTGACGGTTACGCAGGACTTCGAATTGCGCAAGGCATTGCGTCCGACTGGGGCGAAATATCGCGTGGTCAAGAACACGTTGGCCGAGCGCGCGGGCAAGGGGACCAAGGTCGAGGAAGCGCTGAAGAACCTTCAGGGCGTGACTTCGATTGCTTACACCGAAGGCGATCCGGTGGCTCTGGCAAAGGCGCTCGCGAAGTACGTCAAGGACAATCCGGAATTCAGCTTCAAGGCCGGAGTCGTCGAAGGCCGTGTGATTTCGGTCAAGGAGATCGAATCGCTTGCGACCATGCCGTCGAAGGACGAACTTTATTCGAAGCTGCTGTTCCTGTTGAACGCTCCATCGCAGCGCCTGGTTACGGCGATGAACGCGGTCGGGCGGAACCTGGCGGTGGTCGTCGGCCAGGGCGTGGAGCAGAATAAATTCAAAGAGGCTTAGGTCTTCGGGGATTTGCAATTTGAAACCCACCAGAACGGGGGGGGGTGAACTGCCCAAACACCCGATCGAGGAATACAGAGTTTTCTGGGCGGCAATGCTGCTCGAAAAAAAGGATTTAGCTGTCGTGAAGCTCGGGGTTGCGAGGTCGGAAATTGGGGCGTTGTCTGGCGCTCGAATGGACGACCGGGTCGCACTGGAAACCTGGTCACGCGATGGCGAAATCGCAAATCTTACTTAAGGCGGAGAGATTCACATGGCGGATCTACAGCAGTTGGAAGAGTCGATTGTTAGCCTGTCGTTGCTCGAAGCGGCGGAACTGGTCAAGAAGCTGGAATCGCGTTTAGGCGTTTCGGCGGCGGCAGCGGCCCCGGTGATGGTTGCCGGCGGCGGTGCAGGCGCGGGCGCGGCCGCTCCGGCCGAGGAAAAGACCGAGTTCACGGTGGTTCTGAAGGAAGTCGGAGCCAATAAGATCAATGTAATCAAAGCGGTACGCGAAGTCACCAGCCTGGGCCTGAAAGAGGCGAAAGACCTGGTGGACGGCGCTCCGAAAAGCATTAAGGAAGGCGTGTCGAAAGACGAAGCCGAGACGATCAAGAAGAAGTTCACCGAGGCAGGCGCGGTCGTCGAAGTCAAGTAACGGCCTGGTTGAGTGGTGGCGGGACTCTGCCCAGCTGGACGGGGCAAGGTTCCGTCAACCACAAGGCTCAGGCCCGCTTGCAATTATTTGACCGAACACTAGCTGAATCCTCGGGAGTGGTGTTAATATCTAATAAATGACCCGCTTACCTTGGCTTCACTGTGAGGCGACGGCGACCCGAATCCTCCAAATAAACCCAGGAAGCGGAACAGGGTCGCTGGGATGGAAGTATGGCAGCCGGTCCCGCGGGCGGCGGGACGGAAACAGGCCTTTTTGAACTGGCGCGGAATTTTACAAGTTACTCAAGAGTAAGCGTTGCACATGGCGCTCGCGGACAAGCTTGTCCTTGCGAGGGCCTGTGTCTTTTCTCCGCGTACACCGCTCGTTTTCGGTAACCGTAGCAGTATTTTGGCGCGATTCTTTTGCGCCCCTCAATCCGCGCTGTACCGCAGCCCCAGGCTGCCTGAAAGCAGGAGTTCCAGAGAATGCCAAAGCACAATATTCATCGCAAGCGTTTCGATTTTTCCAAAATTCCCGCAACCATCCAGATTCCGAACCTGATCGAGGTTCAGAAGCGCTCCTACGACCGCTTCCTGCAGATGGACAAACTGCCGAGCGAGCGCGAAGACGGCGGCCTGCAGGCCGTATTTCAGTCGGTGTTTCCGATCACCGACTTCCGCAATGTTTCGCAACTCGAGTTCGTCGATTTCGCGATCGGCAACTGGGAGTGCAAGTGCGGCCACCTCAAAGGGCTCCATCACCTGCGCACCACTTGTAAGAGTTGCGGATCGACGGTGATCACGGATCCGTTTCATCCGGGCGACGTTCTCTGCCACAAGTGCGGCACCTACAATGCGAACACTCCCGACTTCTGCAACAAGTGCGGCGATCCAGTGGGACTGCAGTTGAAGTATGACGTGGCGGAATGCGAAGAACGGGGCATGACCTACTCGGCGCCGCTCAAAGTCACCATGCGGCTCACCATCTGGGACAAGGATGAGGCGGGCAATCGCTCCATCCGCGACATCAAGGAGCAGGAAGTTTTCTTTGGCGACGTTCCGCTGATGACCCAGAACGGCACGTTCATCATCAATGGAACCGAGCGCGTCATCGTCAGCCAGTTGCACCGCTCGCCGGGCGTGTTCTTCGAGACGGCGGCGAACCGCACCTATTTTCTGGGAAAGATCATTCCCTATCGCGGATCGTGGGTGGAGTTCGAATACGACCAGAAGAATGTTCTCTACGTACGCATCGACCGCAAGCGGAAGTTTCTGGGCACGATTTTCCTGCGCGCCCTCGGCCTGCGTTCCGGCGAAGACATTCTGAAGACTTTCTACACCACCGACCGCCTGGTTGTCCGCGACAAGAAGCTGTTCTGGACGCTCGATCCGGCGAGCGAGAAGCCCACCAATCTGCTGGGCATGAAGCTGGCCCATAGCATCAAGTCGAAATCCGGCGATGAAGTGGCGCATTCCGGCCGCAAGATCAGCCCGGCGACGCTGAAGGAAATTCAGAAGGCGAAGATCACCGAGATCGAAGTTGACTCGAGCGATCTCGAAGGGGCATGGGCGGCAAGCGATATCGTCGACACCACGACCGGCGAAGTGCTGCTCGAAGCGAACACGGAAATCACCGCCGACAAAGTATCGAAGATCCTGGAATCGGGCGTGGTCGAGCTGAGCGTTTTCTTCCCGGAGCGCGACGACGTGGGCACGGTCATCAGTCAGACCCTGCGCCGCGATTCGGTGGCCACCCCCTCGGAAGCGCTCATCGAGATTTATCGCAAGCTGCGTCCGGGCGATCCGCCCACGCTCGACACGGCGACGGCACTGTTTCAGGGCATGTTTTTCGATCCGCGCAAGTATGACTTCTCGCGCGTCGGCCGGTTGAAGTTCAACATCAAGCTGTTTGAAAACCAGGAGGCGACGAGCCTGGAACAGCGGACGCTTGATCCCACGGATTTTTACGCGACCATCAAGTACCTGCTCAAGCTGCGCAAGAACATAGGCGCGGTGGACGACATCGATCATCTCGGCAACCGGCGCGTGCGAGCGGTGGGCGAGTTGCTCGAGAACCAGTTCCGCATCGGCCTGGTCCGCATGGAACGCGCGATCAAGGAAAAGATGAGCGTGTATCAGGAAATGTCGACGGCCATGCCGCACGATCTGGTCAACGCGAAGCCGGTGATGGCCGCGATCCGCGAGTTTTTCGGATCGTCGCAGCTGTCGCAATTCATGGATCAGACCAATCCGCTGTCGGAAATCACGCACAAGCGGCGTCTGTCGGCCCTGGGGCCGGGCGGGTTATCGCGCGAACGCGCCGGATTTGAAGTGCGCGACGTGCACCCGACGCACTACGGTCGCATCTGCCCGATTGAGACGCCGGAAGGTCCGAACATCGGGCTGATCTCGTCTTTGAGCTGCTTTGCGCGCATCAACGACTACGGCTTCATCGAATCGCCCTATCGCAAGGTGAAGAACGCCCGCGTGGTGGACTACGTGATCGTCGTCAATGCCGGCGACAGCAGCTACAAAGTCGGCGACTACGCCGAGAAAAGCGAAATGGAAAAAGTCAACGCCGATCTCAAAGAACGGCGCAAGAAGCCGGTCGAGATCGAGCCGTTTTCCTTCTACCTCTCGGCCTGGGAAGAAGACCGCCACACCATCGCTCAGGCGAACATCGAACTGGACGACAAGGGCCGCATCGCGGGCGAACTGGTCAACGCTCGCAAGGCGGGCAACTTCGTGCTGGTGAATCGCGACGAGGTCGACTACGTCGACGTCAGTCCGAAGCAGCTGGTGTCGGTCGCCGCGTCGCTTGTGCCGTTCCTCGAACACGACGACGCCAACCGCGCGCTCATGGGCGCGAACATGCAGCGGCAGTCGGTGCCTCTGCTGCGGGCTCAGGCTCCGATTGTGGGAACCGGGATGGAAGGCGTTACCGCGCGCGATTCAGGCGCGGTGGTGCTGGCACGCCGCAATGGAATCATCGATTCGGTCGATTCCGAACGCATCATCGTTCGGGTGGAGGGCGAGCATCATCCGATGCAGCTTTCGCGCGAAGTGGGCAGCGACATCTATCAGCTCACCAAGTTCAAGCGCTCGAACCAGAACACCTGCATCAACCAGAAGCCGATCGTGAAGAAAGGCCAGCGGGTGGTGAAGGGGCAAGTGATCGCCGACGGTCCGTGCACCGACTTTGGCGAGTTGGCCCTGGGACGCAACGTGCTGGTCGCCTTCATGCCGTGGCGCGGCTACAACTTCGAGGACGCCATCCTGGTTTCGGAAAAGATGGTGAAAGAGGATTACTACACCTCGGTTCACATCGAAGAGTTTGAGCTCGAAGCGCGTGACACCAAGCTCGGTCCGGAGGAAGTGACGCGCGACATTCCGAACGTGAGCGAGTCGACGCTGCGAAATCTGGACGAAGCGGGCGTGATCCGCATCGGGGCCAGCATCAAGCAGGGCGACATCATCGTCGGCAAAGTTACGCCCAAGGGTGAAACTCAACTGACGCCGGAAGAGAAACTGCTGCGCGCCATCTTCGGCGAAAAAGCCGGCGACGTGCGCGACGCTTCGCTCTATTGCCCGCCCGGGATCGAGGGCATCGTGGTGGACGTGAAAATCTTCTCGCGCAAGGGCCAGGAGAAAGACGAGCGCGCCAAAGCGATCGAAGCGAATCAGATCGCCAAGCTCGAAAAGAACTTGTCGGACGAGATTCGAATTCTGACCGACGAGCGTCTCAAGCGCCTCGAAGGCTTGCTGGGCGGCAAGGAAGTGCAAGCCGATCTGCACGACGAGCGCACCAACAAGCGATTGCTGACCAAGGACACGATCCTTGACCGCGACGCCATCGAGCGCATCTCGACGCGCAACCTGAAACGGATCAAGTACGCCGACAAGGATCCGCGTGTCAACGAGCAGATCGACGAGATCGAGGAAATGACCTCGCGCCAGATCGACGTGCTCAAGAAAATCGTCAACGAAAAGAAGGACAAGCTGACCAAAGGCGATGAGCTGCCCCCGGGCGTGATCAAGTTGGTGAAGGTTTACATCGCCATGAAACGTAAGCTGAGCGTCGGCGACAAGATGGCCGGGCGCCATGGGAATAAGGGCGTGATCGCGCGCATTCTTCCGGAAGAGGATATGCCGTACCTGCAGGATGGAACGCCGGTGGAGATCGTCCTGAACCCGCTCGGCGTGCCCAGCCGTATGAACGTGGGACAGATTCTTGAAACCCACCTCGGATGGGCGGGCCATGAACTCGGCCAGAAGATCGGCGAATTGCTGAAGCATAACAACCGTGCAGAAACGATCCGCCGCGACCTCAAAGCTTTGTTTAAGGACACCGTGCTCGCCGACACCATCTCCGAGATGAGTGAAGATGAACTCGAAGCCTTGGCTCCGACGCTCAAGAAGGGCGTGTTCATGGGATCGGCCGTATTCGACGGCGCCCGTGAAACCGAAATCAAGGCGTTGCTCGAGAGTGCCGGACTGCCCACCTCGGGCAAGACCACGCTGCGCGACGGCATGACCGGCGAGAAGTTCGAACAGCCGGTTACGGTGGGCTACATCTACATGCTGAAGCTGTCGCACCTGGTGGACGACAAGATTCACGCGCGTTCCATCGGGCCGTACTCGCTGATCACGCAACAGCCGCTCGGCGGCAAGGCGCAGTTCGGAGGCCAGCGCTTCGGAGAAATGGAAGTGTGGGCTCTTGAAGCCTACGGCGCGGCCTTCATCCTGCAGGAACTGCTGACCGCGAAGTCGGACGACGTTTACGGGCGCACCAAAATCTACGAGGCCATCGTCAAAGGCGAGGCTGCGATGGAGCCGGGCGTCCCCGAGTCGTTCAACGTGCTGATACGCGAATTGCAGGCGCTCTGCCTGGATGTCGAGTTGATCAAAGCGATGGAGAAAAAGCCGGTGGCGGTGGCAGCGGATTAAGAAATTGCGGTTGGTCGCCGGTCGTTCGATCGTTCGCGACGAGCGACGGGCGGGCCGACTCAGTTTTGCAGACCAGTTTTGAAGAATAGACCCGGCCGTCTTCGCTCTTGGGCTTCCGGGTCAGGGATTTCGCTAGCGACGAACGACCATCGACTGGCGACCGTGATTAAGAGCCGCGTACGGCGGCGTACAGCCGTAGGAAAGCGGAGGAACATGTTTCGTTCGAGCCCGTTCGATATGGCAAACCCTGTGGCTGACTTTGACGCCATTCGCATCAGCCTGGCGTCTCCGGAAAAAATCCGGAGCTGGTCGCATGGGGAAGTGACCAAGCCCGAAACCATCAACTACCGCACTTTCAAGCCGGAGCGCGATGGCTTGTTCTGTGCGCGCATCTTCGGTCCAGTCACCGACTGGGAGTGTCTGTGCGGCAAGTACAAGCGCATGAAGCATCGCGGGGTGATCTGCGACAAGTGCGGCGTGGAAGTCACGCTCTCCAAAGTTCGCCGCGAGCGCCTGGGGCACATCGAGCTGGCGTCTCCCTGTTCGCACGTGTGGTTCTTCAAGGGACTGCCCAGCCGCATCGGGCATCTGCTCGACATTTCTCTGCGCGATCTAGAAGCGATTCTGTACTTCGAGGCCTACGTGGTCGTCGATCCCGGCGACTCTCCGGTCAAAGAACGCGAAGTCATCAAGGACGAAGCGAAGTACCGCGAACTCGACCAGCAATATCGGCCCGCTGGCTTCAAAGCCATGATGGGCGCGGAAGCAATCAAGGAACTGCTCAAGCGCATTGAAGTCGATTCGCTGGCGGAAGAATTGCGCGAGAAGATGAAGCACGAGAGCTCGCAGCAGAAGAAGCTCAAACACACCAAGCGACTGAAGGTGGTCGAGGCTTTCCGCAAGAGCGGCAACAAGCCGCAGTGGATGATCCTGGACGTGCTGCCGGTGATTCCACCCGAACTTCGTCCTCTGGTTCCGCTCGATGGCGGACGCTTCGCTACCTCCGATTTGAACGATCTTTACCGCCGCGTCATCAACCGCAACAACCGGTTGAAGAAACTGATGGACCTGCATGCTCCTGAAGTCATCGTGCGCAACGAAAAGCGCATGCTGCAGGAAGCGGTGGACGCTTTGTTCGACAACGGTCGCCGCGGGCGCGTTCTGCGCGGCGCCAACAACCGGCCGCTGAAGTCGCTCTCCGATACGCTCAAGGGCAAGCAGGGCCGCTTCCGCCAGAACCTGCTCGGCAAGCGCGTCGACTACTCCGGACGTTCGGTGATCGTCGTCGGTCCCGAACTGAAGCTGCACCAATGCGGATTGCCGAAGAAGATGGCGCTCGAGTTGTTCAAGCCCTTCATCTACCATCGGCTGGAACAGACCGGAAACTGCACCACCATCAAGCAGGCAAAAGAAATGGTGGAGCAGCAGGAACCGATCGTCTGGGACATCCTGGAAGAGGTGATCAAGGACCATCCGGTGATGCTGAACCGCGCGCCTACCCTCCATCGCCTGGGCATTCAGGCGTTTGAGCCGGTGCTCGTCGAAGGCAAGGCGATCAAGATCCACCCACTGGTCTGCACCGCGTTCAACGCCGACTTCGACGGCGACCAGATGGCCGTGCACATTCCGCTTTCGCCGGAAGCGCAGGTGGAAGCGAGCGTTCTCATGTTGTCTTCGCACAACATCCTGTCGCCCGCCTCAGGCCAGCCGATCACCGTGCCCACGCAGGACATGGTGCTCGGTCTTTACTATCTGACGAAAGCGAAACCGGGCGCCAAGGGCGAAGGACGCTCGTTCGCGAACATTGACGAAGTCGTGATCGCGCTCGAAATGGGCGAAGTGGAAACGCTTACCCCGATTCGCCTGCGTTACACCGGCGAGGTCATCGACCTGACCCAGGCCTATGACGATCAGGACGTCAACCATACCGAACCCATCAACCTCAAGCGCGAGTATCTCAACACGACCGTCGGCCGGGCCATTCTGAACGACCATTTGCCGAAGGAGGTGCCCGGGGTCAACGTGGCCATGCCTTACATCAACGGGCTGCTCAAGAAGAAGGGGGTCGGCCAACTGGTCAATTACTGCTATCTGCGGTTCGGCCTCGAAGTCACGGTCAAGATGCTCGACGAGATCAAGTCGCTCGGCTTCCGGTATGCCACTCGCGCGGGCCTCTCGATCGGCATCGATGACATGGTCATCCCCGACAACAAGAAGACGTTGGTGAAAGATGCCGACAAGCAGGTGATCAACGTGCAGCAGCAGTACCTGGACGGCGCGATCACCAACGGGGAACGCTACAACAAGGTCATCGAGATCTGGTCGGCGATTACGGAAAAAGTTGCCGATGAAATGTTCGGCCAGATGCAGAAACGGGATAAAGAGGGCGAACTCAACCCGATTTACGTCATGGCCGATTCCGGCGCCCGCGGATCGAAACAGCAGATTCGCCAGCTCTCCGGAATGCGCGGACTGATGGCGAAACCGACGGGCGAAATTATCGAAACGCCGATCACGGCGAATTTCCGTGAAGGGTTGACCGTGCTCGAATACTTCATCTCGACCCACGGCGCCCGCAAGGGTCTGGCCGATACGGCTCTGAAGACGGCCGACTCGGGCTACCTGACGCGCCGTCTGGTGGACGTCGCGCAGGACGTGATCATCAGCGAATACGACTGTGGCACGGTGGACGGAATTTTCGTCTCCGGTATCGTCGAAGCTGGCGAAATCATCGAACCGTTGCGCGACCGCATCGTCGGCCGCGTATCGCTCGAGAAAATCAAGGACTACGAAGGCCAGGTGGTGGTCGACGTCAACCAGGAAATCACCGAGGATCTGGCGGGCGCGATTCAGGCGGCCGGAATCGAGCGGGTAAAAATTCGCTCGGTGCTCACCTGCGAGTCCAAGCGCGGGGTTTGTGTCATGTGCTACGGACGCAATCTGGCTTCCGGGCGACTGGTCGAACTGGGCGAGGCTACCGGCGTGATTGCGGCGCAGTCCATCGGCGAACCTGGAACGCAGCTGACCATGCGCACCTTCCACATCGGAGGCACAGCTTCGCGAGTTTCCGAACAGTCGCGCCTCGATGCCAAGAGCAACGGCACCGTGCGGTTCGTCAACTTGCAGACCGTGAAGTCGAAAACCGGCGACCTGGTGGTGATGAATCGTCAGGGCTCGATCGCAGTCGTCGACGAAAAGGGCCGCGAACGCGAGCGTTATGCGGTGGTGTATGGCGCCAAGGTGAAAGTCGCCGACGGCGGGCCGGTTGCGCTCGGCGAGGCTCTGGTCGAGTGGGATCCGTACACCTTTGCCATCCTCACCGAAATTGGCGGCACGGCACAGTTCAAGGACCTGCAGGAAGGCATTACCCTGCACGAGGAAGTCGACGAAGTCACCGGTTTGTCGCGTCACGTGGTGGCGGATTCGCCCGACGAGAAGCGCCAGCCGGCGATCGTGATCAAAGGCAAGGCGAGCAAGCGATACCTGATGCCTTCGCGCGCTCACCTCATGGTGCAGGACGGAGACACGGTGTTTCCGGGCGATGTGCTGGCCAAGATCCCGCGCGAGACCACCAAGACCAAGGACATCACCGGCGGTCTGCCGCGGGTGGTCGAATTGTTCGAGGCCCGCAAGCCGCGCGAGACCGCCGTCATCAGCGAAATCGATGGCGTGGTGCGCTTCGGCGAAGTGGCCAAGGGACAGCGCAAACTCTACGTGGCAGCCGACAACGGCACGGAGAAGGAATATTCCGTTCCGCGCGGCGTTCACATCAACGTGCAGGAAGGCGAGCGCGTCCGGGCGGGTGAACCGCTCATGGACGGGCCGCTCAACCCGCACGACATTCTGGCCGTGCTCGGCGAGAAGGAACTGCAGTCTTACCTGGTGAACGAAATCCAGGAAGTCTATCGGCTGCAGGGCGTGAACATCTCGGACAAGCACATCGAGGTGATCGTCCGCCAGATGATGCGCTGGGTGAAGGTTGAGGACGTGGGCGACACCCAGTTCCTGCTCGAACAGCAAGTGGACAAGTTCCGCTTCCACGAGGAGAACGAGCGCGCGATCGCCAATGGCGGCAAACCGGCCACCGGGCGTCCGTTGCTGCTCGGTATCACCAAGGCGTCGCTTTCCACCGACTCGTTCATCTCCGCCGCCTCCTTCCAGGAGACAACGCGGGTGCTGACCGAAGCGTCCATCCAGGGCGCGGTCGATCACCTGCGTGGCTTGAAGGAGAACGTAATCGTGGGCCGTTTGATTCCGGCTGGCACCGGCATGGAGTATTACCGCAACGTGCGTCTCTCTCCAGAAATGGAAGAGGCCGCGAGCAAGGTGCAAGAGGAAGTCTCGCAAGCCTACGAAGACGCCGAGCGCGCACTCGAACTTATGCGCCACGAAGGCGAGACCGAAGAACTCGCCGCGGAGTAAAACCGGACGAATTTACGACAGGGGCGACACGCGTCGCCCCTTAGTTTTTTGCTCCTGGGGTCGCATCGCTCGTGTGCCGACGGGGCTTTGCCCCGCGCCGCCGAGCGTAGCTCGGCAGTTGCTCGAAGCGCCAATAACTGCGAGCTCGTTATAAAATGTCGCTCAATTGGATGATGTTTTGTTAAAGCCAATGTCTCTAGCACTGGAACCGCAGCGCCTGACCGGGCAACCTCAGGATCCGAACGCCACGCCGGAGCCGATTCCAGGCGGGCTGATCTTGGCCCCAGCGCTCGGACGCTTTTGGCGATTGTTCCGCCTGTCGATTTGGCGCGCCTTCGAGCACGACGCATTCGGGACTGCCAAGGCCTCGGCCTATTCCTCCCTTTTCACTTTTTTCCCGGCCCTACTGGTCCTGGGCGCGGTCCTCGCCACCCTGAGGCGGGGCCAAGTTTACCTGCGCGAGATCTCCTACGCGCTCGGCACCATTTTGCCCGCCGGCAGTTCGACCGTACTGGCCTACCTAAGAGGCAGCACAGACCGGCCGGTTGGCCTGCTGGTCACCACTTCGCTGCTCACGGTCTGGAGCGCATCGGGAGTGATCATTTCCTGGATGGACGGTTTTCGCCGTTCCTACCAGCTGCCGAAGACCTGGGGGATCATCCAGGAGCGCGCGATTGCGGTTTCGCTGGTGCTGATGGCGGGCGTACCGCTGACTTTCTCGACCATTCTGGTTGCCTTCGGCAGCCGCATTGAAACGCGGATTCTGTTTCACATCGGGCGTGAGTTCGGACCTCTGATTTTGTTATTGTGGGGAGCGATTCGCTGGATCATCGCAATCATGACCAGCATTGCCGTGATCCAGCTTATCTACCACCACGCCGTGCCCCGCACCCAGCCCTGGCACAGCGTTCTGCCAGGCGCGGTTCTGGCGACCGCCATGTGGCTCCTCTCCACCGCTTTGTTTGGATGGTATCTGCAGCACTACGCCGACTACAGCGTCATTTACGGATCGCTCGGCGTGGGCATCGCGCTGCTTGTCTGGATGTATCTGATCTCGCTGGCGGTGCTGATCGGTGCCGAATTCAATGCTATGCTCTTTCCGCGCTGTCTCACGAAACTTCCGCCGCCGCGCGCAGACGCCGAAGCTCGCTAACGGTATGGTGTGGTGAACTGGATTGGGGGTGGCAGGGCTCTCGCCCGCCCTGGACGGGCAAGCCCGCGACCGACAGGAGCCATTGTTGCCCGAGAAGAGGATTCGCAACTTGAAACGTAAACTCGATCTGGTTGAAGGAGAGCTGCCCGCTTCGAGCCCCGCGCCGGAAGAAGCGGCCGAACGCGTGCGTCGCGCAAAAATTGTCTGCACCATTGGCCCGGCGTGCGATTCCGAGGAAATGATTCACGACCTGATGCGCACGGGTATGGACGTCGCCCGGCTGAATTTCTCCCACGGAACCCATGCCGAACACGCCCGGCGCATCGAGCGGCTGCGCCGCGCCGCTCGCCATCTGAAAAGAACCATTTGTATTCTGCAGGACCTTCAAGGCCCGAAGATTCGCACTGGCCGCCTGAAAGATGGCAAAGCCGTGCTGCTGAAGGCGGGGGCCGTGCTGACCATCACTCCGCGCAGGGTGGAGGGCACTGCCCAGCTGATTTCGACCGACTTCGCCGGCCTGGCACGCGAAGTCTCCGCGGGCGCGCGGGTGCTATTGTCCGACGGCCGCATTGAACTCGAAGTGCGTTCGATTCACGGCGTGGATGTGGAATGCGAAGTCCGGAACGGAGGCACGCTCGGAGAGCATCAGGGAATCAACCTGCCGGGCGCGGCCGTGGCCATCCCCTCGCTCACCGCCAAAGACAAGCTGGACCTCGAGTTCGGTTTGAAGCATGGCGTCGATCTGGTTGCACTGTCGTTCGTTCGTTCCGCGGAGGACATCCGCATGGGGCAAAGCCTGATGCGCGAGTTCGGGAAATCCGTACCCGTCATCGCCAAGTTGGAGAAGCCGCAGGCGATCGACCGGCTGGAAGAGATTCTGGAAGCAACCGACGGCGTCATGATCGCGCGTGGCGATCTGGGTGTCGAACTGCCGCCCGAGCGTGTCCCGATCATCCAGAAGCTGGTGATTCAGCGAGCGGGAGTGTGGCGCAGGCCGGTGATTACTGCCACCCAGATGCTCGAATCCATGACCGAGAACCCGCGCCCCACGCGGGCCGAGGCGAGCGACGTGGCCAATGCGATTTTTGACGGCAGCGACGCGGTGATGCTCTCGGGAGAAACCGCGAGCGGCCGCTATCCGCGCGAGACCGTGGCCATGATGGTGCGCATCATCTTGGAGGCCGAGGCCAGCATGGCGCAAATGCCGGCGTCGCCGCGCCGGCGTCATGAGGAGCATCATTATTCGGTTGCCGAAACCATTTGCGAGTCGATCGCCCATGCCGCCGAGGATCTGCCCATGCGCGCCATCGTCGTCTTCACGGAGAGCGGAAATACGGCGCGCATGCTCTCGAAACACCGTCCCAAAGTTTCGATCTATGCTTTCAGTCGTAACCCGGAGATCTGCAACCGCATGAATTCACTTTGGGGCGTGCATCCGGTCTACAAGGATCAGTGGGAGTCGGCGGAGGCGATGCTCAGCACCGCAGAAAACGAATTATTGCCGAGAGGACTGCTCCGCCCCGGCGACGTGCTCGGCCTGGTGGCGGGAACGAGGCTCACTTCGGGCGCCACGAACTTCATGCGCCTGCACACGGTCGGAGAAAGCGATCCAGCGTCTTCGACGCGGCGGCACAAGAAGTAGCCGACGGCGATGGAATCCGCGATCGCATTCTCCGACGATTCGCTCGACCCCGCGGTCCGCGGATTCCTGCACACGCCCGCAAACCCTAACGGCGACGCATTGATCCTGACTCACGGCGCAGGCTCAAATTGCAACGCTCCTCTGCTCTGCGCGCTCGGCGATGCCTTTGCCGGCCATGGCTACGTGGTTTTGCGCTGCGATTTGCCCTTCCGCCAAGAGCGGCGCACCGGCCCGCCGTTTCCGGGCAAGGCGGAGCGCGATCGAGCCGGGCTGCGCAACGCGATTGCAGTTTTAGGAAAAACTGTCACCGGCCGGATCTTTCTCGGCGGCCACTCCTATGGCGGACGCCAGTCGACGATGCTCTCGGCCGCCGAACCCGGCCTGGTCTCGGGACTGCTGTTACTCTCCTACCCTTTGCATCCGCCGCGAAAACCCGAACAACTCCGCGTCCAGCACTTGCCCAATCTGCGGGCACCGAGCCTGTTCGTTCAGGGAACGCGCGATCCCTTCGGAAGCATCGAAGAGATCACGAACGCGCTGCAGCAAATCCCGGCCAAAACCGAGTTAATGACGGTAGAGAGCGCGGGACATGATTTGGGATTCAGAGGGAAACAACGAGCGGCCGAACTTCCCGCAGACATCCTCGCCAGATTTCAACAGAAGGTCGCCTCGACCTAGCCGAGCCAGACCATGGGGCGCGCACGCTCCTGTCCGCGTGCATGCAGCCAAATTTCCCGCACGAACCGAGAGTCGTCCGTGCGACCCCGAGCAATACGCTAATTCACCCAGCCCGATTTCGATCCGCCATTCGGTTTGTCGTTATCGTCGGGAGGGATATAGTTTCCGTGCTCATCGAAGCTGACTTTGCGGTCGTGATCTCTCATATAGACCTGGAACTTTCTGGCCGCCCGCTTCCGCTTCCATCGATAATACGAGTTCCGCGCGCCGAAAAAACGCTCGGACGCCGCACAGCTGACGCCGCGAGCCGGCAAGAACTTCACCCACAGATAGCCGAAGAACAATCCGCCGAGATGGGCGAAGACGGCGACTCCGTTCGCAGGTTCAAACACTGCGACAATCGCGATCACCACCCAGATGCCGACCAGGTATTTTGCCTTGATTCTGAAGGGCAGAGGAAACAGAAACATTTCCTGATCGGCATAAAGAATTCCAAAGGCCATCAGCAGTCCAAAGATCCCGCCCGAAGCGCCCACGGTTCCGATCGCCGGATTGGCTCCCAGGAAATGCGTGTAGGAGATGGCGATCGTCACCAATGCGGCGCCCACCACACAGAAGACGTAGCATTCGATGAATCGTCGTGATCCCCAGTCACGCTCGAGGTAAGCGCCGATGAACCAGAGCGTGAGCATGTTAAAAAATACGTGACCGAAGGTGGCGTGCAGCAAGGAGTAGGTGACCACTTGCCACACTCTGCCATGCATCACAGCAACCGGGATCAGCGCCAGCCATTCCTGCATGGCCCCGACCACGATCGGGGCGAAGATGCGCATCACTGCCTGAAATAGGTAAATCGCGGTCGATGCCAGGATGATGCGCCTCACCCATCCGGCGAATGGAGGAAAGCTGAACGAGATGGTTTGTCCACGACTCACTGCTTTTATCTTTCTGGCTCCGGCCCAACCGGCAGACTGCGATGACCCGCCGCACCGACCGCGCGCACACCGAATATCACATTATCCTTCGAAACCTTCACGGTTGCACGCGTACCACTGCTCACCGTTTGGACGTACTCCCAATCGGCCGCGTTGGTCGACCGCCAAACCACTTCGTAGCCAGTCGCGCCCGCCGTAGGGTCCCAGGACAAACTGGTATCGTTTTCGAGATTCTTGGTCAGTATCTTTACATTGGCCGGCGGCGCGGGAGCCGAAGCGAGCGAGGCGAGAGTAGCCGCGTTCAGCCGCGCAACGTGTTCCATGTAGTCGAAGTCCACAAACTTCGCCAAATCCCCGAATTCGATGCCGTTCTCGCTCCGAGGCGTCTGATGTTGATGGTTGTAATCTTCGCGGAATTCGGTGAAACGCACGGCGGCAAACCCCTGCTGATTGAAAGAGGAGTGATCGCCTCCGCGCAGAAAACGATCCAGGCGGAAGATCAGAAGCGGCTTCACGCCCGCGTTGTAGGATCGCCCGACGTCGGCGATGTAGCGGGCAAGTTCGCGGGAGCTCGAGTCACTCTCGCCCCCGAGCATTCGAATGCGCTTGATTTCAGCGTCGCTCGCCGCCGCCGGCAGCCCTTCGGAAAAGACACGCACCGCGCTCGCATCCTGTTCTCGGCTGCGGTCGCCTCCCACAATGTCATTGTTCAAGACGGCTTCGATCTTCCAGCCCTGCTCCTTGGCCATCTGGGCAAAATGTTTGCTGCCGTTCAGACCCTGCTCTTCTCCCGCAACCGTCAGAAAAATGATGGTTGCCGGGAACTTAAGCTTGCTCGCGGCCTTGCTCAAAACGCGGGCGCATTCCAGACTCACCGCCGTGCCGCTGCCATCGTCATTCGCTCCTGGCGCTCGGTCGGTCCCGTTCAAAGGATCGCTGTTGCGTGAGTCGTAGTGTCCGGTCACCAGCACCATGCGATCCGCTTGTTTCGGGTCGGACCCTCGCAACACCGCATAAACATTGGTGATTTGGGTCGGTTTCGGGATGCGCTCGCCGGGCGGCTCGGTGAAGGTGTCGGTTTTGACCTCCAGACAGCCGCCGCAGTCTTTGGCGTAGCGTTCGAACTCCGCTTGGATCCATTCCCGCGCCGCTCCGATTCCCTGGCCCGCCTGGATCGCGGATTGGTCTTGCGGAGAAATGGTGGAACGGTTCCCGAAGCTGACCAGTTTGTCGATCGTCAGGCCGACCCGTTCCGCCGAAATCTGCTTGATGGCCTCGGCGACGTGCGGGTCGACGTGTGGATCGGACGCCAGTCGGGGCGGCGGACCTGGAGCCATTTCCTGCGCCCCGCAAACAGAAGCGCAAGACCCGAGCGCCAGCGCTACGATCACGGCTGCCACCAGATTGGTGCAACCGCAGCCGGAACCGCCGGGCGGCTCCATCCCGGAATTTTCTTGGCCAGCCACTTGACCTTTTCCTCGCGAAGAACCTAAATATAACAGGGAACTCTGAACGTGGAGGAAATCATGGTGTACTGTCCAGAATGCGAGACGGATCTCGACATCGAAGAAGATGAGGTCGATGAAGGGGCGGTCGTCTCCTGCCCGGAGTGTGGCACGGACTTCGAGGTGGTTACAGTGAATCCGGTGGAACTGAAAGTAGTCGGCGAAGACGAGATCGAGGAAGATGAGGACGAGGAAGAGGCCGACGCGGAAGATGAGGACGAGGATTCCTGAAGACCTCTGCACAGATCCGGGGGTCTCGATGCTCTCTCCTAACCGCGGCGTCGATGTTGATCCTGGCGACTCTGCTCGCCCCCGTAAGCGCGCCGGCCAGCGAGCGCGAAAAGCCGCCTCCTTACGCGCTCATTTTTGGAACGGTTTGGGACCCGGACGGACGTCCGCTTTATGGAGTCAAAGTGAAGATCCGGCGGGCGGAGGAAAAAAAGGCCCGCTGGGAGCTCTATTCGAATCATACCGGCGAGTTTGCCCAGCGGTTGCCCGTCGGCAAGGCCGACTACATCGTCTGGGCCGACGTGAAAGGGTACAAGCTGCCCTCGGGCAAAAAGCTGAAGCCGGGCGCCGAAGTGACCGTCCATATCGACAGCGACGAGCGATCCGACATCGGTCTTCATTTAGACTGGTGATGGCGGTGGTTTGCACGGGGATCGGCGCGCCACGGGATGCCCATTGTGATGCCTATGAAGAAAGCGATGATCGCGGCCACCGTGCTTGCGCTGTCGGCGTCGGCCTTTCCGGCGCCGGTCTTGCCGAGATCGCTGCTCGCCGCGCCGGCGCAGTTGTTTGGCCGCGATCCGAAAAAGCAAGATAAGACCCGTCTGCTCACGGGCAAGGTGCTGGACGGTGGCGATAGTCCTTTGCCGAACGCGGTCGTGTACTTGACCAACACCCACACCCGTTCGGTGAAAACCTATATCGTTGGACCGGACGGAACCTATCGCTTCCCGGCGCTTCAGCCCACCATCGACTACGAAGTGTATGCGCAATACAACAACCGCAAGAGCGGCACCAAGACGGTCAGCCAATTCGACGATCGTGCCGAGGTTTACATCAGTTTGAAGATCAACACCAAAGGCGAAGCCAAGTAGCCGCTTTTTCCGTTTGGCCACTCACAGAATCGAGCGTACGACGCCCCCGTCAGCTCTGAGAGCAGCGCCATTGGTGGCCGAGGAAAGCGGACTACAGATGAAAACCACCAGAGCCGCTACTTCCTCCGCACGCGCGAAGCGCCGCAACAGAGAACTCGGGCGAATGCTGCGAAAGAATTCTGTCTCAAGTTCCGCCTTGGTCTGTTTCGAAGCCGCAGCCATGCGATCGACAAATTCATTGACACCCTCAGAAGCGGTAGGCCCGGGCAGCACCGCATTCACGGTAACCCCGGTGCCGGCGGTGGTTTCAGCCAGTCCACGCGAAATCGCGAGCTGCGCCGTTTTCGTCATGCCATAGTGAATCATCTCGGCCGGAATCTGCACCGCTGATTCGCTCGAAATGAAGACAATGCGTCCCCAGTTCCGCGCCTTCATGCCGGGCAGATAGCTTCGCGACAAGCGAACCCCGCTCATGACATTGACTTCAAAGAAGCGAAACCAGTCGTCATCGGCAATCTGCTCGAACGGCTTGGGCTCGAAAATGCCCATGTTGTTGACGAGAATGTCGATTTCGGGCAGTCGTTCGACGGCCGCTTGAATCCCGTCGGCGTTCCCCAGATTGGCGGCGAGGCCTTCCACCTTGGCTTGCGGATGAGCAGCTAAAATCGACTGAATCGCTCGCTCGACGCGCCCTTCCTGCCGCCCGTTCACAATGACTTCTGCGCCCTCTCGAGCCAGAGTTTCCGCGATTGCGTATCCAATTCCTGCCGTCGATCCGGTGACCAATGCGCGCTTCCCATCGAGTTCCAAATTCATGCTGCTTTGGATGACATGGGTTTTGATTTGGACTCGGGCCCTCCCATCGGCATAGGGGAATGGGGGAATGGGTCGGCCCGCCTTCCCTGCCCCACCATCAGACATGCGGGTCCTTCGGCACACACAAAAAGGCCACCGCTGCCGGTGGCCTTTCATGTTCTTGTATGCATCAGACGAAGCTAGTTGCTGTCCCCGCCCGCCCGTTTCCACGAGATCAAGTCGCCAATGGTGGTGCTGGTCGACGACGACGATGCCGGGTGCTTGTAGGATTCGACTTCCTGACGCGACGCTTCTTCACCGACCGCCTTGATGCTCAGGCCGACTTTTTTCTCTTCCTGATTCATCTTGATGATCTTGAAGTCGAACTCTCCGCCGGGTTCAAGATGCATGGGCTGCCCGTTCGCGTCGACCGCTTCTGAGTTGTGACACAGGCCTTCGATGCCTTCGGCAATCTCGACGAATGCCCCGAAGTTCGCGACGCGCAGAACCTTGCCGTGCACGATGTCGCCCACGCGATGCTGCGCGAAGAAAGAATCCCAAATGTCGGGCTGCATCTGCTTCACACCGAGTGAAAGACGCCGCTTGTCCGGCTCAATCGCCAGGATGACAGCCTTGACCTTGTCGCCCTTTTTTAACACCTCGGAAGGATGCTTCACGCGGGTCGTCCAGCTCAGGTTGCTGACATGCACCAGGCCATCGATTCCGTCTTCGATTTCAATGAACGCGCCAAACTCGGTCAGATTGCGCACTCGGCCCTCGACCGTCGCTCCCACCGGATATTTGTCATGCAGCGTGTCCCAGGGGTTGGACGCAAGTTGCCGCATGCCCAGGGAAATCCGGCGTTCGGTCGGGTTCACGCTTAGGACGACGCAGTCCACCTGATCGTTTACGTTGACCAGCTTCGACGGATGCTTCATCCGTTTCGACCAGGTCATTTCGCTCACATGGACCAACCCTTCGATGCCCTGCTCCAATTCGACGAAGGCTCCATAATCAGTGACGCTGATCACTCGTCCATGGACGTGCGCGCCCACCGGGTAGCGGTGCTCCGCATCCAGCCAGGGATCGGGCGTGAGCTGTTTGAAGCCGAGCGAGACGCGCTGCTTGTCTTTGTCATACTTCAGAACCTTCACCTGAATCTGGTCGCCGACGTTCACCAGATCGCGCGGGTGGGTCAGACGTCCCCATGACATATCGGTGATGTGCAGCAGGCCGTCAATTCCGCCCATATCGACAAATGCGCCATACTCGGTCAGGTTTTTGACGATGCCGGTCAGGACGCTGCCTTCTTCGAGGTGCTCGAGCGTCTTGCCGCGCTTCTCCGACTGCTCTTCTTCGAGAAGCTGCTTGCGCGAGACCACGATGTTGCCGCGCTTTTTGTTGAGCTTGATGATGGCGACTTCCATCGTCTGACCCTTCATCCCATCCAGATTCCGGATCGGACGAAGATCCACTTGCGAACCCGGCAGGAAGGCGCGCGCGCCCTGAATGTCGACGGTTAGGCCGCCCTTGATGCGTTCTACGACCACTCCTTTGATCGGCTTCTTTTCGTTGTAAGCGCGCTCAATATCGTCCCACGAACGCAGCCGCTGCGCCTTCAGGTGCGAGAGGTTGACGTAGCCCTCTTCGGTTTCACCCTTCTCGCGCATTACATCGATCTCATCGCCCGGCTGGAACCTCGGCTTGCCCTCGTGATCGAGGACTTCGGCAATCGGCACCATGCCTTCGGACTTCGCGCCGTAGTCGACAACCACGTGGGTCGCGGTCAGTTTCACCACGCGGCCCTTGATTACGTGATCCTCGCCAACCGCCTCTTCGGTTTCGGTCTCGAAGTTCTGCAGGGCGGCGGCAAAATCATCGCTGCCAGCCGAAGGCGTCTCGCTGGCGGGAGGTTCCGAAGAATCACTTTGAGGGACGTAGTGTTCCGGAGCGGCACTTTCAGAAACGTTGTTCCGAGGAGCGTCGTGTTCACGAGATTCAGGGGCGGAGGTCTGGGGTTCCGCGGGCGAAGGTTGTGCGCGTTCGGGAGCGTCTACTACGGCCGAGCCGCCGGTGTGGTTATCGTGTGTAGGTGTCATGGTTTGAAGACTGGATTCAAGATCGCGGGCGGTGCTGTCGTCGAACAGGTTCATAGACTCTGTGTCGCACGCATTGGTGCACAACTCATGCGGGACGTGGTGTAGCGGACTGCTGGCGTGGTCATTAGGTTGCGTTGAGGCCGACCTGGCGGACGACCCTAGGACAATTCCAGCTGGTTCGAAACCGCGTCCAATAGGGACCCTTCGACTATAGCAACCGCGTTGGAACAGTGTCAAACCCGAAAGAGGCCAATGCCCTAAGAATTTACAGACCTGTGACATTGGCTGGAGCTGCGAGCACCGAGCTTCGAGCCGCGAGCGAACCCTTACCAGGGTGGCTCGTAGCTCGCAGCAGGTAGCATCTTTCTGCTACCCTCCCCTGCATGGACCACCTGTGGACCCCGTGGCGTTACGCCTATGTCACTGGCGCCGAACCAATGTCGGGCTGCATATTCTGCAATGCTCCGAAACAAAGCGACCAACTGGCGCGCATCGTCTACCGAGGGGCCCATTGCTACGTCATTCTCAATACCTACCCGTACACAAATGGGCATGTCATGATCGTGCCTTATGCGCACTCGGACGAACTGCAAAAGCTTCCGACCGATGGCGCCCACGAGATGATGGCTCTAACCCAGCGGATGGAGGCGGTTCTGCGTTCTCTCTATCGACCGGACGGCGTGAACCTCGGCATGAACATAGGCAAAGCCGCGGGTGCCGGTGTGGCGGGACATATCCACATGCACATCCTGCCGCGCTGGGTCGCGGACGCCAATTTCGTAAGCGTCATCGGCGAGACCAGAGTGCTGCCCGAGACGCTGGACCTGACGTGGGAGCGGATCAGAAAGGCATTGGAAAATTGGTGACCTGGGATCGGTGTCTCAAATTCTTTGAAGTGCATATTACGGATCACCAATCGCAAATCTACCGTCAGGCGGAGCTGGACGCTGCTCGGGTAGCGACGAGGCGGAGCCTGTCCTGAGCGGAGCCAAAGGGCCTCGTCCAAAACGGAGCGTCGTCACGCCATCACCCCCCGGCGCCCCACAAATGGAATGAAGCTGTGAGCATAGTCCCTGCAGTCCCTGCAGCACGAACCTCGCCCATGTCTGCCGACTGGTGTAGAATTCAAAGGTCGAACCCCACGCTGTCATCCCTCGGCAGCGGATTCCATCGGGACGTAGCGCAGCCTGGTAGCGCACTTGCTTGGGGTGCAAGGGGTCGCGAGTTCAAATCTCGCCGTCCCGACCATTTCTTTCCGCTAAGTGCTTGCTACCATTCGCACTAGGTTCACCTCCGGCGAGCCATGTGCGTCTGCTCGCGGTGCCTCCAAAGACCAAAAAACCAAAGACCTCCAAAGCAGTCTTGCCCGGAGAAGGCAGGGTCTCGCGTTGGCTGGAGACCCTGGAGCCCCATGAGAACGAGCCCGAGGAGGGCTGTTCTACGCATGAGGGAAGCCCGCTGCGAGCCTTCAGCGTTCAACTGACGTCTGACCTGCCGCGGTGTCGCCTACGGGCCGAGGTGAGGCGTGCGAGTTGTTTTGGCCTCATCGATGAGTCTCCCGTCGCGGATTGTGTAGGTTACGGCTGAAAATGCGCGCACATCTTGGGAAGGATCTTCATCGAAGACAACCATGTCCGCCGGAACCGGTGTCGAAGACACGGGTGAAGCCGTGGCGAGTCAACATGTCCTGAAGCTGGCCGGCCAGCTCAGCGGCTGGAATGGTCGAGACATTCGCCCATTTCCGCTGGATAAAATGAACGTGGCTATTCCAGAAGCCTGCCATGATCGTCAGCCCGGAACAGTCGAGAACCTTGACCCAGGGAGGTAGAGTGACCGAACCTCGGGTCCCAACCGCATCAATCTTGCCGCCCTTAATAAGGACGACACTGTTCAAGACCGGCTCCTCACGCCATTCGGGGGTTGATCCGTGGCAGGTTGATCCGTGGCCCTTGTTCCAGGTGTGACAACCGGTTAGAGGCTCAGAGGCACGGAAGCAGCGGGCTGCTTCCCCAGTCGTCGGCAGCTCGGAGACGGTAGTGCTTATCCTCCATCGGTGAAATCCCGAAAATGCTCACCGCCCCCGTGATCGGGGTTTTGAGGGTAAACGCCTTATCTGTTTTCCTCCATCGTGTTTTCGTCCATCGTGTTTTCGGTCATCGCTGTGAAAGCCAAGAATCCAAGCGTAGAATTCACGGGAAGCTCTGATGAACGATTCGGGAGGATGATGCCATGATTAAGAACTTTGTATGGGTCACTGTGGCGGTAGTGTTTGGTTTGCCACTTTTCGCTCTGGCTCAAACCGAAACAGCGAACGCAACGGGCACCAAAATTGGCACCATTAACATCGAACAGGCGGTCTATGCCTCGAATGAAGGACGCCGTGACTTCGAAACGCTCGAGAAGAAGTTTGAACCCAAGCAGAATGAACTGAAGAGCTTGGCGGACGAAATCGATAGCTTCAAGAAGCAGCTCAATACCCAACAGGACAAGTTGAACGATGAATCACGCGGCAAGCTGATCAAGCTCATCGAGTCGAAACAGAAGAGTTTTGAACGTGCAAAGCAGGATGCACAAGAGGATTTCCAGAATCAGCGTGGAGAGGTCGTAAGCCAAATCCTGCGCAAGATGGCACCCGTGATTCAGAAGTATTTTACGGACCACGGTTACACTCTCCTGCTTGACACCTCTCAGCCTTGGCCGCAGGGTCCCGTGGTTCTAGCAGGACCAACAGCGGATATAACGCAACCAGTCGTCGAAGCTTATAACACTTTGTCGGGTATACCGGCACCGGCGGCTGCTACTCCATCTCCGAAGTCATCGAAACCTGCAGCCACCAAGCCTGCCGCGCCGTCGAGACAGTAGGAGCACCGCCGCTCGAGCATTAAACGAAAAAAACCAGGCTTCCATGTTTGTTGGCGAATCGCGATTCCACCAACTACCAAGGGACGAAAAGGCGAGGGAGCAGCTCAAAAAACCGAATCACCGCCAGTAGAGTAGCGGACGCAACCGCCCCAACCTTCAGCCCCTGCCGCCAGTCGAGAGCGAGCTTCTCCAGATCTGTCCTCTGGCTCGGCAACAATCCACGCTCCCTTTCGAGGTTGTAGATGCAGCGGTCAGCTTCGCCAACCGCTTTCGCGCTTGCATTTTTCCCCGGTTTGGAGCACCTTTTCACGGTGAAAGGAGTGCCCCTGAAATCATGATCAACGTTCTCATCCACCACGAAGTCGCCGACTACGCGGCCTGGAAACTGGTGTTCGATTCGAACCTCGATTGGCGGCAGAAACAGGGCGAGCGGGGTTGCCGCATTTTCCGCGGCGTTGAAAAGGCCAACGACCTTACACTTTTCTTCGAATGGGAGAGCCTGGACTCGGCGCGCGCATTCCTCGCTTCCGACGAACTCAAAGCGAAAATGGCGAGCGCGGGTGTCCAAGGGCCACCCCATGCCCACTTCCTGACCGAGATACACAGCATGCGGCGTGGCGCTGCCGACTGAGCTTGCGGGACACGCCGGCCTGTCCGCCCTCAGCCCCGGCAGGTAGCGCGAGGGCACTGAATTTGTTTCCAGAAAGCCGTGTATCCATTTGCGCCAGCTCGCATCCAAAATGACTGAGCCGGGCAGCAGCACCGGGGTGAATGTATCCGTTCCGGCGATTCTTTTTTTCTGGCTTGCCCTAAAATCCGCGGTCTCAGGAGAGTTCCATGGCTAAGAAACCACCCGCCAGCAATTCCCACAAAGCTTCAGCCCAACCCCGCTACCACCAATCAGCCCGCGAACTTCAGGCATTTGGCACCGTAACCAGTGTGATGCCGTTGCAGTTGGAACAACCGGTCCGCCTGGAAATGACCGAGCAGCTCAACCAACTGTTGGCCGACACCATGACGCTTCGGGACCTCTACAAGAAGTCCCACTGGCAGGTGTCGGGTGCCACTTTCTATCAACTCCATCTTCTGTTCGATAAGCATTACGAGGAGCAGAGCGAACTCGTTGACACGATCGCCGAGCGGATTCAGCTTCTCGGCGGAATCAGTATCGCCATGTCGGCCGACGTCGCCGAGTTGACCCGTATTCCGCGTCCGCCGAAGGGCCGCGAAGAGGTTCCGGTGCAGCTGTCTCGACTGCTGGACGCGCACCAGGTCATCATCACTCACTGCCGCGAACTCGCCGAGCGTTCCACCAAACTGGGCGACGCCGGCACCAACGACATGGTGGTGAGCGAGGTGCTTCGCACGGGCGAACTGCAGGTCTGGTTCCTGAGCGAACACCTGGTCGATGCCCCGCTGGTCGAAGCCGAGCCGCTGCGGGAATCGGCATAAAAACAATCTGTGTGGCAGCGGGACTCCGCCCCGTGTGGACGGGGCAGAGCCCGCCCCCACACCGGTACGTTAGCCATTCTGCCGAGCTAATGCCGGGCGGAAAGGATGTGCAGGATCTGCTGCAGTTCATTCCGTAAGTGCGCCACGCTTAAGGAAGGATTCATGGGAAAGGGAAGCGTGGTCTGGTTCCGCTCAGACTTGTTCTCCTCGCGCAACTGCACCCGCGCACCCGCGATCGTGAAACCGTCTTCATAGAGCAGCTTCTTGATCTTCACCACAGATTCCACATCGCGCTTGCGATACATGCGCTGCCCGGTGCTGCTCTTTACGGGCTTGAGCTGCGGAAATTCGGTTTCCCAGAAGCGCAGCACGTAGGCGGGCAGACGGCACAAGCTGGCGACTTCACCGATGCGGAAATAGAGCTTGTCGGGAATAATGATTGCAGGGTGGCGGACTGTTTTCTTCGGCGCTTTCTTGCGGAGGCTCATGGAGGCCGCTTCGGTGCGATCCGTATACGCGTTTCTAGCACGAGCCGCGCCTCGCGACAACCCCCAAAAGTACCGATGGCAGCGGGGCGTTCGACGCCGCGCTCGGTTGAGCTCCGCTCGGTCGGGCAAGACCGAGTACCGCAGAGCCGCGCCGGAGGACGGAAAAGCCTCTCAGAAGGTGCTTCTCCTGAGAGGCTTTGGGGAATTTCTGAACGAGCATCGGTCCGCTTAGTGTTTCTTTTTCTTGGCGGCTTTCTTCTTGGTTGCCATGAAGTGTTTCCTCCGTTTGAACGATTTGTTCTCCCAAGGTTTCCGACAGGGCACCTTGATGCCCGGGCTACTCAAGTTCTAGTATGAGCAGCTGTCCTACCACAAGATATTGCCATTCGTATGCAATTTGTCAACAAGAATTTCACTTCCACCGACGATTCTGGCGAGATGGATGCTAGCCCGGGTGCGGCGTTCCTCACCCAAAATTTCGTCTTCGCGACAAAGCCGCCCGGTCAACAACCGTGAAGCCCCGGCGCCTATGCGATAATCTGGAAGGAAATTTATGTCCGATCACATCGTCTTCTGCGCAAAATTGAAAAAGGAATTGCCCGGGCTCCCCGAGCCTCCGTTCGACAGCGACTTGGGAAAAAAAATCTACGAGAACGTCTCGCAACAGGCCTGGGGCCAGTGGATGGAACACTGCAAGATGTTGCTGAACGAATATCGCCTGAACCCGGCGCGCAAGCAGGATCAGGAAGTCATCGTGAAACAGATGGAGCAGTTTTTCTTCGGAGAGGGATCCGCCCTGCCCGCTGAATACGTTCCTCCGACGCGTTGAGCGGGCGAGCGAATGCCGCCCGACGAGCCTTTGCGAGCGGCAGTCGGCTGGGCCCGACAATCTCACAGGTGGGTTACTGACCAGTTACCTTTGCCTCTCCAGGAGTTCCCAATTCATCACCTCGTAACACGGATCGGCGAGAATGGATCCCGTGGCACCGCAGGTTTATGAGACGCTGATCCTCTCGGATTTGCACCTCGGCGCGGACATGAGCCGCGCGCGCGAGGCATTGCGCGTGCTTCGGGAAAATCGGTTTCGCCGCCTCATCCTGCTGGGCGATATTTTTGCCGATCTCAATTTCGGACGTCTGAAAAAGGAGCATTGGAAATTTCTCGGCTTCATTCGCAAGCTCTCCAATCCCAAGCGCAACGTCGAAGTGGTCTGGGTCGAAGGCAATCACGACCACGGCCTGGCCGAAATCATGTCCCATTTGGTGGGCGTACGCGTGTACCACGAGTATCAATGGGAATATCAGGGCTTGCGCCACCTCGCCGTGCATGGGCACCAGTTCGACGGCTTTGTTGTCGGCAATGTCCGAGCCAGTTACTGGATCGGGACCCGGCTGTTCTTGCAACTGCAGAAATGGGATTCGAAAAAAAAGACCCTGACCCGTTTCCTCGACCGGCTCAATACACGCTGGCTGCGCTTGTCGCCCAAAGTCGCCGACGCTGCCCTGGCCCATGCCCGTCACCGCCGGGCGACTCGCATTTTCTGCGGCCACACCCACGCCGCCATGCACCAGCACGACCGCGAGCACGGAATCGACTATTTCAATTGTGGGGCTTGGATTGACGCGCACCCCACCTACATTACGATTGGCGAAGAGGGAGTCCAAATCCATGAATACGTCGAACGAAGCGACGATCTCTCTCCGCCCGAGAACCAAACCCGCATGACGTCGAATCAGCCGAATTCGGAGACCAGGCGGTATTGCTCATAGTTGGTAAATTAGGACGAATACGAGGGTGTGCCACCTGACGTTGATCCAGCACCCTGATGTTTTTCGAAAAATTCGCTCACCGCAAATGAGTCACGGGAAATCGTGCGCAAACTGACCATCGTTTTTCACCACGCCGGCGGCGGACATCGCAGCGCAGCCGAGGCGCTGAAAGCCACGCTCTCCGGCCAAAAACAGCCCTGGGACGTCAGTCTCCTCGACATTCAGGAGTTGCTTGATCCTCTCGACCTGATTCGTCGGGCCACCGGACTGCGCATTCAGGACACCTACAACCTGATCCTGCGCAAAGGCTGGACCCGCATCACGCCGCTGCTGCTGCGAATTCTGCAGGGGACCATCCGCGCCTACCACGGTCCGATTGTGAAACTGCTCCGCACCCACTGGACGCAACATCCGGCGGATCTGGTGCTCTCCGTAGTTCCGCACTTCAATCGTGAGATCGCCCTGAGCCTTTGCCCGGCGGTTCGAGCAACGGCCGGCACAAAAACGCCATTTGTCACCTTAATCACCGATCTGGCAGATTACCCGCCCCACTTCTGGATCGAGCGGGAATCGGAATACATCATCGCCGGCACGGACCGCGCCCGGCAACAAGCGTTAACCATAGGCCACGGCGCCGACCATATATTTCAGACCTCGGGAATGATCCTGAAACCGCAGTTCTACGAAAAAGCTTCTGTCGATCGCGTGGCCGAAAGAAAGAAGCTCGGCTTAGAACCCGACTGTCCGACGGGCATTGTCTTGTTCGGAGGGCACGGTTCCCAGGTGATGGTCGAGATCGCGAAAAAGCTCAACCAGAGCGGCGGCGGCGTGCAATTAATCCTGATTTGCGGGCACAACCACAAACTCGCCGCTCAGCTCAAGAAGCTCGCGACCCAAAAGCCCCTGGCCATCGTTGGATTTGCTCAGAACGTCGAATACTACATGGCGTTGGCCGACTTTTTTATTGGGAAACCAGGCCCGGGCTCGATCAGCGAGGCGCTGCAGCTCCACTTGCCCGTCATCGTGGAATGTAACTCCAGCACACTGCCGCAAGAACGCTACAACGCGGAATGGGTGACGGAGAAGGGTTACGGGATCGTAGTGCCGAGATTTAAACGAATTGCGCCGGCTGTTCAACAACTACTCGAGAGTGCGACTTTCAATGAATTCCGTTTAAAGGTCAACGAGTACTCCAATCGAGCTCTGTTTGAAGTGCCCGCAATCCTCGAACAATGCGCGGAGCAAACGGGGTCGGCCGCGCAATCTCAAGCCGTTCAGCCTGCGTAGGCGCGGCCGCCCTTTGGCTGTCTGTACCGCCTGCTAGAAGTGAATCGCCACCCCGGTTGAGAAGCGCACGCCATTCTGGCCTTGGCCGTAGAACCGGGTATTGATCCAATCGAGCTGTCCGCGGAGCGTCACCGGCCCGAAGATTCGATAATCCAGTCCGCCGCCGGCCCCGTTGGCAAACGAAGTATCCGAGTCGGAAATTCCATTGCTTCGGCTGATGTGCCCCACGCCCACCAGGAACTCCGCAAACGGACGGAAGCGCTTTACCTGCACCGACACTCTTGGACCGAACAGAACGTTGTGCGCGGTGATGTCCGCGCCGGTGCCGCTGAAATCGTGGCTGCCATAATGCCCATCGACATCGACCACCAGGCCAATCCACGGCAGGAACTTCCCTTCCAGGGTTGCCTCCCATCCGTTCAGATTGGAGGTGTCGTTCGACGCGATCGAAGTGCGGTCGTAGGAATAGCCGAAGAACACGTTGCCTCGGGTGGGAATCTGCGCCCACGCAGCGCTTGCGAATAGCGCCAATAATGAGACCAGAGTCGACCATCTTCGCATCGTTCGTTCTCCTTTTGCATGCGCTTTCACCCGGATGAAACGTGCGGTTCGAATGATCCAGATATAGATGCAGGCTGGTCGGAAAACTTTGCCTCATGCAAGCCGCAAGTGGCTACGTCTCCCTAGCAAAGGCGTCATTGAAAGAGGGAGGCAAAAAATCCACCGAGCTTTTTGAAGAAGCCGCGCGCGGACCCGTGATGCGAGGACCCCGCTTCCGCAGCTTCTGCTTTCGGCGTGTCGTTTGCGGGCGGAGGAAGTGGAACGGCCAAGGCGGGCGCTCGGCCCGGACGCGAATCAAGAGGCAGGGCGCGCACGTCTTCAACAGGCGCCGGAGGCGGGTCGGTGGCGCGAAACACGAATGGGGCCTCGACCTGCACGTGAAGCTCGCTGGCCGCGGCCGAGGCGTCCGCCGGAGGGACGGTTGCAGGGATTCCGGTCGCCGCGTGCGAGGTCTCCGCATCCGGCGTTCGGATTGCGTTCGAGGGCGGTATCGTTCCCCTCGGCACTCCATTCTCGGCCCGGCTCTGCGTCGTCAGATTGTTCATTGCCCGCAGCGGAGCGTCACGGGGCGGTGGACATCCGCACTCGAGCGGCACTGCCATATCCACATGATCGAGTTGCCCGGAACGAAACACGAGCTGGTCGGTGGCCTTGACCTGGTAGCTGCGATCGCCAAGCAACTCGGTAACAATCGCTGACGCCGTATTTCCGGCGAGCGCGCGCACGCAAGTATTGCCCTGGTTGTCCGCACTGATGGCCAAGTGAAATTCGCCCGGTCCCACCAAAAGGATGCGGAAGTCCGGTGTCATCACCGAATCCGAAGAAGCGCCGAGAGCGAAGTGCGTTTCCAGTGCGCCTGTGTTCATGCTGAACATCACGTTGCGCCGGTCCTGCGACGGCGTCACTGCCACCGTCGTTCCCGGGCAGACATGAACCTCGCCACCGCTCGACAGGCTGAGAACGGCGGTATCGGGCCCGGCCGTGAATGCAGAACCCGCGCCTCGGTCACTTCCAGCGAGCGCCAGCGGGCCGGCCGCGCGCACCGCGGTCACGACCGGTGTCCGCGCGGGTGTCAAGCCGGAATCGGTAGGAACCTCAAATGGCGAACTGGCCGATTCGTCCGGATCTTTGCCGAGGTGCACGACCAGGCGGTTTCCGGAAGCATCCCAGCGATAAGCCCGCGGCGCGAGCAGATCGACGACCAGCCGCGCTACCGGCGGATTCTGTTGAACCTGGTCGGCGCGTACTGCCGTGATCTGATGGGCGTTTACGTTGATGCGCTTTCCCCGGGTCTCCAATCGCGCATTCGGCAGATCGATCATCAGCCGGTCGGGGTTGCCAATCGCCTGGATCGCTGGAACGAGCGGATTGGTGGAAAGAATTTCGAGCGCCGAGCCATCCTTTTCCTGCACAATCCGGAAGCTCTTGATGGTCGCGATCTTGCGCAGGGGCGAGGAAACAGCAGGCTTCAAGACAGGCCCTGCAACATTAACTTGTGTCTGCGAACGCAGCCAGGGGGCTCCCGGTAGGAGCATTCCGAGGGCAGCCGTGATGCACACGACGGTCGGCAAATGGCAGCGAAACCGCCGTCGCGGGACGGCAAGATTCGGAGAGAAATTCTTCAAAGAAGCACTCGAGTCTTACAGCAACCATACCATTCGGGGGTGGCGTGGAGAAGTTGCGTGAAGAACACGTCGAAAAAGGTTGGTGGTGCAGTTTGAATCGGTTGGAAAGAGCACGGCTTCAGCCGTGCGCTAGGCATCGTCATTGGATTGCGGGTTCAGCCGCTGCGGGGCGCCAATTTCCAAGCTGAGCCACTCCCGAAACAAGTGCTTGGAACAACCCGTTCGGGAAACAGCGTCGCTCGGTATTACGACTCGGCGAGGAATTCGTACTCATCGATGACAGCGGCCACTGACATCTTGTCGGCGGCACTTCCACCTTCGACTCGCACCACACGGCCTTTGCAACGCACTCGTATGCTTTCGGTCAGTGTGATCTCGGGCGGCAGGGTGAGTGTGAAATCAATCGCGGATCCGGCTTGGATGGCGGAATCGACAAAAAAACAGATTCCGCGCGCGCTGACGTCCCGGGTCTGCGCCGCGTGCTCCTGCTCGTTTTCTCCGTAGCGTACGGTTACCGGCAGACGAAGGGCAAACCGCCGCGTGGTGCGCTTGTCCTTATTATGGTCATGTTCAGGGTGCTGGTCACGATCCTGCTGGGTCTCGGCCATTCAACCTCCGCAAATTGCCTGTAAGCATGTCAATTAGCGGCAAGCCTGTCAAGGAGCCAGCTTGCACTGGCCGCTTGCGTTCCATCCTTGCAACTCCGAAAACCTGGCCTTTGATCCGCCTCTCAACGGCTACAATCAACTGGTGGTCTTCGTCCTCGATAACTACGACTCGTTTACTTACAACCTCGTCCAGTACCTGGGCGAGCTGGGCGCCCAGGTCGAGGTTCGCCGCAACGACGAAGTAACCATTGGCGAGATCGAGGCGATGCACCCCGAGCGCATCGTGGTTTCTCCCGGACCCTGCACTCCGCAGGAAGCCGGGATCAGCATCGAACTGATCCGCTATTTCGCAAACCGATCTCCATACAAAGCGCCGCTGCTCGGCGTCTGCCTCGGACACCAGGCGATTGGCGCAGCCTTCGGAGGGCAGGTGGTTCGCGCCAAGAACCTGATGCACGGCAAAACCAGTCCGGTCGAGCACGATGGCAAGACCATTTTCCATGGCCTCTCGTCGCCCATGAAAGCGACCCGCTATCATTCGTTGATCGTCGCCGAAGATGGGCTGCCGAGCGACCTAGAGATCAGCGCATGGACTCGCGATCAGGACGGAACGCGCGTCATCATGGGACTGCGGCACAAGACTTTTCCGATTGAGGGCGTGCAGTTCCATCCCGAGAGCGTGCTGACGGATGAGGGGAAGAGACTGGTGGCGAATTTTCTGGGGAGCTGAATCGAGAGTTCCAGGCGTTCGGCGGCGTGGTTCTACCGAATTTGCCGAGGCCTCCGGAGAAAGTCTCTTGGAATGCATAGGAAGGCATCGGTCAGTTCGTGAAATCGCCGCTCGCAGCATGATCCAAGATCAGTTCTATCCCCTGCCCCTCGCCATCTCGACCGCCCGCAGCACCGCCCGCGCCTTGTTCTCGGTCTCTTCAAACTCGCTCTGGGGATCGGAATCGGCCACGATACCCGCACCCGCCTGCAAATAGGCCTTCTTGCCTTTCATGAGCAGCGTTCGAATCGCAATGCAGGAATCCACATTCCCCGCGAAGTCGGCGTAGAGCACGGACCCGCCATACACCCCGCGCCGCGTCGGCTCCAGTTCTTCGATGATCTGCATGGCGCGAACTTTCGGTGCACCGCTCAGCGTTCCCGCCGGGAAGCACGCGGCAAAAGCGTCCATGGCATTCAGTCCCGGACGCAATCTCCCTTCGAGCGCCGAAACCAGATGCATCACGTGCGAGTAGCGCTCCACGTACATCAGATTGCGAACTCTTACCGAACCATACTCGCTCACCCGGCCGAGGTCGTTGCGGCCAAGGTCCACCAGCATGACGTGTTCGGCGCGTTCTTTTTCGTCCCCGAGCATTTTCTGTTCGAGCGCCGCGTCTTCGGCTTCGTCGCGGCCCCGGGGATGCGTTCCGGCGATCGGACGGTATTCGAGCTTGCTTCCTCCGTCCGCGGCCCGCACCAGCATTTCGGGAGACGATCCGACCACGTGCATTCCGCCGGAACCTTTCCCGGCGCCGAAGCGCAGGAAGTACATATAGGGCGACGGATTCACCGTTCGCAGCGCGCGGTAGAAATCGAATGGAGCGACTCCGGGTTCGAAATCCCAGCGCTGGGAAAGCACGACCTGGAAGATGTCTCCGGCCGCAATGTACTGCTGGGCGCGGCGGACGCTTTGCAGAAATTCGGGCTTTGGAGTGCGCGCTCGTACCACCAGTTTCGGTTTCGGCGCGGCTTTGCGCCAGTGCGCCGGCTTCCACCCGGCAGCGAGCGTTCGCTCGATGCGCGCGATATCTTTCACGGCGCGTTCGTAGGTTGCCTTGGGCGCTTCGCGCGTTACGTCAGCTGACGCCACGATGTGGATTTGGTGCCGCAGATGATCGAAGGCGAGCACGCGATCGAAAAACATCAGCACACAGTCGGGGACGTCGAGATCATCCGCCGCGTGCTCACCAATATTCTCCAGCCGCCGCACAATGTCATAGGCGCAATAACCGACCGCGCCCGCGGTGAACGGCGGCAAACCTTCGATCGTCGCGGGACGATGCTGCTGCAGCAGCTCCTTGATGACTGCGAAAACATTTCCCGTGCGCCGCTCGACGTTACCTGGGTGGTGGCCGGGCCTTGCCCCGCGATCGCCAGGCGCAGCCCCGCCACCCCGCGATCGTGTGATCGTGATTGCGTCGCCTCGCGACTGCAGCCGCAGAAACGGTCTCACGCCCAGAAACGTATAGCGTCCGATTTTTTCTCCGCCTTCGACCGATTCCAGCAGGAAGGCATCGGGCTCGCCATCGGCCACGGCCAGAAAGGCCGAAACCGGCGTTAACAGGTCGGCCGAAATCGACTTCGCGACCGGAACCAGGGTGGCGCCGCGCGCCAGTCGGGCAAATTCTTTGTAGTCAGGCCGGATCATGTATGTTTTCGAGCAGCGCTCAGGTTCGCACGAATCGGTATGCCTGAGTGCGAACAGACGGGCAAGCCGGCGTCTCCAATTGAACCTAATTTTTGCCGACCAACGCCTTCACCGCTTCCGAGGTGATGATAAGCGTGGTCGGGTCCATTGGGGAAGGAACCAATCCTTACCGTTTGTTTCGAGCATGAAGCCGGTTTCGGCACCCCGCCTCCTCCCGGTCGATCCGCGCTTCTTGTCGCCAGCTGGCACGCAGGTCGATAGTCTCGCGATTTTTTTTGGGATTCGTTTGGGTCGCCGGCGCCGCCCTTCCGTGTATATACATACAATGAGTGAGTCCATCAGTGTGGGTACATTGTAAACACAGTCCCTTTTTTCAACCCCACCCGTGCTTGCCTAGCCCGCTGGCCGGCAATATACTTTGCGAGGCTTGCCCGCTGATCTGGGGCTACCGCAACCGCAATCATAACGGAGACTCTCGGAGACTTTATGACGACAGCAGTGGACCTGGAGCAGGAAACCAATCCCTGGCAGGCGCAAGCCGCCCGCTTCGACCTGGCTGCGAAGAAGCTGAATCTTGATGCAGGGCTGTGGAAGGTTTTGCGGAGTCCGAGCCGGGAAATTATTGTTCATATCCCGGTCATGATGGACGACGGGCACCTGGAAGTCTTCACCGGATACCGGGTGCAGCATTCCATCGCGCGCGGCCCGGCCAAGGGTGGATTGCGTTACGGACCGGACGTGAATCTCGACGAGGTGCGCGCGCTTGCCAGTTGGATGACCTGGAAATGCGCGGTGGTCAACATTCCGTTCGGCGGCGCCAAGGGCGGCATCATCTGTGATCCGCACAAAATGTCGCAGGGTGAATTGGAGCGCATGACCCGCCGCTACACGGCGGAACTGTTCGAATTCATCGGCCCGGAAAAAGACGTTCCCGCTCCCGACGTGAATACCAACGAGCAGACCATGGCTTGGATCATGGATACCTACTCCATGCACATGCGGCAGACCTGCACGGCGGTGGTGACCGGCAAGCCAGTGAATATCGGCGGATCGCGCGGGCGGCGCGAGGCCACCGGACGCGGCGTGCTCATGGTCTGCGAACAGGCGATCAAGAAACTGCGCCTGAATCGGAGTACAACCCGCGTCATCATCCAGGGCTTTGGAAATGTGGGATCGAACGCTGCCCGTCTTATGGCAGAAGCTGGATATAAAGTGATTGGCATTCTTGAAGTGGGCGGCGGCCTCTACAAAAAGGATGGCATCGACATCGAAGCTCTGTGGGAGTTCCGCAAGGGCAACGGCACGGTTCACGGTTTTCCGGGCGCTGAGAAGTACGATCCGGCTGAACTGTTGCTGGTCGATTGCGAAATCCTGATCCCGGCGGCGACCGAAAACGTGATCACGAGCCAAAATGCCGACCGGGTCAAGTGCAGGATCCTGGCCGAGGGCGCGAATGGTCCAACCACCGCGGCCGCCGATGACATTCTCTCCGAGAAGAAGGTCTTCGTGATTCCCGACATTTTGGCTAATGCCGGCGGCGTTACTACTTCTTACTTCGAGTGGGTGCAGGATCGCCAGGGCTACTTCTGGAAGGAATCGGTGGTCAACGAGCATCTGGAAGAGATCATGGTTGCGGCGTTCGATGATGTGGTGCGGTACTCTGAAACTCACGAGGTGAACAACCGGATTGCCGCCTACATGCTGGCAATCGACCGTGTGGCGTACACCATCCGCCAGCGCGGGATCTACGCCTAGGGGTGACCGAGGCGGAGGCAAAGGCTGCCGGCTACAAATCGGCTCAGAAAGAACAAGGGGGAAATGACTGTGAAACGAAGATTCATGACTCGAGTGCTCGCCGCTGTTTTCGCGCTTAGCCTGATCGGTGGAATGGCGGTGGCGCAAGCTGCCAATCCGCCGGCGCCAGCTGCAACGGGTGCCAAAGCCGATTTGCTCGACATCAACTCGGCGACCAAGGACCAACTGCAAACCCTGCCGGGTATTGGACCGGCTTACTCGCAGAAAATTATCGACGGCCGCCCTTACGCGAAGAAGACGGACCTGCTCAATAAGAAGATTGTCCCCGCAGCCACGTACGACAAAATCAAAGACAAGATCATCGCCAAACAGAAGTAAATGGGACCGCGTGGAGGCCGGGCTTTGCCCCGGCCCGGACGGGTCGGTTCCCGACCATGGTTTCGGGACATGGTTCTCGAGAACCTTCAAGACCAAGGCCTCCTGGGGCAGGGCTTCGCACGCGGTGAGTCTGGGCGCGCCTGTTTTCATCCGTTCCCCTAGCATCGTTTGGCACCCGCCCGGTCGGGCCAATCGGTCGGGCCAAAAGGACCGAGGTTTTGGCTCTCCGATTCGCGGGTTCTTCGATACGGTGTCCTCTCCGTTGCCTTGGTCCCGGATGTAGAGGATAATCACCTTGTCCACCTCTGTGGCCCTGGCTCAGTCGTTCGCGTGAATCTTCCTAACTACATCACGCTCACTCGTATCGCCGCGATTCCACTTCTCATCTGGATTCTCTGCACCCCACGTTTCTCGAGCGAGCAAACTGGGGAAAGAGAGATTCTGGCTTCGGTCGTTTTCATCCTGGCTTCGATCACCGACGGCATTGACGGCTATCTGGCGCGCAAACGCGGCCAGATCACTACCATGGGAATCCTGCTCGATCCCCTGGCCGACAAGTTGCTGATCGCCGCCGCCTTCATCACGCTGGTGCAGTTCAATCCCGCGCTGGTGCCGGCCTGGATGGCCGTGGTCATCATCGGCCGCGAGTTTCTGGTGAGCGGTTTGCGCTCCATTGCCGCGTCCGAAGGCTTCACCATCCAAGCGAGCGAGCTCGGCAAGTTCAAAATGCTGGTGCAGATCATATCCGTCGTGGCCGTGATTCTCGCCCGCCGCTGGCACGAGTGGCCGGTGTACGGCGTTTACATCTTCCCGGTGTACTGGATTGCCTGGCTCGCCATCTGGTTCATGGTTGTGCTTTCGCTGGTTTCTGCGCTCGACTACTTTGTCGCCTTCTGGTCGAGGATCGACCGCAAGTCGGAAAAGCGGCGACGCCGGTCTTTCGTTCTCGCCCGGCGGAGAAAAAGCGATGTCCAAGCTGTCTGAAACGCCGTCTGAAAATCCGGCCCCGCTGGAACTGGCTCGCCCCACCCCGGCATCGGCGGAATTTTCTCCGGAGCAACGCCGAACTCTGCTCGGCATCGCACACGAGGCTATTCGTTCCGTGGTCGAGTGTCGGCCTTTTGCGGAGGCACCGCCTCTAGAGCCCCGGCTGTCGGAGCCACGGGGCGTCTTCACGACTCTTTCTTTGCCATCCGATTCGCAAGGCGACTTCGCCCGCGGTTTCCGCGGCGAACTCCGTCGTGAGCTTCGAGGATGCGTCGGTTATGCCGTGCCCATCGCGCCTCTCAATCGCGCCGTGGCCGAAACCGCGCGTGCCGCCGCTTTCGAGGATTCCCGTTTCTCGCCGGTGACGAGGGAGGAGGCTTCCCGGCTTGGAGTTTCTCTGAGCGTGCTCTCCCTTTTGTTCCCGATTCATCCCCAGGCGGTCGAAGTCGGGCGTCACGGCTTGGTCGTCTCGCAGGGCGCTCGCCGCGGTTTGCTGCTCCCCCAGGTTCCCGTCGAACATGGGTGGGACCGGACAACTTTTCTCGAGCAGACCTGCCGCAAAGCTGGTCTGCCCCTGGATGCCTGGCGCCAAGGCGCAACCATCGAAGCCTTCACCGCCGAGGTCTTTTCCGATCCCGATGTCGAAGCTTTCGGTTGAATCCGCGTCGAGCCTCGGTTTCACGTTTGCCCCACGCCGCGGTTGTGCCTCCCCCACTTTAGTACTCTTGTTTTCTCTGCCCAGAGACGTAAGCTAAGCGAGGGCAGTTTGATTGTGAGGCCAATACGGAACTCGTGATTGTGATCGTTGTGGTAGTCGTCGCCGGCGCGATGATTCCTGGGAATCCAAACATCCGCTACTTCCGCTGAGCAAGAAGAGCACGTGGCGACGGCCGAGTAGGGCTGTCTAGCGGAGCGCAGCGCGCGTGGTTCAGTCGTTTTTACCCTTGAAATTCAATCCGGAGCGCGGCGTTACCTGCGCGGGACAGCCAACCCGCGCCTGTTTCTGCGCGTTCTCCCCACAAAGAAATAGGGGAGATTCGCTCTCCCCTGTTTCGATCGGATTATTCCGCGCTCTTACTGTTGCTCGTCCAGTTCCACCGTGTCGCCGGCGTACACGTCTTCGAGCGCGAACACCACCATCGCTGACGACGCGGTCGGGGTTACGTTTAAAACGACCACTTCTCCCACCGCGCGGCGCGGCAGATCGGCTACATGAATGTTCGGCCCTTTGGTCCTTGTGAAGCGATTGGCCTCAAAGCTGGGCGGATCCTTTTGCGTGTCTTCGGAAGTGCTCGATTTGAACGAGAGCGAGTCGACCGGATCGCGCAAGGTGGCGGTGTAGGAGCGCAGTACGCGAAAATAGTCGCCCACCTTTACGCCCTGGTTCGAACCCACGTTCAGATAAAGCTTCATGCCCGTGCCGAGGAAGCCGTCAAAGTCTTTGCCGAGCACGACCCGTCCGCCCAGCTTTCCATTCGGCGGTGCAAACCGGTCGAAGTGCCCGGGCACGCGGAATGCAATCGCCGGTTTTTCCACGAAAGGCACGACGATATCCCCAGGGTTGATGGGATCGCAACTGAATTCCACCTGGGCGATGGCGCTGTGACTGCGCGTATCGACTACCCGCACTCTGCCAATTTCTCCGTAAGGCCGTCCCGCGGCGGCGAGCACTTTTCTCATTCCCGGATAGATTTCGTACTCGTTCACGTCGCGCACTTCGCGGAGCACCGAATAGAGTTGACCCGCCTGGTAACCGCTCCCCGCCAGGTAGACCAGTTCGCCGACCGCGAACTTGGTCGAGGTCGGTGTCTCCAGTCCGCCGTTCACGTAGTTCGCGTTCGGAACCCGCTCTTTGGTAAGAAATCCTGAGCAGTAAATGTCGGCTGCGGTCGGCGTCTGGAAGCGCACGAAGGGCACGTTGGCCGAGGTTTCGACGATACCGGACGCATTCGGTGTGACCGCCATCGTCGATGGCTGGCCGGCCGCCCACGTCGCCGACACCACGAGTAGCAATAACAATCCTGTTTTCTTCATCTTACCTCCGACTCCCAACTGCTCCGGTGCTGCCCGGGCTATCTCTCTAGGAAGACAAGGGTTACAGCCGAAAAGTAACAAGCGCGCGGGGAGGGGTCAAGGTTACGAGGGTGTTGAGCCCCAAAGTGCCTCCTCATCAGTCTTGAGTCTTGCGGCAGGACTCGACTGCTTGCAAGCGAAGGCACCTCGGGGTTGCATCTCTGCCTGCACCCCTGTAATATCGCGCCGTCGTTGAAAACAAATGGCCTTGGCTTTCTCCTCTAATGTCGCGCCCCGCTTTCTGCCTATGCACTTACCTAAAGTTTGCATGGCGCTCGGCGGCGACAATATTGGAGACACGATCGAAGACCTACTCGCGATCGCCGAGTCGATGGCCCGGGATAACCCATTTCTTGAATTCCGTTTGGACTACCTGAAACACCCTCTGGCCGCGCTTCCCAAACTTCATCGTTTTCTCGAAACCCACCAGTACGTCACCGCCATCGGCACCTGCCGCCGCGCCGACAATGGCGGCAAGTTCAAGGGATCGCTCGCTTCCCAGCTGGAAGTGCTCACCAAGGCTCATGCTTCCGGCTGCCAACTGGTCGACCTGGAACTGCAGAGTGCGCTGAAAGCGAAGCCCGAAGCGGTTGCGCGCCTGCGCGGCCGCGCCGGACTCATCCTCTCGTTCCACGACTTCCGAGCCACCCACAAGCTCGATGAGACGCTCGAGAAAATGCTTAAGATCCCGGCGGACTTCTACAAGGTGGTCAGCACCGCCGCCACGCTCTCCGACAACGTGACCATGATGAAGTTTCTGCAGACCCACAGCGGCCAGCATGCGCTGATCGGAGTTTGCATGGGAGAACAGGGTGTCATCAGCCGTATCCTCGGCGTGCGCGCCGGAAGCGTTTTTACCTTTGGCGCAGTCAGTGCCGATCTTAAGACCGCGCCCGGTCAGATCAGCGCGCGCGATCTGCGTACGATCTACCGCATCGAGCAAGTGGACGCCGCGACTCGCGTCTACGGAGTCGCCGGCGATCCGATCGAGCATTCGCTCTCGCCGGTCATTATGAACACGGCGTTGCGCCGTGAAAACGTGAACGGCGTGTATCTTCCTCTGCACGCCAAAACGCTCAAGGATCTGCTCCACTGCGTGCGCGAGATACCCCTGCACGGTCTCAGCGTCACCATGCCGTACAAGCAGGCGATTCTCTCTCATCTCGATAACACCGATGCGCACACCGCGAAAATCGGAGCCTGCAACACCGTTGTCCGCGGACAGGAAGGCAAGCTCTACGGTTTCAACACCGATATCGCGGGCGTGACTCGTCCCTTGGAGCAGCGCCTCTCGATCGAGAACGCGAAAGTTCTTGTAATCGGCGCCGGAGGCGCGGCGCGGGCGGCGGTGTTCGGCCTAAAAGAACGCGGAGCGGAAGTCTGGATCCTCAATCGCACCTCCGTCAAGGCTCAGAAGCTTGCCCGCCAAGCGAAGGCGCATACCATCAAACGCGCCGACCTGCGCAAGATCGCCTTCGACGTAATCATCAACGCCACGCCGGTTGGCATGGGTAACACGCGCGACTGCCCGCTCAAGGATCAGGAGATTCAAGCGCGCGTAGTCTTCGACATGGTCTACGATCCAGTCGAAACCCACCTGCTGCAGGTAGCTCGCGCCAAGGGACTAGCCGTCATCCCCGGAGTAGAAATGTTCGTGCAACAAGCCGCCCGGCAATTCGAAATCTGGACCGGCAAACCGGCCCCCGCTGGCGATATGCTGCGCGCGGTGACCATCGCCCTGCAAGAGCGAGCCGCAGCTCAAAAGCGCTCGACATGAGCTTCAACGATGTCATCCGGAGCGCCCATCGCCGTTTCGCGAAGCCGAGCAACCACGGAGTCGACTGACCCCTATCTCTTCACCACTCACAGCCGAAGCATCCACGCATTCGCCCCATACTCAGCGCCCGGGTTGTGCTTAGGCATGCTTTGGGCAACCGTCGGAGCCCGACTGATCGCACCAAGGGCAAGCATGCGTTAAATTTTCGACGAGCCCTGCGCCGCCCGAGCCAGCCGAAATCGCGAACAAGCGACCGGAAACCCCGATTGGGCGCAAGCTGTGACTGGTGGAAACATTCACCGACGTTTCGCACAGCCCGGCCGGCTCCGGCAGGGGCGCAAACCCCTTGCTAGCGCGAAGAAAACGCTATCGTAGCAATTTGAGACGTGGAGCGATGCATTTGTCTCAAGAATGGTTGCAAATTAGACGTGCTGGCAGTAGTATCGCTGTTGGACCCAGCTATCGCGTCCATCTTGTTCCAAAAAAAATCAAAACTTCCAGGTAGAAACGCAGCCCTAGTTAAAAAATCTAAAGGGGTGCCTAACGCCCCGGTGCAATTCGGAGAGAATGCATGTCGTGGTACGCGTACTGCCTCACGGAACACCAGACCCTAGCCAACGGTGTTCGCTCCCGCCGTCCCTTCGTCCTCGATGGAATTCAGGGTGTGAACTCCGCTCCCGTCATGAGCTACCCGAGCGGAGAATTCGCGGTGATCGTCAGTGAATTTGATCGCGCGGCCTCCAAACTCGACGAGAAATCCGTTCTTGAACATGCCCGCGTGGTCAGCCAGAGCTTCCGAACTGCCACGGTCTTGCCGTTCCGATTTGGGACGATCTTCGACACCGAAGACGCCATCCGGCAGGCGGTTCGGTCCAATCGGCGCACTTTTTGCGAGAGTGTCGAGCGACTGCGCGGCAAGTCGGAGATGCGCATCAAGCTGACTGTGCGCGACGGTTCGCTTCGCGCCAGTATGGAAGAGATCGTCCTGCCCGATACGGTCGGCCGCGAGTACCTGATGAAACTCCGCGAGAAAGCGTCGCGCGAGCGCGAGCGCCAGACGAAGGCTCGCGCGCTCTCCGTCCAGGTGCACAAGCTCTTTAATCCTCTCGAAGAGGAAGTCAGCTGCAAGAAGGTTGACGCCGACGGAATGCTGCTCGATATCGCTCATCTTATCGACACCAAATCGATCGAAAAATATCAGAACCGCTACAGCACGGCCGCCAAACAGCTCAAGAATTGTCAGATGGTCGTGACCGGTCCGTGGCCGCCGTATCATTTTTTGCCCGGCAAGGTGCGCACCGTCGCCGGCGACAGCTAGAAACCTGGAACGATTGGTGCGAAGGCCCCCTCGCGAGGGGGCTTTCCCTTTTCCGGGAGCTCGAACCAGGTTCGGCCGAGCAACTGGCTTGAAATTGCTGTGAACTCCGCGCCGAACTTCTGCCAATATGCAGCTTTGTGCACCAGAAGGCCCGTGATCCGGCTTGTCCGCGCAACCATCGTCACCCATCGGAACTTCTGTAAACCATTGAATTTTAAATGTTTACAGAAATGGGCCTCGCTCCAGACAGCCGTTCACCCTTTTGGTTCCGCAAGTGCTCATTTCCACGGTACTGAAGAGGCCGTACCGTTGGAACCACTTCACTCTCTATGTTTGCGACATCTCACCTCTGTCCGTTCCACTCCCCGGACGGCGTCAAACTGACCTACCTCTGATTCCCGCCACTTAGCCTCTTTGAAAGAGTGGCCCCGAAAGGGGCCGCTTTTTTCTTTCCTGCGCTCATCGAATCGCGGTCCGGATGTTCGAGACCGCGGAGCAGTTGCCGAGACGCCGACAATGGTTCCCCTTCGGATGGTGCGAGCCGCGTCTCGCGCGTCGGAGGATGGCGATTTCGAAAATGCGGAGGCGTCAGATTACGTTCGCCAGGTTTCCGGACTGAGCCACCAGCGGCGGTCATCCCTAGTCTTCACCAGCAGTCTCCTCCAG
>Ga0302325_10002611_pt1 | contig 43526 bp, 33 predicted proteins | sample Palsa_T0_2_FD_201948 | JGI IMG/M metagenome (GOLD analysis project Ga0302325, IMG submission 201948) | Peat permafrost microbial communities from Stordalen Mire near Abisko, Sweden - Palsa_T0_2 | ecosystem: Environmental > Terrestrial > Soil > Palsa > Peat permafrost | place: Sweden: Abisko... | reverse complement strand
GAGGCGGAAGGCCGCCTCTCCGTTGGCGAGGATCTGGTAGCCGCCGGCGACTTCCTTCCTCTCGTTGCCGATCTGCTGGTACACCCTGGGCCGAACGTGGCGCATCTCTGAGCCGCTGTTCGTCTTGATCACCAGGTCGCCGGTTTCGCGATCGACACGCAACGGGCCTGCGCCATCAAAGGCAAGACGGATCTGGTTTGGGTCGGCCCCCGGCGCGAGGACGAAGTCGTACTCCAGGTCGCGGCCGTGCCCATAGAACACCAGGTCGATGCCGTCGTAAACGCCGTTGACCTGCAGCCGGCGGTATTGGGGAATGCCCGAGCGCCATTTCGTGCGGTCGCTTCCTATCAGGTAGTTGCTCACGGCACCGGTTGGCTCCAGTGCCCGGACCGCGCTCCAGGCATGGCTGCCCACCAGATGCATACCGATGGCGCTGATCCGGCCCTTGAGCAAAGCAGGCCGGCCGGGGATCGAAAGATGCGGATCCGCCGGCGAAGGAGCCACCGGCTCAGCCATGGTGATGGTGGCTCCGGATGAGGTGAGGAAGAGCTGGTAGCCTTCGCCGCGAGCGGTCCATGAGACCTGGCTTGGGGCCTGGCCGCGATTGGGTTCAAACGCGAGCTGCCGTTCAAACTGCGCAGAGCTGGACGGTGCACCCAGCGCCATCAGGGCTGAGCAGAAGACGATCAAGTACGCAATAGCCTTTGACATTGGAATCACTCCTCCTGAATTTCGGTCAGCCGGACAACAGACAGAGGCAAAGGGTTGCTGGTACCCTGACCACGACAAGACTTCGTCCCCGGCTGTCTTTTTCTGCCTTCACTCTCATAAGCGAGAGAAGGAAAAACATTTCATGGCGAGAGCATTTGCAAGCGAAAAGATGGCCGGGCGGATAGCTGGCGAAGCTGCGCGTTGCTCTGCTGCGGGGAAAGTCAGATGGCAAAAGAGCGCCTGAGCCGCGACCCATCCACATCACCCGGCGCATTCCGTCAGTTTCTTCACTGGCTCGACGACGGCACAGATTCTCGCGGCGAGAAATATCTCGAGATGCGCCGCAGACTGGTTGCCTACTTCGACCGGAAGAACTGCGTGGCGCCCGATGATCTTGCGGATGAGACCCTGAACCGGGTGGCGCGTAGGCTTGAGGAGGAGGCAGGGGCTATTACCGGCACAGCCCCGGCGCAATATTGCTACATCACGGCAAAATTCGTATTCCTTGAATATCTTCGCGAGGGCGCTCGCTCACAGACCAGCCTTTCAGAAATGTCGCCAGGAGAAGCGGACGCCGTGCTGGGCGCGGCCTCCGTGGCCTATGTCGAAGTGCAAAGTAAGGAACGCCTCTCTGCCTGTCTGGAGGACTGTCTGGCCAGACTGGCTCCGGCTGACCGGGACCTGATACTTGATTACTATCAAGGGGAACAGCGAAGCAAAATCGAAGGCCGCCGTGTGCTGGCCACCAGGCTGCACCTGAGCGTGAACGCTCTCAGCATCAAAGCCTGCCGCATTCGCAATAAACTCGAAATGTGTGTTCGGGAACGTTCGGGCCAGGCATGAAATAGTTTCCCGTTTTCTGCTTATAGAGACAGATGATGCCCTTTTCGCGCCAGCAACGAGTCGACGACCAAACTCTGAGAGAGTATCTGTTTGGCCTGCTCCCACAGGAGCAAACTGAGCAGATGGATGAGTGGAGCGTGGCCGACGATGAGTTTGCCGCCCGTCTCGACACGTTCGAGAGCGACATGGTGGACGCATACGTCCGCGGAGAGCTCTCAGGAGATACGCTGGCGAAGTTTCAAACTGTCTACCTGTCCTCGCCCAGGCGACGGCAGAAGGTGGCCTTTGCCGAGGGTTTCTACGCACTCGAGGCCGCGCAACCGGCTCCGCCGGCAGTGGTTAAAGGAGGGCGCACATCCTTATTCGGGCCGGGGTTTGGGCTGTTTGCCTTGCCGCGTTTGGCATGGGCCGGCGGACTGGCGATGCTGCTAGCCATCGGCGCCCTGCTGGTCGATAACCTGCATCTGCGCGACAGCATGCATCAGGTAGCCAACGATCGTGCCGCATTCGAGCAAAGGGAGCACGATCTGCAGGCCCGGCTTCAGAATGAAGATGCATCGAACGCCAGAACGGCAAGCGAACTGGAGCAGGTGAGGAAATCTCTGGCACAGCTCGAAAATAGCTCCGCGGCAAAACGGGTGGCTTCGCAGTTGTCGTCGCTGCCGATAAGTGCCGTGGCCTTTGTTCTAGCGCCCCAAATGCGAGGCGGCGCACAAATGCCCTCGTTGATATTGCCCCAGGGTACGACCCGGGTCGACCTTCGCCTGGAACTTGAGGGCAACGACTTCCCCACCTATCGCATAGCGCTCAAGGGCCTGCAGGACGATAAGGTCTTGTGGCACAGTGGCCCGTTGAAGGCTGTAACTAAGAACGAAAGCAGCACACTATCTACGATCATGCCGGCGAATCTACTACGGCAGCAAATGTATCAGTTAGACCTTACGGGTACACAGCCGTCCGGTCAGGCCGAGTTAGTGAGCAGTTATGTTTTCAGAGTTGTGACCCCATAAGGTCCGCTGAAAGCGCTTTGGGAGAACGAAAATGCGGATGGGAATCGGGGCGAGAACATGCGCAATGCTCATCGCCACGGTTGTATTGGCGGTGCCGCAAGCGGCGAAAGCTGCAGCGGACGGCTCCGCCCTGTCTGCGGGTATCGTCGTCGAAGGCAAACTGGCCGGGGGACAAAGTCACAGCTATCCACTTCCGCTCACGACCGGCCAAAGTGCAAACCTGGTGATAGAGCAGAAAGGCATCGATTGCGTGGTGCGCATCCTCGACCCGGACGCACACCCCTTAGCGAACTTCGATAGTGAAAGCCGGCCCGTCGGAACAGAGCATGTTGCCTTCGCCGCGGAGTTGACGGGCACATACCAGGTAGCGATCGAGGCACGATATCCGCGCGACCCGGCGGGTGCCTACTCCATCACGTTGACGGAAATCCGGCCGGCAACCCAGGCAGAACGGCTTCGTTTCCAGGCTCGCGAGCTGAGCACGCAATCCCGCGCCACAAGCGATTCAGGCCACTACCTCGAGGCACTCAGTCTCGCTCAGAAGGCCGTAGCGCTCGCGAAACAAGCGGGCGACCCTGACGACGAGTCCCTGGGGGAGCTGGAGTCGAACCTGGGCGCGGCGCAGTTTGCCGCGGGCGATCGTGATGGCGCACGAGCGTCGTTTGAAGACGCGGTGAGAATCGGTGAGTTGAACGCGTCCACCAGGCCGTCGCAGCTCGCTGTTGCTCTTGCAGGAATGGGTAATGTGTACATAGCGTCCAGCGATTACCCACGCGCGCAGGACCCATTGGAACGGGCTCTCAAGTTGCTGCAAGGCTCCGAGGGCAGCGAAAGTCCGGGGGTGGCGAACTGCCTGCTGGTGCTGGCTCTGTTACACCAACGGCGAGGTGATTATCCTCGCGCGCTGGCCGAGCTGCAAAAGGCACTCGCCATCGACCAACAAAAACTTGCCCCTGGCGATCTGGCCATCATCAAGGTCATGGACGGTCAGGCAGATGTTTTGGCCGATTCGGGGGACCTCGACCGTGGAATACCGGCATTGAAACAAACGCTGCAACTGGCAGAAGAGAAACTTGGACCGGACCATCCCCTGGTGGCGCATCCCCTGCAAAACCTTGGCATTGTCGCCCGGCAACAACATCAGTATCCACTCGCCCTCGAGTACCTTTGGCGTGCAGAAAAAATTCGCGAGCATAGTCTGGGGAGCCAGCACGTCGCGACTGCCACCCTGCTGGTCAATATTGGAAATGTCTACAACGCGCAGGGCGAGTATGCGCAGGCAATCGAAACGTATCTGCGCGCTCTCGCAGTATTGGAGCGCGCAGCCGGTCCCTACCATGAATGGACCACGATGACGCTGGGCAATCTTGCGCGAACCTATGCCGCAGAGGGAGACGAGTCCGATGCGGTTCGCTACATGGCGCGCCTGAGCGATGCGGCAGAAACAAACCTCTCGCTCAACCTAGCCATCGGCTCAGAACAGCAGAGGATGGCTTACGTTGACAAGTATTTCCCCCACACCGGGCGCGCTATCTCGCTGAACGTGAGCGAAGGCCCGCACGACCCGGCTGCGACGGAGCTGGCCGCGCAGATGATTCTGCAGCGCAAGGGGCGGGTACTGGATGCAGTGGCCGACAGCATGACCGCGCTTCGCAAACGATTGGAACCGGAAGATCAGAAGCTTCTTACAGAGCTAAGCAGCGTGACCGCGGAGCTGGCCAAGGACGCTCTGCATGGTCCGGGGCAGACCCCGCCCGATGAATACCGCCAGCAGCTCGAAACGCTGGAAAGCCGAAAGGAGAAGCTCGAGACCGAGATCAGCCGGCGCACCGCCGGCTACTATCAACCAGCGGGATCGGTCACGCTGACCGCGGTGCGCAAAGCTATTCCTCCCGGCTGCGTCTTGTTGGAATTTGCCGTCTACGAACCCTACGACTTTCATCAGCAGGGTGGGGCCGAGGGTGTTGGGCTTCGCTATGTTGTTTACGCGATCCCGGCGGAGGGCGAAGTGCGATCCAGGGATCTGGGCGACGCCAAGGAAATCGATGGCCAGGTAGAGGCGTATCGTCAAACATTGCGCGACCCCAAACTCAGGGATTCGCAGGAGCTGGCGCGAGCGCTTCACCAAAAGCTGATCGCTCCGCTCGTATCTAAGGGGCTCGACGGCAAACACCTGATCATCTCGCCTGATGGTGAATTGAATCTTTTGCCCTTTGAGTCCCTGATCGACGAAAACGGCCACTATCTCATCGAGAACTATCAGATTGGCTATGTCACCGCGGGTCGGGACTTGCTGCGCATGCAGGTAGCGCGTTCCAGCCGCACCGAGCCTGTGGTTATTGCCAATCCCTCCTTCGGCAATCCTGTAACTGTGGCAGCTACCGTAGAGCCGGATCCTTCGCTCAGACCTGTCGGTGTGCGGCGTAGCGCGAGCGACGATGATTTGGAGAGCATTTACTTCGCACCCCTGGTGGGTACCGCGATGGAAGCGCGGGAACTGAAATCACTTTTTCCTGACGCCAGGATCCTGACTGGAGCCGAAGCGAGCAAAGCGGAACTGGAGCGGCTGGACTCGCCGGCCATCCTGCACATCGCAACCCATGGATTCTTCCTCGAGAATGCAGCCGATGAAAAGGCTAACAAAAGCGCCAGTCCTTCTGCTCCGGGTCCTACACGGGGAATTCATGCGGGGCTGAACAATGAGAATCCTTTGCTTCGTTCCGGGCTGGCCCTGGCCGGCGCAAACCTGGATCATCAGGGCAATGAGGATGGCATCCTGACCGCGCTCGAGGCCTCTAACTTGAATCTTTGGGGAACAAAACTAGTGACGCTCTCGGCGTGCGACACGGGGGTGGGGGAAGTCAAGAATGGTGAAGGGGTCTACGGTCTGCGGCGCGCTTTCGTCATAGCCGGCGCGGAGACCGTGGTGATGAGCCTGTGGCCGGTCAGCGACTCGGTCACCCGGGAGTTGATGACGTCCTATTACCGCGGTCTGAAGGCGGGGTTGGGCCGAGGGGAGTCTCTGCGCCAGGCCGAGTTGGCTATGCTTCGTCGGACAGGGCGTAAGCATCCCTTCTATTGGGCCAGCTTCATCCAGGTGGGCGAATGGGCAAATCTGGAAGGAAAACGCTGAAAAACCGTACCCAGGGGCTGAAGCCCTCTCCGATCGCACACTATACGGCACGGCTGAAGCCGTGCTTTCGTGCAGTGAGTTTTTCGCAGCCCGTCCACTCAAAGAAGGAACACTTCAATTGTTGCGCAATGCAACCATCGGGTTGATACGCGAGGCCCTTCGTGCCGGAATATATCCGGCAACCAACGCCACCACCAGCAGCAACAGGATCATGCTCAGGAACGTATCTCGATCGGTCGCTTGCGTTCCGAAGAGGAGCGATGAGATGAGATGAGCGATTGACCAGGACGCCACCGTCCCGGTTGCGATCCCGCTCAGTGCCAACAACATTGTCTTGCCGATGACTGCCAATTGCACCCGCCCCTGGCTTGCCCCGAGCGCCATACGAATGCCGATCTCCTGGGTTCGCTGCGTGACTGAGTATGAGATCACACCATAAATTCCCAGCGAAGCCAGAATCAATCCCAGCCCGGCAAAGACGCCTACCAGGATTACAAAGAAGCGGCGCGGTGAAACCACGTGATCCACTAGCCGTTGCACCGGCCGGAACTCTGTCGCCGGCTGACCCGGATTGATTTGCCGTAGCGTGCTCATCACATTCGAAGCCAGCGTTTCCGGCGGCAACTTGGTACGCACCACCAGCTGCGCGCCCTCTGGCCCAAACTGCGGCGAGGCCCCGGAGAGGTACATTTGCCAACCCGGTTTGCCTTCGACGCTGCTCTCGCGAACGTCGGCCACCACTCCGATGACGCGGGCATCCATACCGATCACATCCGCAATCCGGCCAATCGGGTCTTCGCCCGGCCAAAGCCGGCGCGCGATCGTCTCATTAATGACGACCACTCCTACTTTCTTATCCGTGTCGTCCCAACGAATGTCGCGGCCTTTCACCAGGTGCATCCCGATCGCGTTGAGGTACCCAGGCGAAACAATGTAGACGAAGGTGGCTTCCAATTCCTTTTTGCGGTAAGCCTTGCCCTTTACCGAAATACCCCAGCTTCGATTCCGGCTCATCGGCAGGTTGTCGGTGATGCCGGCTGTCTCTACCCCCGGAATTGCCTCCACCTGGCGCAGAACCTCCTGCCAGAACACGCTTCTCTTGGCCGGATCGCCGCCATCGTTGTAGTCCAGACTGATGGAAGCGGCCCGGCTGGGCTCGAAACCGAGATCAACGTCGAGGATGCGCAGAAAACTCCGCAACAGGAGTCCAGCGCCCACCAGCAGCACGCAGGCCAGGGCAATCTCTGAAATGATCAGCACCGAGCGCAGCCCGTCATGCTTTTTGCCGTCGCTCGCCCCATGGCCTGAGTCTTTGAGAGACTCGTGCAAGTTGCCGCTGGAGATTCTGAGGCCCGGAACAAAACCGAACAAAACCGCCGCAGTCACGGCCACCAGCAGGGTCCAGGCCAACGAGGCTGCATCGATATGCACGCTGCTCAGCAGCGGCAGCGCGATTGAGCCCTGGTGGGCGAGATAGATGGTAATGACGAAAGCAATCGCCAGGCCAAGCAAAGCGCCCGCGAACGAAAGGATGAGGCTCTCCGTCAGCAACTGCCGCAGCAACCGGCCGCGAGTAGCACCCAAAGCCGTGCGCATGGCAAATTCCTTGCTGCGCGCCGCCCCGCGCGCCAGAAGCAAATTCGACAGGTTCACGCACACGATGAGCAGAATCAGGCCCACCGCGCACCACAACACAATCAACGAACGGCGCAGCTTGCCTGTCACGTAGTCCTTCAAACCGAACAGGGCGCCGGTGTACCCGCCGCCATACTCCGGATGCTTGACACTGAAATGAAGGGTAGGAAAGAGCAAATCGGCTTCGGCCTGTGCCTGCGCCAGGCTAACTCCTGGTTTCAGGCGGCCCACCAGGGCCATAGTATTTCCCTCATCCCGGATATCGTCGTAGATCACCGGCCCGTACATATCCACCTTGTAGCCGGGAGAGAAGACGGAGCCAAAGTCAAAGCTTTCCGGCAACACGCCAATCACCGTGACCGGCGTTGCATTCACATCAATCGCCTGGCCCACAATACTGCGATCGCCGCCGTATTGCCGCTTCCAAAATGCGTGGCTCAGCAGCACCACAGGGCGGCTGTTGTGCAGGCATTCCTCTGCCGTGAAGACCCTTCCCAGCGCTGGCTCCACGCCCAGGGTGTGAAAGAAATTGCGTCCCACCATCAGACCGGTGACCGGCAACGGCTGACCGTGGCCCATGAGCTTGAGGTTGTCGGGTCCGGAGAAGGCGTAGTAGCCCGAGATCGATTCGAACGATCGGTTCAGCCGCTGAAACTCCTCGGTGGCATCCGCGGAATAGGTCATGCTGGACTCCCCACCGGCAGGGTCTTTGGAAAGAATCCGGACCAATTCCTGCGGATTGCGCAACGGCAGCGGCCGTAGCAGGAGGGTGTTTACCACGCTGAAGACGGTGACGTTGGCGCCAATCCCCAACCCCAGGATGACCGCCGCTATCACGGTAAAACCGCGGTCGCGCCCCAGGGTGCGGAAGGTGAAGCGCAGATCCTGCAGCAGCACATCGAGCCAGGGCAAACCGCGCGCCTCGCGTTGCTGCTCCTTCGCCTGCACCACTCCACCGAAGCGAATGAACGCCTGGCGCCGCGCCTCTTCCGCAGTCATACCGCGGCGAATATTCTCCTCCACCGCCAGCTCAAGATGCTCCGCCACCTCCGCATCCAGTTCCGAGTCCCGCTGCGGCTTCTTAAAGAAAGAGCGCAGGCGTTGAAGTCCTTCCCCAAGGGCGCCCATCACAACTTCCCTTCCGCCGGCATGGCCAATACACGGCCCATCACCCGCGACAATCTCTGCCAGTGCGCGGCATCTTCAGCCAGTTGCTTGCGGCCGCTCCGGGTGATCGAGTAGTACTTTGCCTTGCGATTGTTATCGGAGGTGCCCCACTCGGCGGCAATCCATCCCCGCTGTTGCAGCCGCACCAGCGAAGCGTAGATCGTGCCCTGGTTGAGCAGAATCTCATCGCCGCTTACCTGCTCGATACGCCGGGCAATGCCGTAGCCATGCATGGACCCCATGGTGACCAGCGTCTGCAAGACCATCAAGTCGAGCGTGCCTTGCAACAGGTCTAACTTCGATTCCCCCATCAGCCACTCCTGTGTGAATGCCACATCAGGATGCCATATTTTCTGTGGTATTACCACAGGGCAATAAGATAGGGCAGATCTCTACTCCAAATCTGAAATCTTTCTTGGTTCTTCTTCGTGCAGCTCGTGATGCAGTTCGTCGACCTTCATCCTTGCTTTATCCAGCATTTTCCTACCCTCCGCAGTGATCTTGTAGACCCTTCGCCTGCGACCGGTAACGTTCTTTAGTTCGGAGCGAAGAAGTCCCCTGCGCTCCAACCCGTGAAGGAGCGGGTAGAGGGTTCCGGGACCAATGCGATACCCGTGATGCTCGAGCTCCTCCATCATCGCTAGTCCGAAGATGGGCTCGTGAGAGGCGTGTACAAGCACGTGGATTCGTATCAGACCGTAGAAGAGTTCCCGCTGATGCGTCGACACAGCCAAAGAATACTCCCGGTTTCCGTCGTATGGAATCGATAGTATCGAACTTCGATGATATGATCCTGCAAGCACAGTATGCGTAAGCCGCTCCACGCCTTCTTGTGTCTCGCCGCCGCGACGATCCTCAGCGCGCCGACTCGCGCTGCCCAGATTTCCGGGACCAATTCGGCCTTGACCTTAAACCAGGTAATCGAGACGGCAAGAGCAAAGTACCCAGCTATCCAAGCTGCGCAGGCGCAGCAGAAGGCGGCCCAGGGAGCGGTGGGTGTAGCACGCACAGCCTATCTGCCCCGGACCGATCTTCTCTGGCAGACAAACCGCGCCACTGCCAACAACGTCTATGGCCTTCTCCTGCCGCAAGGGGTGATCCCCAACATCTCAGGACCTGTCATCGCCTCCGATAACACGCGCAGCGCCTGGAGCAGTGGCGGCGGCGCATTGCTCAGCTGGCAACCCTTCGACTTTGGAGCCAGGAGCGCGAAGGTCAAAGCTGCCCGCGAGGGAAGTGAAGCTGCGCGGCAAGCAGCCTCGCTCACCACGCTCGAGGTGACTGCGAACGCCGGGAGCGCTTTCTTCGACCTTACGGCAGCGCAGCAGTTGGTGACCGTGGCACAGGCCAATGTGCGCCGCAACGAAGCCTTCCATCAAGCCGTTCATGTGCTGGTCGACAACACACTTCGCCCCGGCGCGGATGCATCCCAGGCAGATGCGCAGCTGGCGCTTGCCCATAACCAGCTGATTCAAGCGCAGACGCAAGAGGCACTCCGGCGTACTGCCCTGGCAGAGTACTTGCAGGCCCCGGGGGCGCGACTGGAGATTGATGCGTCCCAGGTGGTCGCCTCCCTTCCCGCCTCTGACCTTGGTCAGGCGACGGCGGCGAATCATCCTGCGGTCCTTGAAGAAAGCGCGCTCGCTCTGCAGCAGGAAGCGCAAAAGCGTGTCCTCGATCGCAGCTACGTTCCGGTCTTCACCACCCTGGGTGCGGTTTCCGGACGAGGCGCCGGGACGGCCTTGAACGGTCAATTCCCAGGCGGCTCCGCGGGACTGGCCCCGGACACCTTCAATTGGGCGGCGGGGGTCCAGGTCACGTTTGCGGCCTTCGACTACTTCAGCCTGCGAGAGCAACAGAAAGTGCAGCAGGCGAACATCGAAGCAGAACACGCCCGCTATGACCAATCGCTCTCTGACGTTTCCGCGGCGATGGAACAAGCTCGAGCAACCCTGGCCGGCGCGCGCCGGATAGCGGCCAACACTCCGGTTGAACTGGCGGCCGCACAGACAAGTGAGCAGCAACAGCAGGCCCGTTATCGCTCCGGATTAGCAACCGTAGTGGACGTTGCAGCCGCCGAAGGTGTGCTTGCCCAAGCCGAGGCCGACGACGCAATTGCCCGCCTCAGTGTCTGGCGCGCGGAGCTCGGCATTGCCGCTGCACAGGGCGACTTACAGCCATTTCTACTGCTGCTGCAAAGCGCGACGAAGGGGAAATAGCAATCTATGTGGCTCATTCGCGCAGCGCTTCGCCGGCCGGTTACGGTCCTCGTTCTCGTGGTCACGCTGGCGGCTTTGTCGATTCTGGCGATCCTGCGCACGCGGGTCGATATCTTTCCCAATCTCGACCTGCCGGTCATCTATGTGGCGCAGCCCTACGGAGGCATGAGCCCCCAGCAGATGGAGGGCTTCATCTCCTATTACTACGAGTATCACTTCCTTTACATCAACGGAATCGAGAGCGTCGAAGCTAAGTCGATTCAGGGAACAGCTCTCCTCCGGCTCACATTCCATCCCGGCACCAATATGAGCGAGGCGCTGGCTCAGACCATTTCCTACGTCAACCGCGCCCACGCCTTTATGCCACCCGGAACGGTATCGCCGTTCGTCATCCGCTATGACGCCGGAACCTTGCCCGTCGGCTACATGGTCTTTTCCAGCCCATCGCGAACCCTGGCCGAGCTCCAGGACCTGGCCCTCAATCGCGTGCGTCCCGTCTTTGCCACGCTGCCCGGTGTCTCGTCTCCTCCGCCCTTCGGCGGCAACCAACGCACCATCGTCATCAACGTCGATCCGCGCAAACTGCAGGCGTACGGTCTATCGCCGGAGAATGTGGTCCAGGCTCTGAATTCCGGTAACAGTATCCAGCCTGCGGGCAATGCAGACATAGGGACCACCCATACTCTGGTCACCACCGATGCAACCGTGACCCAGATCACTGACCTGTTGAGTATTCCGCTGCAGCTGGGCTCCGGAGCGTCGGTTTACATCCGCGATGTCGGCAGCGTTTCCGACTCATCCGACCTGCTCGCGGGCTACGCGCTGCTGAACGGCAAGCGAACCATCTATATCCCAGTCACCAAGCGGCCGGATGCCTCTACCCTTACCGTGGTCGATGAAGTTCGTCAGAATCTTCCCCGGTTTCAGTCCCTGGTCCCAGAAGACATCAAGATTACGTACGAATTCGATCAATCGCAGTTCGTTCGCGAAGCCTTGATGTCTGTCTTGGGTGAAGGTATCGCCGGAGCCGTGCTCACTGGGCTGATGCTGCTCCTCTTCTTGCGCGACTGGCGGTCATCTGTGATCGTTGTCATTACCATTCCCTTCGCTCTGCTCACTGCAGTCCTTCTCCTCAGGCTTACCGGCCAAACCATCAACATCATGACGCTTGGAGGTCTCGCCCTGGCTGTCGGCGTCCTGGTGGACGAAGGAACGGTCCTGCTCGAAAACATTCACGTTCACCTGGATCGCGGCGAAAATACCGCGGTTGCCGTTTCTCTTGCCAGCCGGGAAGTAGCCACTCCCCGGCTGCTTGCCATGCTGAGCGTCATGGCGGTATTCCTTCCGTCGTTTTTCATGACCGGACCGGCGCAGTCTCTTTTCCTGCCTTTGTCGCTCTCGGTTGGCTTTGCCATGGGCGCCTCCTATCTCCTCTCGAGCTCGCTTGTCCCGGTGCTAGGGAACTGGATGCTAAAGCCTAACTTCAGCCGGCAACAGCAAGAGGAAGGCAGCTTCGATCGCTTCCGTCACCGCTTCGAGCGTGCCCTCGAACGAGCGATGCGGATTCCCGGCTTGCTGCTTGGCGCTTACGGCATGATCGCGTTGCTGGTACTGCTGCTAGTCACTCCGCATATCGCGCAGGAGATTTTTCCCTCCGCTGCCTCGACCCAGTTTCGTCTGCGCATCGACGCTCCTGATGGTACGCGGGTGCCGGTGACGGAGGCCTTGGTGCGCCGGGTACTGGCTACGATCCAGGATGTCGCCGGGGAAAAGAATCTTGACTTGAGTTTGGGTTACGTCGGCACCCAGGGCTCCTCCTATCCCATCAATGCCGTCTTCCTGTGGACCAGTGGTCCCCAGCAGGCCATCGTCAACGTTGGCCTCAAGCGATCCACATCCATCCAGTTGGCAGACCTCGAAGGGCAGCTTCGGCAGAAGCTGGCGCAGCAGTACCCCGAGGCGCACTTCTCCTTTGATCCTGGCGACCTCATCAGCCAAATCCTCAGCTTCGGTTCCTCCTCACTGGCCGAGGTGACGATCACCGGTCCACAATATGCGACCGTTGCCAGCTACGCCGAACGGGTGCGGCAAAAGCTAGCCAATGTGTCCGCTCTGCGCGATCTCGAGTATGAAGAACCGCAGCATTACCCAAGCGTTGACATTCGCGTAGATCGTTCGCTGGCAGGCCAGTTAGGGGCAACCGCGAACGATGTCGGCTCGGCGATTGTTTCTTCCACCGCATCCAGCCGTTTTGTGGCTCCAAGCTATTGGCGCGATCCGGCATCGGGTGTCAGTTACCAGGTGCAGGTGCAAGTGCCGCAGCCGATGATGACCTCGCTGGCTGACATTGGTAACGTGCCCGTTGGCAGTGCGACCGCAGCCCAGCCTCTGGTGAATCAACTGGCGCAACTTCGCTCCACTACCGTTCCGGGTGAGCTCGATCGGCAGAACGGGCTATGGATGCTCGCGCTTTCTGCCAATCTAGGAACACGCGATCTTCGTCTCGCCAATAAGGCCATCGCGCGGGCTCTTGAGGACGCCGGCACGCCCCCCCGCGGGGTGAAGACGGAGATACGGGGACAGGTCAGCGCGCTGGGGCAGATCTTCGGTCAACTATCTATTGGCCTGGTTGCAGCCATTGTTGTCATCCTCCTGCTGCTCACGGCAAATTTTCAATCGCTCAAGCTCGCGTTGGTCGTACTCTCAACCATCCCGGCGGTATTGACCGGGGTCGCCCTCATGCTGCTCATCACCGGCACCACGCTCAACCTGGAGAGCTTCATGGGGACGATTATGGCCGTCGGAGTCGCGGTCGCGAATGCGATCCTGCTGGTCAGCTTTGCCGAGCAGAGTCGTTTGCAGGGCGCCGCTTCTGATCAGGCAGCACGCGCCGCAGCAACCGAACGCCTGCGGCCCGTGTTGATGACCAGCCTGGCGATGATCGCCGGCATGATCCCGATGGGCCTCGCCTTTGGCCAGGGAAGCGAAGAGACTGCGCCCTTGGCCCGCGCGGTGATCGGAGGTTTGCTGCTCGCCACGCTCGCCACTCTGTTCTTGCTCCCCATGGTTTTCGCCATCGTTCAACGCAAAGCCGGCCTTGCCTCACGCTCCCTCGATCCCGAGGACCCGGAGAGTCGATGGTTCGAACACCCATCGGAGGCAGTGCGATGAGAAGGTTGTTCTTGCCTTTTCATCTCCTCATGTTTGCCGCGCTCGGCTGCAGCACTCCCCCTGCAAACAGCGGCGGCAATTCAGCCGCCGCTACGCCCCCGCCAAGTGCTCCTGCGCCGGTAAGCACCGTAGCCGTTGTGTCGCGCAAATTGCAAACGACCATCAGCCTGCCGGCGCAACTGATTCCCTATGAATCCGTTGACATTTATCCCAAGGTCACCGGGTTTGTGCAAACCGTGACCGTGGATCGCGGCTCGCGCGTCCGGCAGGGGCAAGTTCTCGTCCGTCTTACCGCTCCTGAACTCAACAGCCAACGGGCGCAGGCAGACGCAGCCGTCCGTACGGCGCAGTCTCAGCTGGCTGCCACCCAAGCTAAGCTCGCCTCCGACCATGGCACCTATCTGCACATGGAGGCTGCGGCTAAAACGCCCGGAGTCTTGGCGGAAAATGATGTGATGGTCGCCGGCCAGACCGTCTCCGCTGACCAAGGCATGGTCCAAGCAGCAGAACAGAGTGTCGCCGCCGCGCGGGATGCTGCGCGCAGCCTCAGCCAGTTGGAGTCTTACCTCATCATCACCGCGCCCTTCGATGGTGTGGTGACCACGCGAAATCTCCACCCCGGCGCGCTCCTTGGTCCGGCCTCCGGACAGGCAGGAGCTCAGCCCATCCTCCAGATCATCGACGACCGGCGGCTGCGGCTGGTCACGCCTGTCCCTGAAGCCCAGGTGGGGGAGATGAAAGTCGGCACACCGGTCTCCTTCACGGTTCCTGCTTACCCGGGTCAGATCTTCAAGGCTCCGATCCAGCGGATCTCTCGTGAAGTGGCCCAAACTTCGCGCACCATGCCGGTTGAACTCGACGTTCTGAATAGGGATAGCCGGCTCGCGCCCGGTAGCTTCGCTACTGTTTCCTGGCCTCTGGAGCGAAGCTACCCCACGCTGTTTGTCCCTGCTTCCGCAGTGACCAACGACCAGCAGCATACTTTTGTCATCAGGGTCAAAGATGGCAAGGCGGAATGGGTGACGGTGCAAACGGGACAGACCGTCAATGGTGAAATCGAAATCTTTGGAGACTTGAAAACGGCGGACCAAGTGGTCAGATTGGCGACCGATGCCATTCGTGCCGGCGATAGGGTACAAACACAAACACCAGCTCGATAGGTCCGACCAACCCAGTACAATCATCATACGGTTGGCAATCGGTCGACACTATCATGCCGGCCAGCCACACCTCATCTGTTGGGCCAATCACTGAAGTGAAATCGCCAGGGTCGCCTCATGGGTAGACTTCTTCAGAAGACCAGATGGTTGTTCGCTGCGGCCCTCCTACTAACCCTGTATAACGGCGCGCCTGGTTCAGCCGCCTGGGCTTCGGCTCCTGAGGTGACAAGCTTCCACCACGATATGTGGACCTCAGACAATGGCCTTGGGGCGGTCGTCGACATCCAGCAGGCAGCGGATGGATACCTGTGGCTCACTACCTCAACCGGAGTCTTCCGCTTTGACGGAGTGCGCTTCCAATCCGTCGAAGAAGCCACCAACGGGGCTATACAAAATAGCGAGATTCACGCAGTGTTTCTCTCCGCTTCTGGAGGCGTCTGGCTCAAAACACGCGCTGCCGGACTTCTGTTCTGGAAAGCTGGACAGTTGACCACTTTTACTGATCGACGCTGTACGCCCGTCTTGCAAATGGAAGGCATCGCCGAGGATCGGGATGGCTCCCTATGGCTGCAAGCGTCGGGTGGTCTCTTCCACATGCGTGGATCTGGGTGTGAACAGATTGGGCCCGAACATGGGTACCCGGGCGGCTTTCCCGCAGCCATTCTGGTCGACCGCGAAGGAACGGTTTGGGTAAGAACACTTGAGGGTGCTCTGCTCTTTCTGCCCCCCGGTCAGTCCATGTTCAGACGAATGGATTACGATGCCGGTGCGACCTCCGCCGCTTTCGTTCTGGCCACCGCCACGCACAATACCTTTCTCCAGGAAGGTCCGGATGGATCCATCTGGCTTTCCGATGATCATGGGCTGCGCCGTCTGACCAACCCAAATCACACTCCTATTCCCACAACGCCCGGCGAAAAGCGCAGCCCAAATGTCCAGTTCGGAGACTTTACTTTCGCCGCCGACGGTTCTCTTTGGGCCGTAAGCGACAAGGGTCTGCGCCGCTTCGACCATGTTGAGCAGTGGCCAACGCCCCAGGCCAAGGAGAGTTCTCCTGGAGAGACCTTCACCACCAGGCAAGGGCTTAGCTCCGACGCAGTGTGGAAAGTGCTGATCGATCGCGAGGGAAGCATATGGGTGGGTACCAACTCCGGCCTCGACCGGCTTCGCCGCACCGCTCTTTCCACCCTGGCGCTACCGCCGGCACAAGAACATGACTTTAGCATCCTGACGGGAGATAACGGTTCCATCTGGACCGGCAACCTGAGCCTGCCATTGACCCACGTGGCCGTCGATGGCCACATCACCAGCTTCCCTAAAACGAAAGGGACCATCTGTCTTCGACTCGATCGCAACGGAACCATCTGGTCGGCCGGCGGCGGTGACTCCACTCTCTGGCACTCCTCAGGTTCAGGCTTCGTTCCCATGCACTATCCGGAGGAAGAATTGGGCCCGGTGATCTCGCTCGCCGTCGATCGCAACAACGATCTATGGGTCCATACGGCGACCGGTGGAGACTACCATCTCACCCAGGGCTCCTGGAGCCGACAGAACGAAGCGCTGGGCAAAAAGCCCGGCATTCTGGGTACGATGACTGGCGATGACGCGGGAAACGTCTGGTTTGGCTTCTCCAACTACGTGGTCCAGTGGGACGGGAGTTCTTACCACCGATTCTCCTTCCCTAACGGTACGCGCGGCGTTTCGGAAACTACACTTTCGGTCCGCGGTGACCACGTCTGGCTCGGGGGATCAGGCGGGGTTGAGCTGTTTAGCGAGGGTCATTTTGACCTTCTGGGATGGAAAAACCAGGACCTGCCCGGAAGAGTCTCCGGAGTGGTGGAAACAGACACCGGGGACCTTTGGATGAATGGATTCTCCGGCATCACCCATGTCTCTGCCGCAGAGTTGGCAAGATGGCTTCGCGACCCTAGCTACCTCGTTTCTGGCGAGCGCTTCGATGCGCTGGATGGACTCCCCGGGCTCTCCGCCGAAAGAATTCCCGAACCGTCCGTTGCCGAATCGCGCGACGGCCGGATGTGGTTTGCGACCACCCGGGGCATCGCCTGGCTTGATCCGGCAACGCTGCACAAAATTCGCAACCGCTTACCGCCCCCGGTACTGATCTCCTCTATCGACTCCAATGGACAGACCTACTCTGGCTCCCACGACCTCACGCTTCCTGCGCATAACGAGAGGCTGCAGATTGACTACACCGCCCTTAGCCTTGCGGTTCCTGACCGGGTGCTCTTCCGCTACAAGCTCGATGGCGTCGATTCCGATTGGCAGAACGCAGGAACTCGCCGCCAAGCCTTCTATACCCGGCTACCTCCTGGCCATTATCGATTTCATGTGATCGCGTCCAACAACGACGGGGTTTGGAATGAGGTTGGGGCGACTCTTGGAGTTTCGATCAAACCCGCCTTCTATCAAACGTGGTGGTTCACGGCCCTGGTTATTCTCGTCGCCGCCGCCCTGCTGTGGTGGGCGGTCCGCATCCGCATCGCCAGCATCGCGCATCAGCTTCAGGCACGGCTCGCAGAACGAGTCGCCGAGCGGGAGCGGATCGCCAGGGAGCTCCACGACACCCTCTTGCAGAGCCTGTTCGGGCTGACGCTCCGCTTTCACACCGCCGCCAACCGGCTGCCTGTTGGTGATCCTGCCCGAGAGGCTTTGGATGAGGCGCTGAAGCAATCCGACCGGGTAATGCAGGAAGGACGGGAACGAGTGTTGAACCTCCGCGGCCGGCGGATGGATATGGCCAACCTGGCGGACGGGCTGGCCGAGATCGGCAATCAGCTTCGGGCCATTCATCCGGCGAACTTCCAAGTGTGCGTGCAGGGCCGTCCGCGGCCGCTCGACGAAATCGTGCAGGAGGAAATTCTGTTCATCGGACGAGAGGCCTTGACCAACGCCTTCAGCCACTCCGGCGCGCAGAATATCGTGGCCGAAATCTCATACCAGCCCGCTGCTCTGCACGTGCGCGTGCGCGATGACGGCCGCGGCATTGATGAGGGGGTGCTGAAAGCGGGCTATCGCAGCGGCCACTGGGGCCTTCCGGGCATGCGCGAGCGCGCGGACAAAATGCGTGGCGAATTGCGCGTTCGCTCCTCGAGCGAGGGCGGAACACTGGTCGATCTGCAGGTTCCGGGAAATATCGTTTACCGCGCCGAGGGCCCCAAGGTACCCTGGCCGTGGAGTCTCTTCCGCCGTAAGGAACCACAAAAAAGCGATTTCGCCGCAGACTAGACCGTGGGCAAATTTCCTATGAAAAAAGCTTTGGTCGCAGGCGCGCTCGGGGTCAGTGGACGAGCGCTGGTCAATCACTTGGTTTCCCTCGGTGATTGGGAAGTCATCGGGCTCTCTCGACGCAAGCCAGAGTTCGAAACGCCGGCACGCTATGTCGCGATCGATCTGTTAAACCGGCCTGCTGTAGAAGCGTGCATAGGTGAGCTGGGTGAGGTGACTCACATCTTCTACGCGGCGCTACAGATGGTGGGAAATTTCTTCGAAGAGATTGCCCCCAACCTGGCCATGTTGCAAAACACGGTGGAAGCGGTGGAGCGTTCGTCTCGTGGGTTGCGCAAGGTGGTGTTGCTCGAAGGCGCCAAGTATTACGGCGCGCACCTTGGGCCGTACAAGACCCCGGCGAAGGAGAGCGACCCGCGGCACATGCCGCCTAACTTTTACTATGACCAGGAGGATTATCTGGTCGCGCGCTGCTCAGGAAAATCCTGGTCCTGGACGGCCCTGCGCCCCTCCTCCATTTGCGGCTTTGCCGTGGGTAACCCGATGAACATGGCCACGGTCCTTGCGGTCTACGCCTCCCTGTGTAAGGAGATGGGCTTGCCTCTTCGCTTCCCAGGCACGGCCGCGTCCTACGGAATACTGATGGAGATGACCGACGCGGAGTTGTTGGCCAAAGCCATGGTCTGGGCAGCGGAGAGTGATCGCTGTAATGGGCAAGGCTTCAACATCACCAACGGTGACTTCCATCGTTGGCAGCACCTCTGGCCGCGGCTGGCGGAGTTCTTCGATATGCCTTACGCGTCGCCACAACGCTTTCCGCTGGCGTTATTCATGTCAGACAAGGGGCCGTTGTGGGACGCTATGGTCAAGAAGTACCAGCTCTTGCCTTACTCCTTCCGGGACGCGGCCTCGTGGCAGTTCGGCGAAGTGATCTTCAACTTGGAATACGACGTGATGTCCGACATGACGAAGGCGCGGCAATTCGGTTTCCATGAAGCGATAGATACAGAGGAAATGCTACTGCGCATGTTCGCGCAGTTTCAGAAAATGCGATTTATCCCGGGATGATGCTAGTCGACACGAAAGCGCTCGCGAATTTCGTAGAGAGCTCCACTAGGTCTGGTCACACTTTCATAAAGCACGAATTCCTCAGCGACAAAACTCGTAAATGCTGGCTGGCGATGGATCCTGGATTTCAATTCATGCAGCCCACGCCATTGTCCTTTACCCTTGGTGCGAGCAAGCGTCACGTGGGGATGATAAGGACGGGTTTCTGGGATGAACCCGCAGAGGCTCGTCGCTGCAGTGACACGTTGTTGCAGTAAGACCAGTTCAGGCGTGAGACCAACGCCAGCGAAAAAAACTCCGGCGCGTTCAAAGAAACCCAACTCCTCCACTCGAATAGGAACTGCAGGTGAGCGCAGCTCTCGAAGCCGCGCGACCGTGCACTCGTATTGTTCCTGGCCCGTACTCCCCAGAAATTGCAGCGTGATATGCCAGGATTCCGGCGCGGACCAGCGCAGGCCATCCGCGCTCGAGCGCAGCCGGAGCGAGACCGTCGACAGCTCGTCAATCACCGCGGCCGCGAGTGGAATCCCAGCAAAAAGACGCATACCAGAGAGTGTAGGTCCTACTCCCCATGCGTTGCGGGACGACTCAATAAACCAGAGAGCCTCTCAAGAAAAGGCGCTTGGCTCTTCAGAATGCGCTCTTTCGCCTCGTCGACCGGAAACCAAGCTCCTCGATCCACCTCCGGAATCTCGATCCGGCGTCCGGAGCGCGGAGGCCACTCCACCTGGCAGCGATTGCTGACTAGCTTGGCGGGGTCGCAATCTCCCTCAAAGGCCCATGCCAACACTACCTTGCCACCTACCTGTTGCACCGCGCCCAACTCGAGGAAATCTCCCGCCGCGGGAAAGCCCGTTTCCTCTTGAAATTCCCGCCTCGCTGCTTCCAGCGGAAGCTCTCCTTCAACGTACTCACCTTTGGAAATTGACCACGCGCCCAAATCCTTCTTCGCCCAGAACGGCCCGCCCGGGTGCACCAGGAAGACTTCCAGGTGGCCCCCACCCGATCTGTACATCAACAAACCCGCGCTTCGTTTTGCCATGCTCATTTGTGTCCCTTGGGATAGGTCGGCTCACACGTTCACGCGCGCGGTGAGAGGTGTCTTCGTCGAAGCCTTCGCCTGCCGGCCAGCCACGAGAAGAGCCCCGGCGTAGCATAGGGCGGAGAGTAGCAGGACAACCCGAAAGCCGAAAATCATGCCCAGGATCAGGGCAAGCACGGTGCCGATGACGGTGAAGAAACCGTTGACGCCCCACGCCCAGGCGCCGATCGAAGTTGTTTGCGCACTCGCCAGGCGCAGGCCCAGGGGAAAAGGCATACCCAGCGCCACCCCGAGCGGCGCCACCAGTAACAACGAGATAGCAATGCGGACGGGAAGTGTGTAGCCGAGAAAGAATTGAAAGACAGGTGGCGTAACAAGCGCTGTTATTGCCACAACAGCGAGGGCCAATACCAGTGAGCGCCTGAGCGCGTCGGCCTGTTTCATCCGGCCGGCGGCCCAGGAACCCACACCGGTAAAGATCAAAAGACCGGCGAGGATCACGGCGTAGGTGTAAATAGGCTGGCCGAGGAAGAGCAGGAAGCGCTGCAGCAGGGCAATTTCGACCATGATGTAGCCAAGCCCGAGAGCGCCGAAGTAGGCCAACCAGGAAAGCGGGCGCTGCTCCCACTCCGGTTGACGGTGAAAGAGCATGAGCGGCAGCAGTATGCACACAGCAGCGATCAACACCGACTGGACCAGCAGCACCAGTAGTGTCACTTCGGCAATTGGCCGGTCTTCGAGCGACATCCTCGCGTCACCGGGCTTGGGCTGTGAAAAGAGATCCACGACCGTGTGCCAGCGAATGCGCGACCAGCGCATATGTTGATTGAAGAACGGCTTGTCGTCGGTCGCGGGGGCAAGTTGCGAGTCGGTTCGCTGGTAGACGGCCTGGAGATCGGGTGCTGTTGCAATCTCTTGATAGAGGCTGGGCGAATTATCCGCGGACTGATCGGGTGAATATAAGACTTTAAGCTTGAACCCGGAGCCACCGTCATCCTTCTCGACTTGTCTGATTTGTCGCAGCTGGCTGGGTTGAATCTCGGATTTCTGCAGCAGAAAGACGGCCGCAAAAGATCCTCGGCCCACGGAGCGAATGTTCGGGGCGCCATTCGTGAAGGCAAACATATGGTTCGCCACCGGCCCCATATTCCGCGCGGCAAAGCTTTCCCGAGCGGTACTGAGCAACCGCGGGACCTGGGCCTCAGGTCGGGTAAAGAAAAGGATCCCGTCCGGATTGAGGTGATCGAGGTAATCGTCGAATGCCTCGCGGGTAAAAACGTAGTTCTCGGCCAGGCTGAGAGCGCCCGAGGCTACGGCCGCATTGCTAATGGTGTGCACGGAGATGATCGCGTCGTACTTCTCATGCGACCGGCGCAGAAAGCTGCGGCCCTCATCAGTGACCAGGTGCACCTCGGGCTGATGAAAGAGGCCGCCCCAGTAATCATTCATGCGATTAGAAACGATGTCACTGATCGCAGGGTTAATCTCCACTGCAGTGATGGATGCGGCCTTCTGCTTCAGCGCCTCCAAGACCTGGTTGCCCGCACCAGAGCCGATAATCAGCACGTGCGCGGCCGGCTTGCCGATGTAGACGATGTCCGAGTCATCGTCGATCGTCTCAGGATGCTGCTGCAGAACGGTGCGGACGCCTGGCCGTAAATCCTGCATCCCAGTCGCGGCCGTGCCGGCATCGATAAACAATCTACGGCCGCCGGGCTTTCCGTCTCTTGCCGGCGTCTCCTCAACCTGCACCAGCGAGAGTGTGTTCCATGCCGCATAGATCGGCACAATGGGCGATCTCTCCTTGTTGGCGCTGACATGGATCGGCAACAGCCGGCTCGCGTGAACGCTTAAGGCCAGCAACAGAATCGCAGCAACAGTTGACCCAGCAGCAAAAAGCTTTCCCGACGGCAAAGAGAAGCTAAGAGCGGCCAGCGCCCCGATGAAAGCGGCGAAGACCACGCTGCCCGAACCGCCAAAACGTGGCAACACCAGGGCGATGAGGCCGCACCCCAGCCCTGCTCCCACCAGATCGAATGCGTAGAGGCGCGTAACCTCGCTCGCGCCTCGCGTAAGCAACAGGGATATGCCCAGCCCGGAGCAGAAAAAGGGCAGCGCGACCACAACGAGATAGATCGGCATGAAGAGAAATTGGCGGCGATCGACTGCGATGGAGAAAGGATCAAAAGGAATGCGCTGCATCAACCAGAAGCTCAACAACGTCGAGCAGGCAAAGCACAGCGAACAGGCGGCCAGGCTGCGGCCAAGGTCGGCGCGCTCGCGCAGCCGCATCCACAGCGCCAGCGTCACTCCTGAGGCCCCAAAACCGAGCAGCGCCGTCGAGATCACGAGAAAGCCAAAGTGATACCAGAGGGAGACCGAGAGGACCCGGGTAAGCGCCAGTTCCAGCAGCAACGTAGCCAGTGAGAGCAGGAGCAATCCGATGAACTGAAGCGGATGGATAGAAGAGGCAATGCGAGATTCGGGAATAGACATTTTGCGACCTTCCGGCCCATCACACATGGGAAGTGGAACCACTCAGGCGAAAAGCGGTTTCGCTTATCTCCTGAATCGTGTGCTCTAGCTCCTCATCGCTCGTATAGAAATGCGGCGAGATGCGTATCCCGGCGCCGGGTCGATAGTCGACCAGCACTTCGCGCAGCCCCAATTCCCTGGTGACTTCCTTGCCATTCGGGACGTCGAGAATCACCACTCCACCGCGCCTTTGGGGCTCGCGGCATGTCCGCAACGGAATGCCCGCTTCATCCGCCAACTCGATGAGACGGGTCGTCTGGCGTACGGACTTCTCGCGAATCGCTCGCACGCCGATCTGCCGGATGATCTCGTACCCGGAGCGCGCCGAATAAAGGGCCGGCACACTGGGTGTGCCATTCAGAAAGCGAAAACTATCGTTCGCATACTGGATAGGTCCGGCTTCAAACCCGAAGGGGTCGCGATGCGCCATCCATCCGGTTGCAGCCGGCTCCAGACTCGGCCACAGATCGCCCCTTACATAGAGATACCCTGCGCCGGGACCGGCACACAGCCATTTCACCGAGCCCCCGGTCGCAAAATCCAAATCGAGAGCACGCACGTCGACGGGCAAGCTTCCGGCAGATTGATAAAGGTCGGCAATCACGTACGCGCCGACTTCGTGCGCACGCTGGGTAATCGCGGCCAGATCCTGCACGTACGAGCTACGGAAGGCCACGTGGGAGACGGAAACCAACCGTGTCTGCTCATCGATGGCTGCCAGCATGTCTTCGAGTTCCAGCGTCATCCCATCGGCGGACGCGACCGAGCAGACGCGGGCTCCCTGACGTTCAAGACCGTGATAGACGTAATCGTTGGAAGAGAAATTCAGGCCATCGGTGACCAGCTTATTGCGTGGGCCGCGCCAGTCGAAACATGAGGCGACAATCCACTGGCAGATAGAAACATTTTGCTGCATGACGACTTCCCCGGGCGCAGCCCCGATGATCGAGCCGACCAGGCTACCGATGGTGATCGGTAGTTCCCACCAGCCCTCCTCCCAGGCGCGTATGCCACGTGTTGCCCAGGTTTCGCCGAATTCCTCCAAGGCGGCGAAGGTTCGCCGCGGCATGGCGCCGAGCGAGTGGCTGATCATGTAGGTTGTGTGGTCAAGGATTGGGAATTCCTTGCGCCACTTGAGCAACGGATCGGTTAACTGTTCCACCGCCTGATTCTATGGCATTTTCACTTCTACCCCGCACAGGGAAAATGCAGCGAAGTGCGGCTTTTCTTGAGGAAAAGCCGCGTTGGGAGCCGTCGCTCTGTAGGCATCAGAAGTGAAAATGCTAGCCATTTGCTGCGTGCTTTCGGCAGGAAACAGGAGCAGACTTTAACATAAAGCACATGGCCAACACTTTCCGAACCTGTAGAGCGCTGGGACTATCCGTGTGCCTCTTCGGATTCCACTATTTATTGGCGCAATCGACGGAACCCAGCTATGCCTTGCGCGGCACTCTGGTCACTCCCGCCGGCATCGTCAAAGATGGAACCGTCCTGATTCAGCAAAACAAAATTGTAGCCGTTGGGACCAAGGTGAAGCTGCCGCCGAATTCAACCGTGATCGATACCAATGGGGTCATCGCGCCCGGTCTTATCGACCTGCATAACCATCTCACTTACAATGTTTTTCCTCGCTGGCATCCTTCAAGCGAGTTCGGCAACCGCTACGACTGGCAGCAAAAGCCGATTTATCAGACGCTCATCGAGTCCCCGCATGCAGCAATGGTGGCCGACGGCCTCGAATGCGAGATGGAGCGCTATGCCGAGGTCAAAGCGCTCTCCGAAGGCGAAACCTCCGCAGTCGGCAGTCTGGCCGAGGCTTGCAGTACCGGGCTTGCGCATAATCTCGACAGCGAAGACGAGTGGCACGTCGCGTACAACGTATTTCCCCTGGAGATGTCCGAAAGCGACCTCGCTCCCATTCGCCAGCGGCTGGCAAACCATCAACTGCATGCGTTTTTGATTCATCTCAGCGAAGGCGGTCACCAGGACGCATCCGCGGCGCGAGAGTTCGTCATGCTCAAAGGCCGCGGCTTGCTGATTCCCGGGGTCGCGCTCATTCATGGCGTCGCCTTGCAACCGGAAAATTTCACGGAAATGGCCGCTCACGACGTCGGTCTGATTTGGTCTCCACGCAGCAATCTCGAGCTTTACGGCAGTACCGCCGATGTGGCGGCAGCCAAGGCCGCACACGTCAAAATAGCTGTGGCGCCCGACTGGAGCCCCACCGGCAGCGACGGCCTGCTCGCCGAATTGAACTACGCCGCTGCCTGGAACGATACCCAGCAGCCGCGGCCGTTTACCGATCAAGAACTGGTTGCCATGGCCACCACAGTCCCTGCCGGCCTGATCGGGGCCAGCGATCGTCTAGGCGCGCTCGAACCCGGCCACGATGCCGACGTGTTAGTCCTGCGTCCGGAGACCGACGCTTCCAAACACGACGCTTACTGGACGCTGACTCACGCCACCGCTGCCCAGATCACGCTGGTGATCGTGGGGGGAGAGCCTCTCTACGGCGATCCTGATTTGCTGGAAAAGATGGGCCCCGCGCGCCCCTCTGAGCGGCTCGAGGTTTGCGGCAGCAGCAAGACGCTCCTCTTCACCGGTCTGCATGGACATGTGGACGCCGCCGATGAGACCTGGGCACACACCGCGTCCACGCTCGAAATCGCGCTCCGCCACTACGGCCGCAACCTTGCACCGCTGGCGGAATGTGGCCAATAACCCGCTCAGGCTTCGCCGATGCACTCTTTCCATAGATCGGGACGGATGCGCTGAAAATCGGCAATCAAGTCGATACACTCCTGTGAGTGCAGATCGACGATATCGATGCCCTGCTCGCGCAGCCAGTGCATGCCGCCCTGGGCATTCACGCTATCACCCACGATCACCTGGCGGAAGCGAAACTGGTAGATCAATCCGCTGCAATACCAGCACGGAGCCAGTGTCGTGACCAGGATTGTCTCGTGCCAGGTCGGGCGGCGCCCGGCAGCCCGAAACGCATCCGTCTCCCCGTGCAACGACCCATTGCCTTCCTGCACCAACCGGTTGTGTCCCACGCCCAGCAGCGTGCCATCGCTGTGGAAGATAGCTCCGCCTACGGGGACACCGCCCTCGGCAAATCCGATGCGCGCTTGCTCCAGGGCGACCGCCAACATGCCATGGGCGTCCAAAGTAGCTCCGACGACAGGTTCCATGCTCGCAGCCTAACACTCGAAATCCGCTCGACTCAACGGTGTCGCTGCAAGTCTGTCCTGCCCGTGAATCTTGGGTGCCCCACATCTCGCTCGTTTTTCGCGAGATGTGGGATGCCACTGATCTGGACTCTTAGCCTTAAAGGCGCATCGAGAGTCGCACGTGGCCACCCAAGATCCTAGGAAATGGAGCTTAGTGGGCGACCACCTTCTCGCCGCCCCCCGGATCATTCTTCTGTAAAAAGAATGTCAGGCAGAACATGGAACCAGCAGCCAACGTCAGAAGCCAGAACGTGTCTATGTACGAAAGCGTGGAAGCCTGCCTTTGCAGTGTCTGATAAACACGGCCATAGGCCCCATTGAGCGCATCGTGAGTACTAAACCCGCCCTGCCTCAATTGTTCTGCCAGGCCATCGACAGTGCTGCGGAACGCCGGGTTGCCAGCCGTAATATGGCTGCCAATCCTCTCCTGGTGGAACTGGTCGCGCCGCGCGAGGACCGTAGTGACCACGGAAGTCCCCACACTGGCGCCGATATTGCGCATGAAGTTCACCAAACCGGCAATCGCGTTGTTCTTCTCCTTGGGCATGCCGTAATAAGCAGCGGCGGTGGTCGGGATAAAGACCAGGCCCAAAGGGGCGTATTGCGCGATGCGCAGCCAGGTAGCCGAACCGAAACTAATCAGGAGATCGATGCGCCGCGTCGATAGGAACATGCTGCCCGTTAGCAACAGCCATCCCGTCGCAATCAAATAGCGGCCCTGAAAACGCCCGGCCAGCATGCCGATGAATGGCAACGCGCCCAGCAAAACGAAGCCCGCGGCAGAAAGAACCATGCCCGCCGACTCCGCGGTGTACCCCATGTTGGCTTGCAGAAACTGCGGCACCAGCACAGTGGTCGCAAATGACATGCCGCCAACCACGAACATCATCATGCTGGAGGTAGCGAAATTGAAATGCCCAAACAGCCTCACGTCCACAATAGGGTTCTTCTGATAGAGCTCCCATATGACCAGCGCCCCCAGGCAGACGCTGGCAATCACAATCAAGGTGACAATAAAGTGGGAACCGAACCAGTCGTCCTCCTGGCCCTTGTCGAGCAGGATCTGCAGAGCGCCAACCCCCAGGGCCAGCAGCGAGAAGCCGATATAGTCGAGTTGAGCACGGCGCCCAAGAGTCCGTGCGCGTGCCATATAGGGTGGATCTTCCACCAATTGGTAGACCAAAATAAGCGCCAGAATACCCACCGGCAGATTCATGAGAAAAATCCAGCGCCAGGTGTAGTTGTCGGTGATCCAACCACCGAGTGTGGGACCGATCGAAGGCGCGAAAATAGCTGTCACCCCATAGAGAGAAAAGGCGAGCCCTCGCAGCCGGGGCGGAAAGGTGTCCGCCAGAATGGCCTGCGCCATCGGCTGCAGACCGCCCCCGCCGGCGCCCTGCACGACGCGGGCAACCAACAGAATTCCCAGGCTGGGCGCAATGCCGCAGGCAAGAGAACTGATGGTGAAGATGACGATGCAGGTCATGAAGAAGCGTTTGCGCCCAAAGACGCTCACCAGCCAACCGCTAATGGGCAGAACGATGGCATTCGAGACCAGGTAAGAAGTGAGCACCCACGTGCTCTGGTCCTGGCTGGCGCCCAGATTTCCCGCTATATGTGGCAGCGCCACGTTGGCAATACTGGTATCCAGCACTTCCATGAATGCCGCCAGCGATACCACGAAGGCAATCAGCCAGGGATTTGTCTTGGGCTTCCATTCGTGGTCTGCCTGGGTCAGTATGCTGGCTGCGGCGCTCATTCCATCCCTTGCTTGTGACAATCCGGTGAAATCACCATTCGGCTTTCATAGGCCGGATGAGCGGCGGAACCCCATTGATTCTTATTTTGGTTTGCGGCAGTTTCCACATCAGCGGATCAGGACTCACAGACGGTCTGAGAGAATTGACATCGACAAAGCCTCCTTTTTAGGATATTGATTGGGTTTGCAAAACCACCACTGTGTCGACCTGTCGAGGAGTCGTCAAACCGGGTTGATCACCATTCTCGAGAGATACCGTCGAATTCCTTGTCAGCGATGATCATAGTCAAAGACGTTACAAAAAGGTACGCGCGCGCAGTCGCCGTCGATCGAATTTCATTCTCCGTGGCAAAGGGTCAGATCGTTGGATTTCTGGGTCCCAATGGCGCCGGGAAGACAACGACGATGCGCATTCTTACTTGCTTCCTTCCCCCCTCGGCGGGCACGGCTTCGGTCGCCGGCTTCGATGTTCTTGACCAGCCCTTCGAGGTCAAGAAGCGCATCGGGTATCTGCCAGAGACTCCTCCCCTCTATCCCGAGATGGAGACTGTCGAATATCTGCGCTTCGTAGGCAAGCTGAAGGGCCTGTCAGGAGTTGATCTTCAAAAGCGAGTCGACTACGTCTGCGACCGCTGCTTTGTGGCGGATGTCAAGAACAAGCTTCTGGGCAAACTATCCAAAGGCTATCGCCAACGAGTGGGATTGGCGCAGGCCATCATTCACAACCCTGACGTGTTGATTCTCGACGAGCCAACGGCGGGCCTCGATCCCAAGCAGATCAATGAAACCCGCGACCTGATCAAAAGCCTGGCCGGGGATCACACCATCATCCTCAGCACCCATATTCTTCCCGAAGTCGAACAGACCTGCGAGCAGGTCATCATCATCAACAAAGGCAAGCTGGTAGCGACCGACTCGGTGCGCAACCTGCAAGCGCAGACGCGCGGCGCCGAAACGCTTTTGCTCGAGGTGACTGCTCGCGATGGCCAGCCGGAATCCGTGTTGGTGCAACAGAAGCTTGAAGCCGTCCCCGGAGTTGGCCGGGTAGTGTGTACCGACCGCAAAGAGCAAAGCACGGTCTTTGAAGTGGAGAGCCAAAAGGGACAGTTGGTGCGCGGAGACCTGGCGCGTGCGGTGGTCGCTTCCGGCTGGGATCTCTATGAACTTCGTCCGGCCGCAAGAAGCCTGGAAGAGATCTTCCTCCAGCTCACCGGCAGCGAGGCGCCCGCTGAGCCTGAGAAAACTACTCCGAACGAGCCGCAACCATGAGAAATACCTGGACCATTTGCAGCAAAGAACTGCGCAGCTATTTCGTATCTCCCGTCGCCTATCTGCTGTTGACCATGTTCGGCCTGATCTTCGGCTTCTTCTTCTGGAATGCCCTCGGCTACTTCGTGATCGCGGGCATGGAGATGCAGTTGCGCGGCCAGACATTCCCTATGAACGTCAACGAGCAGATCATCCGTCCGCTGCTCTCTAACGTCAGCGTTGTCGGTCTCTTCTTTATCCCCATGATCACGATGCGGCTCTTTGCCGAGGAGAAGCGCACCGGGACGATTGAACTGCTGACCACCTCTCCTATCCGCGATATAGAGGTGATACTGGGTAAATGGCTGGCGGCGATGATCCTCTACGCCTGCCTGCTGCTCTTTACCGCGCTCAATTTTGCCTTTCTCTTTCGTTACGGTAACCCGGATTGGAAGCCGCTGGCCGTGGGCTACCTGGGTCTGCTGCTACAAGGCGGCACCTTGCTCGCGCTGGGAACCTTTATTTCGACACTGACCAGGAATCAGATCATTGCCGGCGCCGCAACCTTCGGGGTTTGCCTTCTGCTGTGGGTGCTGGAGTGGTCGAGCGGCTATGATTCGTCCAACTGGGCCCGGGTGCTCGCCTATCTCTCCGTCATTACCCACTTCGACTCCTTCGCCAGAGGAGTGATCGATTCGAAAGACGTCATCTTTTATCTCAGCGGGATCTTCCTCGGGCTCTTTCTCACCGCGCGCTCGATGGAATCCCTGCGCTGGAGGTCATAGATGGCAAGTCAGTGGCTGCAGGCGAGACAGACCAAGTACGGCGCATATGCGGGCGTCTATCTCCTGGTGGTGTTTACCATCCTGGTGGTGGTGAACGTCCTGGCTAACCGCTACAACAAGTCCTTTGACACCACATCGAATAAGCGGTACAGCCTCTCTGAACAGACGCAGAAGATCGTGAAAGGGCTGAAGCAGAACGCGACCATCACCTACTACAACCAAAGCACGCATTTTGCCGAAGGCAAAGACCTGCTGGACGAGTATGCGAACCTCTCCCCCAAAGTCCGCATCGCGTACGTAGATCCGGATAAGAGTCCGGAGTTAGCGCGCGCCGCGGGAATCCGCAACTTCGGCACCGCGGTAGTGCAGGTCGGGGCCAAGAAAGAAGTCGCAAAAGACATGACGGAAGAGGGCATTACCGGCGCCTTCATCCGTGACCTCAAAGGCACCACCCGCACCGTCTGTTTTGTGACCGGCAGCGGAGAGCATCAGATCGACAACACCGAGCGCGACGGCCTTTCCCACTTCAAGGACCTCCTAGCCCGGGATGAATATCAGTCGAAGTCCATCGATTTGCTGCAAAACTCTGCGGTGCCGGCCGACTGCACGACGGTGGTCATCGCCGGTCCTACGCACGATTACCAGCAACCCGAAATAGACGCTATCAAAACCTTTGTCGAAGGCGGAGGCCGGGCATTATTCATGCTCGATCCGCCGATTCAGTTCGGGAACTCTGAGATCGCCGCGAATGATTCGCTCACCAGCGTGCTCGAGAGCTGGGGAGTGACCCTGGACAAAAATATGATCCTCGACCTGAACCCTGTGGGGCAGCTCGCCGGGCTTGGTCCCCAGGTAGTGCTGGTGACCACTTACGCTTCCCAGCCGATTGTCTCTGACATGCGGGGAAGCGCAGTAGGCATTCCCCTTTCCCGCTCTCTGGATATAAAGGATACGGGCAAGACCAGTGTGCAGAAGTTATTCGATTCTTCGGGGAGCAGCCTGGCTACCAGCAATCTGAGTTCCCCTGAAGTCAGTGTCGCCGATCCCCGAAACCGGAAGGGACCCTTCACCATTGCGGCGGCGGGCACGTACAACACCGGGAAGCCCAATTCGGAGGGCCGCTTCGTGGTGGTCGGCAGCTCCTCCTGGGCGGCCAACCGCTTCCTTGGTTTCAACGGCAATGGTGACTTGGCATTGAACGCCATAAACTGGCTTTCCTCCGACGAAGACCTGATCTCCATTCGTCCCAAACCGCCGGAAGACCGCCGCATCACCATGACCCGGGCACAATTGATCCTGGTGCGGACTGTCAGCCAATTTGTGCTGCCTCTGATCGTGGTGATTGCCGGAACCATGGTCTGGTGGAAGAGACGGTAAGAGCCTGGCTTATGAATTTCCGCGGTTTGATCGTTGCAGTGGTGATTCTCGCCGGACTCGGCGGCGTTCTTTACTGGTCGCAGCACCGCAAGCCGCCTGCCGACGATGCGGCTACCTCGACCAGTGCCACGCCGGTGATCCTCAAAGTCAATACGGCGGACGTAACCCAGCTCACCGTCAAGCAGAAGGAAGCCGATCCGGTCATACTGCAAAAGGCGGACGCTAATAAGTGGCAGATCACCGAACCTAAGCCATACCGGGCCGACCAGGAAACGGTCGCCGGCATGCTGTCGACCCTCTCGGGGTTGAGCGCGGATCGAGTGGTCGAGGACAAGGTATCCAACCTCAAACAATACGGATTAGATCCGCCAGCAGCTGAATTGGATATTACCGGCAAGGGCCAAGGGACACGGCAGCTGCTACTGGGGGACGACACGCCCACCGGAAGCGACGTCTATGCGGCGCTTGCCGGGGATCCCAGGGTCTTCACCGTCTCCAGTTTCAACAAGACCAGTCTCGCCAAAAGCCTGAATGACCTGCGCGACAAGAGCCTGCTGACGATCGACCCTGACAAGGTGAGCCGGGTGGAACTGATTAGAAAAGGCCAGGAGATAGAGTTCGGCCGCACCAAAGGCGGCTGGCAGATCCTTAAGCCGCCGTCTTTACGTGAGGACAACACGGCGTTGAGCCAGCTTGTCAGCGGTCTCACCAGCGCCCGGATCGACCTCAGTGCAGGAACCAGCGGCGCGGCCACCGAATTTGCCAAAGGCACTCCTATTGCAACCGCAAAGGTGACCGCTGATAGCGGCACTCAGACCATTGAGGTGCGCAAGAACAACAACGACTATTACGCCAAATCAAGCGGCATCGACGGCGTGGTCAAAGTTGACGCCTCTCTGGGCACGGCGCTCGACAAAAACCTGGACGACTTCCGCAACAAGAAGCTGTTCGATTTCGGCTTCGATGAGCCCACCAAGATTGAGCTGCACAGCGGCTCCCAGAGCTGGGTCTTCACGCGCAGCGGTCAGGACTGGTCGTCAGAGGGAAAGAAGGTCGATGCGAGCAGCGTTGGATCGTTGGTCTCGAAGCTGCGCGACCTTACCGCGGTAAAGTTTGTCACCTCCGGTTTTACCCATCCGGAGATTGAGGCAACGGTAACCTCCAATGATGGAAAACGGGTGGAGAAGGTATTGATCTCGAAGTCGGGCCAAGACGCGGTGGCCAAGCGCGACGGCGAAGCCACAGTCTATCAACTGGATTCAACCAGCGTCGACGATCTTGCGAAACTGGCCGGCGACGTCAAGCCGGTCGCGACTTCCGGCAAATAGGTTTGCCGCCGACTTAGCGGCACAGCGGATGGCCTAAAAGAACCCAGTAGGAACTGGACGGGTAACCGGGACCTTCATACCTCAAACAGGGTCAGTGACCTGGACGGGTGCCCCAGGTTCGCACCAGCGTACCTGGGTTGAAGAAGGTGGGCGAAGCCCTTCCAAAGCTCTAATGTCAACTTAAGATGTCGTCCAGACGAGTCAAAGTCGGTCGGGGTCCAGTTACGCCGCTTGTAAAAGCATTCGAAAAAACCATTTTCGGCCCAGATACGCTGGTGCGAACCTGGGGCACCCGTCCAGTTCCTACTGGGTTCTTTGAGGCCACAGACTCCGCAAAGATCAACGCCACTGAGCCCACCGTTCCGCCAGGTTGGACAACTCTAAGATCAGGGGACCACGCTTGCGGCTATCTCCACCCGCAGATCGCCACCGGTCATTCTAGCCGGCTTCTCCAGGTTGAGCATGCCCAGCAGGGTGGGTGAGATGTCGCGTAGCGAACCGCCCGCGCGCAGCTGATACTTGCCCGCATCGTCGCTGACCAGGATCACCGGCACCGGGTTGGTGGTGTGCGCGGTGTGCGGACCACCGCTCACGGGATCGATCATCAACTCAGCATTGCCGTGGTCGGCAGTGATCAGCATCGACCCGCCCCTGTGCTTGAGCGTCTGATAGATGCGCCCCAGGCAAGCGTCAATTGTCTCCACACCTTTGACCGTTGGCTCGATCTTACCCGAGTGCCCCACCATGTCGGCGTTGGCAAAGTTCACCACTACCAGGTCGAAGGCTGGGTCGCCGATCGCCTTGATCACCGCATCCGCAATCCCCGATGCGCTCATCTCCGGCGCCAAATCGTAGGTCGCCACTTTTTGCGAAGGAACCAGCACGCGGTCCTCGCCGGCAAAGGGCTTCTCGATGCCGCCGTTGAAGAAGTAGGTCACGTGGGCATACTTCTCCGTCTCGGCGATGCGCAGGTTGCGCAGGTTAGCCTGGGCCAGCATATCCGCCAGCAGATTCTCCATCGACTCAGGGAGGATCACCATGGGCAGGGTGAACTGCTTGTCGTACTGCGTCATGCACACGTAGTGCAGTCGCTTCGGCACCTCGGATCGTGGAATAGCCTGGTCGAGATCTTCCGCCCCGGGCAGGCTTTTGCCGTCATCTTTGGTCAGACCGCTGTTGCGCGCCAGCACGCGTGTGATCTGCCGCACCCGGTCGGCGCGGTAGTTGAAGCAGATGACTGCATCTTCATCGCGCAGCGGGGCTATTGGTTTTGCTTGTTCGTCGACGACCACAAACGGCTCCACGAACTCGTCGGTCACGCCGTTGTGGTAGCACTCCTTCACCCGCGCAATAGGATCGGCGTATGCCCCGCCCTCGGGAATGCCAACGATGGCGTCAAAGGCTTTCTTCGAGCGCTCCCAGCGGCGATCCCGATCCATGGCGAAATAGCGGCCGCCCACGCTGGCAATTTTCCCTACTCCAATTTCTGTGATCTTTGCCTGTAGCTTCTCCAGGTAGCCCACTCCACTGGTGGGCAGAGTGTCGCGGCCATCGAGAAAGGCGTGCACGAGGACGCGCTCTACACCGTGTTGCTTCGCGGCCTGCAACAGGGCGTAGAGGTGCGCCTGTTGGGAATGCACTCCGCCATCGGAGACCAACCCCATCAAGTGCAGGGCGCGTCCATTCTCGCCGGCATGCTTTAGAGCCGCCACAATCACCGGATGACGAAAGAACTCGCCGGAGCGAATCAGATCGTCGATACGCGTGATGTCCATGTGGACCACGCGGCCTGAGCCGATGTTCAGGTGGCCCACTTCGCTATTCCCCATCTGGCCATCGGGCAAGCCCACGAAGTGGTCCGAGGCGTGAAGCAGGCTGTTAGGAAATTCCGCCAACAGCTTGTCGTAGGTTGGCTTACGGGCCAGCGCAACCGCGTTGGCGAATTGCTCCGCACGGTAACCCCAGCCATCCAGAATCGTCAGTACTACCGGCTTTTTCAGCGACACATCTACTCCCCGGCGTTCACGGCTTCGCGGCCGAGGAACTCTGCTCCCTGCCCCAGCTCCTCCTCGATGCGCAGCAGCTGGTTGTACTTGGCAATACGATCGGTACGCGAAGCAGAGCCGGTCTTAATCTGGCCCACGCCCGTGGCCACCGCCAGGTCGGCGATGAAGGTATCTTCCGTCTCGCCACTACGGTGGGACATGACAGAGGTGTATCCGTAGCGGCGTGCCAGCGCAATCGCTTCGAAGGTTTCGCTGACAGTGCCAATCTGGTTCACTTTAATCAGGATCGAGTTGGCCACGCCCTGCTCAATACCTTTCTGCAGGAACTCGGTGTTGGTCACAAACAGGTCGTCGCCCACCAACTGGATCTTATCGCCCAGTTCCTTGGTTAGAAACTTCCAGCCGTCCCAATCGTCCTCGGCCAACCCGTCTTCGAGCGAAATGATCGGGTACTGCCGTACCCAGTTCTCATAGAATCGGGTCATCTCTTCGCTGGTCTTCTCGCTGCGATCGCTCTTCTTGAAGACGTAAAGCTTCTTTTCCTTGTCGTAGAACTCACTGGAAGCCGGGTCAAGCGCGATCGCGATCTCTTCGCCAGCCTTGTATCCTGCCAGCTCAATCGCTTCCAGGATGACTTCGATGGCTTCCACATTGGACTTCAACGAAGGCGCGAAGCCACCCTCGTCACCCACCGAAGTGCTGTATCCCCGCTTCTTCAATACCCCCTTTAAAGTGTGAAAGACCTCCACACCCCAGCGCAGCGCGTCGCTAAAACGCTCCGCTCCCACCGGCATCACCATGAACTCCTGAAAATCGACATTGTTATCGGCATGGGCTCCGCCGTTGATGATGTTCATCATTGGTACCGGCAGGACCGACGCGTTCGCCCCGCCGAGGTATCGGTAGAGCGGGATCTGCAAAGCATTGGCTGCGGCTCGCGAGCAGGCCATGGAAACCGCCAGGATTGCGTTTGCCCCCAGCTTCCCCTTATTCTCCGTTCCGTCCAGTGCAATCATCGTGGCGTCGATCAGGCGTTGGTTGGTCACATCCATGCCCGTCAGCTCAGGGGCTAGAACGCTCTCCACATTTTCGACCGCGTGCAGCACTCCCTTGCCCAGGTAGTGCGCCTTGTCGCCGTCGCGCAGCTCCACCGCCTCGTGCTCGCCGGTGGAGGCACCGCTAGGTACAGCTGCCCGGCCCATGGCTCCGCCCGCGAGAAGCACATCGGCTTCTACCGTAGGATTCCCCCGGGAATCCAGAATCTCGCGTGCGTGAATGGCAACAATCTCGGTCATATCACTCCTTGAAATGCGATGTCGTAGGCGGTCCTTGAGGCGGGGGCGGCGATCGACGGCAATTGTTTTTCCATCCGCTCCGCCGATTGTGCTGATGAAGCTCCCCATCTACGCGCCAGACCCCGGATTTCCTGTTAACAGGAAATCCGGGGCATATCGAATTCTAACAAAGGCCATCGCAACTTCCCGTGAAGGCACGGGTTTCGCGCTACGCATGTTACCCCCGTGGTTCTTTCGTTTTGTTGTTAAACTGGTAGATGTAAGCTTGAACTAATCTGTAAGTGCAGTGTTACTACTGTAGAAACAGCTTAGGTGCAGCAATGACAAAGACACGTTTTTCCCTGACAGCAGCGGCCACATTGGTTTTGAGCACAGCGTTTCTCTCCGCGCAATCTGCGCCGGCCAACTCCGGGCCGAAGCCAAGCCCCTATCAGGGTGTCTCCGTGCCGCCGGCGAACGACGTCATCGACACCACGGAGCAGGCGCCCGCCGCGCCTGCGGCCGTAACCCGGCCCGCACCAGCGCCTGTGGCCCCTGCACCGGCCGCCGCTCCCAGCAATCCAGACGCAGGCATCATCGAGACGCCGCTGCCGCCCTCCGCAGAGGAATCCACGCCGCACGGCGCGACCGCCCTGAATGCGCGCAACTTGGATTCTTCGAAAGACAATACCGACGACGGCATCGTGACGTACGTTCCCGCGCCGGCGAACGCGTTACCCGAAGGAACAGTTTTCCGGGTTAGCATGCTGCAGGATATCGAAGCCTACGCCGTCACCCCGGGTACACCTTTTAGTGCGAAGCTCACCCAGGACATCACGCGCAACGGCAAGGTCATTGTGCCTGCGGGTTCGGAGTTGCACGGCAAAGTTGTATACGCCACATCCGCCAGCCGTCTTCGCGGCGGCTCCACTCTTCGCCTGCGCGCCGATGAATTCGTCCTGCCCGACGGTACCCGCTACCACGTGCATGCTCAAGTCATCGATACGCAAGGCTCCGACACCAATGCCAAGGGCGAAGGCAACATTGTCCCCACCGCGGAAGTGAAGCGAAATCTCGCTGTCCTAGGCGCGGGCGCAGGCGGCGGCGCAATCGTGGGCGCTGTCATTGGGGGCGGAGTCGGTGCGGCGGTGGGCTCGGCTGTCGGCGCCGGCGCTGCTACCACGCATTGGCTGCTGGTGCAGAGGTCTGCCAATCTTCCCGCTTCGTCGGTCGTGATCTTCAGTCTCACGGATCCGATGCTTCTGACCCCGGTTCAGGACCAGAAGACAGAGTTACTGCCGCAGACCTTCTGAAGACAGTTGAGGGAAACTGCAGATCCCTCGGCTACGCTCGGGATGACAAAGGGGAGGGCAGTCGCCCACCCTTGAGTTCCTGTTAATTGGATGGGGAGATCCAATTCGACAGCATCCAACGGATCTCTACATCCCCTTAACAGATTATGGGTGAGTAACCACACTCCCCTTTGTCATCCCGAGCGTAGCCGAGGGATCTGCAGTTCTCCTTCCCTGGCGACCGATCCTCTCAGGCAAGCTTCTCGGTTGGGACGCGCTCCAGCAGGCGTCGCCAGGTCTTCTGGTTGACTCGGTGGCTCTTCTTTAAATCTTCCAGGATACGTTCGAAGTCGGCGTGACCATGCAGCCTGTTCCACGCTGGATTCTTAGAGAACCAGGGATAGTTCTCGTTACCCAGGTAGATCGCGCGGCGTAGCCAGTGCAGCGCCTCGCTCTCATCCCCCTCGACGGCAAAGTAGGTCGCCAGCCGATAGGCCATCTCGCTATCAACCTCCGCGGCAGAGAGCGAATCTTCTTCGATCAGCGAGGTAGCGCGCTCGCGCTCCCCCACCTGCACATAACACAAAGCCAGGGTGGGAAACGCAATGCGCATGCTCTCATCATCGTGGATCACTGCTTCCAGAATCCCGATCGCCTGCTGCATATCTCCCTGGCGCATCCTCTGGTAGGCGATCGAGGTACGCAGCAAGGGATGCCTGGGTTCCAGGGTCAGTCCCTTCTGCAGCTCTTCCTCCGCCAGCTCCAACTGGTTTTGATATTGGTAGACGCGCGCCCGATGGTTATAAATGATCGGCGCATTGGAGGGATTCAGCTGCAGAGACCGATTGAACTGCTGGAGAGCCTCTTCATACATCCCATCCAAGCGCAGGGTCTGGCCGGCCACCAGGTGCACGTCCCAGTTGTTGTCCGCGGTCACCAGCAGGTGCTCGATGCCATGGCGAGCACTTTCCTTCTCTCCTCGCGAGAGGAGCATGTAGACACGATAGAGATTGGCCTCCAGGGATCCGGGATCGATTTCGAGAGCGCGGTCAAAGCTGCGCCGCGCCGCTAGCAGGTGCAGCTGCCCGCCCAATCCGTGGCGCACGTATTGCAGCTGCGTGATGCCCAGACCGCTCCAACCGGGAGCGAATTTCGCGTCCCGCGCCACCACGCTCTCAAACATCTCCCGCGCCTTGTCGAGGTCGCCGCGGGCGCCGGAGCGCGACATAAATGACGAGAGCAATGCGCGTGCCTGCAGATATTGCTCCGATAATGCCTCCGCCAGGGGCGCGCTCTGGGTCGACTCTCCGTTCTGCTGCAGTTTTCCCAGCCCCTGCAGGGTAGCGAAGACCTCATTGCAAATCTCCGTCTGCACGGCGATGAGGTCAAAGGAAGGCACGCTGATGGTGCCGCCGGAGCGCACGCTCTGCCCGGGCACGTCCAGCAGTTGCCAGTTCAAGTCGAAGCCCTTTTCCGAGCGCATGAAATTGCCCGCCAGCACGAACTGCACCAGCAGCTTCTTGCCCACCGACAACGGATCCATCTGCTGCATGGGCACGGGCAACTGCATCAGCGAACTCGAAGGGCGCACTACGAGCGAAGACATGCGCGCCAGCCGCGCGGCTATGGCATCCGCCAGCGCGTAGCCGTACAGCGGAGATTCGCCCGTTTGCCCGAAGTTCTGGAAGGGCAGCACGAGAATCGTATTCTGCTTCTGTTGCAAATCGGCCGACTCGCGAAAGCGCTCTGCCAGCATGGAGAGAAATCCCGTCGCCCGTTTCTCGCGCTCAGCCGCCGGCACCTGTATATTGGTTGCCATATCGCCAGGCAGAATGCCGGTCTCGAACTGCATCGTCTTCATGATGGTCTTCAAGGCTTCGCGCAGATCGGCAGCCGAGGAATAGCGCCCACTGGGTGTCTTCTGCAGGCAGGTAGCGATCACACTGGCCAGTTCGGCAGGCACCTCGGTCAGCGGCTGGGGATCGGCGAATTGAATCGCGCGCACGATCTGAAACTCTTCCGCCTCGGGCCGGACAAATGGATGACGCCCGCTCAACAGTTCATAGAGGGTCACGCCGACGGCGAAGATATCGCTCTGCACGCTGGTTTGGCCGGTCACGAACTGTTCCGGCGCCATGTACGCGATGGTGCCGCCGCGCGCCGTGTAGGTGGTGCGCACCTGCTTCTTCGACGCATCCTGGCGCGGCTTGGAGGGATCGAATTCGGCCTCGGCAGCAGAGAGTCTCCGGGCCAGGCCGAAGTCCAGAATCTTGACCACCCCGCCGTCGGTCAGCATTACGTTCGCGGGCTTCAGATCACGATGGAAGATTCCCAACCGGTGCGCGGCACTCAGACCGTCCGCAATCTGAATGCCGACCGAGAGCCCCAGCTGCACGCTAGCAGCGCCGTTGGCGATGATCTTGTCCAGGGACTCGCCGGGCACATACTGCATAACGATGTAGGCTTCGTCTTCTGACTCGCCCACTTCATAGATAGCGCAGACGTTGGGGTGCTCGATGGCCGAGGCCAGCCGTGCTTCGCGCAGCACCGTGCTGCGCATCTGCTCGATCGTCAGTGCGCCTCGCTTCAGTATCTTCAGCACTACCGGCCGCATCAGCAGCGTGTCGTTGGCCAGGTACACCACTCCACTGCCGCCCGCACCCAGCTTGCGAGTCACTTCATAGTGCTCAATGAGCCGCCGCTTCATGCTTTCAGTCTACCGGTTGGCCGGTTTGCCCAAAAAAGAAGAGAGAAAAGAGAGAAAAGGCCCCGTAATGACCCGCTCTATAATGCTTCGCATGGCCGACTCCGGCACCAAGAAGCGCAGCGCCCGGTGGAACTGGCTTCTCATCCTTCCTGCCCTCGGGCTGCTTTTTCCCGTTGTCTACGCGCGGGAGACGCCCGCGCTCTTCGGCTTCCCTTTCTTCTACTGGTATCAGTTTGCCTGGGTGTTCCTCACTGCAGCCATCACCGGCCTGGTCTACTTCCTGGTTAAAGAATAGAAATGGAGTTATACTACTCCATTATTGGAGAGTGTATTTCCAATGCCTAGATCGCGCCCCGGCGCTCTCTCTTATCCCGACACGCGCTACTCCGCCCCGGTTCTGCCCGATCTTTCCCGTCTGGAGGAGCGGCGCCGGCTTTCGGCCGCCGCGTTGAAGGCCCTGTTCAATATCGTCAAGCATTGGCAAATCCGTGATGAAGACGCGCGCCAACTGCTCGGCGGTATCTCCAACGGTGCTTACTATCAGCTGAAGCAGAACGCCGGCGCTTCGGCAAAACCCCTGGAGCAGGACAAGCTGGTGCGCATCTCGTATCTGATCGGGATCTTCAAATCGCTCAACATCCTTTACAGCCAGCGGCTGGCCGACCAGTGGATGCAATTACCCAACACCAACCCAATCTTCGCCGGACGCACACCGCTGGACTACATCCTGCGCGGCGGCACGCCGGCGATGGACGCGGTGCGCCGCCTGCTCGATGCGCGGCGCGGCGGTTAGAGTAATCAGTCATGGTTGCCCTTCCGGTGACCGAGCTGCGCCGCTTCGATACCCATCGACTGTTGCCGGCCAAGTACTCGCCTCACGACGACTCCGTACTCACGCGTATCGCCGATGACGATGAGCATCTGCAACTTATCTTCGAGCTAGACAATGCGACCAATGCTCGCCTGCAGGCGGAAGAAGGACTAAGCCCGGGCATCAGCCCGCGCGACCTGGTCTTTCACGTGCCCAATTACCGCGTGATCAACGCCGCCTTCACTCATCCCAATCCACTGGGGGCGCGCTTCTCCACTCCGGAACGCGGTGCCTGGTATGCCGCCTTTGAGCTGGCGACCGCGAAGGCCGAAGTGATCTTTCACAAAAGCATCGAATTCGCGGAAATTGATTGGAAGGAGCGGGAAGAGATCGGATATGACGACTACCTGGCTGACTTCACTGCCGGGTTCCACGACCTTCGAGGGCTAGCCGACGAGGCGCTAAGCCCCACCAGCTATGTGCGGTCGCAGCAACTGGCAGTGGAGCTGCTCGAGCTTGGCTCGCTAGGCGTCATTTATCCCAGCGTCCGTCGCGAAGGTGGTACCTGTATTGCTTGTTTTCGTCCCAGCGTTGTTGCCAATGTGCGGAAGAGTACACGTTACCGGCTCATCTGGACGCCGCTGCGGGCCCGCTTCGTGCGCCAGGACAGGGAGTGACCGGCGTCCAAGCATTTTCACTTCTGGTGCATACAAAGCAACCGCTCCCGACGCGGCTTTTCCTCAAGAAAAGACGCACTTCGCTGAACCCGACTGTGCAGCGTAGAAGTGAAAATGCTCTAGTCCCCGGACCACTTCACGTCGTTGCGGCGAACGTCGTCGAGGGTAGAGGGTTTCCAGGTTTTCCCGCGATCCACGCTCACCCAATGCAAGGCTGCCGAACTCCGCAGAAGTACGGCAGCGTAGGTTTGCTGATCGGAGTCTGCTTTCGGAGCCTGGCCGCTGCCAGGTGCGGCAGTCAAGGGAGGTATGCCCAGGAGCTCAACCGCTTTCCCCTCCCATTGCTGGCGGATCTGATGCCAATGCTTCCCCTGGTCGTCGGAACGAAACAGACTTCCATTGCTATCCAGTACTAAACACGAGCCTTCCACCACCAGCTGGCTTACCGGAGTGAGTCCGCTGGGAAGGGCCGGCGCCGCCGGGCTCGCGTTGGATACAGCCGAGGAAACCTGTGCCTGGGACGGATATCCGCCGGATGCCAGGACACCGAGCGTCAGCAAAGCGATCTGGAAAGAGCCCCGATTGGCGTGGCGGAGGAGAGTCATACGCAGAGATTATCGGCCATAAAAAAACACGCAATGCCCCTTCCGTGGCGTTACCGCACCATGAGCAGGCTCCCGCCCACGTGCGCCAACCCCCACGGCTCGCCAGGGCAGGCCGGGTGCGGCGGTATTTCGACCCGCGTCCGCACGGCAAAGCCCTGGCTCTCGAAAAGGGCACGGGCGGCCACATTGTCTGCCCACACATTCGCGCTGAGGCGCGCAAAGCCGCTCGCTTTAGCTTGCTCGATGGCCCACTCCAAAAGATGCGTGCCGGCGCCTTGCCGCCGGTAGTGCGGTCGAACAGCCACACCGTTGATCAGGAAGCTCTCCCAATCCTGCACCTGGTCGATCGGATCAAGTATCTCCACCCGGTCCTGGGGAAGAATATCGCGCTCCTCTTCCCGCAGCCATGCGGCGGGGAAGGCGTTGATCATCCCTATGATCCCCTTGTCTTCAGCGACAAAACAATGGCGCCAGGAGAAGCCGCCTGTATCCTGCTTCATACTGCGCGCCATTAGCCCGGCGAGCATCTCCTTGGGCGCCAGTTCTTCCAAGAGAAACTCATACATGCCGTCGCCGCCCAGGATCGCCAGCTCGGCCAGCGCATAGGCATCTGCGGGCACCGCGGCACGAAAGACGATTTCTGCACTCATCAGGCGGTCGAGGCCGCGCCCACGGTCTTGCGCGGTGCGAACTTTTTCTTATAGTACGCGGTGGTCAGAACAATCGCAGGCACGCCAATGGCAGTCGGCAGCACCCAGATCACCCAGCCGCCGTGGACCAGGCGGCCAATCGTGACCACACTGAACGCCGTCCACGCCGCGATATAGCTGGCCAGCATGTTACCAAGGTGCCCGTACCACCAGAACATCTTCTCCTTCGGTGGATGCAGGAACTGCCATATTGACTTACCCGCCAGCCGCATGCCGATGAGGCCAAAGACGATCGCCGGAATCCTCAGGTCCTGCACCAGCATTGGCCTGACTGCGCCCAACAAAGCCAGGGAGAGGCTGGTGCCAAAGGTAAAAACGGCTGCGCTCCAGTCGGGCCAGGTGACCTTTTGGCCGCGGGGCAGATTCTTATGGAACAGGACGCGATAGGCGGAAAACGCGGCGTAAAAACTAAACACCGCGACCAGCGCCAAGAACAGCACCGGGCGGTAGAGGGAGAGCACGAGCGCTGTCGCGGCGACCACGGTCATGGACCAGAAATAGATCTTGCCCCAGCGGCGATGTGCCTTGCCGCCCTTGGCCGCGATCAAGGCGAGGGGAGCCATCACAAAGGCGGTCGATCCCGCAGCGATGTGCACCCCTAACAGAGACTTTATCCAAAGGGGGTCTTGCATATTGCCCTCCTGCATCGATCTGTCCACGATATACCGGATACTATGAAATTATGGCCGTGGTTATCGCGATGCTGCGCGCCGTCAATGTTGCCGGCTACCAGAAACTCAGCATGGAAGCGCTGCGAACGATTTGCGGTGGGCT